>ERZ506995.109-NODE-109-length-31108-cov-6.591408_pt1 | contig 31108 bp, 22 predicted proteins | sample MGYA00512883_ERZ506995 | MGnify/ENA metagenome assembly ERZ506995
GCAGAGTGAAGCGCAGTCTCTGGCCGACACGCGATTCGGTCAAGGACTACTTCCCACTGCCGAAGGAGATTTTCTCGCTGGGTCTGAGCGCAGCGGAAATCGCGATCTACGCCTACCTGCTGTTCTGCGAGGATCGCCAGACGTTCCAATGCTGGCCAAGCTATCGAAAAATCAGTGATGCGGTTGGGTTGAGTCCGAACACGATTCGTAAGCATATCTGCTCACTCGAAGAACGCGACCTGCTCGTCACAGAGCCGACGCAAGTTACAACGAAGGATGGTCGCAAGCGAAATGGCAATCTGCTATTCACAATCCGACCAATTCAATTCGCGCTCCAACAGGACTATGACCGGCAAATGCAGAAGCTTACCGAGGACGCGGCAAGGCGAAAATATGCCGATTTCATTGAAAACACAGGCTGAGGGTACAGCTAAAACGCCAATCCAAGCCCGTCGCGCCCGTGACGGCAGTTTGTGCGGTTTTCACGGCGCAGCCGAGCTCGTACCCATCCAGCAGCAGAAAACCAGACGTTGCGCCGACGTGCGGGAGCGTTGCGGGAATGCCAAGCGCAGAAGAAGAACGCCTCCGGGCGGGTTTCAGCAGAGGGAGAAGCCGCAAGCGGCGAAGCAGGACAAAGCCGCGGGGTCGTGCGCGCCCCGCGGCGGTCACATCTGCCCGCGGTGCGGGCAGTTTCGGGGATTTACGAGGGCGTTCCAAACACAGCGAAAAACAGCCGGAGGGCGTTGCGGAATGAAAAAAGCCCGCCGTTTCAAGGGAAACAGAGGGGTTCCAACGAAAAACACGAGGTGAATACAGAAAAATGGTAAAAGGAAAAGAAAAATTTGCACTCTGGATCACGCCGGAGTGTAAGCAGCTCGTCGATGACTGTTATGCGGACGATCAATGCCAGAGCCGCAGCGAGTACATTGAAAAGGCAATCTTATTTTATACCGGCTTCTTATACGCCGAAAAAGCAGATCGTTACCTTCCAAAAGTCTTGCAGCAAATCTTATCTGGAACGCTGGATCGATTTGCAGAGCGCATTGGACGGCAGCTTTTCAAGCTGGCAGTTGAGCAGAATGTCAACAACCATATCCTTGCTTCGGACACGGACATTGACGCCCGGAGCTATCAGAAAATGCGCGGACTCAGTATGGATGAAGTCAAAAGAACGAACGGGAGAATTGATTTTGAAGATGCGCTGTTGAGTGAAAGGGGCGTGTGAAAATGTCAAAGCTGATTCAGAAAGCAGGCTTTCTGAATCCAAAACGTGCCGGTCGTTATATGAATTATATCGCCACCCGCGACGGCGTGGAGTTTCTGGACAAGAACGCAGACAGCATTTATATGCGCTATATTGCCACACGGTCTCGCGCGGAAAAGCACGGCGAACACGGCTTGTTTGGAGCCGAAGATGCTGTTGATCTGGAAAAGACGTTGGGCGAGTTGAAAGCGCATGAGGGCAACGTCTGGACGATTATTTACTCGCTGCGTCGCGAGGATGCCGCGCGGCTTGGCTACGATAACGCCGCAAGCTGGCGGGCGCTGCTACGCTCCAAACAGGCGGATTTTGCGGAAACCATGCAGATTCCGCCGTCGCAGCTTCGCTGGTATGCCGCGTTTCATGACGAGGTCGATCACCCGCATATCCACATGATGCCCTGGTCGGACGATCCAAAATGCGGATTTTTGCGCAAAGACAAGCTGCTGCATTTGCAGTCCGTTTTGACGAACATGATCTACGCGGACGAATTAAAAGAGGTCTATGTTCAGAAAGATATTGCCTATAAAGATGTGATCGAAGCTGCAAGAGCAGCAATGCGCAGAATCATTGACCAGTTAGAATCTGTTGAAAATCCGCCGGAGTCGATTCAGAAAAAGCTGCTGGAGCTTGCGCTGGAACTGCGTACAGTTAGCGGCAAAAAGCAGTATGGATATCTCAAAAAGCCACTCAAGGATATGGTGGATTCCATCGTGGACGAACTTGAAAAGCTGCCGGAGGTTGCTGAGTATTATGCCGTTTGGAATGACCTGCGCGATACGCTGGATGGTTATTACAAAAGCAAGCCCAGGCAGCACAATCCGCTATCCCAGCAAAAAGAGTTCCGCGCCATCAAGAATGCCATCATTCAGGAAGCGGAGCGTCTGCGGCAGCAGATGGAGCAGGAATCTTCACAGGGTGAAGAACCGTCTGCGGAAGAAACTTCTAGAGACGCTTCTACAAATCCGACGCTTGCAGATGAAAATACTTCGTCCCCAACCTCTCATTCTGTGCGGCTTCCATCCGAGTATCTGCTGAATTCAACTATCAAATTGTTCCATCAGATGGTGCAAATCTTCCGCGAGAACGCTGCGCCGCCCAGCAATCCAATGGGTATCCGCGTGGACTCCAAGCGACGCAAAAAGCTCATCCAAAAACGGCTGGCAATGGGACATAAGCAGGATGACCATGAGCAGACGCAGGGCTATGAACAAAGTCTGTAAATTCTGAATGTCTTGGGCGTGTAATACAAATGAGGATATGAGTTTACATAACTATTTCTAAGAGCGCAGTCAGAGCTACTTCTGGGGGATTTAGCGGCGCAAAAACTGCGCCGCAGTAAACAAAGAATGGGCTTTTTTCCTGAAATACAAATCTCTGAAAAATGTCCGAAATTTTCAAAAATTTGCTAGACTTTATTGCTTTTCTGTGGTAGTTGTTTGTGTTACCAAAACGGAAAGGGGAACCCAGATGGCGAAAAAACGGGCAAACGGGGAAGGCAACATCCGCAAGCGGAAGGACGGACGCTGGGAGGGGCGCTACACGGCGGGCGTTGACCCGGAGACGGGGAAGCCAATCGCAAAGAGCGTCCTCGCGCGGACGCAGCGCGAATGCAAAGAGAAGCTGCAAAAGGCGATGGAAGAACTCGAAAAGATCGACATCACGAAGCGACGCGACTACACGGTGGGCGAGTGGGCGCAGCTCTGGTACGAGAACTACGCAAAGCCATCCGTCCGCGCATCCACGGCGGCATATTACAAGAACTATATCGACCAGCATATCGTGCCGCGCATCGGGGACATCAAGCTGACGGCGCTCACGACGCTGCAAATCCAGAAATTCTACAATGAAACGAAAGCACACGGTCGGGTGCAGCGGTACGAAAACATGGACGATCTGAGCCTCAGCAACAAGACGATTCGCGGACTGCACACGATGCTGCGGCAATGCTTGGAGCAGGCGGTGACGGAGCGGCTGATTCCGTACAATCCCGCAAACGGCTGCCGCCTGCCGAAGAAGGAAAAGAAGAAAATGCAGATTATTCCGCCGGAGAAGATTCGGGATTACCTGAAAGCGGCGGAGGAATGGGGCGTCCTGCCGATGTTCTATCTGGAACTGAGTACCGGCTTGCGGCGCGGCGAACTGGTGGCTCTGCTGTGGAGCGACCTGAACTTGCAGACGAAGACGCTGACTGTATCAAAATCTGTGTCGCGCGGCAAGGGAGAGCTGGTCGTGACAGAACCGAAAACGGAAAATTCGGTTCGTGAAATCTATCTCAGCGACGAAGCAATTCGACTGCTGGTCGAAGACCGCAAGAATCACCCGTTCAGTCCGTATATGTTCCCATCGCCCAAGACAGGCGGGATGTATGGGCCGGACTGCGTCGGGCGGATTCACAAGAAGCTGTTAGAAAAGGCTGGTATTGAGGAACACGTCAGATTCCATGACCTCAGACACACATTCTCGACGCTGGCAATCCAAAGCGGTATCGACCCGAAAACAGTCGCGGAAATTCTCGGTCACGCCTCGGCGGAATTTTCGCTGGATGTCTACACCCATGTGACAGCAGGCATGAAAAAAGAAGCCGCACAGAAAATCAGCGGCTTCATGGCAAGCGTCGGATAACGACAAGAAATGAACAGAAACGCGCACGCCGCCCACCGGAAATGCTCCGGCAGGCGGCGAAATTTATCTTCCGGTGCTTCCGCTCCGAATTCCCGTTTGGGTCAGGTTTGGGTCAGACGGAAAAGTCACAAAATTCTCCATCGAAAAAAGTTCGGAATATGCAGAAAAATCCGGCTGAAATCAGAAGATTTCAGCCGGATTTGGTCGGAGTGTCGGGATTCGAACCCGAGGCCTCTTGGTCCCGAACCAAGCGCGATACCAAACTTCGCCACACCCCGTCAGCTCGAGTATTATAGGGGATTTGCGGCAGTTTGTCAAGGGCTTTGCATGAAATTTTCTCGGGCGCATATAGTTCCCTGAGGAGGTGCGTGCAATGAAGCAGACGCGTGACAAATCCTGCGGCAAAACAGACCGGCAGCCGGGGGCGTGGATCTCCCGGGTGTATCTGCTGCTGGCGCTCGTGATGCTGGTGCTGACGCTCAAGACCTGCGTCCCGGCGGTGGACGCCGCGCTGACCCGGCTTTCCGGCGCCGCGCGGCAGACGAAGACCGTGCAGGCGTTCGCAGCCCTGACGGAGCGGCTGCGGGAGGGCGAGCCGGTGCAGGAGGCCCTGTCCGGCTCGTTTGAGATCCTGACCGGTGCCGGAAATTGACCTCCGGCCGGGCTTTTTCATGTTTGCGATCGTCCTTGCCGCGCTCGACCGGAGCGGGTCGGTCCTGCCGATCCTGTACGCCATGGGCGTGCATGAGCTCGCGCACGTCGTGATGATGCTGGCCTGCGGCGGCCGGGTGCGGCGGCTGACGCTCCGCTTTGCCGATCTGCGGATCGATGCGGCCGGTCTGGGCTACCGGCAGGAGCTGCTCGCGGCGCTGGCGGGGCCGCTGGTCAACCTGGTCTGCGGGGCGCTGTTCTGCATGCGGAGCCCCGCCTTCGCGGCCTACAGTCTGATGCTCGGGATCTACAATCTGCTGCCCGTCTGGCCGCTGGACGGCGGCCGGGCGGTCCGCTGCGCCTTGGCGCAGCATCTGCCGCTGGCGCGCGCCGAGGCGGTCTCCCGCCGCAGCAGCTTCGCGGTCTGCGCGGCGCTGCTGCTGGCGGGGATCATCCTGACGTTTTTCCGCCGCGCCGGGCTCTGGCCGCTCGGCACGGCGGCGTATCTGACGCTCCGGCTGCTGACGCTGGCAAAGCGCACGGGCGAATAGCGCCGACAGGCAGTTCCGGCCGCGAAACGGAACGTTACCGGTTGCTTTTTATGCCCGCAGCGGTTACAATAAAATGAAATGCAACGAATGAGAAGGAACGGCCATGACAGATCAGATCCACAGGATACTCACGCGCGTGCAGAAGCCTGCGCGCTACGTGGGCGGAGAATACAACCAGATCGTAAAGCGGAAACAGGACATCGACGTGCGCGTGGCGTTCTGCTTCCCGGATACGTATGAGATCGGCATGTCGAACATCGGCATGCGCATCCTCTACGGCGTGATGAACGAGATGCCCGGCGTCTGGTGCGAGCGGGTGTTCGCCCCCTGGGGCGACATGGAGGCGGAGATGCGCGCGCACCGGCTGCCCCTCTGGGCGCTGGAGAGCCACGACCCTGTCCGCGATTTTGACCTTGTCGCCTTCACGCTCGGCTACGAGATGTGCTACTCGAACGTGCTCAACATGCTTGAGCTTTCCGGACTGCCGCTGCTGGCCAAAGACCGCAAGGGGCTGGAGGGCATTGTCTTCGCCGGGGGCGTCTGCACGGTAAACCCGGAGCCGCTGGCCGATTTCATCGACTTTTTCTCCATCGGCGAAGGGGAGGAGAGCACCCGCGAGATCATCGAATGCTACCGCGCAGCCAAGCGGCAGGGTCTGAGCAAACAGGAATTTCTGCGCGAGGCGGCGAAGCTCGAGGGCGTCTACGTCCCGTCGCTCTACACGCATACTTACAATCCAGACGGCACCCTTGCCGCCATTACGCCCGCGCCCGGCGCGCCTGCGCGCGTGAAAAAACGTATCGTGCAGGATCTGGACCGGGCCTATTTCCCCACGAAGACCATCGTTCCCTCGACCCAGATCGTCCACGACCGGTCGAATCTGGAGATCTTCCGCGGCTGCATCCGCGGCTGCCGGTTCTGTCAGGCGGGCTTCTGCTACCGGCCGATCCGCGCCAAATCCGCGGATACCCTGTGCAGACAGGCGATCGAATCGCTCGAGGATTCCGGCAACAGCGAGATCACCCTCGCCAGCCTCTCGACCTCCGACTACCGCGAGCTTGAGGCGCTGGCCGACGGTCTGCTCCGCTACTGCGAGCCGCGCAAGATCAACCTCTCGCTGCCCAGTCTCCGCGCGGACAATTTCTCGCGCGAGCTCATGCTGCGCATCCAGAAGGTGCGCAAGAGCGGCCTGACCTTTGCGCCCGAAGCCGGGACGCAGCGTCTGCGCGACGCCATCAACAAAAACGTCACCGAGGAGGAGATCCTCTCCACCTGCGCCACGGCCTTCTCCGGCGGCTGGAACAGCGTGAAGCTCTATTTCATGCTGGGCCTGCCGACCGAGACGGACGAGGACGTCATCGGCATCGCCGAGCTGGTCTATAAGATCCTGCAGGTCTGGCGGGAAAACGGGAGCGGGAAAAAGCGCGGCCTGTCCATCAATCTGGCCACGGCCTATTTTGTCCCCAAGCCCTTCACGCCGTTCCAGTGGGCGGCGCAGATCACGCCGGAGGAATACCTGCGGCGCGTACACCTGCTGCAGGCGAACCTGCACGCCAAGTGCGTCGACTACCGCTATCACGAGTCGGATCTCAGCCGCCTCGAGGCCGTCATGGCCCGCGGCGACCGCCGCGTGGGCAAAGCCCTGCTCGAGGCGCACAACATTGGCTGCAGGCTCGACGGCTGGGACGAGTATTTTGACTATGAAAAATGGCTCGAGGCCTTCCGCCGCGCCGGGCTCGACCCGGACTTCTATACGACCCGCGGCTACGGCGTGGACGAGCTCCTGCCCTGGCAGACCATCGATGTCGGCGTCACCACGAACTTCCTGCTGCGCGAGCGCGAAAAGGCGCTGCGCTCGGAATCCACGCCCGACTGCCGCACGCACTGCAATGGCTGCGGCGCCCGGCGTCTGAGCGAAAGGGGGCTGTGCGATGAATCGCCTGCTGTTTGAAAAGACCGGCGACGCGGTCTATATCTCGCATCTTGACCTCATGCGCATCTTCCAGCGCGCGTTCAAGCGGGCGGACATCATGATCTGGCACTCGCAGGGCTTCAGCCCGCGGGCCTATGTCTCCATCGCCCTGCCGCTGCCCGTCGGCTCGGAGAGCTGCTGCGAGATCCTGGACTTTGAGATCCAGGACGGCTCAGTCGACCTTGAAAAGCTCCCGGCCCTGCTCAACCGCACCATGCCCGCCGGCATCCGCGTGCTGCGGGCCTATGAGAGCGCGGTCAAGATCAAGCACCTGACCCGCCTGCAAGCCGAGATCACGCTTGAGTATGACGCCGGCGTGCCCGAGACGGCGCAGAGCCGGATCGCGGCGCTGTTTTCCGGCGGCCCGGTGCTGGTCAAGAAGCGCACCAAGAGCGGCGGCGAAGCGGAGCTGGATCTGCAGCCGATGATCTTCGCGTGCAGCCTCCGCCAGCCGTCCCGGCAGGAGCTGGAGCTGACCGTCCTCGTCTCGGCGCAGAATCCCAGCTGCAATCCGCAGCTGCTGGTGAACGCCATCGAGGCCTATCTGCCCGAATGCAAGCCCGACTTCGCCCGCATCCGGCGGCTCGAGGTCTACGACGAGCAGGGCGAACCGTTCCGATGATAGTAAGGGCAACCCCGCGCAATTGCGTCTGCGCGCTTCGGCGGATCTTTTCCGCCAATCCTGCGGTTTGAAACGTTCGAAATACACAAAGTATTCCTTCACGTTTCAAATCTTGGCTTGACGAAAAATCTCTCGCCGAATCTGCTTGCCGAATTGCGCGGTGTTGCCCAAGAATAAAAAGAAAGAGAGGACCCACGATGCACGGACATGTGACCCTGATCAGCTGCAGCCCGGAAGCGGCTGCGATCATCGCCTCCGGCGGCCGGATCTCCACGATGGACGGCACGGCGGATGAAATCTACGCCAAGTCCCTCGCCGCCGGGCAGGAAAAAAACGAAAAGCTCATCGGCAAGGTGCTCTCCTCCGGGCACACGTCGGTGCTGGAACATTGTTATGTAAACTTATCCTTCGAGAACGTCTCCGTCCTCGCCGAGCAGTTCCTGATCGAATTCCGGCTGGCGTCGTTCACGGTCAAATCCCGCCGGTATGTCGATTTTTCCGGCGCGGGCTATGTCGCGCCGGACTTTTCCGACCCGGCGCAGGCGGCGGCCTTTGATGCGGCCGTCCGGGCGCTGTTCGGGATCTATGACGAGCTGGAGGCCGCGGGCGTGCCGAAGGAGGACGCGCGCTTCGTCCTGCCATACTGCTTCTGCAGCAATTTCTTCTGCTCGATGAACGCGCGCGAGCTCGTCCACGTGATGAACGAGCTGACCTACGGCCGCGGCAGCGGCATCCCGGAGCTGCGCGCGCTCGGCGAGAGCCTGTTTGCCCAATGCGAGGCGCGGCTGCCGTTTTTGGCCCTGCGCAAGCCGGAGGTCTACCGGCGCACGCCGGACTGGACGCCGCAGGCGGCGCAGCCGCTCGTCCCGGACGAACCTGTCACCGTGCTTTCTGCCGCGCAGGATGCCGGGCGGAAGATCTGCGACGCGTATCTGCTCGCGCGCGGCCTGGCCCCGCAGCCGCTGCGGGGGGACGAGCAGACCGAGCTTCTGAAGACGCTCCTTGCCCGGCCCCGCCGCCGGGAGCTGGAACAGGCGAGTTATACGCTGCTCTTCGGCGGCCTCTCGCTCGCCGCGCTCACGCACCTGACGCGCCACCGGATGCAGTCGCTCTGCCCGCCGCAGCTGCTGCAGAATATCCGGTATGGCCGCTATGTCCTGCCGCAGAGCGTCCGGGACAAGGGGATGGAGGCGCGCTACCGCAGCGCCTTCGAGCTGGCCGGACAGGCCGCGGCGCAGCTGCGCGATCGCGGCGCGGACGAGTCTGCCCTGTGCTACCTGATGCTCAGCGGCCAGACGGTCCCTGTGCTCACGACGATGAATGCGGGCGAGCTCTATGTCTTCTTCCGCCTGCGCTGCTGCACGCGCGCGCAGTGGGAGATCCGCGACGCCGCCTGTCAGGCGCTCGCCGCCCTGCGCGAGGTCTCGCCGGAGTTGTTCCGCCTCTATGGCCCGACCTGCTTCTGCACCGGCAAATGCCCCGAAGGCAAAATGACCTGCGGTCGCCAGGCCGAAATGAAGCGGAAATTCAGCGAATAAAACGAACCGCCCGCCGAAATGGGTGGCCGAATAAGACAGACAACAGGCACAGCGGGATCATCCGTTGTGCCTGTTCTTGCATCATTTGATTTTGCGCGGGCATCCCTTGCCTCTCCCTTTGGGAGAGGTGGCTGAGCGCAGCGAAGACGGAGAGGGAAGACGTCTGAACGAGGCTGCAAGGACCTCTCAGTCGCCCGCGGCGACAGCTCTCCCAGAGGGAGAGCCAAGATCGCGTGTAGGCATGAGCTTTTTACGACTATCTATCAAAACGGCGGGCGGTTTTGCATCGATCCGGTCAGCTTCCGGAGAAGCTTTTGCAGTAGGGCGCGAGGCAGCAGCGGTCGCAGGCGGGCTTGCGTGCGGCGCAGACGGCGCGGCCGTGCAGCACGATCCGGTGGCAGAAGTCGGACGATTCCTCCGGCGGCAGGATCGCGCGCAGCTGCTGCTCGACCTTCGCCGGTTCCTTGCCGCTGGCCAGCCCCAGCAGATTGCAGATGCGGATGCAGTGCGTGTCGCAGACGACGGAGCCGGGGCGCTTGTAAATGTCGCCCAGCAGCAGATTCGCTGTCTTCCGCCCCACGCCCGGCAGGCGCAGGAGCGCGTCCATCGTGTCCGGCACTTTCCCGCCGTATTCGTCCCGCAGCATCCGGCAGGCGAGGACGATATCCTCCGCCTTGTGCTTGTAGAAGCCGCACGAGTGGACATAGGTCTCGACCTCGGCCACATCCGCCTCCGCGAACGCGTCCAGCGTCGGATAGCGCGCGAAGAGCGCGGGCGTCACCAGATTGACCCGCGCGTCCGTGCACTGCGCCGACAGCCGCACCGCGATCATCAGCTCGTAGTCCTTCCGATACTGCAGCGCGCAGACCGGATCCGGATATTCCTCTTTCAGCGCGGCAATGATCCCGGCCACCCGTTCGGCAGTTTCCATGCGTTTGCCCCTCCCTGCGTTGCGTTTGTCGTATTGTATCACAAATGCGGCGGAAAGGGAACCGTCCGCTTGTAATTGGCAGCAGAAACCGGTATAATACGAGAAACAGAAAAAAGGAGGCGGGCGATATGTATCAGCCCCTCGCGGACGCGCTTCGTCCGCAGGAACTTTCCGACGTCTGCGGCCAGCAGCACATTCTGGGCGAAAACGGCCTGCTGCGCCGCATCATCGAATCCGGCGCGGTGCCCAATATGATCTTCTACGGCCCTTCCGGCACGGGCAAGACGACCGTCGCCAATCTGATCGCAAAGAAAACACAGCGAAAATTATGTAAACTCAACGCCACGACGGCGTCCTCCGCCGACATCAAGGAGATCTACGCCCAGCTCGATACCTTCCTCGCGCCGAACGGGGTGCTCCTGTACCTCGACGAGATCCAGTATTTCAACAAAAAACAGCAGCAGACCCTGCTCGAATACATCGAAAACGGTAAGATCACCCTCATCGCCTCCACGACGGAAAACCCGTATTTCTACGTCTACAACGCGATCCTGTCGCGGTCCACGGTCTTTGAGTTCAAGCCTGTGGAGAAGGCGGAGGCGCAGCGGGCGGTGGACCGGGCGCTGAACTTTCTCGAGTCGCGCGACAGCGTGACCATCGTCCCTGAGCCCGGCGTGACGGGCCATATCGCCCAGTCCTGCGGCGGCGATATCCGCAAGGCGCTCAACGCCGTCGAGTTCCTCTATACCGCCACGCGGCCGATGAACGGCGTCGTCACGCTCACCATGCAGGACGCAAAGCAGGTCTCGCAGCGCTCGGCCATGCGCTATGACAAAGCCGGCGACGATCACTATGACGATCTGTCCGCCCTCATGAAGTCCATCCGCGGCTCCGACCCGGACGCCGCCGTGCACTACCTCGCCCGCTTCCTCGAGGCGGGGGACCTGCCCTCGGCCTGCCGCCGCATTCTGTGCTCCGTGGCGGAGGATATCGGCCTTGCCTACCCGCAGGCCATCCCCATCGTCAAGGCCTGCGTCGACAGCGCGCTGCAGCTCGGTCTTCCCGAGGCGCGGCTGCCGCTGGCCGACGCTGTCCTCCTGCTTGCCACCGCGCCGAAGTCCAACTCCGGCTGCATGGCCATCGACGCCGCCATCGCCGACGTCAAGGCCGGGAAGACCGGCCCCGTCCCGCGCGAGCTGCAGAACGTCCACGCCGACGGCACAGGCTTCGAACGCGACCAGGGCTATCTCTACCCCCACAATTTCCCCAACCACTGGGTCCGCCAGCAATACCTCCCCGACGTCATCAAAGACCGCACCTACTACACCTACGGCGACAACAAAACCGAACAGGCCGCCAAGCGATATTGGGAGGAGATCAAGAAGTAGACGACACAAAGCCTCCCCTCCCAGGGGAGGTGGCTCGGCGAAGCCGAGACGGAGAGGTCGTACCAAATTTGCAGCAACCTCTCAGTCACCTTCGGTGACAGCATCCCTACCCCTTTTGTCCCTTCGGGACATTTCCCCCTGATAGGGGGAATCGGCCCCTGGAAGGGGAGCCTTGGGGCACCTCTTGGCGTTTTTGTTCTTTTGTGGTATAATCATCTCAAAATCATCAGCACAAGAGGTTTTTTATGGCTGCACAGGGATCACATCAGACGGAAAAGCGCCTTTGCGTGGGTCTGCTCGCGCATGTGGACGCGGGCAAGACGACGCTGTCGGAGGCCATGCTCTATCAGGCGGGCGTCATCCGCGCCTTCGGGCGCGTCGACCACGGGGATACGTTTCTCGATACCGACGCGCAGGAGCGCAGCCGCGGCATCACGATCTTTTCCAAGCAGGCCGTCCTGCCTCTGCCGGGCTGCACGCTGACGCTGCTCGATACCCCCGGCCACGTCGATTTTTCCGCCGAGATGGAGCGGACGCTGCAGGTGCTCGACTGCGCCGTGCTGGTCGTGAGCGGCACGGCGGGCGTGCAGGGGCATACCGCGACGCTCTGGCAGCTGCTGCGGCGCTATCAGGTGCCGGCGGTCGTGTTCGTCAACAAGATGGACATCGGCACGGCCGACCATGACGCCCTTTTGCAGAGCCTCCGGCGGGAGCTCGACGAGCGCTGCATCGACTTTTCGCAGCCGCAATCGCAGCTTCAGGAAGAACTGTCCCTCTGTGACGATGCGCTGCTCGACGAATATCTCGCCTCCGGCAGGGTCTCGGACGCGCAGATCGCGTCCGCCGTCTCGCACCGGAAGGTGTTTCCGTGCTTCTTCGGTTCCGCCCTGAAGCGGGAGGGCGTGGACGCGCTGCTGGACGCGCTGGGCCGCTTCGTGCAGGCGCCTGCATACGGAAAGGACTTCGGCGCGCGCGTCTATAAGATCGCGCGGGATGAAAAGGGCGCGCGGCTGACCTTCCTGAAGGTCACGGGCGGCACGCTTGGTGTCAAGCAGCTGCTCGCGGGCGAGGACTGGCAGGAGAAGGCCGACCAGCTCCGCCTGTATTCCGGCAGCAAGTTTACGCTCCTGCAGCAGGCCCCGGCCGGGACCGTCTGCGCTGTGACCGGCCTGACGAAGACGATGCCCGGCATGACCCTCGGCCATGAGACGGCGGCACAGGCCCCGGCTCTGCAGCCGGTTTTGGAATACCGCCTGCTCCTGACCGACGGGACCGACGCCGCGCAGGCCTACGGCCAGCTGCGCGTGCTGGAAGAGGAGGATCCCGCGCTGCATCTGGTCTGGAACGCGCTGCTGCGCGAGATCCGCGTGCAGCTGATGGGCCCGGTGCAGATGGAGATCCTGCAGAAGCTGATCGCGCAGCGCTTCGGGCTGGAGGTCGCCTTCGACGAGGGCAATATCGTCTATCTCGAGACCATCGCCGCCCCGGTCGAGGGCGTGGGGCATTACGAGCCGCTGCGGCACTACGCCGAGGTCCACCTGCTGATGGAGCCGGCGGAGCCCGGCTCCGGCCTGCAGTTCGACACGATGTGCCCGACCGACACACTTGCCCTGCACTGGCAGCGGCTGATCCTCGGGCATCTGGCCGAGAAGGTCCACCGCGGCGTGCTGACCGGCGCGCCGGTCACGGACATCCGCTTCACGCTCGTCTCCGGCCGGGCGCACCAGAAGCATACCGAGGGCGGCGATTTCCGCCAGGCGACCTACCGCGCGGTGCGGCAGGGGCTGATGAAGGCGAAGTCGGTGCTGCTCGAGCCGTGGTATGCGTTCCGGCTGGAGCTTCCGGCCGAATGCGTCGGCCGGGCGATCACCGACATCCAGCGGATGCAGGGAGACTACGACCCGCCGGAGACCGACGGCGCGCAGACCATCCTGCGCGGAGCCGCCCCGGTGCGGCTGCTGCGCGGCTACCCGAACGAGGTCACGGCCTATACCCGCGGCCGCGGGCGGCTGCAGCTGCGCGTGGACGGCTACCGGCCCTGCAAAGAGCAGGATGCGCTCGTCCGCGCCTCCGGCTATGACCCGGCCCGGGATCTGGAAAACCCGGCGGGCTCCATCTTCTGCGGCCACGGCGCGGGCTACGAGGTCAAATGGCAGGACGTGGACGACGCGGCCCACCTGCCGCTGCTGCGCTTCGGCGGCCCGGTCAAGCCTGCGCCGCAGCGCATCGTGCGTTCCGTCGCCCCCGGCGGCGCGCCGGAGCTGGAAAAGGAGCTGCTGGCGATCTTTGAGCGCACCTACGGCGCCATCCGCCGCCGCGACGTGCTGCCGCAGATGATGCTCCGCAGCGAGGACAAGCGCGAGTTCCTCGAAGCCCTCGGCCCGGCGGACGATTTCCTGCTGGTCGACGGCTACAACATCATCTTCGCCTGGGACGAGCTCAAGGAGCTCTCACGCACCAGCCTCGATACCGCGCGGCATGTGCTCATGAACCTGCTGTGCAACTACCAGGGCTACCGCGGCTGCACGCTGATCCTCGTCTTTGACGCGTACAAGGTCCCGCAGGGCCTCGGCTCGGTGGAGAAATACCACAACATCCACATCGTCTACACCCGGCAGGCGGAGACTGCCGACCAGTATATCGAGCGTTTGAGCTTTGAGCTGCGCGGCCGCCGCCGCGTGCGCGTGGCGACGAGCGACAATCTCGAGCAGCTCATCATCCTCGGCCACGGGGCCGAGCGCATCTCCGCCCAGCATTTCCACGACGAGGTCTACGCCGCCCAGGCGGAGATCGACCGCATCCTGACGCAGAATAACCAGAAAAACAACGCATAAAGAAACCGGCAGCCCCGCAAAGCGGGACTGCCGGTGCGTTTACCGGTAGCACAGGAGCGAAAACCAGGTGACGATGTTGCCGTTATAAAATTCGATGCCGTTCTGCTCGGCGAGGGCCGTGGCGACGATGCCGTAGCTCTCCACGCAGGGGAACATCCGTTCCGGGTGGCGGCAGGGCGCGTCCGGATACGCGCAGTGTTCGCAGATCGCGCACGACTCGGTGGACAGGGTGAGCACATCCGGCGAAAACTGCCGCAGGATATCCCGCACCTGCCGCGTGACGGCCTCGTGCGGCGCGCGCGTGGCGAGCGCGGCAGAAAGATCGGCGATGTCATCGACCTCACAAAGCGTGGTGAAGACCAGCGCGCCGGGGTAGGACAGGATCCGTTCCCGACAGGCCGCGACCGTCCCCACGGCCGGGGGACAGGCCCAGCTCGTCCCATACATCGGACACTCATGCTCGCAGACGTAGCGGATGCGGTCGGAAAATTCGATCGTCTGCGGATCGATCCATGCGTATTGGCTGATCGGCAGCTGGCACAGCTGCGCCTCGACGGCCTGCTTGTCCATAGGCTTCTTCCTCCGGCGTGTTTTCTCCCATTGTACCCGCGGCGCGGCGAAAGGTCAAGCTGTCAGAGCATCACGGCCTTTGTCGCGACGTGATCGCAGAAGACGCGGTCGTGCTCCACAAAGACGATCGTCGGCTGGAATTCCAGCAGCAGGCCTTCGATCTGCATGCGTGAGAGCACGTCCACATAATTGAGCGGCTCGTCCCAGACGAGCAGATGTGACGGCTCGCACAGGCTCCGCGCCAGCAGCACCTTTTTCTTCTGCCCGGCAGAAAAATCCACCATGTCCTTTTCAAACTGCACCCGCGCAAAGTCCAGCTTGCGCAAGATCGCCTTGAACAGACTCTCGTCCAGCCCGTACCGCGCGGCATACGCGCCCAGATCCCCGCGCAGACCGGACGGGTCCTGCCGCACGTAGGAGATCCGCAGCCGGGAGCTGCGCTCCACGGTCCCGGTGTGCGGCACGTCCTCGCCGCACAGCAGGCGCAGAAGGCTCGTCTTCCCGGTGCCGTTCGCGCCGCGCAGCGCGATCCGGTCGCCCTGCTCGACGCAGAAGCTGACGCCGCGGCACACGGGCGCGCCGCCATAGCACACCGAGACGTCCCGCAGCAGCGCCAGCCGGTCCGTGTGATATGGAAGCTGGTGCAGCTTCAGGGGCGCGGCCTGCTCGATGTTTTTCAGCAGCGCCGATTTTTCCTCGATGGCGGCGTTCTGCCGCCGTTCGAGATTCTTGCGCCGCTGCTGCATGCGGCGCGATTGCTCGCCGATGTAGGCGCGGCCGCCCATGGCGTCGGCCTCGCCCGTTACTTTCGCCGAGTGCGGGCCGATCTTCGTGTTCTCGACCTTGTCGGCCCACGCGCGCGACTGCCGCGCGGCCTGCTTCAGACGGCCGATCTCCTTTTTCAGATGCGCGTTCTGCGCCAGCTCAAACGCATCCTGCCGCTGCCTGTTTTCATACCATGAGGAGAAATTGCCTTTCTGCACCTCAATGCCGCCGCGATTGATGGACAGGATGTGGTCGACGCAGCCGTCTAAAAACGCGCGGTCGTGCGAGACGAGCAGAAAGCCGGACTTTTTGGCCAGATACCGGCTGACGAGTGCGCGGCCCGTCTCGTCGAGATGGTTCGTCGGCTCGTCGATGAGCAGATACCGGCCCTCGCGCGCGAAAAGCAGCGCCAGCAGGATCTTCGCCTGCTCGCCGCCGGAAAGTGTGGAAAACGGGCGGTACAGCGCGTCGTCCGTCACGAATAGCGGCGCCAGCTCGCGCCGCAGGCGCCACTGCGGCACGTCCGGGAAGCTGCACTCCAGCAGCTCGAGCGGCGTGAGCGCCGCGTCCGGGATGGGATACGGGAAATACTCGAACCCGCCGGGGGCTGTGATCGTGCCCTGGTGGGGATACTGGCCCTGCAGAAGGCGCAGGAGCGTCGTCTTGCCGCGGCCGTTGCGGCCCGTCAGGCCGAGCCGCCAATCGGTGTCGAGCTGGAAGCTGACGTGCTCAAATACAGGGTCAAAGCTGCCGGGGTATGTAAAGGTCAGGTCTGTGATCTGGATCAATGCCATCGGTATGCCCTCCTTCAGGCAGCCGATGATTCCATCGACAATTGCAGGCGATCGGATCGGCGGCTGCCTAATAAAAAATTGGCTGCGGGAAATGCTCCCACAGCCAAAGGGCATCCTGCGCCTGCCGCAAAATGGGCAGACGGTCTGCACGGAGGCTGAGAGACAAAGCAGATTTCCCGCGAAAAGGCACAACGAACCAGACGGTCTTCACCGCCAGCGTGTTACGATCGTGCCAGGTTTTCAGCAGGAGATCATGCGCATGCTCTCAAACTCCCTTCTGTTCTTTATAATTTGATTCTACCATGCGGCGCGGAAAAACGCAAGCGCCGGTAAAAATTTGCAGAAAAAACGCACCCGGCACGGTGTGTGAGATGCCGGGTGCGGATCGTGCAATCGGCAGAAACTGCGCATTGCACAGGATGAAAAAAAGTGCTATACTGTGTACCAGTATATCGTCAGCCCGGCAGCTATGCGATCTGCCTTGCTGATGCTTGCACTATAGCATACAGGCAGGAAATATGCACCCTACCGGCGCGGCACCGGCCGATACCCGTCGGAGAACGGCACTCTACTGCCAGTAGAATTTCCTGTAATACCAATGCTTTCAGGGGAAGGGGGCGTCCTTATGATCCAGGACGAACAGACGCTGCGGCGCACCACAGCAAAAAATATCGCCGCTTACCGCAAAGCCCATAAGGATACCCAGCTGGACCTTGCGCGCAAGCTCAATTACTCCGATAAGTCCGTTTCCAAGTGGGAGCGGGGCGAGGGCCTGCCCGACGTCTATATCCTCGCGCAGATCGCGCAGCTCTACGGCATCACCGTCAGCAACCTCATCGGCGAGGAGGAGCCGCCTAAAAAGTCCAACCCGCATTTCCACATCTACGTGGTGCTGCTGTCGGTGGCGCTGGTGTTCGTGATCGCGGCGATCTTGTTCACGGCTTTCACGATCGCGGCCGTGCCGTTCCCGTCGTGGCTGTTTTTCCTGTACGCGGTGCCGGTGTCGAGCATCGTGTGCATCGTGTTCACGTCGCTGTGGTGGGGCATTCTGATGCAGGGGCTTTCCATCACGGCGCTCATCTGGTCGGCGGGGCTGTGCATCTATCTCTCCATCCCGTCGATCCCGTATCTGAAGCTCATCTTCGTCGTCTGCGCCGCCGTGCAGGTGCTCATCACGCTCTGGGAGCTGTTCCGCTATTCCAGAACAAGAACATGGTTCTAAAGCGCACTTTCCGCGCCCGCAGGCGCACACTGTAGATTTCAGAGCACCGATTCAGCCGTCACCAACAATGGCAGGCTCTTTCGGCACCAAAAATCTGATAGGCAATCGGTGTGGCGCAGAGGGATGTCTGCCCCTGCAACTGATCTGCAGCTTTTACAGTGCAAATAGTTTCCAGATAGTCTCACAGCCCCACACGCGATGGCGTGCGGGGCTGTTTTTTAATATTGGAAGATGCTTCCGCCGACGAATTCGCGGACGATGGAGTCGCGGGGGACATACGGCGTGTCCAGGGGCGGCAGGCTCCGGACCACGTCCATGAGGACCGTCAGACCGTGCTCGGCGATGAACGCGTCGTCGAGATCCGAGGCGAACTGCGGGATCTGCCGCAGGTACTTGGCGAGGATGCACAGCTCGTAGTCGTGGAAGGAATCGATGTGGATGGAGGCGTTCGGCTTGTTGGGGGCGATGTATTTCTGCTCGCCCTGGTTGACGGACTGGGCGCGGATGATGGTCTCGCGCAGGGAGTTGCCGCGGCCCTGATAGTTGCGGATCATGCGGCGGGCCACCCGGACCTGCTCGGGGTGGATGATGCGGTCGCCCGGGGTGATGATGCGCGTGCGGGGCGCGACATAGATGCCGGTCGCGCGGTCACGGATGGGGTCGAAGAGCAGGGGATTGAGCATGTGGATGCCCTCGGCGATGATGACGGCCTCGCGGCTGCCCTCCATGGGGGTGTAGCCGCCGGTGCGGTTGTTCGGGAAGTCGTACCAGGGCACCTGCACGGTCTCGCCGTTGGAGAGCTTCTCGATGGTGCCCAGCAGCAGCTGGCGGTTGACGCACAGGGGCGATTCCCAGTCGGTCAGATCCTTCGGCCGCTCGGCGAGCGGCAGGAAAAAGTTATCCATGCTCAGAAGGCAGACCTTGACGCCCAGGTTTTCCAGATACGCCTTCAGGCGCATGGCGGTGGTCGTCTTGCCGGAGCCGGAGGGGCCGGTCAGGCAGACGTAGGGCTTGCGCGGCTGCGCCGAGAGAATGGCGCCGGCCGCCGCGCTGATCTTGTCGTGAAAGACCTCCTCACAGCGCAGGACGAACTGCGTCTGGCTGCGCATGGCGTAGATGACGTCGTCGATATCAATGACTCGCATACAGAAAAATCAGGACTCCTTTCTGATATCCGCTGCCGCGGGTGCGGTCTGCTCGAGCTTCCGGCGGATACGCTTCCAGAAATAGACGAAGCAGACGACATGCATGGCCGCGGTGATGACCCAGCTGATGGGGTAAGAGACATAGAGGGCGGGAAGCGTATGCTTCCACGCGAAAATGGTGTAGATCCAGACGATCCGCATCACGCAGGCGCCGAAGATCGTCACGACCATCGGCAGCCACGATTTTCCGAGCCCGCGCACCATGCCGCAGCAGACCTCCATGATGCCGCAGAGGAAATAGGGGGTCGTGACATAGTATGTGCGGATCATGCCCATTGCGATCACGGCGTCACGCGCCGGATCGTCGGCGGAGACATAGATGCTCAGCAGCTGCGGGCCAAAGACGGTGCTCAGCACGCACAGCGGCACGCCGATGAGCATCACGGTCAGCTGGCAGTTCCAGAAGATCTTCCAGATCCGGTCGTACCGCCGCGCGCCGAGATTCTGGCTGGTGAAGGTGATGGCGGCGTGGAAGACGGCGTTCATCGCGGTGTAGGTGAAGGCGGCGATGTTGGCCGAGGCGGTATTGGCCGCGATGACGTCCGCGCCGAAGGAATTGACGCAGCTTTGCACCATGACGTTCGAGATGTTGAAGACCACCGACTGCAGTCCGGCCGGCAGGCCGATCTGGATCATGCGCAGCGCCTCGGACGGGTGCAGGCGGAGCTGGCGGAGGCTGAGCCGGGCCGGGCCCGTCTGCCGCATGAGGCAGACGAGGATCAGCACGACCGACACATACTGCGAAACGACCGTCGCAATGGCGACGCCCGCCACGTCCAGCCGGCAGACGATGACGAAGAACAGATTGAGAAAGACGTTCAATACGCCCGAGACGGCGAGGAACAGCAGCGGCCGCTTCGTATCGCCGTAGGCGCGCAGGACGGCCGCGGCGAAGTTGTAGATGAGCGCGCCGGGGATGCCGATGAAATAGATCCGCAGATAGAGGCTCGCCAGCCGCAGCACATCGTCGGGCGTGCCCATCAGCTCCAGCATCGGCGTGGAGAGGAAGAAGCCCAGCAGGAACGTGACCACGCCGAGCAGCAGACTCAGCGTGATGGCGCTGTGGACCGCGCGGCTGACGCCCGCGTCGTCCCGGCAGCCGATATAGCGGGCGACGAGAATGTTGACGCCCACGGAGATGCCGATGAACGCGCCGGTCAGAAGGTTGATGAGCGCCGAGGTCGCGCCGACGGCGGCCAGCGACGTGCTGCCCGCGAATTTGCCGACGACGATCACGTCCGCCGCGTTGAACAGCAGCTGCAGAATGCCCGTGAGCGCCAGCGGCAGGGAAAACATCATAAGCTTCGGCAGCAGCGCGCCGTTCAGCATATCAAGTTCTTTCGTTCTGGCCATGGGGAACCTCCTTGAAGTTGTGATAATGCTGTTTGGAATGGCAGCCAGGGGTCTTCTGCCGGGGGCAGATGGGAAAACTGCAGCGGCCGGCCCGTCTGCGGGTGGCAGAACGCGATCCGGTACGACCACAATCCGAGCGGCCCGGGCGCGGCCGCGCCGTATTTCGCGTCGCCGCACAGCGGCAGCCCGCGGGAAGAGAACTGCGCGCGGATCTGGTGCGTGCGCCCGGTCTCCAGCCGGATGAGGACGAGCGCGCGGCCGTCTTCCTCGCCCAGCACGCGGTAGGAAAGCCGCGCCGGACGCGTATCCGGGCCGGGCGCGTCGGCGACGCAGGTGCGCCGGGCGGCGGTGTCGCGGCGCAGCTGGTCCTCCAGCACGCCGGATGCCTGGGCCGGGACGCCCTCGAGCACGGCGAGATAGTCCTTTTCGAACGTATGCGCCTGCACCTGCCTGGACAGCAGACTGTCCGCCATGCGTGAGCGGGCGAAGACCATCACGCCGCCGACCGGCCGGTCCAGCCGGTGGACGGTGCGAACGCAGCCGGTCTCCGGCTCGCCGAGGGCGCGGCGCAGCAGCTCCGGCATGCCGCCGGGCTCGTCGGTGGACAAAACGCCCGCGGGCTTGAGGCAGACCACGATGCGCGCGTCGGTATAAAGCAGCTCCATGCCCGCCCCTCCTGTTTGCGTTGATGCTGCTATAGTATATCATGTTTTTCGCCCTTCGTCACGCGCATTTTCGGCCACTCCGGGCACATTTCCGGACAGGCGCAAAGAAATGTCTTAAAAATTCTTAATTCCGCCCGCTTTTCCGGCGAGCTGTGATACAATGGACGGGCAAAGGAGGCGTCAAGTATGGAAGAAACGATCCGCATTCTCGTGGTGGACGACGAGCCGGATATCCGGCGCATCTGCCGGATCCTGCTTGAAAACAGCGGCTATACCGTTCTGGAGGCGGCGACCGGCCTCGAGGCCGTCGAGACCATCCGGCGCTGCCCGGAGATCGACCTCATTCTGATGGATATCATGATGCCCGACCTCGACGGCTACGATGCGTGCAGCCGGCTGCGCGCCTGCTCGACGGCGCCGGTGCTGTTCCTCACGGCCAAGACGCAGGAGAACGACAAGCGCCGCGCCTACGACGCCGGCGGCGACGATTATCTGGCCAAGCCCTTTTCCCACGCGGAGCTCATGATGAAGGTGGAGTCGCTGCTGCGGCGCTACCGGGTGTATAAAAATAAATCGAGCGGGCGGATGCTCCGCCCCGGCATCGTGCTGGACGAGGAAAACCGCCGCGTGCTGCTCGACGGCGCGCCGCTGGAGCTGACGGAGACGGAGTTTTCCATCCTCCAGTGCCTGGCGCAGAACCGCGGGCGCGTCGTGCCGGTGCGCACGATCTATGAGACGGTCTGGCATGAGACGTACATGCCGGCGTCCAACAATACCGTGATGGTGCATATCGTGAATCTGCGCAAGAAGCTGGAGGAGGATCCGGCCAACCCGCGGCTGATCCGCACCGTATGGGGAAAGGGCTATCAGATTGACTGAGAAAAAGAAACGATTTCTCTCGCTGAGCGTCAAGCCGCTGTTCGTGCTGCTGCTGGGGCTGGTGCTGGGCGTGTGCGCGGCGCTGCTGGCCGAGGGCGCGGGCGAGGCGGTCATCGAGCGCTGCTATCTGAGCGAAGCGGCCGTATTGAAGCGGACGAACCGGGCCGCGCAGGAGCTGCAGGGCTACGTCCGGCAGAACGCTCTGACGACCCGCAATACGAACGCGCTGGCCCAGTGGGGCGAGAGCAGGAAGGACTACTATATCCTGCTCTACCGCGACCAGCGGCAGATCCTTGAGATCGGCTGGTGGGGCGCGGACATCGCCGCGGTCGACGCCTATTCCCTGAAGGAGCAGGGGGCCGAGGTCGTCTACCCGATCGCCTTCCGCGACGGGACGGTCTACGCCGTGATCTATGACAATTCGGACAGCCGGCTCTACGATGTGACCTGGGTCGTCTCGCTGCTGCTGGGCTGCGCCGTGCTGGCGCTGACGCTGCTGGCGTATAACCGGCGCGTGGCGCGCAAGGTCGTGGCCATCTCGCACGAGGTGCAGTCCATCGGCGAGGGCAATCTCTACCTGCAGCTCGAGCCGAAGGGCAGCGACGAGCTCGCGCAGCTGACCGCGAGCGTCGAGCAGATGCGGCTGTCTTTGCTGCGCAAGACCAGCGAGGAGCAGCGGGCGCTGCAGCAGAACAGCGATCTCATCACCGCCATGTCGCACGACATCCGCAACCCGCTGACCGCGCTGCTGGGGTATCTGGATCTGGCAAAGACCGGGCAGTACCGGACGCAGGAGGAGCTGCAGAGCTATCTGGACGCCGCCTACGGCAAGGCCGAGCAGCTCAAGCGGCTGACCGACGAGCTGTTCCGCTACTCCCTGCTGTTCGGCTGCAAGGAGCTGCCGCTGCAGCTGGAGCGCTACGACGCGTCGATCCTGCTCGGCCAGCTCCTGGGCGAGAGCCGCGCGCAGCTGCAGCAGCAGGGCTTTACGGTTCAGCTGCTCCTGCCGCAGCAGGACGTGCAGATCGAGGCCGACGTGACCTACCTCAAGCGCGTGTTCGACAATCTGTTCGACAACATCCGCAAATATGCCGACCCCGCCCGGCCCGTGGCCATCGCGGCGCTGCTGGAGGATGGGGCGCTGCACGTCTGCCTGTCCAACAGCGTGAACCCCGGCGCGGGGCGCATCGAATCCAACAAGATCGGCCTGCGCACCTGCGCGAAGATCATGGCGCAGATGTCGGGCAGCTTCAAGCGCTATACCGAGAGCGGGAAGTTCACCGCCGAGGTCATCCTTCCCATCCTGCCCGCAGGGGACCCGGACGGCAGTTCTTAAAAATATCTGAATTTTGCAACGCCGGACTTTTCTTTGCGTCTTTGATTTGGTATGATACAGGCAGCAAAATAGGCCGATGCTATCATATGACAGTACAACATATAGTTTCTGAATGAAAAAGGAGAACAGCATGAAATTCAAACGCTTTTTTGCGCTCGCGCTGGCGGCTCTGCTTGTGATGAGCCTGTTTGCGGGCTGCTCGAAAAACTCTGATACGCCGGGCAGCAAGACCGACTCCAGCGGCTCGCTCATCGACCAGACCAAGCCCGCCGCCACGACGGCGAAATACGCCTATCAGGCCGACTACCTCGACCTGCAGCTGCCCGAGAACATCCAGTACGTCAACACGATGTGCACCGCGGGCACGACGATCTTCCTGACCGCCTACGTGCAGGGCGACGAGATCGTCCAGACCGACCCGGACACGGGCGACACCTGGTCGTATTACACCCAGGAGCTGATCCTTCTGTCTGTCGACCCCGATACCGGCGCGTGCACCCAGCTTCCCAACCTGCAGCTGCCCACGGTTCCCGAGGACTGCGAGGGCAACGTTGACTGCTACAACATGGCAGGCTCCGACGACGGCACGCTCTGGATGCTCGTGAACGTCTATGCGGCAAAGTATGACCTGCCCGCGGACTTCGATCCCAACACCATGAACAAGTATGACTACCCCTCGACGGACATGAGCACGGCCTACCTCATGCACGTTGCCGCCGACGGCAGCACGATCGCCAATGTCGACCTCTCCGTGACCGACGATGGCACGGACGAGGAGGATGGCATGGGCAGCAACATCTCGTCCTTCGCCGTCGACGCGGCGGGCAATCTCTACGTCACCGACTACAACTACATCTATGTGCTGGACGCCGAAGGCAAGCTCCTGTTCAAGATCGACGACAGCCAGTACAGCGGCAGCCTCTGCCGCCTGCAGCCCGATCAGGTCGGTATCCTGTGGTACAACTACGCCACCGACACCGCGGAGAGCACCGACGAGAACGGCCAGTTCTTCATCCCCGTCGATCTTGAGACGAAGACCTGGGGCGAGAAGATCAAGATGCCGGCCAACGTCTGGAACGTCTATCCGGGCGACGACGCCTACGATTTCTATTACAAGAACAACGACAACATCTATGGCTACACCTTCGCGAGCGATACGAAGGACAAGCTCGTTGACTGGATGGCCTGCGATGTCGACACCAGCAACATGTATGACTCCGGGATGCTCTCCGATGGCCGCGTCGTCGGCATGACGCAGGACTGGAGCAGCGACACGACCGCCTACCAGCTTATCGTCCTGCACCGCATTGACGCTTCCGAGGTCAAGGAAAAGACCGTCCTGACGCTCGCGTGCATGGGCCTTGACTGGAGCCTGCGCAGCAAGATCGTCGAATACAACAAGTCGAACGACCAGTACCGCATCCAGGTCGTCGACTACAGCGAATACGCCACAGACGACGACTATAACGCCGGCATCACCAAGCTCACCACCGAGATCATCAGCGGCAGCGTGCCGGATCTGTTCCTGACCAGCAGCCTGCCCATCGACAAATACGCCGCCAAGGGCGTCGTGGCCGACCTCTATACATTTATGGACGGCGGCAGCGGCCTGAGCCGGGATTACTTCGTCCCGCAGGTCCTGAAGGCAATCGAGAAGGACGGCAAGCTCTATGAGCTGCCGACCAAATTCTCCGTAGAGACGGCTTATGCCCTGTCCTCCATCGTCGACCAGTATGACACCTGGAACGTCGCCGCCGTGCAGGATGCCATGACGCAGCTGCAGGAGGGCGCAACGGTCTTCTCCACCGGCTGGACGAAGAGCACGGCGCTCAACAACTGCCTGACGCGCAACCTGGCCGCCTTCGTCGACTGGACGACGGGCAAGTGCACCTTCGATTCCGAGGCCTTCCAGCAGCTGCTGGCCTTCTGCAATTCCTTCCCCGACGACAGCAGCTCGGACGACGGGATCGCCTATTCTTCGGAGGCGGCCACCGTCGATACCATGGACGATCCTGTCTGGGAATCCGACGCGACCCGCATTCTGAGCGGCAAGCAGCTCATGGCCACGACGAGCTTCTACAGCTTTGAGGACTATATCTACAATATCTACCCCGTAAAGGACAAGGTCACCTTCGTCGGCTATCCGTCGGAAAGCGGCGAGCCGGGCAACTCGTTCTATATCCAGTGCCCGATGGCCATCTCCTCCGTCACGAAATATCCGGACGCCGCGTGGGACTTCGTCAGCACCATGATCCGGCAGACGAACGAGGACGCCGAGTCCATGTACGCCTTCCCCATCAGCCAGGAGGCCTTTGACAAGAAGATGACTTCTGTCATGACCGAGCAGTATCAGCTCGACGTAAACGGCGAACAGGTCGACTGGGACGAAGACGGCGAACCCGACAAGATGTGCATCGGCACCTACGAGGTCGTTGAAAACGGCGAGAGCACTTGGCAGCAGGTCTACGCCCTGACGCAGGAGGACATCGACCAGATCCTCTCCGTCATCAACAGCGCGACCGGCATCGTCGACTATGACGACGAGATCCTCTCCATCGTCTCCGACGAGGTCAGCGCCTACTTCGCCGGCGACAAGGATGTCCAGACCACCGCCAACATGATCCAGAGCCGCGTCAACCTGTACGTGCAGGAGCAGCGGTAAATATCAAGCAAGGCTCCCCTTGTGCGCAAGGGGGGCCTTGAGACGGGTGCTCCTGTAAGCCTCCCCTGAAAGGGGAGGTGGCTCGGCGAAGCCGAGACGGAGAGGTCCTGTGGGCAGTGCGGATCTGCATAAGGCTTTCGTTTTTTGCGGCTGCCTGCTGCGAAACCTCTCAGTCAGCTTCGCTGACAGCTCCCCTTTCAGGGGAGCCTTTGGACGGAGCATTCCATTCACTGAAAATGCCGATAAATCCCGATCGCCCGGCGGCCGGGAGTTATGAGCATTTTCCAACGCAAAGGAGACGCAGACTGTGCAAAAGCTTTCTCTCCGGTCGCGCGGGAAATATGAGACGAAGCCGTCCGGGAAAAGCCTCTGGACGCGGATGAACAACAAGGTGCGCGATTTTCTCGCCTCCATGTGCTTCTCCGGCCCGAGCTTTCTCGGGATGCTGGCGTTTTATATCATCCCGTTTCTGATCGTCATCTATTATTCCTTCACCGTGGGCCTGACCGACCACAGCTTCGCCGGGCTCAAGAACTACATCAACGTCTGGCAGAACGGCGCGTTCAAGATCGCGGTCAAAAACACGTTCACGTTCACGGGCCTGTCCGTGCCGCTGGCGGTGGTGCTGTCGCTTGGCCTGGCGCTGCTGCTCGAGGCGCGGATCCCCCTCAAAAGCGAGTTCCGCACCTTCTTTTTAAGCCCCATGATGGTCCCCATTGCGTCCATCATCCTCATCTGGCAGGTGCTGTTCCACTATAACGGCGTCATCAATGAGTTCCTGCAGGTCTTCGGCGCGGATAAGATCGACTGGCTGAAATCCGACTATTGCATGGTCGTCATCGTCGTGCTGTTTTTGTGGAAAAACCTCGGCTACAACATGATTTTGTTCATGGCCGCCCTCAGCAATATCCCGCGCGAGCTGCTCGAGGTCGCGGAGGTCGAGGGCGCGTCGGCGGCCTATCAGTTCTTCCACATCAAGCTCCGCTATCTCTCGCCGACGGTTTTGTTCGTGACGATCCTGTCCATCATCAACTCGTTCAAGGTCTTCCGCGAGATCTATCTTCTCACCGGCAATTACCCCTACGACGGGCTTTACATGATGCAGCATTTCATGAACAACATGTTCAATTCCGCCGACTACCAGCGCCTGTCCGCCGCGGCGGTGCTGCTGGCGATCGTCATCGTCATCCTCATCGCCCTTTTGTTCTTCGTGGAGAACATCTTCGGAAAGGACGTGGAAGGATGAAGAAAAAACGCTATTTTTCCCGCACGGTCTGCTTTTTGCTCTGCGCGGTGTTCGCGCTTTTGTTCCTGCTGCCGACGGTTCTGACCATCACGAACTCCTTCATGACGCAGAGCGAGATCACGGCCAGCTACGGCCAGGTCTTTGAAAACGCCAACGACGGCAAGAGCTACATCTCCAAGACCATTGAACTCAAATTCATCCCCGACAAGGTCAGCTTCACCCAGTATTTCACCGTCCTGCTCAAAAGCCCGGACTATCTGCTGAAATTCTGGAACTCCGTCATCCTGACCGCGCCGATCGTCTTCGCGCAGCTCATGGTCGCGTCCATCGCGGCCTATGGCTTTACCCGCTGGCGCGGGAAGGTGCGCGACAGTCTGTTCTTCTTCTATGTGATCCTGATGCTCATGCCGTATCAGGTCACGCTGGTCCCCAACTATCTGGTGAGCGACTGGCTGAAGATCCTCAATACCCGGTGGGCGATCTTCCTGCCCGGCGCGTTCGCGCCGTTCTCGGTCTTTCTGCTCACCAAATTCATGCGCCGCATCCCCATGGCCGTCATCGAATCGGCCAAGATCGACGGCGCGAACGAGTGGCACATCTTCTGGAACATCTGCCTGCCGCAGTGCCGGAGCGCCCTCTATTCCATTGCGATCCTGGTGTTCATCGACAACTGGAACATGGTCGAACAGCCGCTGATCCTGCTCAACGACGTGGAGAAGCAGCCGCTTTCAATGTTCCTGTCCAGCATCAACGCCGGCGAGATCGGCATCGCCTTTGCCGCCGCCGTCATCTATATGATCCCCGGTCTGCTGCTGTTTCTGCACGGCGAGGCGTATCTGGTGGAAGGCATCGCACATTCTGGCTCTGTGAAAGGATAAGGAAAGAGACATGGAAAACAGTGTAAGAAAACGCGAATGGGTCAAGACCGCGGCCATTATTTTTCTGGCGGTCCTGCTGGTGCTGACCTTCTTCTCCAAGACGATCATGAATGCCTCCCTGCCCGAGGTCGCGGCGCAGCAGGCCGCCTCCGGCGCCATCAACGCCCGCATCCGCGGCAGCGGCACCGTCGAGGCCAGCGAGGTCTATAACGTCACCATCAAGCAGACCCGCAAGGTCGCCAGCGTCCTGGTCAAGACCGGCCAGGAGATCAACGTGGGGGATACGATGTTCGTGCTCGAAGCGGAGGACTCGGACGAGCTCAAGCAGGCGGAGACGGACCTCGAGACGCTCCAGCAGAACTACGACAAGAGCCTCATCGAGGCGGGAAACACGGCGTCTCAGGAAAACTACGATCTGCAGAAGGCAAAAGAGGCGTATAACGAGGCGCTGGCGATCTATAACCAGTACAGCAGCGTCAGCGCGACGCAGCTTGCAACGCAGAAGGCTGCCGCAGACGCCAAGCTCAAGGAGCTGCAGACCGCCAAAACCACCGTCGACAACCAGCTGACCAAGCTGAAAGGCGAAAAAGATTATACGGACGCTCAGTCGACTGTAACGGAGCATGAGGCGACGGTGAAGTCGTTAGAGGAAGAAAAGGAAAAACTGAAAGATACGCTGCTGTATGCAAAACTTTCAGAGGCCATCTATTCAAAGGATGATTATGAAAGCAGCATCAAAAATCTGAAAAAAGATTTTGTAGCACAACTTGCACAATATGACAGTGCCTTCAATGATTTCTATAATATGTGCGATAAGAGCAAGGAAATCATGGACGAGTGCTATAAAAGTGATGCGGCTATGGCTGCAAGAATTGGAAGCGGCCGCTCGACGACCGGTTCGGAAGGACAGCAAAATATTCAAACTTATGCTTACTCCGATGATCTTGCGGCAACTTATCGAGCCGCCTATGAAAACCTTGCAAACTGCTATCTCGGTGGCGGCAATGTTCCAATCGGTTTGTATAAACTGCAGGAGCTTCTGCAGATCGCAACCATCAATGATAAGATCAAGGAAGCAAACAGCGAAATGAGCACGGCCCAGACCATCGTTGGCAACTATGAACGTTCCATCGACGATCTGACGAAGCAGAGCGATTCGCTTGACACGCAGATCACCGATCAACAGACGGCAGTGGACAAACTCACCAGCGCGTCTTCCGCAGCTGAAACGGTCAAATCTACGAAAAAAACCCTTGAAGACCTTGTTTTCAAACAGAATCTCGGCGATTCCTCTTCCGTCGATATGGAAGCGTCAAAAAAGGCCATCGAGCGTAAGCAGGCGGAGGTCGACAAGCTGCGCGAGAATGCGGATGAGCTGGAGGTCAAATCCAGCGTGTCCGGCACCATTGCGTCCATCAACGCTTCGGCCGGCAAGTCCATCGGCGGCGAGGAGCAGCCGCTGGCCACCATCAACGTGACCGACCGCGGCTTCACCGTCAAGATCGACGTCACCAACGACCAGGCCAAGAAGGTCAAGACCGGCGATACCGCCGAGCTCGTCAATTTCTGGGGCGGCGACGCCGTCGCCACGCTCGACCAGATCACAAGCTCCCAGACCGCGGGCAATCGAACCCTCGTCTTCACCCTCACCGGCGATATCCAGGCCGGGCAGAACGTGACGCTCTCCATCGGGCAGAAGAGCGCAAACTATGACGCGCTCATTCCGCTCTCCGGCCTGCGCGAGGATTCGAACGGCAAGTTCGTCTACGTGCTCGAGTCGAAGAGCTCGCCGCTCGGCAGCCGCTACATCGCCACCCGCGTCACCGTGCAGGAGCTCGCGCGCGACGATAAGTCCGCCGCCGTTTCCGGCATCAGCTCCGGCGATTTCATCATCACCACCAGCAACAAGCCCGTCGAAGCCGGCAAGCAGGTCCGGCTGGCCGATAACGGATGATCCGGCGCGGGCGGTTTGAGCGGCATCGCAGGCTGCCGCGGCTGCACGGAGGGAAGCTTGCCCTCCTCATTGCCTGCCTGATCCAGACGGCGCTGTCTGTGTTCAGCTTCGCCATGCTGGGGAAGGTGACCGGCGCGCTCATCACCCAGTCCGCCGCCGACGTCTGGTGCGGCGGCAGCGGCGAGCGCTTTGCGCAGGTCTCCGCCTTCCTGCCGGTGAACGGCAAGATCGACCTCGATACCATCCGCTCGTTCCGCGTGACGCTGGAGGACGAATTCGTCCAGAACTCCATCTTCGCGCCGGAACCCGATGCGCAGGACCCGGGTGCGGACACCTCCGCGCGCCTCTATGCCGACGCCTACAGCGGCAGCACCCAGCTGTCCGTCTCCGGCAAGTCGCCTGGCAGCGTGACGGTCACGGCCATCGGCGTGGGAGGAGACTATTTCCTGTTCCATCCGCTGCAGCTGCTGTCCGGCGGCTACGTGTCGGACGAGGATTATATGGCCGACCGCGTCGTGCTCGACGCGCAGACGGCCTTCAACCTCTTCGGCAGCAGCGATGTGGCCGGGATGGAAGTGACGATCAACGGCAAGACCTTCCCCATCGCGGGCGTGGTCAAAAGTGAGGACGACTTCGCCACAGCCGCCGCGCTGGACGCCGGAGCCGAGGCGTCTTCCGACCCCACGGGCGTCCAGTCGGCCTCCAAGGCCATGATCTACATGAGCTACGCCGCGCTGAACGCCATGGCGGAGCTACCCATCGACTGCTATGAGATCGTCCTGCCCGATCCCGTCTCGGGCTTCGCCAAGAAGCTCATGACGGAGAAATTCCCTGTGGGCGAAGGCGTGATCGTGCAGAATACCGGCCGGTTTTCTCTCTCCGGCCTGATCTCGGTGATCGGGAAGTTCGGCAAGCGCGTCATGACGACGAACGGCGTCATCTATCCCTACTGGGAAAACGCCGCCCGGATGGCCGAGAGCTACGCGGCTTTGCTGCTGATCCTCGGTACGCTCTTCGGCCTCATGCCGGCCGTGTGCCTGACGATCGTGCTGGTGAAGCTCACGGTCCGGGAGATCAAACGCGGCTACTACAAGGCCGCCCACGCCATCGAGGATCGCGTGGAGGAAAACAAGCGCAAGCACTACGTCTCCGGCGGTATCTGAAGCATAAAAAGCCCCGGCTTTCCATTCGGAAAGCCGGGGCCGT
>ERZ506995.115-NODE-115-length-30643-cov-5.850497_pt1 | contig 30643 bp, 27 predicted proteins | sample MGYA00512883_ERZ506995 | MGnify/ENA metagenome assembly ERZ506995
GAGTGGGCGGAAAAGATCCGCTCACGGCCGCAGACGATTTGTTCAGAGGTTCCCTGGAAGGCAAACGAAAGCGGTGAGCTTCCACAGGGGAAACTCACCGCGTATATGGCGGAACTCAGGATTTCAGATCGACAGCGCGGTCGAAGAGGTCTTCCACATCCTTGCCGGGGCCTTTCGAGAGAAGAGAAACCACCACGGCGGCCAGCAGACCGGCGGCGAAGCCGGGAACGATCTCGTAGATATCGGTGGAGGACAGGAAAACCAGCCAGAGGATATCCACCGCAGCGCCGACGGCGATGCCTGCCACCGTTCCGCCGAAGGTGAGCCGCTTCCAGAACAGGCTCAGCAGAATGACGGGGCCGAAGGCCGCGCCGAAGACGCCCCAGGCGTTTTCCACCAGACCCATGATGGAACCGGAGTTGGGGTCGGAGGCGATCATCAGCGCGACAACGGCGATGACGATGACCACGATGCGTCCAGCCCAGAGCATTTCAGAGTCGGAAGCCTTCTTGCGGATGACGGGCTTATAGACATCACTGGCAAAGGCGGAGGACGCCGCAAGAAGCTGGGAGTCGGCCGTAGACATGGCGGCGGACAGGATCGCGGACAGCAGCAGACCGGATACCAGCGCGGGGAAGATGCGGCGAACCATGGTGATGAACACGGTGGAGGAATCCTCAATTTCGCCCAGATACAGGCGGCCAGCGATGGCGGTCAGGGCGGACATGATCAGGATGATGGTTGTCCAGGAAATGCCGATCACGCTGGACTTGCGAAGTTCCTTCTCGGATTTCAGGGACATAAACCGGATGATGATGTGGGGCATACCGAAGTAGCCAAGTCCCCAGCCCAGGCCGGAGATGATGTCCTGAGGCGTGGTGAAGAAGTTGAAGAAGCCCTCGGGCAGGGTTGCGCCGGCTACGGCGCCGTCGCCTGCCTTGGCCAGCGCCAGAGCGAACAGGGGAGCGACCAAGAGCGCCGCCAGCATGATCATGCCCTGGAAGAAATCCGTCCAGCACACCGCGCTGAAGCCGCCCAGGAAGGTATAGGCCACGATGATAAAGGCGGCGATGTACATGGCGACGGTGGGGTTGACGTCCATAACGGTATGGAACAGGGTGCCGCAGGCTTTGATGGAGGAGGCGGCATAGATGGTGTAGGCCACCAGGAAAATGACGGCGCTGAGGATTTGCAGGGACTTATTCTTGCTCAGGAACCGGTTGGTCAGGTACTGGGGGATGGTGATGGAGTCACCCGCAGCGATGGAGAACCGGCGCAGCCGGGGCGCCATGACGATCCAGCTCACGGCATAGCCGATGCCAAGGCCAATGGCAATCCAGGTCTGCCCCATGCCGCTTAAGTAGATGGAGGCGGGAAGACCCATGAGCACCCAGGCGCTCATGTCGGAGGCGCCGGCGGACAGGGCGGACACCCACGCGCCCATGTTGCGGCCGCCGAGGAAGTAGTCCTTTTCACCGGCGCCTTTGGACTTGCTGAAGAAGTACAGGCCGATGGCCACCATGAAAATGAAATAGGCTATAAATACGGAAAGCTCGACATAGTTCACAAAAATCCCTCTCTCTTTCGATACATGAAATAAAATCATGTATCTATGCTTAATAATGATGGATTTATTATACAGAGGTTTCCGGGATTTTGCAACGAAAACTTTCTCCCTGAGTTGTACAAAAAAACGTTGCCAAAGAAAGGAATCAGTGCTATTATACACAAGATATGATGAAAATTCCGCATGAAGAAGGGAAAACCGGCATGAGCCTGAAAAAATATGAAGCATTCGTGCGAACGGTGGAGCTGGGCAGCCTGACCAGGGCGGCGGAAGCCATGGGGTCGACTCAGTCCCGGATCAGCCATGTTTTAAGCACGCTGGAGGAAGAATACGGCTTCGTTCTTCTGCGCCGGAACCGGAGCGGCATCCGGCTGACGGAGGCGGGAGCGATGGTTCTGCCCAAAATGCAGGAGATTTTACAGAAGGATCGGGAGCTGACGGAGCTGATTGGAGACATCCGCAGCGCCGACGCCGGAACTGTCCGGCTGGGAGCCTTTACCAGCGTGGCGGTTCATTGGCTGCCAGGGATGATCCGGACATTCCAGAGCGCTCACCCCAAGGCCGAGCTGAAAATGTTCAACGGCGATTACCACGACATGGAGCAGTGGCTTCGGGAAGGGGAGGTGGATCTGGGCTTCGTGACCCTGCCTGCCCCGGAGGGGATGCGCACCATCCCTCTGACCCAGGATCCGCTGGTGGCCATCATGCCGAAAAACCACCGGCTGGCGCAGCTGGAGGAAATTCCCATTCAGGAGCTGGGGGAAGACCCCTTTATCAGTCTGCTGCAAAGCTCAGCCCATGACATCCACCGGGCGCTGGACAATGCGGGGGTGCGCCCGAACATCAAATTTACCACCAAGGACGACTACGCCATTCTGGCCATGGTGGAGCAGGGGCTGGGCATTTCCATCGTTCCCCAGCTGCTTATCCAGGGACGGACGCAGAATCTGGCGGTTCGCCCGCTGAAGCCCCGGGCAAGCCGGACGATCGCCCTGGCCATCCCGGAGGGGAAGCCCCTGCCCGTGGTCGAGGCCTTCGCCCAAACGGCGGTGGCCTGGGTGAAGGAACAGAGCGGAAAATAACCGCGTTTTGATTGGAGGATACCAAAAATGAATACAATTTCTGCTCCCGAGGGGGATTCCGTTATTTCACAGATTCTGGCGGCCTATGTGCTGCCGGGGACGGTCGCGGACGTTGCCCGCCATGGCAAGGGGCATATCAACGACACCTTCTGCGTGGTGTGCAAGACCCCGGAGGGCGGTACCGCCCGCTTTATTTTGCAGCGGCTGTCTCAGGCGGCGTTTCCCCACCCCGAGAAAGTGATGGAGAATTTTGTGGGCATTACGTCCTATCTGCGCAGGGAAATCCTTGCCGAGGGCGGCGACCCTCTGCGGGAGACCTTGAGCCTGGTGAAAACCGGAGACGGCGCTGACTTTGTGACCGATGCCGAGGGCAGAGCGTGGCGGCTGATGCCATTCATTGAAAACGCCGACTGCTACCAGTCGGCTACGCCGGAGCTGTTTGCGGCGTCGGGACGGGCGTTCGGGCGGTTCCAGTACATGCTCCGGGATTATCCCGCCCGGACGCTCCATGAGACCATTCCCCATTTCCACGACACCGAAAGCCGCTTTGAGCAGTTTCTTGCCGCGCTGGAAGCCGATAAACTGAACCGGGCAGAGGGGATATCCCCGGAGATTCAATTCATTTTGCGGCGGAAGGCGGACTGCGGCGTTGCTCTGCGGGCGCTGCGGGAGGGAAAGCTTCCTCTTCGCGTCACCCACAATGACACGAAGCTGAATAACATTCTGATCGACCGGGACACCCATGAGGGCATCTGCATCATCGATCTGGATACCACCATGCCGGGGCTCTCCATCAACGACTTCGGCGACTCCGTCCGCTTCGGCGCGAACCATTGCCTGGAGGACGAGCAGGACTTGACGAAAGTCAATTTTGACATTTCGCTGTATGAGGTGTTCACCCGGGGCTTCCTGGAGGGGGCGCGGGGCAGCCTGACGCCTGCGGAGCTGGAATATCTGCCCTGGGGCGCCCGGCTGATGACGCTGGAATGCGGCATCCGCTTCCTGACGGATTACTTGGACGGCGACCATTACTTCCATGTCAGCCACCCCCGGCAGAACCTGGATCGCGCCCGTACCCAGCTGAAGCTGGTGAAGGACATGGAGGAGCAGTTCGACGCCATGGGGGCGGTGGTCGCAAAATATGCGAAATGACGGGAAACACCGGCGAAAACGGCTGCTTTTTTTGGGTTGCAATTTCCGGCGGAGGCGTTATAATGTTCTTGAAAACAGATGCACATAATGCGCGTTTGCGCAGTATATAAAGGAGGATACCACAATGAACATTCTGGTTACCGGCGGCGCCGGATACATCGGTTCCCACACCTGCGTTGAGCTTCTCAACAGCGGATACGATGTGACGGTCATCGACAATTTGTGCAACGCCAACCCCAAGAGCCTGGAGCGGGTGGAGGCCATTACCGGCAAAAAGGTCAAATTCTACGAGGGAGACGTCCGGGACGAGGCGCTTCTCCGGAAAATTTTCGGGGAAAATGAGATTTCCGCCGTCATTCACTTCGCGGGACTGAAAGCCGTGGGGGAATCCGTCGCCCAGCCCTGGCGCTACTACGACAATAACCTCAATACCACCCTGGTGCTGACCAAGGTCATGGCCGACGTGGGCTGCAAGAAGATCATTTTCTCCTCCTCCGCCACCGTCTACTCCGGCGACAACGAGATGCCCCTGCGGGAAACCAGCCGCACCGGCAGCTGCACCAACCCCTACGGCTGGACGAAGTACATGACCGAGCAGATCCTCTCCGGCATTGCCCACGCCGACAAGGAGTGGAGCGTCGTGCTTCTGCGCTACTTCAACCCCGTCGGCGCTCACGAAAGCGGCATGATCGGAGAAGACCCCCGGGGCATTCCCAACAACCTGATGCCTTACATCACTCAGGTGGCCATCGGCCGCCGGGAAAAGCTCAGCGTCTACGGCAACGATTATCCTACCCCCGACGGCACCGGCGTCCGGGACTACATCCATGTGGTCGATCTTGCCAAGGGACACGTGGCGGCGGTGAAATACGTCGTTTCCGGTCTGGGCTGCGAGGTGTTCAATCTGGGCACCGGAATCGGCTACAGCGTGCTGGACATGGTTCACGCCTTTGAGAAGGCCAATGGTGTCAAGGTCCCGTACCAGATCGTCGGCCGCCGTCCCGGCGACCTGCCCACCTGCTACGCAGACCCGGCCAAGAGCGAGCGCGTCCTTGGCTGGAAGGCGGAAAAGAATCTGGAAGACATGTGCCGTGACTCCTGGAACTGGCAGTCAAAGAATCCCATGGGGTACGGGGAATAAAGAACAGCAAAAAAACACATCGGCCGTCCATTTGGATGGCCGATGTGCTTTTATAGTTTCATACTGAACTCCAATTAAAATCTTTTTTTAAGATTTTAATTGCCTGAAGGGCATGGAGTTCATATGAGACTTGTTTTGTGATTTCTTTCCTTATAAATCACAAAACAGGCAGCGCCTTAAGGCGATGCCTTCCTGATTAAAATTAAGATTTTAATCAGGAAATAGTATCAGATTTCCCGTTTCTCATAAAACCGGATGGACAGCAGCCATGAGACGGCGAAGATGACCATTGCCAGAATCGGAAGCAGTTCAATGGGGAGGGAGACACCGGATAAGTCAGGTGTGTCCAGAATGGCGGTGAGACCGCAGAAAATACCAACCACGCCGATGAAGACAATGCGTCCCTTCTGCGCGCCGAATTTGAACAGCGGCGGCATGGTCAGCGCGGAGGACAGCAGGGAGATCATGGCAAGCACTGCCAGCTGGTCTGTCAGGTCTGCCGGATTGAACGCGCCGCTCCGGCAGAGACGGATGACGGCGGCAGCGGCGGACAGCAGGAAAATGGCGCCGGCGCAGATCAGGCTCATGATGTACTTTCCGGAGACGTATTGCCGCCGGGTCACGGGGAGGGTGTCGCAGTAGGTGAGCCAGTGCTCTGCGTCGTCATAGGCCAGCAGGTTCACCGGCAGGACGCTGCTGAGAATGCAGGGATAGTAGATGAAGAAGGGCGACTGCCCGTCCGAAGAAAAGGCGGAAAAGAGAATAAACGCCAGCAAAAACAGGGGCATCAGCCGGCAGTAACTCCAAAGCAGGTAAAAATCCTTCCGAATCAGACCCTTCATATCAGTGTTCCTCCTTTGCCATGAAAATGAACAGCTGCTCAATATCCACTGGGCTGAACGTGGGATTCCCGGGGACGCCCGACCGCTTCACCAGAAGCTCGCAGCCGAGGGGTGACATCCGCTTGCCGACGATGGCAGAAGCAGGAATGGCTGCCGCGTCCTGAGCGGTGCAGTGAAGAACCCCGTATTCCTCCTTCAGCCGGTCTTTTTCCTCGCAGAGAATCAGTTTGCCCTTGTGCAGGAAAGCAATGTAGTCGCAGATCTTTTCCAGGTCGCTGACAATGTGGGAGGAGATCAGAATGGCGTGGTTTTCGTCCCGGGTGAATTCGTTAAAAATGTCCATGACCTCGTCCCGGACGACCGGGTCAAGGCCGCTGGTGGCCTCATCCAGAATCAGAAGCCGGGGGTGGTGGGACAGGGCGACGGCAATGCCAAGCTTCATTTTCATGCCCCGGGAAAAATCCTTGAATTTCTTATCCGCGGGAACGGCCAGCCGGGTCAGATAGTCGGAAAAGACCGCTTCGTCCCAGCTGCGGTAAATGCCCTGCATGATCTTGCCTGCCTGCCGGGCGGTGAGACAGGCGGAGATGCCCACCTCGTCCAGCACCACGCCAATCTCTTCCTTGGACAGACACAGGTTCTCCCGGTTGTCCCGGCCTAAAATGGTGACGGTGCCGCCGTCACGGGAAATGGTGTTGAGAATCAGCTTGATGGTGGTGCTTTTTCCCGCACCGTTTTCGCCCACAAGCCCCATAATGCAGCCCCAGGGCAGGGTCAGGTTCAGATGATTCAGGGAAAAACCGGTGTAGTGCTTGGTTAAATCCCGTATTTCCAATGCGTTCATGTTCAATCCTCCATGGCAAATTTGACCATATCCAGAACTTCCTGCTCACTCAGGCCGACGGACTGGGAAAGGCGGACGATCTGGTCAATGTGATTTTCGATGTTTTTCAGGGTCTCCTCCCGGAGCAGCTCCACATTTTTGGGAGCCACGAAGCAGCCCTTGGCGGCGATGGTGTAGATGAAGCCCTCTTTTTCCAGCTCGTCGTAGGCACGCTTGGTGGTGATGACGCTGATGCGCAGATCCTTGGCGAGACTCCGGATGGAGGGCAGGGCTTCGTGCTCCTGAAGCTCGCCGCTGATGATCTGTGCTTTGATCTGGGAGTAAATCTGGTCGTAAATGGGAAGACTGCTTTTGTTGTCGATCAATACGGTCACTTTGGCACCTCACTTCTGTTACAACTGTATATGTGCAGTATATACAGATATAACAGATTTGTCAAGTACTTGGGCAAAAAAACTTCATGCATAAGCATCGCACCATGAAAAAGTGCAGATGCCGGTGCATGAAGTTTTTGCGCATCATTTCCGGTTGCCCTGAAGGGGCGAGGAAATGGCGCATTTCTTATTTTGCTATGCTTTTGCATAGCAAAATATCCCAGCCTGAAAGGCTGGGATATTATGAAATTACAGAACTTTGGACAGAAAATCCTGCAGACGGGGATTCTGGGGATTGCCGAAAAGCTGGGCAGGGGAGCCCTGTTCCAGAACCTTTCCGTCGTCCATGAACAGCACCCGGTTGCCGACCTCACGGGCAAAGCCCATCTCGTGGGTGACGACCACCATGGTCATGCCGGTCTCTGCCAGCTCCTTCATGACGGCCAGAACCTCGCCGACCATTTCCGGGTCGAGAGCGGAGGTGGGTTCGTCAAAAAGCATGACCTTGGGGTTCATGGCCAATGCACGGACGATGGCAATACGCTGCTTCTGGCCGCCGGAGAGCTGGTTGGGATAGGCGTCCGCCTTTTCTTCCAGACTGACCCGGCGCAGCAGCTGGGTGGCCTTGTCGTCCGCTTCCGCCTGCGTCATCAAGCCGGTGCGCACGGGGGCGAGGGTGATGTTCTTGCGGATGGTCATGTTGGGGAAGAGGTTGAAGTGCTGGAACACCATGCCCATTTTCCGACGGACCACGTCGATGTCCGTCTTGGGGTCGGTGATGACCTCGCCGTCAAAGGTGATGGTGCCGGAGGTGGGTTCTTCCAGCAGGTTCAGACTGCGCAGGAACGTGGACTTGCCGGAACCGGAGGGGCCGATGATGACCATTTTGTCCCCGGGGTAAATGTGTTCGGAAATGTCCTTGAGAACCAGATGGTCACCGAAGGATTTGCTCAGATGCTTAACGTCGATCACTTTGACGCAGCCTCCTTTCCAGTAAACTTTGCAGCCAGCTGAATACCATGACCAGCACCAGATAGATGCAGGCGATGCCGATGAGGGGGAACATCTGCTCGTAGGTGCGGCCGTAAATGGCCTGGGCGGCGTAGACCATTTCCTTGCCGCCGATGACGGTGATAAGGGAGGTATCCTTCAGCAGCATGATAAACTCGTTGCCGAGCGCCGGTAAAATGGCCTTGAAGGCCTGGGGAATGACGATCAGACGCATGGTGTCGATGTAGCCGAGGCCAAGGCTCCGCCCCGCTTCGGCCTGACCGGGGTCAAGGGACATCAGGCCGCCCCGGATGATCTCGGAGACATAAGCGCCGGAGTTGATGCCCAGGGTCAGGGCGCCCACCATGGTGTAATTCCGGGAGAAGGAGAAGATCACGAAGCCCATAATCAGCAGCTGCACCATCATGGGCGTGCCGCGGATGACGGTGACGTATACCTTGCAGATGCCGTTGAACAGACCGAGAATGGGATTTCTGTGTCCCGTCCGCTGCTGGTCGTGGGCGGTTCGGATCACGGCCACCAGAATGCCGAGAAGAATGCCCAGGGTCAGCGCCAGGGCCGTGACCAGCAGGGTGGTGCCGACGCCGTTCAAGTACTGCTTCCACCGGTTGCCGTCAATAAACGCCTGGTAGAATTTGACGTAGAATTCCTGCCAGAAGGATGCGGTGCCATCCCGCATCAGGGGTTTCCAAAGTTCGTAAAGTTCCACAGCTTCACCTTCTCATTTAATATTGCGCAGTATCGTGTTATACGCAGGAAATCGGCCTTCCCAGCGCGAAGGTCGGTTTTCCGGGTACAACCGTGCCAAGGGCGGCTTGAGCCGCCCCTGGCTAAGCGATTGGATTATTCAGCGGAGATGTACTTGTCAACGATGGACTGGACGGTGCCGTCAGCGGTCAGCTCGGCCAGCGCCTGGTTGATGGCGTCGAGCAATGCGGTGTTGTCCTTGTTCACGCCGATGGCGTAGCTCTCGGTGACGTACTCGGTGTCCAGAATGGTCAGACCGGCGTTGGCGGCAACAAAAGCCTCAGCAGGAGCGGAGTCGATGACCACGCAGTCAACCTGACCGTTGATCAGAGCCTGCACGGCGGAGGCGCCGTTGTCATAGGCGGTGACATGATCGTCGCCGTAATCATCGGAGGTGTAAATGTAACCGGTGGTACCACGCTGGGTGCCGATCATCTTCTCGCCCAGATTGTCCAGAGTCACATCGGAGCCTTCCTTGACGATGACCACCTGCACGCCGGTGGCGTAGCTGTCGGAGAAGTTCATGACCAGCTGCCGGTCCTCGGTGACGGTGACACCGGCCATGACGATGTCGGACTTGTTCTGCTGAACGGCCAGCAGAGCAGCGTCGAAGTCCATATCATCCACGACCAGCTCCAGACCCAGCTTCTCGGCGATCGCACCGGCGACCTCAACATCGATGCCCTCGAAGCTGCCGTCATCGGCGACCATCTCATAGGGAGGGAAGGCGGCGTTGGTGGACATGATCAGCTTGCCGGACTCGACGGTCTTCAGTTCGGCAGCGGCGCTCTCGGCAGCTGTGGTCGCAGCGGCCGTGGTCTCAGCGGCGGTGGCGGCGGGAGCCTCGGTGGTGGTCTTGGTGGTGTTGCTGCTGCCGCAGCCGGCGAACATGGACATGACCATCAGAACGGTCAGCGCAAGTGCAAATACCTTTTTCATAATTTTACTCTCCTTTTCATTTTTGACCTCCCGTAGCTGGGAGGTGATTGATGAGTGCATTATAGCGCGTATTTTATTCATCGTCAATAGGATGAATATACAACAATGAAGAGAAAATAAGGCCGTATGTAATATAAATACTACAAAAACCCGCAAGTTTAACATGTATATGTGAATATTCAGGGGATTCATCCTAAATTATTCCAGCAACTGAGTGCATATTATTCATCATAGATGAATATACAGCCATGCAAAGCCGCTGGTTGACGGAGAGGTCAGCATCTGGTATAATTTTATGGAGAACATAATCGGGAGGACGCCCTATGAAAACCACCGTGAAGGAACTGGACTACGAAAAAGTCATGGCGTTGCCCCAGTATCCCCATCTGCATCCTGTAAGACCCGGCATTTTCTGGCGCACCCTCGTGCGGGGGCTGTCCATTCTGGGACTGGCCGGAACCCATTTCCATTACACCAGCGAGGGAATGGAGAAGGTCGGTAAGAACGAGCCGTGCCTGATTCTCATGAACCATTCCTGCTTTCTGGATTTGCAGATCGCAAGCACCATTCTGTACCCCCGACCCTACAATATTATCTGTACATCCGACGGCTTCGTGGGCATGGGCGGCCTGATGGCATGGGCGATGCGCACCATCGGCTGCGTACCCACCCGGAAATTCGTCACCGACCTGACGCTGGTGCAGGATATGGTCTACTGCCTGAAAGACCTGAAAAGCAGCGTTCTCATGTACCCGGAAGCCAGCTATTCCTTCGACGGCACCTGCACGGCGCTGCCCCGGAAAATGGGCGTGCTGCTGAAAAAGCTGGACGTGCCTGTGGTGATGATCGAGACTTTCGGCGCCTTCAACCGCAACCCGTTGTACAATGAATTGCAGGTGCGCAAGAGCGTTCCCGTTTCGGCGAAGGTGCGATTGCTCTACAGCCGGGAGGATCTGAAGGAGAAATCCGTCAAGGAGCTGTCCGACGGGCTGGACAAAGCCTTCTCTTTCGACCAGTTCCGCTGGCAGAGGGAAAACGGCATTCAGATCACCGACGGTTTCCGGGCGGACGGCCTGGAGCGTATTCTGTATAAATGTCCCCATTGCGGCACGGAGGGGGAGCTGACGGGCAAAGGCACCGGCCTGACCTGCCGCCATTGCGGCAAGCACTGGGAGCTGACGCCCATCGGCGACCTGGCAGCGTCGGAGGGAAAGACGGAGTTCGCCCACATCCCCGACTGGTATCGCTGGGAGCGGGAGCAGGTGCGCCGGGAGCTTGAGGACGGAACATACAAGCTGGACATCGACGTGGACATTGCCATGATGGTGGATTTCAAGGCCATTTATAAGGTAGGGCAGGGGCATCTGACCCACGGCCGGGAGGGCTTCACCCTCACCGGCTGCGGCGGGAAGCTCCGCTACACCCAGAAGCCCACAGCTTCCTATGGCCTGTACGCCGACTACTACTGGTACGAGATCGCGGACACCATCTGCATCGGCGACAACCGGTGCCTCTACTACTGCTTCCCCAAGGCTGGTTACCCGGTGGCGAAGACCCGCCTGGCGGCGGAGGAGCTGTACAAGCTCTGCAAGACCCGAGCGCTGGCAAAATAAGCATGAAAAATCCCCGACTTCGGTTGACCAGACCAAGTCGGGGATTTTCAGAGAAAAAGAGAGGTAAGAAAATGAAAAAGAAAATTATCATTGAGTACATTTTCATTATATCCGGGGGCTATTAAAAAAATAAGTGCGCAAATATTAAATAAGTGTTAAGCATGTAAAATTGAGGATGGTATTTTTGTGCAGAATGACAAATGTGAATTTTTTGTAGCTTGTGGGATGCAACCCTTGACATTTTTTCAAATTGGGGTATAGTAAAGACAAATGGATTAGCACTCTAATGATGAGAGTGCTAAAGCGAAAGGAAGGTAAAGTAGATGAACTTCAATAACTATACCCAAAAATCGATTGAGGCCGTCCAGAGCGCACAGCAGCTGGCGGTTCAGAATTCTCATCAGCAGATGGAACAGGTGCATCTGCTTCTGGCGCTGTTGCAGCAGGAGGGCGGTCTGATTCCCCAGCTGCTGAAAAAGATGGACGTTACGGTGGAGAGTCTGGAAGCGGCGGCGGAAGCTGAGCTGCGGAAGATCCCCGGCGTGCGGACAAGTCAGGCAATGGACAGCTTTTATGTCAGCGCCGACGTGCAAGCCGCGTTCAATGCGGCGGAGCAGCAGGCGCAGACCATGAAGGATGAATATGTGTCCGTGGAGCATCTGTTCCTGGGGCTGCTGGAAACCGCCCGGGGTGGCGTGAAGGAGCTGTTCAAGACCTATCAGATTACAAAGGAGCGTGTTCTGAAGGCCTTGCAGGAAGTCCGGGGCAATCAGCGTGTCACCACCGACAACCCGGAGGGAACCTACGACGCGCTGGAAAAGTACGGCACCGATCTGGTCAAGCGGGCAAGAGAGCAGAAAATGGACCCGGTGATCGGCCGGGATGAGGAAATCCGGAACGTCATCCGCATTCTGTCCCGGAAGACGAAGAACAACCCCGTTCTCATCGGTGAACCCGGCGTGGGCAAAACCGCCATTGCCGAGGGACTTGCCCAGCGAATCGTGAAGAAGGATGTCCCCAAACAGCTGCAGGACAAGACCATTTTCTCCCTGGATATGGGCGCGCTGATCGCGGGCGCAAAGTACCGGGGCGAGTTTGAGGAACGCTTGAAGGCCGTGCTGAACGAGGTGAAGAAGTCCGAGGGCAAGATCATCCTGTTCATCGATGAACTGCACACCATTGTGGGCGCAGGAAAGACCGAGGGCAGCATGGATGCGGGCAACCTGCTGAAGCCCATGCTGGCTCGGGGCGAGCTGCACTGCATCGGCGCGACGACGCTGGACGAGTACCGCCAGTATATTGAAAAGGACGCCGCTCTGGAACGCCGGTTCCAGCCGGTGCAGGTGGATGAACCCACGGTGGAGGATACCATCGCCATTCTCCGTGGCCTGAAGGAGCGCTACGAGGTGTTCCACGGCGTGAAGATCACCGACAACGCCATCATCGCCGCCGCCACGCTCAGTAACCGCTATATCACCGACCGGTTCCTGCCCGACAAGGCCATCGACCTCATCGACGAGGCCTGCGCCATGATCCGCACCGAGATGGACTCCATGCCGACCGAGCTGGACGTCATCAACCGCAAGATCATCCAGATGCAGATCGAGGAGGCCGCGCTCAAGAACGAAGACGACGAGCTCTCCAAGGCAAGACTTGCCGAGCTGCAGAAGGAGCTGGCCGAGCAGCGCGAGACCTTCAACGCCATGAAGGCCAAATGGGAAAACGAAAAGAACGCCATCGGCCGCGTGCAGCAGCTGCGTGAGAAGATCGAGCAGCTGAACCGCGACATCGAAGCCGCCGAGCAGAGCTACGACCTCGAAAAGGCCGCGAAGCTCAAATACGGCGACCTGCCCGAGGCGAAAAAGCAGCTCGAGCAGGAGGAAAAGCTGGCGCAGAACGGCAAGGAGACGAGTCTGCTGCGCAACAAAGTCACAGAGGAGGAGATCGCCAAGATCATCGAGCGCTGGACCGGCATCCCCACTGCCCGCCTCATGGAGGGCGAGCGCGACAAGCTGCTGCATCTCGAGGATACGCTCCACAAGCGCGTCGTCGGCCAGGATGAGGCCGTGCGCGTCGTCTCCGAGGCCATCCAGCGCAGCCGCGCCGGCATCCAGGACCCGAACCGCCCGCTCGGCTCGTTCCTCTTCCTCGGCCCCACCGGCGTCGGCAAGACGGAGCTGGCCAAGACGCTGGCCGAAGCCCTGTTTGACGATGAAAAGAATCTCGTGCGCATCGACATGTCGGAGTATATGGAGAAATTCTCCGTCTCGCGTCTGATCGGCGCACCTCCCGGATACGTGGGCTATGAGGAGGGCGGCCAGCTGACTGAGGCCGTCCGCCGCCGCCCGTACTCCGTCATCCTCTTTGACGAGATCGAAAAGGCGCATCCGGACGTGTTCAACATCCTCCTGCAGGTCCTCGACGACGGCCGCATCACCGACTCGCAGGGCCGGACCGTGGACTTCAAGAACACCATCATCATCCTGACCTCCAACCTCGGCTCGCAGGCGATCCTGGACGGCATCACGCCGGCGGGCGAGATCTCGGAGGAAGCGAAAAACGAAGTGCAGACGCTCCTGCGCCGCAGCTTCCGCCCCGAATTCCTCAACCGGCTCGACGAGATCGTGTTCTACAAGCCGCTCTCGAAGGAGAACATCACCGGCATCATCGACCTGCAGATCGCCGCGCTCAACAAGCGCCTTGCCGACAAGCAGCTCACGTGCGAGCTGACGCCCGCTGCCAAGACCTTCGTCATCGACGCGGCCTACGACCCGCAGTTCGGCGCAAGACCCCTGCGCCGGTATCTGCAGCACACGGTCGAAACGCTGCTCGCCCAGCGCATCCTGCGCGGCGACGTGCTTCCCGGCCAGACACTGGTCTGCGACGTGCAGAACAGCGAGCTGGTCATCACGGCAAAGTAATGCGGCAACCCCGCACAATTGCGTCTTCGCGCTTCGGCGGATCTGCTTGCCGAATTGTGCGGTGCTGCCTTAATTTCTTAAGATATCCCGCGGATTTCTTAAAAATCCGCGGGATACTTGCTTTTTTCTCGAATTCTGCTATGATGTCGGCAGAAAGGAGACCCCATATGCGATCGATCCATAAGCTCTTATCTTTGCTGCTGGTTCTGCTGCTGCTCGCCGCGCTGGTCCTGCCGGCCGGAGCCGCGCAGCCGCAGGACTGCGGCGCGAAGCTGCTGGCCATCACGTTTGACGACGGCCCGGGCAAATACACCGCCGACCTGCTCGACGGTCTGGCCGAGCGCGGCGTACACGCGACGTTCTTCGTCAACGGCGTCAACGCCTCCGGCTGGCCGGAGACGCTCCGGCGCATCGTCCGCGAGGGCCATCAGCTGGCAAACCATACATACAACCACAAAAATCTCAACACCTGCTCTGCGAAGACCGTGCAGGCGGAGATCGACGCCGTCCAGACCCTCATCACCGCCGCGGGCGGTGACGAGAACGCCTACATCCGCGCCCCCTATGGCAACGCGAACAAGACCGTCCGCTCCGTCGTCCGCGCCCCGCTCATCTACTGGTCGGTCGACCCGGAGGACTGGAAATACCGCGACAGCGAGACCGTCCGGCAGAACATTGAGGCTGGCGTCTTTGACGGCGCGATCATCCTCGTCCACGATATCTACCGCACGAGCGTCGACGGCGCGCTGGCCGCCATCGACGATCTGCTGGCCGAGGGCTATGAATTCGTCACTGTGCAGGAGCTTCTGCTGCGCCGCGGCATCACGCCCGAGGCCGCGACGGTCTATTACTCGGCCAAAAACAACGGCGTCAACCTCCCGGCCGACGCCGTCGGCCCGCAGGCCTTTGACGAGAGCCAGCTGCAGAGCCACTGGGGCTACGAAGCCATGAAGCGCTGCCTCGACTACGGCTGGATGACCCTGACGGACACCGGCGAATGGAAGCCGAACGCCTATGTGACCCGGGCGGAATTCGCCGCGGATCTGGCCCGCTTCGCCGGGATCCATGTGTTCTACCCGACGGACGGCGCCGCGCAGTTCTCCGATGTGGACCCTGCCTCGGACCTCGCGCCCTACATCGCCTGGGCCAGCGACAGCGGGATCGTCACCGGCTTTGACGACGGGACCTTCCGCCCCGGCCAGACGCTCACGCGCGAGCAGATGGCCACCATGCTCACCCGCTTCTATGCCCTCTCCGGCATCACGGCGGCGGGCAGCGCCGACGGCTATGCAGACGCGGACGCCATCTCCGCCTGGGCGGTGAACGGTGTGGCGCTGTGTACGGCGCGCGGTCTTGTCCAGGGCGACCCGCAGGGCCGCTTCCGCCCGCAGTCCGACCTGACCCGCGCGCAGATCGCCGCGATCCTGAGCCGGATGGCGGAATAAACGCGAAAAAATGCCCGTGTTTCAAAGAAACACGGGCATTTTCTTATAATTTTTCAAAATCCGCGTCGACGGCGTCGTCGGAGAAGTCGTTGTTCGGGTTCTCGTAGCTGGCCGAGCCGTGGTATTCGGCGTTCGGGTCGATGTGGACGCCGACCTCGTTCAGAAGCGTCTCCAGCTGACCGGCCGCCTCGTTCATCTGCGCGGCGTCCTTGGACTTGACGGCGCGTTTCGCGTTCTTGACGGCCTCGGCCACGCGGACCTTGTCGTCCTTGGAAAGGTTCTTCGCGTTTCCGGCCCGGAAGATCAGCTGCTCGCAGCGGTCGCGGGCCGTGGCCTCCGCCTTGAGCTTGGCATCCTCGGCGGCGTAGCGCTGCGCGTCGCGCACGGCGCGGTCGATCTCGTCGCGGCTCATGTTGCTCGAGGCCGTGATGGTGATCTGCTGGGCCTTGCCGGTGTCAAGATCCTTCGCCGACACGTTCACGATGCCGTTGGCGTCGATGGAGAACGTGACCTCGATCTGCGGCACGCCCCGCGGCGCGCGGCGGATGCCCGTGAGCTGGAAGCGGCCAAGCTCCTTGTTCTGGTGCGCCATCGGGCGCTCGCCCTGCAGCACGTGGATATCGACCGACGACTGGAAGCTCGAGGCCGTGGTGAAGATCTGGCTCTTGCGGATGGGGAGCGTCGTATTGCGCTCAATGATGCGGGTACAGACGCCGCCCAGCGTCTCGATGCCGAGCGACAGCGGCGTCACATCGAGCAGCAGCAGCCCCTTCACACTGCCGCAGAGCACGCCCGCCTGCAAGCACGCGCCCATGGCGACGCATTCGTCGGGGTTGATGCCCTTGAACGGCAGCGAGCCCGTCATCGACTGGACCAGATCCTGCACGGCCGGGATGCGGCTCGAGCCGCCGACCATCAGCACCTTGCTGATCTGCGAGATGCTGATGCCGGAATCGTTGATGGCCTGGTTGACCGGCTCGCGCGTGGCCTGGACGAGGTGGTAGGTCAGGTCGTTAAACTTCGCGCGCGTCAGCGGGATCTGCATGTGCAGCGGCCCCTGCTTGCCGACGGCAATATACGGCTGCTCGACCGTCGTCTGCTTCATGGACGAAAGCTCGATCTTCGCCTTCTCCGCGGCCTCGCGCACGCGCTGCATGGCGACGGGATCGCGCGACAGATCGATTTTGTTTTCCTTCTTGAACTCGGAGACGAGGTAATCGACGATGCACTGGTCAAAATCGTCGCCGCCGAGATGGTTGTTGCCCGCCGTGGCCAGCACCTCGATGACGCCGGAGGAGATATCGAGGATCGACACGTCGAACGTGCCGCCGCCGAGGTCATAGACCATGATCTTCTGCGCCTGCTCCTTGTCGATGCCGTAGGCGAGCGCCGCGGCCGTGGGCTCGTTGATGATGCGCTGGACGTTGAGCCCCGCGATCTTGCCCGCGTCCTTCGTCGCCTGCCGCTGCGCGTCGGTAAAATAGGCAGGGACTGTGATGACGGCGTCGGTGACGGGCTCACCGAGATAGCTCTCGGCGTCCGCCTTGAGCTTCTGCAGGATCATGGCGGAGATCTCCTGCGGGGTATATTTATGGCCGTCGATCGACACCTTGTAGTTGGTGCCCATCTGGCGTTTGATGGATGCGATGGTCCGGTCATGGTTGGTGACGGCCTGCCGCTTGGCAAGATTGCCGACCAGCCGCTCGCCGGTCTTGGAAAATGCGACGACCGACGGCGTCGTACGTCCGCCCTCGGCGTTGGGGATGATGACGGGCTCGCCGCCCTCCATCACGGCAACGCAGCTGTTGGTCGTGCCGAGGTCAATACCGATCGTTCTGGACATCTGAGGTTCCTCCTGTCAGATCCATTCTGCCGTCTCAATACCAGCTGCCGGAGCTTGTATTTCCGTCCGTCTGGTTCTGGTTGGCATAGGATCCTGAATTGCTGTAGCTGTAATCGCGGTAGGAATACGGGTCATAATAATACGCGCTGCGGTAGCCGCAGCTGCCAAAGAGCGCGGCGAGCATCTGGATCACCAGATAGATGCCCAGCAGCCGCACGAGGAAGTTTCCACGGCGGCGCGTGCGGTGATAGGTCCAGCGGTAGCCGCCGGGCTGGTCGCCCTCGTCCTGGTCACTGCCGGTGCGGTAGTACCAGGTCTGCCAGCCGTTCTGGTCCGTCTGCTGCCAGCTGCTCTGCTGGCCGTCGCCCTGCCCCTGCGCACCCCAGAACCCGAACGGGTCGGAGAAGGGGTCATAGGTCTGCTGCCCGGCCTGCCGGTACTGCTCGCGCGCCTGCTGCTGGGCTTGCTGCTGCGCCTGCTGCTGGCGGTAGGCCTGCGGATTCTTGATCGCGTCGTAGGCCGCGTTGACCTCGTTCATTTTCTGCGCGGCGGTCTTGTCGCCGGGGTTCAGATCGGGGTGATATTTCTTTGCCAGCCGGCGATAGGCCTGCCGGATCTCGTCTTCCGAAGCGTTCGGAGATACGCCGAGCACCTGATACGGATCTGTTCCCATGCAGTTCACTTCCTCTTCCTTTCGAATATGCTGATTATACCGCCTTTATTCGGGAGAAGTGTGAAGCTTTTATAAACGATATGCAAAAAATTACACGGTTTTGGCGTTGGAAGCACAAAAATCGCCCCGGCGAGCCGCGGTCTGCGGCCCGCCGGGGCAAAAAATCACCGAATTCAGTCCTTCAGCGCTTCCAATACGCCGAGCAGGAACTTCCACGTGCGCTGCACCGAGGAGATGGACATCTTCTCGCGCGCGGTATGGATATCGACCAGATCCGGGCCGAAGGAGACGCAGTCCAGCCCCGGCAGCTGCCCGGCAAACAGGCCGCATTCCAGCCCCGCGTGGATGGCCTCAATCTTCGGGGCCCTGCCGGTCTGCTGCTCGTAGACGGCGGCCATCTTCTCCCGCAGCACGGACTCGCGCCGGTATTCCCACGCGGGATACGCGCCCGTGACCTGCAGCGAGCCGCCGAGCAGCTGGCTGAGCGCCGCAAAGCGCGCCAGCAGCATCTGCTTCTGCGAAGCAACCGAGCTGCGGACCGAGCTGACCGCCGTCAGCACGCCGTCCGCCACGTGAAAAATGCCGAGATTGCACGACGTCTGCACCAGCCCCGGGATATCCATGCTCATGGCCGCAATGCCGTTCGGCACGAGCAGCAGATAGCGGACGACGCGCAGCGTCGCCTCCTCCGTCAGCGCCTGCGGGCAGACGGCTGCTTTTTCCAGCGTGACGGTGACGCCGGGGTCGGCCACGGCATATTCCTTGCGGAGATCCGCCGTGCAGTCGGCTGCGATCTGCTTTGCGGCGGGCAGGTCGCCCTCTGCGAGGGCGAGGACGGCCTCCGCCGCGTTCGGGATGGCGTTATCCTTCCGTCCGCCCGCGGCCGACACGAGCCGGACCGGGAGCTTCTGCACCAGCGCATCCAGCACGCGGCCGAGCAGAATATTCGCGTTGGCGCGGCCCTTGTTGATCTCCTGCCCGGAGTGGCCGCCGATGAGGCCGGAGACGGTCAGCTTCACGCAGGGCGCCGCGTTCGGCGCCATCGTCAGCCCGACCGAGACATTGGCGCTCGCGCCGCCGGCGCAGCTGACGGTAAAGATCCCCTCGTCCTCCGAGTCGATGTTCAGCATCCGGCGGGCGGAGAGCTGGGAGAAGTCGAGCCCCTGCGCGCCCTCCATGCCGATCTCCTCGTCGACGGTGAAGACGGCCTCGAGCGCCGGATGGGCGATCTCGCTGCTGTCCAGGATCGCCAGCGCCATGGCGACGGCGATGCCGTCGTCGCCGCCGAGCGTCGTGCCGTCTGCCGAGACGCAGTCGCCCTCGACGCGCAGCGCAAGCGCATCTTTGGTCATGTCGATGGGGCTTTCCGGCGTCTTCTCCGCGACCATGTCGAGATGGCCCTGCAGGATGACGGCGGGCGCAGCCTCATAGCCCGCGCTGGCCGGCTTTTTGATGATGACGTTGTTGAGTTCGTCCTGATACACCCACAGGCCGCGCGCCCTGGCAAACGCGGCGCAGTAGTCGCTGATGGCCTTTGTGTTGCGCGAGCCGTGCGGGATGCGGGTCAGGTCTTCAAAGAAATGAAATACCGCCTTCGGTTCCAAATGTTCCAGTACACGGGGCATGATGATCGGTCCTTTCTGTCTGTCGTTCGCCGCCGTCAGTCCGGCAGCTTTTCAAAATCCTCCGCGCCGTGCTTGCACAGCGGGCAGATGAAGTCGGCGGGGAGCGTTTCGCCCTCATAGACGTAGCCGCAGATCTTGCAGACCCAGCCGGTCTGCTTCGTGAGCGCGGCGGGCTTGGGCTTGACGTTTGCAAAGTAGAAGCTGTAGGTCATGGACGGCGCACCGGAGAGCACGCGGGCCTCGGTCACGTCGGCGATGAACAGCGTATGGGTGCCGAGGTCGATCTCCTGCGTGACCTTGCCGCTCACGAACGCGTTCGTGGAGTACGGCAGGTAATACACGCCGTTCGTCGCACGGGCCATGCCCTTGACGTCCGCGAACTTGTCCACATCCCGGCCGGACTGGAAGCCGTAGTGCTGGAACAGGCCGAACGGCGCGTCGGTCGAGAGCATCGAGAGGTTGAACACGCCCGTTCTGCGGATCATGTCGTGGGTGTAGTTGGCCTTGTTGACGGCGATGGAGATGCGCTTCGGCGTGTCGGTCAGCTGGGCAGCGGTGTTGATGATGCAGCCGTTGTCCTTCTCCCCTTCCCGGGCCGTCAGGACGAACAGACCGTAGGAGAACGAGAAGAACGCGTTCTTCTCGACCGGCGCGTCGGCGGTGTGCACCGCGGGGGCCGGCTTCGGCATGGAGTCATAGATCGCCTGCGCCATGGCGTCGACGTCCGCGAGCTGGGATTCCTTGAGCGTGGATTTGATCGTGACGGTCTCGTCGAGAATGGTGCAGTTTTTGAGCTTCTGGAATTCTGCCCGCATGAGCCCGGCCGCCGTCGGCGCCCAGGAGCCGTTTTCCATGAGGGCGATGGTGCGGTTCTGCAGGTTATGATGGACGATATCGTGCACGAGATTTTCCATCGTCACGAACATGCCCGCGTTGTACGTCGTGGAGATAAAGACCAGATGACTCGCGCGGAAGCACTCGGAGAGGATATAGCTCGGATGCGTGACGGACACGTCGTACATCTGCACGTTCCGCACGCCAAGCTCCGACAGCTTCGCGGCCAGCACGTTCGCCGCGTTCTCCGTGCCGCCGTAGACGGAAGCATAGGCGATGACGACGGCGTCGTCCTCCGGCGTATAGGTCGCCCAGTGGATATATTTGTCGAGGAACCACGCGATATCCTTGCGCCAGACCGGGCCGTGCAGCGGGCAGATCATCTCAATTTCAAGCCCCGCGGCCTTTTTGAGCAGCGCCTGCACCTGCGTGCCGTATTTGCCGACGATGTTGGTATAGTACCGGCGGGCATCGGCGAGCCATTCGGTCCGGAAGTTGACCTCGTCGGCGTACAGATTTCCGTTCAGCGCACCGAAGGTGCCGAAGGCGTCGGCCGAATAGAGCGTTTTGGTCGTTGTGTCGTAGGAGACCATGACCTCCGGCCAGTGGACCATCGGGGCCATGACGAAGGCGAAGGTATGCCTGCCGGTCGTGAGCGTGTCCATCTCCTTGACGAGCTGCAGGCGGCTGTCGATGTCGAACGTGAAGAAGTTCTGCATCATCGTGCGCGTCTTGGCGTTGCAGACGATGGTCAGCTCCGGGTGGCGCAGGACGAGCTCGCCGATGGTCGCGGCGTGGTCCGGCTCCATATGCTGCACGATGAGGTAATCGAGCTTCCGCCCGCCCAGCACATGGTCGACGTTCTCAAAGAACAGGCCGCTGACGGACTTATCGACGGTGTCGATCAGCACGGTTTTTTCGTCCAGCAGCAGATAGGAGTTATAGCTGACGCCGTTGGTCAGCGGATAGGCATTCTCAAACAGGCTCAGCCGCCGCTCACTCGCGCCAACCCAATAGAGATCTTCGGTCATTTTTCTGACACAATACATACGCTCGGATTCCTTTCGTAATTCAATAATGATTTTCGTTATTATTATAGCACATGCTGCGCAGAAAAGCCAGCACAATTTCCGTTTTTTTCGCCCCGCCGCAGCGGAAAAGGCTCCCTCTGACGAGGGAGGCTTTGGATCCGCGCATCCCCAAGGCTTCCCCTATGAGGGGAAGCTGGCTGCGGAGCGAAGCGGCGCAGACTGATGAGGTGGACTGCGTCACGCAGACAGAAGCACCCCACCTCATCCGTCACGGCTATCGCCGTGCCACCTTCCCCTCGTAGGGGAAGGCATAGAGTGCTCGCAGGGCGGAGCATGTGCACGCCTTCAGCTCTTCCTCATCCCATTCTTATCAAACTTTTTCCGCAGCGCGTGTTCCGTGACCGGGAGCGCACAGAGCATCGGGACGAGCTGGAGGAATACGGTGATCAACCCGACATACCCGATCGTCTCCGCACTGCGCCCGATCACGAACAGGATGGGGACGACCGACAGCGGCAGCAGGAGCCAGCCGCAGCAGTACCAGTACCGCCCGCAGACCGTATGCGCCAGCTTCCACGTCTCCTGATTTTTCATGGACATGGTCGACCGGTATCCGAACGTCGCGTTGATGGACTTCGGCGGGCTTTTGAAAAACCTCCGGCCAAAATAGATCATCGTGAGCGGGATCATCAATACGAACAGCAGCATGAATATCCAGAAGAGCATTCTTATTTCTCCTTTTCCATACTTCCCGGTCTGCGGTGTAAAAACTCATCAAACGCATCGATGCGCTCCGTCAGGGGCCTAATGGACACAAGCCGGAAGAAGCCGCCGCGGGACTGCATTTTATGCCACAGCTTCTGCACGTCGATGGCGTCATATACATTCTTATCGATCTCGGCGGCCTTTTTCTGCACGACCGCGCCGAGATGGATGGAGAAGCACAGGTCAATGAGGAAAATGCCGAAGCAAACGCCCACCATAAACGACGCCAGCGGGTGCGCCACGAACCACTCCACCAGCTTCCGCAGCCGCGGATACAGCAAAAAGTAGTACGCCAGCGACAACACGCCCCAGAAGAACGTGAACAGCGGGCAGATGATGCCCTGGACATTGCCCCAGAGCTTGCTGTAGTCCCACAGGCGCAGGTGAAAGCCCTTGAAGCTCACGACGCCGACGATATACTCCAGCAGCGTCATAGCCAGCGCCATGACGACAAACATGACCGGGTAATACCAGAACGTGCCCGAAAACGAGCCGAACAGCTGATGGTCCAGCTCCGAGAGGACGAACAGCAGCACCGTGCCGAATCCGTACAGCGGCAGGCAGGGGCCGAAGAGGAAGCCCGGGTTCAGCCACTTGCGCTCCGGGTTCGCCCCGGAGAAGAACCGGCGGAACAGAAGCTCCAGCACCCACCCGCCGACAGCGCCGAAGAAAAACAGATACAGAACGATCAGGAAGATCTGAAATTTGGACATAGCCGCCCTCCGCATACACATTTCTTTGCCTTCAGCTTACGACATTGCCGCCCCGCTGTCAAGGCAAAAGAAAACAGTGACGTTTGCAGGAAAGTGTGCTATACTGTCGCCAGAATATGCAGAAGGAGCAGGTTATCATGCGCGGAATCCCGTCTTTGATCACAGAGATCCGAAAGAAAGTCTTCACCGAGGTCGCCCGGATGGCATACTCCGGCGACTACACCGATATGGAGGATATCCCCTTCAAGATCGTCCCCGGCCAGAGCCCGCTGCACCGCGAGTCCGTGTTTCTCGAGCGCGCCATCGCCGGCGAGCGCGTGCGGCTGGCCATGGGTTTGTCCCTCCAGCCCGTGCAGACGCGCACGCTTCTGACCGAGGGCATGGATCAGGCCGCCATCGCCGAGCAGTATTACGAGCCGCCGCTCGTCAACATCATCCCCTACGCCTGCCACGCCTGCCCGACGCGGCAGTACCGCGTCAACGAGCTGTGTCAGGGCTGTCTCGCCTCCTCGTGCCAGCGCGTGTGCCCGAAGGGCGCGATCAAATTTGTCAACGGCAAGAGCCGCATCGACCAGAAGCTCTGCATCAAGTGCGGCAAATGCGCCAGATCCTGTCCGTACAACGCCATCACCTACCTCGAGCGCCCGTGCCAGGCCGCCTGCGGCATGGACGCCATCGGCGTCGACGAATACGGCAAGGCCTGCATCGACTATGACCGCTGCGTCTCCTGCGGCCAGTGCCTTGTGAGCTGCCCGTTCGGCGCGATCGTCGACAAGAGCCAGATCTATCAGGTCATCCGCTCCATGCTCGAGGGCAACGAGGTCGTGGCCATCGTCGCGCCGTCGTTCGTCGGCCAGTTCGGCAAGGACGTGACCGTGCCGAAGTTCCTCACGGCCATGAAGCAGCTCGGCTTTGCCGATGTGGTCGAGGTCGCGGTCGGCGCGGATATCTGCACGATCGAGGAGGCGCGGGACTTTATGGAAAAGGTCCCGGAGGAGCAGCGGTTCATGGCGACCTCCTGCTGCCCGTCGTGGCGGATGATGGCCAGACGGCTGTTCCCCGCCGAATCCGGCAACATTTCCATGACCTACACGCCGATGGTCTATACCGCGCGGCTCGTCAAGCGCGAACGGCCCGACTGCAAGGTCGTCTTTGTCGGCCCGTGCGCGGCCAAAAAGCTCGAGGCCATGCAGGATGATATCCGGACCGACGTCGACTTCGTCCTGACCTACGAGGAGCTGATGGGCATTTTTGAGGCCAGGGACATCGACTTTTCCCAGCTGCCCGACAGCCCGGACCTTGACGAGGGCACCCGCGCCGGGCGCGGCTTTGCCGTCGCGGGCGGCGTGGCCGCCGCGGTGGAGGAGCTCATCCACAAGGAGCATCCCGAATGCCAGATCAAGACCCAGCGGGCCGACGGCCTGCGCGAGTGCCGCAAGCTTCTGATGCTGGCGAAGGCCGGGAAGCTCGACGGGTATCTGCTCGAGGGCATGGCCTGCCCCGGCGGCTGCGTGGCAGGCGCGGGCACGGTCGTCTCGGCGGATACGGCGGCCAAAAAGCTCTCGCAGCACATGGCTCAGGCCACCGGCAGCGCCGCCGACGACAGCCGCTACCGCGACTTAGCCGACCAGTTGAATTAAACCGCATAAAAACATAAATCGCCCCGGCGCAGGCCGTTCTGCGCCGGGGCATTTTCCTATGTAAGTTGGTCAGGGCTCCATCATCAGGCGGATGATCTGCCGGTCGGTGTCGGCCATGCCGGTGTGGGCCAGCGCGCCGACGGTCTCGATCGTGTGCTCAATGCCGGATTTGACGATGCCGTCGCCGGCATAGAACTGGTTGCCGCAGCGGTACATGTGGTAGCCGAGCAGGCCCGCGTCGACGCTCGTGGCGATCTTTGCCGCGCAGGAGGGCTTGGCGCCGTCGCAGATGATGCCGGAGGTGATGGCCATAGCGTTGACCAGCGTATGCTTGATCTGCTCATACCCGCCGCCATAGAGGTAGGTGATGCCCGCCCCCGCGCCGCACCCGGCCGAGACCGCGCCGCAGTAGGCCGAAAGCGTCCCGATGTGCGCCTTGATATGGATCGTGCTGAGATTGGAGACCGCCAGCGCCCGGTAGAGCGTCTCGCGGCTCACGCCCAGCTCCTCGGCGTAGACCACGACCGGCACGGATGCCGTGATGCCCTGGTTGCCGGAGCCGGAGTTGATGATGACCGGCAGCTCGCAGCCGGACATGCGCGCGTCACTGGCCGCGGCGGCCATATAGCGGGCGCGGTTCTGCACCGTCTCGCCGTAGGCCTCGCGCAGCGTCTTGCCGACGTTCGCGCCGTAGGACCCGGCGAGGCCCGCCTCGGCGATGGCCATATTGTACGAGATCTGCCGCTCAAAGATCTCCTGCACATCCTCCGGACACAGCGACTGCGCGAAATCCACGATCCGCTCGACCGTCAGGACGCTGCGGTCCGTGCGGCGTTCGGAGACGGTCTCGCTGCACGGACGGTCGATGAGGCGCTTCGTGCCGTGCAGCAGCTGCACGAGGTTCGTATGGCTGCCGACGATCCGCGCCGAGGCCTGATCGCCAGCCGCGTAGACCGTGATGCGGATATCGAAGATGAACGGCGAGTCGATCGGCCGGATGTCAAAGGCCGCCTCCTGCAGGTACGCCCGCATGTCCGCGATCTGCTCGTCGGTGACCTCGCTGAGGACCTCCAGCTCCTTTTCCTCCCGGCCCGCGATGATGCCCGCGGCAGCCGCCGCGGCGATGCCGTGCATCGAGCCCGTATGCGGCACGACGACGCTCTTGACGTTCTTGATGATATTTCCGCTGACCTCGATCCGCACCCGCTCCGGCCGCTTGCCGAGCACGGCACGGGCCTGCGCCGCGGCGTAGGCGATGGCGATGGGCTCCGTGCAGCCCATGGCGGGCACGAGCTCCTCGCGCAGGATCTCTACAAAGCTCTGATAGAGCGCATCCGTTCGTTTCATTCTGACCGTTCCTCCGATGTTTCATGATAGCAGGCCGCAGAGCAGGTATGGCTGCCGCACACGCGCGGCGGCTCGTCCTTGTGGTGGCCGCAGACATAGTCCGGCTGGTAATGGAGCGCCCCGGCCAAAAGCGCCCGGACCGCGTCGTCCGCGCCGCCCTCCGCGCCCGGATACAGCCGGATCCCGGCCTCCGCCAGCGCCAGCCGCGCGCCAGCGCCGATGCCGCCGCAGATGAGCGCGTCGACCGCGTAGGCCTTCAGAAATCCGGCCAGCGCCCCGTGTCCGCTGCCCATCGTGTCGACGATCGCCGACGAGACGATCCGCCCGTCGGTCACATCATAGAGCTTGAACTGCGCCGTCCGCCCGAAATGGCCGTAGATCTGCCCGTGATCAAAAGGTACCGCAAGCCGCATAAAGACCCCTCCCGCCTTTGCAGTTGTGCAAAGTGACGATATTCTGTGTCATCCATTATACCATATTTGTCGCGTTTGTAAAGCCCGGAAAGCACGCCGCCCCGCACACCACGAAAGACTGAATCCAAAAATCGCGCCCGCCCGGGGAGCCTCCCCGGGCGGGCGTGATTTTTGGATGTCGATGGGCTCCAGTCCGCTCACAGGTCGACCTGTTCAAATCTTGCCGCCGAGGTGTGGAAGGCCAGATAGGTCACGAGCGCGTACACCGCCACGCCGCCGAGCAAAACCGACAGCTGCCGGACAAGGTCCGCCGGCGCGTAACTTTCGCACACGGTCTTCATGTACGGCACGACATGGTCGAGCGTCTCGAGCAGGACGATGGCCAGAAACAGCACGACGCTCGAGACGACGAAGGGCTTGCCGAGATCATAGCCGTTTTTGTAGTGCATCGGCAGAAACGTCAGGTTGAACAGCCCCATCAGCACGAACCCGAAGCCGAGAAAGGCCAGATTCGCCTCGATGCCGACGGGATTGTTGATCTGTGCATAGCTCCTGCGGAGGAGCATGAACGGGATACAGGCCGCGATCTGCAGCAGCTGCAGCGTCACGACGGTAGAAAACCGCGCCCGGACCACATCCCGCTTCGTGACCGGCAGCAGGGCCATGTAATACACGTCCCGGTTCTCCCGCGCGGCCTGCAGCATGAGGAAAATGCCGAGGGCATTATAGAAAAACGTCACGTAATACGGATAGCTCGGCACGAGCACCAGCGCGCTCAGCAGCAAAAACAGCAGCGGCACCGGCGTGACGACCAGCTTCCATTCCTTTTTCATCAGCAGCTTCATGCTTCCGCCTCCCGTTCCAGATGGACCATGATCTGTTCCAGATTCGCCGGCGTGAGCGCGAAGCCGGCGGCCAGCGCGGCGTCCTCTTTGCGGAGAAGCGCTTCGAGCTCTCCTTTGTGGCTGCGCGCGCCGATGCACGCGGCCCGCAGCGCGGGCGTGCACGCCGCGTCGCTGCCCTGCAGCAGGAGATACCCCCCGGTCCACGCCTTCTTGTCCGTGCTGGCCGCGACGCGGCCATGCTGGATGTACGTGATCGTATCCGCGCAGGCGTCGAGGTCCGAGGTGATGTGCGTGGAGAAGAGGATCGACACGCCCTCCTGCTCACAGAGCGTCCGGAACGTGTCCAGCAGCTCGTCACGCGAGACGGGGTCAAGGCCGGACGTCGGCTCGTCGAGGATCAGCAGCTCCGCCCGGTGCGACATGGCGGCCGCCAGCTGATACTTGACCTTCATGCCCTCCGACAGCTCGCAGACACGCTTGCTCTCGTCGAGCGAAAACTGCCGGACGAGGCGCGCGTAGCGCCCGTCGTCCCACCCGGGATAAAAGCGCTTCGTGACGTCCGTCAGCTCGCGCAGGCGCTTGCGCTGGTAATACGACGCGCCGCCGGAGACGAAGCCGATGCGCGATCGGATCTCCCGCTCGTCCTTGTCCATATCCAGCCCGCAGATCGTGACCGTCCCCGCATCCGGATGCACCAGATGGAGCATGGATTTGAGCGTGGTCGTCTTGCCCGCGCCGTTGCGGCCGATCAGGCCCATGATCGTCCCGGCCTCCATGGAGAACGAGACGTTTTCCAGCCGGAAGGCCGGATACTGCTTGCAAAGCCCGTCAAGCTTCAGGATCTGCATCGTCTTCCGCCTCCTTTGCCATCCGGAACAGCGCGTCCGGCACGTTCAGATCGTCCATGCTGACCAGCGCGATCCCGCGCTTTTTGTCCGCCATCAGCAGCAGCTGGTCGCCCGGCTGGATGCTGAACAGCTCGCGCGCCCCCTTCGGGATGACGATCTGTCCCTTCTCTCCGACCTTGACCAGACTGACGAATTTCCCCTTCGGGAACTGCATCGGCATAAAGATCCCTCCTGCCATAAGTTATACTCGGTATGAAAAGTTATACCAAGTATAACACACATGCTGGAAAATGCAAGCCCTATTTTCGCAGCTGCCGGTCCGTCCGCACGAGGACGACGGCCGAGGCAAGGAACGTGACGATATCGGCCGCCGGCATGGAATACAGCACGCCCATCAGCCCGAACGCCCGCGGCAGCAGCAGCACGAGCGGCACCGCCAGCAGGACCTCCCGGAAAAACGACAGCCCCGCCGACTCCACCGGCCGCCCCAGCGCCTGCATGAAGATGAACGCCGCCTTGTTGACCGTCGCCAGCGGCAGCATGCACAGGTACACGCGGAAGGTCAGCACGGCAAACTCATTATAAAGCGCCGATTCCGCGCCGAACAGCCCGATGAGCTGCCGCGGGAACAGCTGCGTGACCAGCAGCGCGAGCACGCCGAGCGCGAATTCCGCCCCCATCAGCCGCCACAGGATCCCGCGGCAGCGGCCGTACTGCTCCGCGCCATAGTTGTAGCCCACGATGGGGATGCAGCCCGCGGACATGCCGATGGTGATGGAAATGATGATCTGAAACACCTTCATGACGATGCCGAGGACCGTCAGCGGGATGTCCGCGCCGTACTTGCTGCCCGCACCGTACTGCACGAGCATGTTGTTGGTCGCCGCCATGGCGATGACGAGCGAGATCTGCGCAAGAAAGCTGCACAGTCCCAGCGGCAGGTAGGCCGCGAGGATCTTCCCGCGGAGCTTGAAATCGTCCTTTCCCAGCCGCAGCGCCTTCGTATGGCAGAGGTACCATACGCCCATCGCGGCCGTGATGACCTGCCCGGCCACCGTCGCCACAGCCGCGCCCATCACGCCCCAGCGCAGCACGAAGATGGCGATGGGGTCGAGGATGCAGTTGGCGATCGCGCCCGCCAGCATGGAGGCCATGGCAAACCGCGGGCTGCCGTCCGAGCGGATGATCGGGTTGATCGCCTGCCCGAAGACGTAGATCGGAATGCCGATGGTGATGTAGGTGAAATACTCCTTCGCATAGGCGAGATTCGCCTCCGTCGCGCCGAACAGCAGCAAAATCGGCGTCTGGAACACCGCGTAGAATCCCGCCACGAGCACGCCAACCAACACGCTCAGTGTCACAGCGCTGCCAACGGCGCAGTCCGCATCTTCCTGCCGGTTTTTGCCGAAGCAGATCGACACGTAGCTGCACGCGCCGTCGCCGATCATCACGGCCAGACCCAGCGCCAGCACCGTCAGCGGGAACACGACGTTCGTCGCGCCGTTGCCAAGATACCCCACGCCCCAGCCGATGAAGATCTGGTCGACGATGTTGTACAGCGCTCCCACCAGCAGCGAGATCGTACACGGCAGGGCGAATTTCACCATGAGCTTCCCGAGCGGGGCAGTGCCCAGCGCGGCGTTTTGTTTTTCTTCCATAAAAACCTCCCGAAATAAAAAAAATTGCGCAAGTCCGTTCGGACTTACGCAAAGCTGCTACACAACAGCTGTACTTTACCACACGCCGGGAAAAATTGCAAAGGGGATTTTCCACAAGTTTTTCTCTTTTTCCGCCGGGAACTTGCGCGCCGCTTCTGCGTCTGATATATTGTAGATACAAACAGAAAGAGAGGGCCCGCTATGTTCGGCTTTGACTTTATGAATTCGGTCTTCCCCGTGATCTTCACGGTCATGTTCGTCGGCATCTTCATCATGTTCATCGTCACCGCCGTGCGCGGCATCGGCCGTTGGCACAAGAATAACAACTCCCCGCGCCTGACCGTCGACGCGACCATCGTCTCCAAGCGCATGGACGTCACCCACCACCATAACAGCACCACACGCACGAATTCCTCCTCCACCTGGTACTACGCCACGTTCCAGGTCGCCAGCGGCGACCGCATGGAGCTTTCGATCCCCACCCAGGACTACGGCTACCTCGTCGAAGGCGACCACGGCAAACTCACCTTCCAGGGCACCCGCTACCTCAGCTTCGAGCGCGCATAATCCCAACCCTCCACCCCGTCTCCCTCCCGGAGACGGGATTTTTGCGCCCTCATGCCTTCTCCTATGCAGGGAAGCCTTGGACTGCGCAGATCCAAAGCCTCCCCTCTCAGGGGAGGTGGCTCGGCGAAGCCGAGACGGAGAGGTCGCGGCTAATTTGATACAA
>ERZ506995.140-NODE-140-length-28175-cov-6.006935_pt1 | contig 28175 bp, 26 predicted proteins | sample MGYA00512883_ERZ506995 | MGnify/ENA metagenome assembly ERZ506995
GTGCTGACCCAGAGCAGGGCCAACAGGGGGGGCCGGGGTTGCTTTGCCGGCGGGGATTTGCAGTTTAACGTATCCAGTTACTTTCTGTGCCACTTAGAGCACCTCCATTATGAAAATGTGGTTGGACGGAGCGGCGCACCGCTCCTCCCACGCCCGCGAACCGTTTTTCTCCAAAAACGCGCGGGGTCAGATGGATTCGATTTGATCCAGGTCCAGCTCCACCGGGGTCTCCCGGCCGAACATGGACACGATGACCCGGACCTTCTGCCGTTCCAGGTCGATCTCTTCCACGACGCCCAGGAAAGACTCCAGTGCGCCGTCGGTGATGCGGACGCCGTGATGGATCTCGTACTTCTCCTTGAGGCCGCGGAGGATGGCGATGGTGTCCTCCACCGTGGGCTCGCTGACCATGACGGGCTGGAACCGGCGCTCCAGGGCCGCGTCCTTTTCGATATACTTGCGGTACTCGTTGAGGGTGGTGGCGCCGATGACGCGGATCTCGCCCCGGGACAGGGCGGGCTTGAGGATGTTGGCGGCGTCCACCGCACCCTCGGCGGAGCCTGCGCCCACGATGGTGTGCAGCTCGTCGATGAACAGGATGACGTTGCCGGCCTTCTTCACCTCGTTGATGGTGTTCTTGATGCGCTCCTCAAATTCGCCCCGGTATTTGGTGCCGGCCACCATACCGGACAGGTCCAGGGACAGGACCCGCTTGTCCAGCAGCTCCTCGGGCACGTCGGCGGCGGCGATGCGCTGGGCCAGGCCCTCGGCAATGGCGGTCTTGCCCACGCCGGGCTCACCGATCAGAACGGGGTTGTTCTTGGTGCGGCGGGACAGAATCTGGATGACCCGGGCAATCTCCTTCTCCCGGCCGATGACCGGGTCCAGCTTGCCGCTGCGGGCGGCCTCCGTCAGGTCCCGGGTGAACTCCGCCAGGGCGCCGCCCTTCTTGCCGTCCTCCCGGGCGGGAGCGGCGGAGCCGCTGCCGGCGGCGGCTGCGGCGCGGGGCGCTTCGTTGATCTTTTTCACCACGGCGCTGTACAGCTTCTTGGGGTCGATGCCCACGGTGCGCAGCACCCGGATGGCCATATTGTTGCCCTCACGCAGCAGGCCCATCAGCAGATGCTCGGTACCAATGTAGCCCGCGCCGGTGCGGGACGCCTCGGACACAGCCAGCTCCACGGCGCTCTTGGCCCGGGGGGTCAGCCCCTGGGAGGGAGCCGCGCCGGACAGCCCGGTGCCCACGCTGCGATGCAGCACATCGCAGATCATATCGTCGGTGAGGCCGGCCTCCTCCAGGACCCGGTGGGCAATGCCCTCCTCCTCACGCATCAGGCCCAGCAGCAAATGCTCGGAGCCCACATAGCCATGTCCCATTTCCTCGGCAGCCTCCTGGGCCAGCCGCAGGGATTCTTCCGCACGGGGAGTGAATTTATTTTCCATCATAATAGTACACTTCCTTTATTTCAATTCGTCAATTGCGCCCCATTACGCCTGGGGCAGGGACCGCAGCTGGTCCCGCAGCCTGGCGGCTTCCTCAAAGTTCTCCGTTTCCACGGCGTGACGCAGCTGGGTCTCCAGGGCGTTGCGCTGACGGCGGCGGCTGAGCTGCTCCCGTTCGTCGCCCTGGACCAGACTGTCGTCCTGAGGCTCCGCAGCAGTGCGGCGGGCCTCCTGGGTCACATCCACCGGCTCCGGGAACTCCGTCAGCAACCGGCTGCCGAAGCCGCCCAGCAGGGGCTCCAGCATCCGGAAGGGACGGGCGAAGAAATCATCGTCCCACAGGCTGTCCATCAGGGGCTGGCGCATATTCTGCATCAGGCCCAGCTTCTGGGCGCACTGGGGGCACAGATGGCTCTCCATGACCCGGCCGTTGATACTGCTCCTATAGTAAAACGTTGCTTCGTTCTTTCCGCAATTCTGACATTTCATAATGATTGCCTCCTTATCGAAAACTCAAACCAGGTGAATGAGCACCTGCTTGAAAATGTTGGCCCGCAGGGTATCCCGCTGCGCCTTTGGCACGGCGCGGAGGGAATTGTCGGACAGGGCCCACAGAAGGGTCTGTCCCACGGCTTTGTCCACGGCCTGGGACTGAACCAGGTTGGACAGGATGGCCCGGGCGCTGGCCAGGTCCAGCGTATCGCCCACGGAGTTGATGACGTGCATCAGCAACGTGTGGCGGTCCACCTGCACCCGGGTGATGCGGATGTAGCCCCCGCCGCCCCGGCGCGACTCCACAATGTAGCCGTGCTCCGGAGAAAAACGGGTGGACATCACATAATTGATCTGGCTGGGAACGCAGCCAAACCGCTGGGCCAGGTCGCTGCGCTGCAGCTCCAGGACCCCGTTGGCCTCCTCCAGCTCCGCCTGGATGAACCGGGCGATCATATCCGATGTACCCAAGCCGCTCACTTCCTTTCTGTTCAGGTCTTCGTCTCTTTCGTCTATCTTTGACTTTGCCTTTCTTTGACCTTTGTCTATAGTATAGCACGGCTCCGGCAAATGTCAAGAGGGATTTCTGACTTTCTTTGACCTTTTTTGTAAATAAATTGTGAACGAATGCATGAAAAATCGCCGCCTGCTTTTTTTGCAGGCGGCGCGGGGCTTATTCGGGGTTTTCCACAAAATAATCGCGAGTTTGTTGGATATTGCGCTGGATTTCAGCCTTCAGCTCCTGGGGCGAGGCGAATTCCCGCTCCGGGCGCAGGCGGCGGCAGAACTCCACCCGGATGGTCTTGTCATACAGGTCCCCGTCGAAGTCCAGCAGGAAGGTCTCCACCGACACGGCGTCGCCGTCGCTGACGGTGGGCCGGGTGCCCACGTTGGTGACGCCGGGAACGCTGGAGCCGTCCGGCAGAAATACCCGGGTCACATACACGCCCCGCTCCGGCAGCAGCACATGGTCCGGCGGCGTCAGGTTCACGGTAGGGATGCCGATGGTGCGGCCGAAGCGGCAGCCGTGGGCAACCGTACGGGTCAGACAGTGCCGGTGACCCAGAAACTCCGCGGCCCGCTCCATCTGGCCGCTTTCCACCAGAGTGCGGATGTAGGTGGAGCTGACGGTGATGCCGTCCAGGGTCACCTGAGGGATGATGTCGCAGCCGATGCCCAGCTCCCGGCAGCGGGCCTGGAGCTTCTGGGGGTCACCCTGGTTCCGGTGGCCGAAGTGGTAATCATGGCCCGCCACCAGGTGGACGGCCCCGTAGGTCCCCACCAGCAGGCGATCGATAAACTCCTGCCAGGGCATGGTCATCATGGCGTTGTCAAAGGGGGCAATGATGACCTGACGGATGCCGTACAGCCGCTGCATCAAATCCCGGCGGTCGTCGGGGGTGTTGATCAGGCCCACCGGGCGGCCGGTGACCACCTCCTTGGGCGGGCGGTCGAAGGTAAAGGCAGCAGGTACGGCCTCCAGCTCCCGGGCCCGGGCGGCGGTTTTTTCCAGCAGGGCTCCGTGGCCCCGGTGAACGCCGTCGAAAAAGCCCAGGGCGATAACAGTTCGATTCAAGGTATTCACGCTCCGAAAAAGTTTTTAAGGGAGGTCATTACGCCGCCCTCCAGGCGGCTGAGGCAGAGAAATTCGCCGCTCTGACCATATACCCGGTACACGCCCTCCGGCAGCTCCTGGCGGACGGTGAAGGGGTTCCCGTTGCGGCACAGGGCGTCCACCCGGGGATGCCGGATCCGGTAGGCCGGGTGCTGGCGGAACAGTGAGTCCAGCGGGGCCAGCAGCGCCTCGCCCTCCTCCTGGACCCGGTCCAGGGTCACGGCCTCCTCCAGGGTAAAGCCCGCAGCCACGGTGCGCCGCAGGCTGCTCATGCAGCCGCCGCAGCCCAGAGCCTGTCCGATGTCGTGGCACAGGGTGCGGACGTAGGTGCCCTTGGAGCAACGGATGCGCAGAGTGTAGTCCCCGGGGCCGGTCTGGTCCAGCAGCTCCAGCTCATAAACGGTGACGGGCCGGGCGGGGCGCTCGATCTCCCCGCCCCGGCGGGCGATCTGGTAGAGCTTCTGGCCGCCGATCTTCACGGCGGAATACATGGGGGGCACCTGCTGTATCTCGCCGGTGAACCGGGGCAGCAGGTGCAGCAGGTCCTCCCGGCCGGTGAGCACCGGGTGGGTGTCCAGGGTCTCGCCGGAGGTGTCCTGGGTGTCGGTGGTGCGGCCCAGCCGCAGCCCGGCGATATACTCCTTCTCCCCGTCCTCGGCGAAGGACACCGCCCGGGTGGCCTGTCCCACAAACACCGGCAGGACGCCGGTGGCCATGGGATCCAGGGTCCCGGCATGGCCCACCTTCTTGGTTTTCAGAATGCCCCGCAGCTTCGCGCAGACATCCATAGATGTCCAGCCAGCGGGCTTGTCAATGATGATGATTCCGTTTGCCATGGGTCGCTCCTTGTATAAGTCTGCGCGAACCGCGCCAAATGGCGCGTACAAGCGTTTTGCGCAGCAAAATCTTGCCGCAGGCGGAATTTACTTCCGCCGGAGGAAATGAAAATCAGTGCGAGGGGCCCCCGCAAAATGCTCCGTCATTTTGTGGGGACGGGCAGACATCCATAGATGTCCAGCCGGCGGGCTTGTCGATGATGATGATTCCGTTTGCCATGGGTCGCTCCTTTTGTCAATCCTCCCCCGCCACCATGTCGATGGCCTGGAGCACGGCCTGCTTCACCTCGCTGAGGGTGCCGTGCAGCGTGGCGCCGGCAGCAGCCGCATGGCCGCCGCCGCCCAGAAGGGCACAGACCTCCGTGGCATTGACCCGGGGGCCGGTTCGCAGGGAAATTTTCACCCGGCCGTCCTTCAGCTCCCGCAGGGTCACGCCGCAGTCGGTGCCCTCCACCAGGGCAGCCAGACTGGACAGCTCCTCCACGTCGGCCTCCGTGGCCTTGTAATCCAGGCACAGGGACAGGGGGATCTGCATGACGACCACCCGGTCGTGGTCATAATACTCCGCCCACTCCGCCATCCAGGCCTCCATAGCCAGACGGGTGCGGCTCTTGGTGCGGAACAGGGCCTTATTCACCGGGGCCGCGTCGATGCCGCAATCCATCAGGGCGGCGGCGATGCGGTGGGTCCGGGCGGTGGTGTTGGAATAGACGAAGCAGCCGGTATCCGTGGATACGGCCACATACAGGGGCAGGGCAATGTCCGGCGTCACCGGAGTCAGGCGGGTGATGATGTCGTACACGATCTCGCCGCAGGCGGCGGAATCCGCCTCCAGGCACGTCTCCCGGGCAAAAAAGCCCTGGGAGGGATGGTGGTCAATGGCCAGGTCGATACGTTCCCCATAGGGCCGTGCGTTTTCCGGCAGCAGGGACAGCGCCGCAATGTCCACGGACACCACGCGGTCGGGGACGAACCCCTCCGGGGCGGTGTAGGGCGCGGCATAGGGGGCGTAGGTGGCGGTAAGCTCAGGATTGGGCAGCAGATATGCCGTCTTGCCCAGATCCCGCAGAGCCCGGCACAGGGCGGCAGCGGAGCCCACGGTATCGCCGTCGGGGCGGACGTGGGTCAGCAGCAGCAGCCGGTCCCAGCCCAGCAGCAGCCGGGCGGCTTCAGCGGTGGTCATAGCACAGCCCTCCTCAGTCCTCCCGGTCCTCGGGCAGGACGATGTCCGCGTTCCGGGGATCGGCAGGCTTCACATGGTTCAGCATATCCAGAATGTGAGCGCCATAGGCGATGGAATCGTCGATAAAAAACTGAAGCTCCGGCGTGTAGCGCAGGTCCACACGGCTGCCCAGCTCATGGCGCAGATAACCGGCGGCGGATTTCAGGCCCTTGAGAAGCGCCTTCTCATCCGGGCAGTTCAGAGCGCTGATATACACCCGGGCATAGCGCAGATCGCTGGTGGTGTCTACATGGGTGATGGTCAGCATACCCTCGGCCACCCGGGGGTCCTTGACGGTGCGCAGCAGGGCGGAAAGCTCCTTCTGGATGGCGTCGTTGATGCGGGCGATACGGTTGGATGCCATAGGCGGTCTCCTTTCGTTTTCGATAAGATGAAAAGAGGGCAGGCGAAGCGCCCGCCCTCTGGGTTATGTGATTCGGATTTACTGGGGGATTTCCTCCATGGTGAAGGCTTCAACAATATCCCCTTCCTTGATGTCGTTGAACTTCTCGATGGACAGGCCGCACTCGTAGCCTGCGGCCACCTCCTTGACGGAGTCCTTGAACCGCTGCAGAGAGGCCAGAACACCCTCGTGGATGACGATACCGTCCCGGACCAGGCGGACCTGGCAGTCCTTGCGCTGGAGCTTGCCGTCCTGGACATAGCAGCCGGCCACGGTGCCCACGCCGGAGACCTTGTAGGTCTGGCGGACCTCCGCATGGCCCAGCAGAGCCTCCCGGAACTTGGGGGCCAGCATGCCCTTCATGGCGGACTCAATCTCGTTGATGGCGTCATAGATCACGCGGTACATCCGCATATCCACATGGGCGCGGGCGGCGGAATCCCGGGCAGCGTTGTCGGGGCGGACGTTGAAGCCCACGATGATGGCCTGGGACGTGGAGGCCAGCATCACGTCGGACTCGTTGATGGCGCCCACGCCGCCGTGGATGACCCGGACCCGGACCTCGTCGTTGCTGAGCTTCTCCAGAGACGCCTTCACGGCCTCCACAGAGCCCTGAACGTCGGCCTTGACGATGATGTTCAGATTCTTCATCTCACCGGCCTGGATCTGGCTGAACAGATCCTCCAGGGAGACCTTGGTAACGGGGGCGTTGGCCTTGGCCTTTTCCTCGGCCTTGCGCTGCTCCACCAGCTCACGGGCCAACTTTTCGTCGGCCACGGCATTGAAGGTGGCGCCGGCGGAGGGCGTCTCGGACAGGCCGGTGATCTCCACAGGCACGGAGGGACCGGCAGAGGTGATCTTCTGGCCCTTGTCGCCCACCATGGCGCGGACACGGCCCACGGAGGTGCCGGCGATGATGATGTCACCCTGCTTCAGGGTACCGTTCTGCACCAACAGGGTGGCCACGGGGCCCCGGCCCTTGTCCAGACGGGCCTCGATAACGGTTCCCTGGGCGGCGCGGTTGGGGTTGGCCTTCAGCTCGCTGACCTCGGCGGTGAGGGTCAGCATCTCCAGCAGGTTATCCACGCCCATGCCGGTCTTGGCAGAGATGGGGCACACAATGGTGTCGCCGCCCCACTCCTCGCACACCAGGCCGTATTCCGTGAGCTGCTGCTTGATGCGCTCGGGGTTGGCCTCGGGCTTATCCATCTTGTTGATGGCCACGATGATGGGGATCCCGGCGGCCTTGGCGTGGTTGATGGACTCCACGGTCTGGGGCATGATGCCGTCCTCGGCGGCCACCACCAGAATGGCGATATCCGTTACCATGGCGCCCCGGGCGCGCATGGAGGTAAACGCCTCATGGCCGGGGGTGTCCAGGAAGGTGATGGGCTTTCCGTGGATCTGGACCTGGTAAGCGCCGATGTGCTGGGTGATGCCGCCGGCCTCGCCGCTGGCCACATGGGCATGGCGGATATAGTCCAGCAGGCTGGTCTTGCCGTGGTCCACGTGGCCCATGACCACCACAACGGGAGCCCGGGGCACCAGGTCCTTCTCGTCGTCCTTGTGGTCGTCGATGAGCTTCTCCTCGATGGTGACCACTACCTCCTTCTCCACCTTGCAGCCCATCTCCTCGGCGATGATGGCGGCGGTGTCGAAGTCGATAAGCTGGCTCAGAGAGGCCATAATGCCGTTTTTCATCAGGCACTTGACCACCTCGGCGCCGGTTTTCTTCATGCGGCTGGCCAGTTCGCCTACGCTGATCTCGTCGGGGATCTGGACGGTGACGGGGGTCTTTTTGATGACCTCCAGCCGCAGACGGCGCAGCCGGTCGGCCTCCTCCTGCTTGCTCTTGTTGCTCTGGGGACCGCCCCGGCGGCCGGACTTGCTGCGGATCTTTTCCTTGCCCTGGGTCTGGCGCTGGTCCCGGCGGGTGTTGCCGCTGCGGGCGTCGGCCATATCCTGGAGCTTTTCGTCGTACTTGTCCAGGTTCACTGCCGTGGCCTTCCGGGTGTCCACCACCTTGGTCTGGGGCACGCGGCTGACGGGCTTCTTCTCCGGCTGGGGCTGCTGTGCCTGCTGGCCGGGCTTTTTCTCGGCCTCGGCCTTCCTGGCGGCAGGCTGCTGCCTGGCAGGCTCCGCCTTCTTCTCGGCAGGCTTGGCGGCGTCGGCGTAGATCGCCTGGATGCCGGAGACCTGGTTGTGCTGGGTCAGGCTCTCAAAGATCAAAGACAGCTCCCGATCCCCCAAAACCTGCATATGGTTTTTGGGCGTCTCGGCATACTTGGTCAAAATCTCCGTGATCTGCTTGGTGGGGACGCCGAAGTCCTTTGCCACCTCATGCACTCTGTATTTGTTACCTACGCTACCCAAATAGAGCCACCTCCATCTTTGTGATTCGATTCCTTACTTACTGGTTTTCGGGGAGCCCTTGCCCTTGTGGACCGGGCGGGAGCCCGCAAAGCGGGGCCTGTTCCCCTGGGGACGCGGCCCGGGCCGCCGGGGACGGCGGGCGGGCTTTTCCGGCTTCTGCGGAACCTCTGCCGCGGGAGCCTCCTTGACCGGGTGCTTTTTCTTCTTGCCCCGGCGCAGATTCTTTTCATGCTGGGCCTGCTCCGCCCGGCGCTGGGCGGCCCGGCGGGCCTTGATCTCCAGCCGCTCCGCCGCAGGGGCGTAGCGCTCCGGGTCCAGGGCCGCCAGCTTTTTGACGATGGCCTCGGCAAAGCCGATGTCCGTCACCGCCGCCATGGCGCAGCTGGTGCGGCCCAGGGCACGGCCCAGCCGGTCCTTGTCAAAGGGCACTGTCAGGCACAGGCAGGCCCCGGCCTGACCGAAGGACATGGCCCGGCGCACGGAGCCGGGTGCGGCGTCCTGGGCCACCAGGATGACCCGGGCGTCCTTGGCCCGGGCGGCGGCGCCCACCGGCTCCTCACCGATGGCCACCTGTCCGGCCTTTTTGGCAAGGCCGATCATGGATAAAATGTGTTCTGTCATGCTTCCGTTTCCATCTGGCGCTCCAGCGCCTCATACACCTCGTCGGGGATGCCGGTCTCCAGCATCCGCTCCAGCGCCCGGGACTTCCGGGCCTTCTTCAGGCACTGCGGGTCGCGGCACACATAGGCGCCCCGGCCGGACCTTTTGCCGGTGGCGTCCAGCACCAGCTGGCCCTCCGGCGTGCGGACCACCCGCAGCAGGTCCTTTTTGTCCCGCTTTTCCCGGCAGCCCACGCACATGCGCTGGGGAATCTTCCGCGGCTTCTGCATGATGGTCCTCCTTCCCCAATGCCCTTACTCTCCGGTGTAGGAGGCGGGCTTGATGTCGATCTTATACCCGGTGAGCCGGGCGGCCAGGCGGGCGTTCTGCCCCTCCTTGCCGATGGCCAGGCTCAGCTGGTCGTCGGGCACGATGACCCGGCACAGCTTGCCCTCATCGGACAGGCGCACCTCCACCACATCGGCGGGAGCCAGAGCGGCGGCGATGAACTGGGCGGGATCCTCGGAATACTTGATGATGTCGATCTTCTCGCCCCGCAGCTCCTCCACCACGGCGGCCACTCGCTGGCCCTTGGGGCCCACACAGGCGCCGATGGGATCCACATTCTCGTCGGAGGACCAGACGGCCATCTTGGTGCGGCTGCCGGCCTCCCGGGCGATGGAGCGGATCTCCACGGTACCGTCGTAGATCTCGGGGACCTCCAGCTCGAACAGGCGCTTCACCAGGCCCGGATGGGTCCGGGACACCATCACCTGGGGACCCCGGGTGGTGCGGCGGACCTCCACCAGGTAAACCTTCACCAGCTGCCCCTCGGTAAGCTCCTCGCCGGGGACCTGCTCGTTGACGCCCATAAGGCCCTCGGTAGCCTCGCTGCCGGAGCCGATACGCAGGTGAACGGTGCCCCGGGGGTCGATGCGGTGGACGGTGCCGGTGAGGATCTCGTGCTGCTTGGAGCCCCACTCGTCATAGATCATGCCGTGCTCCGCCTCCCGCAGGCCCTGGATAATGACCTGCTTGCCGTTGCCGGCGGCGATGCGGCCGAACTCCACGCTCTCCACGGGGATGTTGACGATGCCGCCCAGCTCGTTCTTGGCGGACAGCCGCTTGGCCTCCTCCAGCGAGATCTGGGAGCCGGGGTTCTCCACCTCCTCCACGATCTCCTTCTGGACGTACATCCGCAGATCCTTCTTCTCCTCGTTGACGTCCACGATGACGTTTTCCACGCCCTCGTGGTCCTTCTTATAGGCGGCGGTCAGAGCCTGGATGATCTTGCCCATCATGAAGTCCTGGGGAATGCCGCGTTCCTTTTCCAGCATTTCCAGCGCGGCAAAGATTTCTTCGCATTTCATGGTATTTCTCCTATTCTATACTGTTTCGTCAGAATTCCACACGCAGACGGACCAGGGCCAGCTCCGGCTTTTCAAACCGCAGAGGCTCCGCCCCACCCATATCCAGCAGCACGGCCCCATTGTCGTACCCTGCCAGGGTCCCGGCAAACTCCTTGCGCCCGTCCTTGGGCTTGTAGGTCTTCACCAGCACCGGATGGCCCAGGAACCGCTGAAAATCCGACGGGCGCTTCAAGGGGCGCTCGGCCCCGGCGGAGGACACCTCGAAGGTGTAGCTGCCCTCGATGGGGTCCGCCTGGTCCAAAAGGTCGCTGACCTTGCGGCTAACGGCCTCGCAGTCCAGAATGTCCACGCCGCCGTCCTTGTCCAGGTACAGCCGCAGATACCACTGCCCAGCTTCCCGGACGTATTCCACGTCCCACAGGGTGCAGCCCTGCTCCGCCACGGCGGGGGCGGCCAGCTCGGCCACCAGCTCCGTTACCTTTTTCATGCCCGGCCTCCTGTCTTTCCGAAAATTTTAAGGGGGCAAATTTGCCCAAGAAAAAGAGCGGACAAACTGTCCACTCTCTGTCAACACTTCCTTACTATGCAGTAGTTTACCACAAAAACACTCCCAGCGCAAGAGTTTTTTCCCGGAAAATGGCGGGATTTTCCGGCATTTTTGCGTCGAACGGAGGCAAAGCAGGCGGCGCGCACCGGCGCGCCGCCTGCTCAGCTTGTCAAAAAAGGGCACCGCCCTTTTTTGACAAGCTGAGCAAGCATTTTCAGAACCTTCATAAAAGTTCTGAAAATGCGGTAATTGAAAACGAAAGACACCCCTGATGGGTTTCTTTCGTAACTATCTTCCTTTCCGAAGGCGGAGGCAATCCTGCTTTTATGACAGTCTGAGCAGGCGGCGCATTTATCCGTTCAGCAGGGCCAGCTGATAGAAGGCCACGGCGCTGGCAGCGGCCACATTCAGGGAGTCCACCCCGTGGGACATGGGGATCTTCACCGTGTAGTCGCAGGAGGCGATGGTGGAGGATGCCAGGCCGTCGCCTTCGGTGCCCAGGACCATGGCCAGCTTCGGCTCCGCCAGCAGGCGGGGATCGTTCAGGGCCAGGGAGTCCTCCCGCAGGGCCAGGGCCACGGTTCTGAAGCCCAGATCGTGGAGCAGGTCCGGCCAGCTCTCCCCCTCCGGCAGATACGTCCAGGGCACCAGGAACACGTTGCCCATGCTGACCCGGGCGGCCCGGCGATACAGCGGGTCGCTGCCGGCAGCGGTCAGCAGCACCGCGTCCACATTCAGAGCGGCGGCGGAACGGAAGATGGCCCCGATGTTGGTGGGGTTCATGACGTTCTCCAGCACAGCGATGCGCCGGGCTCCGGCACAGACCTCCTCCACAGAGGGCAGCCGGGGCCGCCGCATGGCGCACAGCATCCCCCGGGTCAGGTGAAAGCCCGTCAGCTGGGTCAGCACCGGCAGCTCCGCCGCATACACCGGAATATCCGCCGGACAGCGGGCCAGCACCTCCGCACCCTTGCCGGTGATATGCTTGCGCTCCATCAGGAACGACACCGGCGTGCACCCGGCGTCCAGAGCCCGGCCGATGACCAGAGGACTTTCCGCCACAAACAGGGCGTTATCCGGGTCCGCCCGGTTCACCAGCTGGTTTTCCGTCAGGCGGGCGTAGATATCCAGCTCCGGCGCGGAGAAATCGGTGATGTCAATGATCCGGGCCATGTTATCTGGCTTCCCGGGCCCGGCGGGCAGCCTCTTCGCGCTGGCGGCAGATCTCCGCCCAGCTGGGGATCTTCTTCAGCTCCTCGTCCAGATCCCTCAGAACGGTGGGAATGTCGATGTTCTGGGGACAGGCCCGGGTGCACTGGCCGCAGCCCACGCAGGCGGTGGGGCGCTTGTCCTCGGGCAGAGCCTCCACCCGCATACCCACGTTGGTGCAGGGAGAGAACTTCATCTCGTTATACACCTGCAGCAGCATGGGAATATTCAGTCCCATGGGACAGCCGTCGCAGCAGTAACGGCAGCCGGTGCAGGGCACCGCGCCGTACATGCCCTTGGCGATGTCCAGCAGAACCTTTTCCTCCTGCTCCGTCAGGGGGCGGCGCTCGGCAAAGGTGCGGACGTTGTCCTGCATCTGCTCCGGGGTGGTCATGCCGCTGAGGATCATCTGGACCCCCTCCACCCCCTGGAGGAAGCGGAAGGCCCAGGCGGCGACGGACTCCTCCGGGTGCAGGGCGCGAAGCCGCGCCTCATCCTCCGGCGTCAGGGACGCCAGACGGCCGCCGCGGATGGGCTCCATGACCCAGATGGGAATGTTATAGCGGCGCAGCAGCTCGCACTTGGCCTTGGCGTCCTGCATGGTCCAGTCCAGATAGTTCAGCTGGATCTGGCAGAACTCCATGTCCTTGCCATACTGAGACAGGAAGCGCTCCATCAGCTCCAGGCCGCCGTGGGTGGAGAAGCCCAGATGGCGGATGCGGCCCTTTTTCTTCTGCTCCAGGAAATAGTCGATGATGCCCCAGCGGGGGTCCGTATACGTCTCGATGGACTTTTCGTACACGTTATGCAGCAGGTAGAAGTCAAAGTAGTCCACGCCGCACTTTTCCAGCTGCTCCTCGAAAATGGCAGCGGGATCGTAGTGGCTGCTGAGCTGGTGACCGGGGTATTTGGTGGCCAGATAGAAGCTGCCGCGGTCGTAGTCCTTCAGCACACGGCCCATGACCCGCTCGGACATGCCGCCGTGATAGGGATAGGCGGTGTCGAAATAGTTGACGCCATGCTCCATGGCATAGCGGACCATGTCCGCCGTGGTCTTTTCGTCGATGTCCGCCGGGGTGCCGCCGGGAACCAGCGGCAAACGCATGGTGCCGAAGCCCAGCAGGGACAGCTTTTCGCCGTGAAAGTCGGTATAGATCATGTAAGGTTCCTCCCTATCGGATATATATGCGATATTATAGCATGGGGCGGTCTGGCTGCGCAAGAGGTCACTTCCCGGCGGACTTCATCCGCTGGCCGATGGTGCTGCCGCCGGACTGGTGCATCCGGGCGATAAACGCCTGGATCTGGTCCGACGCCTCCGCCACCTGGCGGCCAAACTCCGCCGAGGACATGCGCATGACCCCCGTCCGCACCGCCGACAGCTGGATCAGCCCGTCGGAGGTCACCACCCGGACGTGGTCGTTTTTCCCCACCTGCTGCAAAAACCGCTCGATGTACATGTCGCCGGTCTCCCGCTCCTTGGTGTACACCACATGGATGCCGCGATAGTCGAGCTTCTCCCCCAGGCTGCCGGGGACCTTGTAGCCGTCGAACACCAGAACCACCTGGGTGTGGGTAAAGGCGGCCCAGCCGCAGAGGGTGTCCATCAGCCGCTCCCGGGCGGCGGACAGGTCCCGGTCCGCCAGGGCGTGGAGCTCGTCCCAGTCGAAGATGACGTTGTACCCATCCACCACATAGTACCGCTGGCCGATCTCCCGCAGGCCGGTGTCCGGCAGCGTTTCCCGCTTTTCCGGAGCCCGGTACAGGGGGCGGCGGACGGGGCCGAACTCCCGGGCCATGATGGCCTCCAGCTCCGCGTCGTCCAGCCGGATGCACCGGCGGCGGGCCGGGGCTTCCTCATCCCGGGGCTTTTCCAGGCAGCCGGGCAGATGCATGTATTCCGCCACCCTGTTCCACTTCACGGGGAACCCGCCGCCGTGGGCGCAGAACACGGAGTCGGGGGTGTTTTCCAGGTCCGCCTCCGGATCGTAGTCTGCGGCGGCGATCACGGCGTCGGGGTTGTGGCAGGGTCCGTACCCCGCCGGCTCCAGGGACAGGCGGCCCCGGCCGCCGGTATAGGAGGCCACCTCCTGGGCGTAATCGTCGAACTCCGTCACCGGGACCCGGCCCCGCAGCAGGGTCATGTCCCCGGCCTCCTCCGGAGCATCGAAGCTGCCGCTGCGCAGGCGCACATCACTGATGGCCCGGCCCAGCTGCTCCGGCGGCACCTCCAGCCGGAAGGCGTAGTACGGCTCCAGCAGGCGGCTCCGGGCCTGCATCAGCCCCTGGCGCACCGCCCGATAGGTGGCCTGGCGGAAGTCGCCGCCTTCGGTATGCTTGATGTGGGCCCGGCCGGACATCAGCGTGATCTTCATATCCGTAACAGGGGAGCCGGTCAGGACTCCCAGGTGGGTCTTTTCCTGCAAATGGGTCATGATCAGCCGCTGCCAGCTCCGGTCCAGGTCGTCCTCGGGACAGCGGGTGGCCAGCACCAGGCCGCTGCCCTGGGGCAGGGGCTCCAGCAGCAGGTGGACCTCCGCATAGTGGCGCAGGGGCTCGTAGTGGCCCACGCCCTCCACCGGGGCGTCGATGGTCTCCTTGTATAGGACCCGGCCCCGGTCCAGGTCGATCTCCACGCCGAAGCGCTCCGACACCAGGCTTTTGAGAATTTCCGCCTGGATGCGGCCCATCAGGGACACATGAATTTCCCCTCCGTGGGAGGTGAAGCGCAGCTGGGGGTCCTCCTCCTCCAGCTGGCGCAGCTGGGGCAGCAGGGTGCGGCTGTCGCAGTCCGGCGGCAGGGCCACCCGATAGCGCATCACCGGCTCCAGCACCGGCCGGATGCCGGATTCCTCCGCCCCCAGGCCCTGGCCGCCGCAGGTGGCTGTCAGTTCCTGGACGGCGCACACGCCTCCGGCGGGGACCTGGTCCACCGCCCGAAACCGGCCGCCGCTGTAAAGGCGCAGCTGGGCGGCCTTCTCCTGGTGCCCGGCATAGGGCACGGCGTCCCGGACCCGCAGGGTCCCGCCGGTGACCTTCAGGTGGGTCAGGCGCTTGCCCTGGGGGTCGTGGCTGATCTTGAACACCCGGGCGGAGAAGGTCTCCGGATACACCGGCGGCTCCACATACCGGGCCAGCCCCTCCAGAAATTCGTCGATGCCCTCCAGCTTCAGCCCGGAGCCGAACCAGCAGGGAAAAACCAGCCGCCGCCCCACCAGCTGCCGCACCAGGGCGTCGGGGACCTCCCCGCCGTCCAGATACGCCTCCAGGGCATCCTCCCGGCAGGTGGCCAGCTGCTCCATGCGCCGCTCCCGGTCCGCGGGGGTGAAGTCCACGCACCCCTCCCCCAGCTCGTGGCGCAGATGCTCCATCATCTTCCCCCGGCCGCAGCGGCCGAAGTCCATTTTCGTCACGAAGAGAAACGTGGGGATCCGGTACAGCTCCAGCAGCCGCCACAGGGTGCGGGTGTGGGCCTGGACGCCGTCGGCGCCGCTGATCACCAGAATGGCATAGTCCAGCACCGACAGGGTGCGCTCCATCTCGGCGGAGAAGTCCACATGGCCCGGGGTGTCCAGCAGCGTCACCTCCAGATCCCCGATGGGCAGCTCCGCCTGGCTGGAAAAGATGGTGATGCCCCGCTCCCGCTCCAGCAGATGGCTGTCCATGGCGGCGCTGCCGTGGTCCACCCGGCCCAGCTTCCGCAGCTGACCGGTGCGGTAGAGCATGGCCTCGGCCAGGGTGGTCTTTCCCGCGTCCACATGGGCGGTGATGCCGATGACCACCCGGCGGGTCTCCTTGTTGTTCATCTCCATACGCGAAAACCTGCTTTGCTTCGTTTTCCTCTATTATGGCAGATGCGGCGGCGTTGTTCAAGGCCGGATTTTTCCTTGCCCAGCCGGCAGATTCGTGCTATGATGGGAGAAACTTTGCGCCGTGGGAGGATACCGTCATGAATCAGAGGGAGCTAAACGAGCTGCGGCGGCGGTTCAAGCCGGACCGCACCGCCATCAGCAAGGTATACGGCTGCTATGTCAGCAGCAGCCGCCAGATCATCTCCTATGTAGACGCCCCCCTGGGGCTGCTGTCCCAGGAGGAGCAGGAGATGTACCTGAATCTGCTGAAAAAGAGTCTGTCCGGCGCCCTGGGCCGGAACCTGATCGACATTGAGTTCTCCACCCGGCAGGTGGCGGACAGCGATGAGCACCGGCTGCTCCAGACCCTGCGGCAGACGGAGCTCCAGGACCCCAATGCCCGGGAAAGCCTGTACCGCCGGATCATCGACGCCATCGACATGGGCGAGAGCAGCTATCTCATCCTCCTGGCCGCCGACACCTACGACGTGCCTCACCGCAGCCGGGACGATCAGGAGGTGCCTGACGGGTCGGACACGGTGTTCCGGTATTTCGTGTGCGCCATCTGCCCGGTGAAGGATCCCACCCTGGCTTTGCAGTACAGCGACCAGGACAAGGAGTTCCGGGGCAGCTCCACCGGACACATTGCCCTGCCCCCGGCCCTGGGGTTCCTGTTCCCGGCCTTTGACGACCGGTCCGCCAATATCTACAACGCCCTGTTTTACAGCAAGGACACTGCTCAGCTGCACCAGGAGGTCATCGACGCGGTATTCTGTATCCAGAATGCCCCCATGTCGCCTCAGGAGCAGCAGAATGTGTTCACCTCCGCTCTGACGGAGACGCTGGAGAAGGATTGCAGCTACGACGTGGTGCAGGCGGTCCACGAGCAGCTGCGGGGCCGCATCCAGGAGCATAAGGACAGCCGGGACCCGGAGCCGCTGACCCTGTCTGTCCGGGAGGTAGGCGACGTGCTTACCGGCAGCGGCGTGCCGGAGGAAAAGGCGGAGGCCTTCCAGGAGGCCTGCCGCAGGCAGTACGGCCAGGACGCCGCCCTGAACCCCCGGAACATCATCGAGGCCGGCAAATTCCAGATCACCACCCCGGAGGTGAAGATCACCGTGCCGCCGGAGTACAGCTATATGGTGGAGACCCGGATCATCGACGGGCGGCGCTTCATCCTCATCCCCGCCGACGACGGCGTGGAGGTCAACGGCATCCCCGTCACCATCCCCAATCCCCAGGTGTGACACGCGCCCCATACGCATAAAAATGCGTATGGGGCGATTTTTTGTATTTTTATCCAGATAATGCTTGACATGGCTGAAATGATGTGGTAGTATCTTTATCCGTAATCGCATTTGATTTTCGATTTTTATTCATGGAAAGGGCGTTTATATGGCTATGTATACCGTTCTCCGACGACGACCGTGGGGTGCACTTTGAATCGATCCACCACATAAAGCAAAAGAAACGGAGAATGAATATGAAATATTTTACCAAATTCCTGTGCCTGTTTTTGGGCGCGGCGATGATGCTGACTATGGCTGCCTGCGGCAGCAAAAGCGGTACCGATGCAAACGCCGGTGCGGACGGCGAAAAAAAGCAGCTGGTGGTGGCCACCAGCCCGGACTTCCCGCCCTTTGAGTTCCTGGATGGCAGCCAGATCGTGGGTATCGAGCCCGCACTGATGCAGGCCATTGCCGACAAGCTGGGCATGGAGCTGGTGTGGGAGCAGGTGGACTTCGATTCCATCATCCCCGGCATCCAGGCCGAACGTTATGACGTAGGTGCGGCAGGCATTACCATCACCCCGGACCGCCAGAAGAACTGCGACTTCAGCAACCCGTACTTCCTGGCCAACCAGGTCATCGTGGTGAACCCCGGCAGCGATATTCAGGGCAAGGCGGATCTGGCGGGCAAGACCATCGCCGTTCAGACCGGTACCACCGCCGAGGAATACTGCATGGACAACGGCTATTCCGTTCTGTCCTTCGCCTCCAACAACGACGCCCAGGCTGCCCTGACCAGCGGCAAGGCCGATGCCTGGGTGGTGGACAACGAGGCAGCCGCCAGGATGGCCGCGGACCAGAGCCTCACTGTGCTGGATGAGGCCATGACCAGTGAGCCCTATGCCTTTGCCTTCGCCAAGGGCAGCAGCCTGGTGGACCAGGTGAACACCGCCCTTCAGGAGCTGCTTCAGGACGGCACCGTGGAGAAGCTTTTCCAGGAGTACGACACCGTGTACGTGTCTCCCCTGAGCTGATGAGTATTTTTCAGCAAATCGGTCAGTTTTTTGCCCGCTGGCTGGCCCAGCTGGAGGCCACCTTCATCGAAAAGCAGCGTTATCTCCTGCTGGTGGACGGGTTGAAAAACACGCTGGTCATCACGCTGTGCGCTCTGGTCATCGGCGTGACCATCGGCGCCCTGGTGGCCATGATCAAATACTGCGGCCAGGGCAGCCGCCTGCTGCGGCCTCTGTGCTGGCTGTGCGACGTGTATACCACGGTGATCCGGGGCATTCCGGTGGTGGTGCAGCTGCTGATCTTCTACTTTCTGATCCTGAAGTCCTCCGACGGGCTGGTGGTGGGCATTGTCACCTTCGGCATCAACTCCGGCGCATATGTGGCGGAGCTGATGCGCAGCGGCATTGCCGCCGTGGATCCGGGACAGATGGAGGCCGGACGCAGCCTGGGCCTGTCCCGGCTGCAAGCCGCCTGGCACATTGTGCTGCCCCAGGCCATGAAGAACATTCTTCCGGCCATCGGCAACGAGATGATCGCCCTGCTGAAGGAGACCGCCGTGGCGGGCTATGTGGCGGTCCAGGACCTGACCCGGGCCGGGAACCTGATCCGCAACAACACCTACGACGCCTTCAATCCCCTGCTGCTGGTGGCGGTGGTGTATCTGCTGCTGGTCATCGGCATGACGCAGCTGCTGGGGCTGCTGGAAAGGAGGCTGCGCAGAAGTGATCAGCGTTAAGGATCTGCATAAGAGCTTCGGCGGCGTCACCGTGCTGGACGGCATCTCCACCCAGGTGGAGCGGGGCGACGTGGTGTGCATCATCGGCCCCTCCGGCAGCGGCAAGTCCACGTTTCTGCGCTGCCTGAACCGGCTGGAGACTCCGGACAGCGGCCAGATCCTCCTGGACGGCGTGGACCTGACGGACCCCCGGACGGACCTGGACCGGCAGCGGATGAAAATGGGCATGGTGTTCCAGCAGTTCAACCTGTTTCCCCACATGACGGTGCTGAAAAACCTGACCATGGCTCCGATGCTGCTGAAAAAGGAGTCCCAGCAGACGGCAGAGCAGCGGGCCATGACGCTGCTGGACCGGGTGGGTCTTGCCGACCGGGCGGGAGAATATCCGGCCCGGCTCTCCGGCGGACAGAAGCAGCGTATCGCCATCGTCCGTGCCCTGTGTATGGAGCCGGAGGTGCTGCTGTTTGACGAGCCAACCTCCGCCCTGGACCCGGAAATGGTGGGCGAGGTGCTGGATGTGATGAAGGAGCTGGCCCAGAGCGGCATGACCATGGTGGTGGTCACCCATGAGATGGGCTTTGCCCGGGAGGTGGCCAGCCGGGTGCTGTTTATGGATCAGGGCGTCATCATGGAGGAAAACCGCCCCGGCGCCCTGTTTGAAAACCCCCAGTCTCCCCGCCTGCGGAGCTTCCTGTCCAAGGTGCTGTAAAAATGTCCCGCATTCCGGCACATCTGTGCCGGAGTACGGGACATTTTTTATGCATTGTATTCTCTCACTGCCCCAGGATCGTCTCGGCGAAGCCCCTGCCGAACAGGCGGGCAGCCTGCAGAGCCTCCTCCAGGGAGTTCCCGGCGGCCCCTACCTCCACCAGCAGACTGCCGGGAGCGGCGAACTGGTTATAGCGGTAGTTCAGCAGGGTGATGGGCCGCATCAGGGTGGGCGACTGGGTCTCCAGCTTCTCCTGCACGGCGATGGCCAGGCGCAAGTTATCCTGCCAGCCGTCGTGGGCCACGCCCATGATCAGGCTCACCTGGGCAACAGAGGGGTCCTCCGCCGTCACCAGCTTATACTGGGTGCCGTTGGCATCCTGCACCGCGTCCCGGTGCAGGTCCAGCACATAGACGATGGAGGGATACTTGGCCAGATAACTCCGGATCGACGCCAGGCTGTTTTCATAGGCGTCGTTGTAGGACTGGCCGTCGTGGAGGGTCCGGTCGTGGACCACGGAGATGCCGTAGGCCGACAGAGCCGCCGCCAGCTCATCTCCCACCCGCACCATGTTGCAGGAGCAGTCCGCCGTGCGGAAGGTGCCGGAGGGCACATACTCCCGGCCCGGCGGCATGGTGTATGCCTCGCTGGCGTGGCTGTGGACAATGAGCACCTGAGGCCCCTGCCGGGGACAGGCCACGAACTGGCGGTCCCCCAGCACCGCCGGGTCCAGGGTGCGGCTGGACTTGTTCTTGATGTACACCCCGTTGATGATGCTGTAGCCGTCGGTGGAGCGGGGGTCCACCGTCTGGGCCGGGACGCCGTTGTCTGCCCCGGGCTGGGGATCCTGTTTCTCCGGCGGAGCGGGTGCGGGGGCCTCCGGCGCCGCCGGCTGGTCCGGGGCCTCCGGCTGGGGAGCCGCATCCCGGACAGCCAGGGTCCGGCCCGCCAGCAGCACCGGCGACTGGCCCAGGGCCAGCACCGTGGGGGCGGACAGACCGTCCAGCCCCAGAATGTCCCCCAGCTCCCAGCGCAGCAGTCCACGGGATACATTGGGGCGGCGGGACACGGACTGCCACAGTGCATCGGCGGAGTCGGCCCCGCCGCCTGCCAGCACCGCGCCCAGTGCCGCCGCGGCCAGCAGCAGCGCCAGCCCCCGCCGCAAGATCACCTGTTTCAAAGCGTTCACCTCTTTGAGACAAGCCTATGCGGCAGGGGCTGGGGTTATGTCTCCATCACCGGGGGAATATCCACAATTTGCAGCCCCCGGCGCATGGCGTATTCCATCGTGCGCCGAGTGCCGCCGGGCTGCCCGTCGTGAACGGCCAGCAGCAGGGACGCGTGGTCCACCATGTAGCGGTTGCGCCGCTGCATGCAGCCGGGACTGTAGGATGACTGCACCAGTGTCTCATAGTCGCAGGCCGCCACCAGGCGGCGATAGCGCTCCTGCTGGGGCCGGGGCCAGCCGTCAGCCTGGGTGGGGCACGGAATAGCCGCCTCCACGCTGACGTCCCCGTGCCGCTGCCGCAGGGCCAGGGCCAGCTCACAGAAATACAGGTCGCAGCCCTGGGCCATGCCGCAGATAAAGTGGCGATAGCCCGCCTCATAGGCGGCGTCCAGCGCGTCCCGCAGCCGGGCCTTCAGCGCCCGGCAGCGGGGATCGTCCTCGTCCTCCCCCCAGGGGAGCTTGGCCGGACGGTGGCCGGAAAAGCAGCAGCTGATGGGCCGTGCGCGCATGACGCAGCCCTCCCTTCCCATATACTGCTTTCATTATAGAACATATTTTCTATTTTGTAAAGAGTGATTTTCCCTTGTCAGGGGCCCCGGGATACGGTATACTGAACGGAAAGGGAGGTGCGCCTATGAAGCTGTATTTCAAGCAGCGGTTTTTCTCGTGGTTCGACAGCTACGACATCTACCATGAGGACGGCAGCGTGGCCTATACCGTGGAGGGAAAGCTCTCCTGGGGTCATTGCCTGCATATTCTGAGCCCCCAGGGGGAGCACATCGCCACGGTGCAGCAGCGGGTGCTGACGTTCCTGCCCAAGTTTGAGCTGTACGTCGGCGACCGCTGCGTAGGAGAGATCCGCAAGGAGTTTACTCTTTTCCGGCCGTCGTTTTCCCTGGACTTCTGCGGCTGGACCGTGGACGGCAGTTTTATGGAGTGGGACTACACCATTCAGGACGGCCCCCGCCAGGTGGCCTCCATCAGCAAGGAGCTGTTCCACTGGACGGATACCTACACCATCGACGTGGCGGACCCCGGCGACGCGCTGTACGCCCTGATGGTGGTGCTGGCCATCGACGCGGAGAAATGCTCGCGGAACTGAAGCAAACTGCCCCGGGAGGGCGCTTCGCAAGGAAGCGCCCTCCTGGATTTTTTTTGCCCGCAGTCCCCTTCCCGCAAATGTATTCCGGTGATTTTTCTTGAAAAATCCAGGGTTTTGTGGTATCATAAGCTGATTCTATATGCACATCACACCCGGGCAGCGGGCCTTACAGCCCGCAGCCCCCACAAAAAGAAAGAGGAACCCCCATGGAATCCAAGGTTTTTGAGATCATTGCAGCCGAGCAGGCCCGGCAGAACGCCAACATCGAGCTGATCGCCAGCGAAAACTTTGTCAGCGAGAACGTCATGCGGGCCGTGGGCTCCTGCCTGACCAACAAGTATTCAGAGGGCTATCCCGCCGGGCATCGCTCCGGCAACCGGGGCCGGTACTACGGTGGCTGCGGCTGCGTGGACGAGCTGGAGGAATACTGCTGCGGCATGTGGCAGCAGGTATTTGGGACGGATTATCACGTCAATGTCCAGCCCCACAGCGGCTCCTCCGCCAACTTCGCCGCCTACATGAGCGTGCTGAAGCCGGGGGATACCATCCTGGCCATGAGCCTGAACAACGGCGGCCACCTGACCCACGGTTCCCCGGTGAATTTCAGCGGCAAGCTGTACAACATGGTGTTCTACGGTGTGGACGACAGGGGCTTCATCGACTATGACGACATGCGAAGAAAAGCATCCGCGTACAGGCCGCAATTGATTCTGGCCGGCGCATCCGCTTATAGCCGCATCATTGACTTCGGGGCCTTTGCAGCTGCTGCACAGGAAGTCGGCGCATACTTCATGGTGGATATGGCCCACATTGCCGGGCTGGTGGCGGCCGGGGGCCATCCCTCCCCCTTCGGCCTGGCGGACATCATTACCACCACCACCCACAAGACCCTGCGGGGCACACGGGGCGGCCTGATCTTCTGCCGGCCGGAGCTTGCCAAGCAGGTGGACAGCGCCGTTTTTCCCGGAGTCCAGGGCGGCGCATTGCAGCACGTGGTGGCCGGGAAGGCCGTCACCGCCGAGGAGGCCTGCACCGAGGATTTTAAGCGCTACATCCACGCGGTGGTCCGCAACTGCAAGGCCATGTGCGATGCGTTCCTCCAGATGGGCTATAAGGTGGTCACCGGGGGAACGGACAACCACCTGTTCCTGCTGGACCTGACGGACACGGGCCTGACCGGCAAGGCCGTTCAGGAGGAGCTGGACCGCCATCACATCACCCTGAACAAGAATTGCGTCCCCAACGATACCCGGTCCCCCCAGCAGACCTCCGGCGTCCGCATCGGAACGGCGGCCATGACCACCAAGGGCTACACGGAGCAGGATTTCATCGATACAGCCCGCCGGATCGACCGCATCATCCGGGATATGCAGAAGGAGTGAAACAAACGTGTACTTAAAACAGCTGGAAATTCAAGGCTTCAAGAGCTTTCCCGATAAAACGGTCCTGAATTTCGGCGCGGACATTACCGCCATCGTGGGGCCCAACGGGTCCGGCAAGTCCAACATCTCCGACGCCATCCTGTGGGTCATGGGCGAGCAGAACAGCCGCCAGCTCCGGGGCGCCAAAATGGAGGACGTGATCTTCGGCGGCACGGAAAAGCGCAATCAGATGGGCTTTGCCCAGGTGACGCTGGTCATCGACAACACCGGCCACATCTTCCCCCGGGACGAGAGCGAGGTGGCCGTTACCCGCCGGTATTACCGCAGCGGGGAGTCGGAATACTATATCAACCGCCAGTCCGTGCGGCTCAAGGACGTCAACGAGCTGTTCATGGACACCGGCATGGGCCGGGAGGGCTATTCCATCATTGGTCAGGGGAAGATCGACGAGATCCTGTCCGTGAAAAGCGGCGAGCGCCGGGAGGTGTTCGAGGAGGCGGCGGGCATCAGCAAATACCGCCACCGCAAGGAAGAATCGGAGCGGAAGCTCCAGCGCACGGAGGAGAATCTGGTGCGCATCAATGATAAGATCGCCGAGCTGGAGCTGCAGGTGGAGCCTCTGCGCCAGCAGGCGGAAACAGCGAAGAAATATCTGGTGCTGCGGGACGAGCTGCGGGTGCTGGAGATCTCCGTGTGGCTGGAGAATCTTCAGGCCCTGCGGGCCGGGGCGCTGAAGCTGGAGGCCGACCTGCGCACGGCCCAGGAGGACCGCCAGCGGGCCCAGGATGCCCTGGACGCGGTATATGCCGCCGGGGAGGAAAGTCTGGCAAAGATCCAGGCCAACGACGTCCGGGCCGAGGAGCTGCGGGGACAGGCGTCCGGTATCGACGCCCAGGCCCAGCAGGAGAGCTCCGCCATCGCCGTGCTGGAAAACAGCCTGTCCCACGACCGGCAGACCCTGGAGCGGCTGGACCGGGAGCTGGCAGACACCCAGCAGCGGGCCGGAAATCTCCAGGAGCAGGCCGACGCCCTGACGGACCGCATGGCCCGGATCGACCGGGAGACAGAGGACCTGGGCAGTGAGCTGTCAGCGCTGATGGAAAGTCTCCGGCAGCTGGCCCAGAGCGCCGGAAGCGCCCAGCAGGAGGCGGAGGCTCTGCGGGCCCAGGAGACCCTGGCCGTGGCCGCCGCCGCTCAGGGGCGCACGGAGCTGGCCGCCCTGGACGCCACCGATGCCCAGGCCCAGGCCCGGCAGACGGCCATCGCCGCCGACAGCGCCGCCGCCAACGAGAAATTGGACCAGTGCCGCCGGGAGGCGGCAGAGAATAACGCCGCCCTGGATGCCGCCCGGGAGGACCAACAGGCTGCGGCCAACATCATCCAGGGCCACAGCCTGAAGATGGAGGGCAGACGCCGCCGGGCCCAGGAGGCCGCCCAGCAGGCGGATCAGCTGCGCCGCCAGGCCAACGCCATGGAGGACCGCATCCGTCTGCTGACGGAGATGGAGAAGGAATATGAGGGCTTTTCCCGGGCGGTGAAGGCCGTCATGCAGGCGGCGGACCGGAGCACTCTGTCCGGTATCCGGGGGCCTGTGGCCAGTCTGATGAGCACCCAGCCCCAATACACCGTGGCCCTGGAGATTGCCCTGGGGGCGGCCCTGCAGAACATTGTGGTGGACCGGGACACCGACGCCAAGGAGGCCATCTCCTTCCTAAAGCGCCGGGACGCAGGCCGGGCCACCTTCCTGCCCATGAGCGCCATCCGGGGCGACATGCTCCGGGAGCCCAGGCTCTCCCAGGAGTACGGCTTTGTGGGCATCGCGTCCCAGCTGGTGACGTATGATCCCCAGTACGACGGCATTTTCCAGAATCTGCTGGGCCGCACCGTGGTGGTGGAGGATCTGGACTGCGGCGTGAATATGGCGCGGCGGTATCAGAACCGGTTCCGCATCGTCACCCTGGACGGCCAGGTCATCAACCGGGGCGGCTCCATGACCGGCGGCAGCGTCAGCCGCAGCGCGGGCGTCCTGTCCCGGGCCAGTGAACTGGCGGGGCTGCGGGAGCAGCTGGGGAGCCTGAAATCGTCTCTGGCCGAGGCCGCCCGCCGGGCGGAGGACCTGGGCCGGGACCTGCAAAAGGCCCAGTATGAGCTGGACGTGGCCCAGGATCAGCACCGGGCCGCACAGCAGCAGGTGCTGGCACTGGAGACCCGGGAGCAGCACTACGATAGTCTGCGGGAGTCTCTGGAGGAGACGCTGCGGGCATTGGATACGGAAAATCAGCAGCTGACCCGCCAGACGGCGGACTGCGCCGCCCGGCGTCAGACTGCGGAGCAGGAGATCCGGCGCCAGGAGGACCGGGCCGCACAGCTGCGGCAGCAGGCCCAGGAGCGTCTGGCCGGACAGAGCGAATTGCAGACGAAAACCGGCGGCATCTCCGACGAGATCGCCCGCCGCAAGGAGCAGCAGGCCGCCCTGGCTGCCGAGCGTCAGGGCGCCCAGAGCCGCCTGGAGGACCTGCGGCAGCTGATGGAGGACCTGGCCGGCGACTGCCGCGGCCGGGAGGACCTGCGCCGCCAGCTGATGGAGGCCCAGGCCCAGTCTCAGGCCCAGATCACGGACCACCGGGCCCGGGCAGAGGACCTGCACCGTCAGGCGGAGGAGCTGCGCGCCCGGCTGCAGGGACTCCAGCAGGAAAAGCTGACCCTGGAGCAGCAGCGCACCGCCCTGAACCGGGAGACCCAGAGCCGCAACGACGCCGTTCTTGCCGCCCAGGGGGAGCTTTCCCGTCTGGAGCAGAAGCGCAGCGCCGCCGCCATGGAGGAGAAAACCATCCTGGACAAGCTGTGGGAGCGGTATGAGCTGAGCCATTCCGAGGCCCAGGCCCAGCGGGTGGAGCTGGAGAGCGTTCCCAAGGCCACCCGCCGCATCGGCGAGCTGAATCGGGCCATCAAGGCCCTGGGCACCCCCAACATCGGGGCCATTGAGGAATATGACCGGGTCAACGGGCGCTACACCTATCTGTCCGACCAGCGGGCAGACGTGGAGCAGGCCAAGGGGGAGCTTACCGGCGTTATCGACCAGCTGACCCGGCAGATGACGGAGATCTTTGCGCGGCAGTTCAAGCTCCTGAACGATAGCTTCCAGGAGACGTTTCTGGAGCTGTTCGGCGGCGGCAAGGCCCGGCTGGAGCTGGAGGACGAAAGGGACATCCTCAACTGCGGCATCGAGATCAAGGTGCAGCCCCCGGGCAAGCAGCTGAAAACCATTACGCTGCTGTCCGGCGGCGAAAAGGCCTTCGTGGCCATCGCCCTGTACTTTGCCATTCTCAAGGTCCACCCCACGCCCTTCTGCGTGATGGACGAGATCGAGGCGGCGTTGGACGAGGCCAACGTGGTGCGCTACGCCCGGTATATGCGGCGCATCGCCGGGAAGACCCAGTTTATCGTCATCACCCATCGGCGTGGTACCATGGAGGAGGCGGACGTGCTGTACGGCGTGACCATGCAGGAGAAGGGCGTCAGCCGCATCCTCACCATCAATCTCAACGATATGGCCAAGGAACTGAAGATCAAGTAAGGAGGACTGCATGGGCTTTTTCAAGAAATTCAAGGAGGCATGGCTGGCGTCCATGACCTTCGACAAGCTGGACGACGAATTCTATGAGGAGCTGGAGGAGGCGCTGATCCTTGCGGATATCGGCGCGTCCACCGCCGCCGATACGGTGGTGCAGCTTCGCAAGCGGGTGAGCCAGAAGCTGCTGACCCGTGCCGACGAGGTGAAGGATGCCCTCCGGGATATTCTGGCGGAGAAGCTGGATGTGGGCGACACGGCGCTGCACGTGGATACCCAGCCCAGCGTGGTGCTGATCATCGGCGTCAACGGCGTGGGCAAGACCACGTCTATCGGCAAGCTGGCCAAGCAGCTGAAGGACCAGGGCAAAAAGGTTATTCTTGGTGCTGCGGACACTTTCCGTGCAGCAGCAGGGGAACAGCTGACCCAGTGGGCGAACCGGGCAGGAGTGGAGATCATTGGCGGCCAGGATGGAGCAGACCCGGCATCAGTTGTCTATGATGCAGTGGCAGCAGCCAAGGCCCGCAATGCAGACGTTCTGATCTGTGATACCGCAGGAAGACTTCATAATAAGAAGAATCTTATGGAAGAGCTTCGCAAGATTTACCGCATTCTGGAGAAGGAATATCCGGAAGCGTATCTGGAAACTCTGGTGGTTCTGGATGGAACGACAGGACAGAACGCACTTGTGCAGGCAAGGCAGTTTGCAGAAGTGGCAAATGTAACCGGTATCATTCTTACCAAGCTTGATGGTACAGCCAAGGGTGGTATTGCGGTGGCAATCCAGTCTGAGCTTGATATCCCGGTGAAATATATCGGCGTTGGTGAGAGCATTGACGATTTACAGAAATTCGATGCAAATTCTTTTGTGGATGCGTTGTTTGATATTCATCCGGATGAAAACTAACCCCACAAACTACAGGAGGAAAAATAAAAATGCTTACATTAGAGAGTTTTGAAGAAGCGGCAGAAATAGTTAAGCAGGTAACCCAGGAGACCAAGCTGGTGAAGAGCAGTTATTTCTCTGAGCTCACTGGAAACAAGGTCTTCTTCAAACCAGAGAACATGCAGAGAACAGGTGCATATAAGGTGCGTGGAGCTTATTATAAGATCAGTACTCTTTCCGACGAGGAGAGGGGCAAAGGCCTGATCACAGCTTCCGCTGGAAACCATGCACAGGGTGTGGCATATGCAGCACACAAATACGGTGTGAAGGCCGTGATCGTAATGCCGACCACTACAC
>ERZ506995.148-NODE-148-length-27706-cov-5.119743_pt1 | contig 27706 bp, 26 predicted proteins | sample MGYA00512883_ERZ506995 | MGnify/ENA metagenome assembly ERZ506995
CTTGCATGTGTTAGGCACGCCGCCAGCGTTCGTCCTGAGCCAGGATCAAACTCTCAAAAATTTGTATCTTAAACTCTTTCCAGAGCCTAAAATCAAGCTTTTGAATAATCTGCTTCTAGCATTGCATTACTCAAGAATTTTCGTTGGCTGTTTTTTCGCTTACGCTTAAACAATCCATTTATTGTCCAAGGTGTCTTTTATAATCGTCTGCGTTATTCAATTTACAAGATACAGCTGTCCGTTTTGCGTTCACATTCGTCCCGCAGCGAACTTTTACATGTTAGCACAACTTTTTCCCTTTGTCAAGAACTTTTTCCAAATTCTTACAAAGTTTTTTGTGCGCCGCCCTCATGGACAGCTTGCTTATAATACCATCCAAAGTTCGCTTTGTCAAGGGTTTTTTACATTTTTGGCCGCCTTTTTTATTGTTTTCTACTCAGAGACGACCGTCTCTGGAGGAAAGATTGTTGCTGATCTCCGTCAGGGCGTCCCCTGCGTCAATGCTGGTTTCGTCCTGCATTGCCAGATCTCCCAGACTGACCATGCCGCAAAGCCTGCCGTTCTCCATGACGGGCAGCCTTCTGATCTGTTCCCTGCCCATCAGCCCCGCCGCAAGGGCGACCTCCATGTCCGGCCGGGCGGTGATCACCTTCGCCGTCATCACGTCCCGGACGGGCGTGGACGATGCCGACCGTCCGGCGGCCAGACACCGGGTGACGATGTCCCGGTCGGTGATCAGGCCGCACAGTCTTCCGTCGCTGCCGCACACGGGCAGCGCCCCAATATTGTAGCGGCCAAGCGTCCGCGCCGCCACCGCCACGGATTCCTCCGGATTGATCCGGATGACCGGATTTGTCATAACATCCCGCAATTTCATTGTCATTCCTCCTTTTGGACGGAGTATTGACATGTTTTCGGGAAGTTATTCCCCTATATAGAAAACACGGGAGAGCCGCCAGCTCTCCCGTACATAATTTTATGGAATTATTCCTTCACCAGCAGCTCCGCGATCTGGATGGCGTTGGTAGCGGCGCCCTTGCGGACCTGATCGCCGCAGCACCACAGGCACAGGCCGTTGTCGTCCGTCAGGTCGGGACGGATACGGCCGACGAACACAATATCCTGATCGGAGGTGTCCAGGGGCATGGGGTACTGCTTGTTTTTCAGGTCGTCCACCAGCTTGCAGCCGGGAGCCTTGGCGATGACCTCCCGTGCCTGCTCCACGGTGACCGGCACGTCAAAGTGGCAGCTGACAGAAATGGAGTGGCTGCGCACAACAGGAACGCGGACGCAGGTGCAGCTGACCTTCAGCTCCGGTAGGTGCATGATCTTGCGGCCTTCGTTCTGCATCTTCATTTCTTCGCTGGTGTAGCCTTCGAACTGCTCGCCGCCGATCTGGGGGATCAGGTTGAAGGCGATCTGGTGGGAAAATACCTTCGGCTCGTAGGTTTTGCCTTCCCGCAGCGCCTCCACCTCATTCATCAGTTCGATGGGGCCGCCCGCGCCAGCGCCGGAAACCGCCTGATACGTGGAAGCGGTCATGGTGCGGATGGGGGCGATGGTGTTCAGCGCGTTCACCGCCGTGACGGTGATGATGGTGGAGCAGTTGGGGTTGGAAATGATGCCCTTGTGGTTCTTCACGTCCTCGGGGTTGACCTCCGGCACGATCAGCGGCACCTCAGGATTCAGGCGGAACGCGGAGGAATTGTCCACGAACACCGCGCCGGAGGCCACGATCGCAGGGGCAAACTTCTTGGCGATGTCATTTTCCGCCGCGCCCAGAACGATGTCCACGCCCTTGAATGCTGTGTCGGCGGCTTCCTGAATGGTCACGTCCTCACCGCGGAACTTCACGGTTTTGCCCGCGCTCCGGGCGGAGGCCAGCGGAACCAGTTTCCCGACGGGGAAATTGCGTTCCTGCAGAACCTTGATCATTTCCTGTCCCACAGCGCCGGTCGCGCCAAGGACGGCTACAGTATAGGTTTTCATATATACATTCCTCCCACACATTATTTTACAAAGCTGTCGTACAGAACCCGGATGGCTTCCTTGAAGTCCTTGTTGTCCACGCCGAAGATAATGTTCAATTCGTCAGGGCCCTGGTTGATCATACGGATGTTGATACCGCTTTCGCCCAGCGCCTTGAAGATCCGGCCGGAAATGCCGGGACGGAAGGCCATCTTCCGGCCGACGGCGGCGACCACGGCAATGTGGTGGTGGACGTCCAGCGTATCCGGCTGGGCTTCCTTTTTGATCTCCGCCATGATGGTGTACAGCTCCTTCTCCACCGCGGCGGTGGGAAGCACGACGGACACGTTGTCAATGCCGTTGGGAACGTAGTCCACGGAAATGTTATGCCGTTCCAGCACCGACAGAACTCTGCGCAGGACGCCGACCTGATTGCTCATGCCCCGCTTGGTCAGAGAGATGATGGAAAAGTCCTTTTTGCCCGTAATGCCGGTGATGAACCGGTCGGGGTCAACGTCCCCGGAGAAGGACTCCTGAATCATGGTGCCGGGGGCGTCCGGATCGTTGGTGTTGCGGATGTTGACGGGGATGTTCTTTTCCCGCACCGGGAAAATGGAATCCTCGTGAAGCACCTGGGCGCCGGAATAGCTCAGCTCCCGAAGCTCGTCATAGGTGACCTCGGGGATGGCCTGAGGATCGTCCACGATCCGGGGGTCGGCCATGAGGATGCCGGATACGTCCGTCCAGTTCTCGTACACGTCCGCATCCAGCGCCGCCGCCGCCAGCGCGCCGGTGATGTCGCTGCCGCCCCGGGAGAAGGTGTGGATGGCGCCGTCGGGCATGGCGCCGTAGAATCCGGGAATCACCGCGCCGTAGCCAAGCAGCACCTGATTGCGCAGCGCCTTGTAGGATACCTCCCGGTTCACGGTGCCGTCCATGTTGAACATTACCCAGTCTGCCGCGTCCACGAACTGGAAGCCGAGGTAGGCCGCCATCAGTTTGGCGGAGAAATACTCGCCCCGGCTGACCAGCTCCTCCTGGGTCACTTCCTTCGCGTCGATGCGCTTTTTCAGAGCCTCCAGCTCCGGCTCCAGCGCCAGGTCAAGCCCCAGCTCATCCCGGATATCCAGATAGCGGGAGGCGATCATGTCAAAAATGCTGCTGCAATCCACGCCATACTGGACGTGGGCATAGCACAGATAGAGAAGGTCGGTCAGCTTATGGTCATTGCCGAACCGCTTGCCCGCGGCGGAGACCACCACGACCCGGCGCTCCGGGTCGGCCAGAAGGATATCCCGTACCTTGCGGTACTGGCCGGCATCCGCCATGGAGCTGCCGCCGAATTTGACTACTTTCATTTTCTGTTCCTCTCTGTCACTCTCAGTCATCCGCGAATTGCCGCGGCGAATGCGTTGGGATTCTCTTTCAGCCATGCGTGCATTGCGGCAACGGATACCGGCGCGGTCACCGCCGCGCTGCCCCAATACTCCTTTGTCTCGCCGCTCCAGTTACCACGAACGTACCATGTCAGCTTCTCGTCGTTCACTGCCGCCGCACGGCCGCCGTAGGGGGCGTAGAAGCCCTTCCCGGCAAGAACGTCCACCAGATCCTGCACCACATTGTATGCGGTGGGGTACCGGCCTGCGCCCTGACCGAAGAAGCTCATGCGCTGGGAGGTTTCGCCGATAAAGGTAATTAAATTGTAGTTCATGGGAACGGCAGCCTCCGGCTCACCGTCTCTCACCAGGGTGGGCTGGACGTAGGCGCTGATGACGCCGTTTTCCCGCTTGCCCGTAGAGATCAGCTTGCATACCAGGCCGTGGGCCTTGAAGTTCTCCACGTCCTCTGCCTTAATGTTGCGGATGCCCGCCACAGGGACGGTTTCCTTGTCCAGGCTCACGCCGAAGGCGATGTTGGCGGACAGAATGACCTTGTGCCATGTGTCGATGCCGTCCACGTCGGTGGAGGGGTCGGCTTCGGCGTAGCCCAGCGCCTGGGCCTGTTTCAGCACATCGTCGTAATTGAGGCCCTGACGGGTCATGTTGTCGAGAATATAGTTGCAGGTGCCGTTCATGATGCCGCCGACCTCCCGGATGCTCTGCACCCGGCGGGCGCGTTCCAGCTCGGAAAGCCAGCCGATGCCGCCGCCCACGGCTGCGGTGCAGCGGAAGCAGACGCCCTTTTCCTGCACCAGCGGCAGCAGCTCGTCATAGAAGGTGCATACCAGCGCCTTGTTGGCAGTTACCACATTTTTCCCCGCCTCAATGGCGGCGCGGACATAGTCGTAAGCAGGGTGCAGCCCGCCCATGACCTCCACCACGGTGTCGATGCTGTCGTCCTCCACAATGTCCCGGATGTCCCGGACGGTCTTCGCGTCGGGAAGCTGCATATCCTCCCGGCGCAGAACCTTGACGACCTGCATATCGTCTCTGCCCCGGGTAAGCTCATACACGCCCCGGCCGACGACACCGAAGCCCAGCAATCCGATCTTCATCAAATCATCCCCCGTTTTGTCTGTATGTGCGGTGATTTTTGGTCAGTGTGTAAAAACGGATGTGTCCATCCCGAAAACACTTGCTTTTTGTCGGAAAACAGTATATCATATACCTGCTCAAATTTCAACCACGCCAAAAAGCCAAGGTTTTCCCGGTATTCCCAAACTTTTTGTGCAATTAGCAAAGAATCGATCACAGGAGGATATTATGCTCTATCATTCCACCCGGAGCGAAGCCCACTTTGTGGACAGCGCCGAGGCCGTGCTGGAGGGTCTTGCCCCCGACGGCGGCCTGTATATGCCCGAGAGCATTCCCGCGTTTGACTGGCAGGCTTGCCTGCGGGGCAGCTCTACGGAAATGTCCGCGAAAATTCTTGCCGCCCTGCTGCCGGATATTCCCGATATGGATACGCTGGTTCGCCGCGCCTATCAGGGGAAATTTGAAACCGAAGATCTGACCCCCACCGTTTCCGTAGGCGGTTACTCCGTGCTGGAGCTGTTTCGGGGGCCTACGTCCGCTTTTAAGGACGTGGCTCTTTCCATGCTGCCCCAGCTGCTCACCGCCGCGAAGGCCGTCAAGGGGATGGAAAAGGATATCCTGATCCTCACCGCCACCTCCGGCGACACCGGCAAGGCCGCTCTGGAGGGCTTCCGGGATGTGCCCGGCGTGCGCATCTGCGTATTTTACCCCGACGGCGGCGTCTCTCAGGTGCAGCGTGCCCAGATGGTGACCCAGGAGGGCAGCAACGTGGCCGTCTCGGCCGTCCGGGGCAATTTTGACGACGCCCAGACCGGCGTGAAGAATATCTTCGCCGCCTGTCAGGGCCGGGAGCTGCCCTACGCCCTGTCCAGCGCCAACTCCATCAATATCGGCCGTCTCGCGCCCCAGATCATGTACTACTTCCGCTCCTACCGCGACCTGCTGGACGCCGGGAAGATCAAGCTGGGCGACGAGGTCAACTACTCCGTCCCCACCGGCAACTTCGGCGACATTCTTGCGGGGTATCTCGCCAAGCGGCTGGGTCTGCCCGTTGGGAAGCTGATCTGTGCCTCCAACGCCAACAACGTCCTCACCGACTTCATCCGCACCGGCGTTTACGACAAACGCCGTCCCCTGCTGAAGACCACCTCCCCCTCCATGGACATTCTGGTGTCCTCCAACTTGGAGCGGCTGCTGTACCTGCTGTCCGGAGACACCGCGCTGGTGTCCGGGCTGATGAACAGCCTGAACCGGGAGGGCGTTTACACCGTCCCCGGCGCACTGCTGGAACAAATCCAGAAGAAATTCTGGGCTGCCTACTGCGACGACGCCAAAGCGCAGGAGATCATGGGTCGGGTCTACCGGGATTGGGGCTATCTGTGCGACCCCCACACCGCTTCCGGCTGGGCTGCGGCGGAGGAATACGTCTCCCAGACCGGCGACAATCGTCCCATGGTGGTGCTGTCCACCGCGTCTCCTTACAAATTCCCCGCGGCGGTTCTCGCTGCCGTGGGCGGCGACACCTCCGGAAGCGAATTCGACCAGATGGCGCGGCTGTCCGCCATGACGGATGTGCCCATCCCGAAGAATCTGGCGGGCCTGCAGGGCAAGCCCGAGCGCCACACCGGCGTCATCAACAAGGAAGACATGCTGGACTACGTCCTGCATCTGTAAGCCGACAGGAGAAGCTGCATGAAACGAGTTACCATCCGCGTTCCCGCCACCACCGCGAACCTCGGCCCCGGGTTTGACGCCTTCGGCTGTGCCCTGAGCCTGTACACTGACGTTACCTTTGAAGAAACCGACTCCGGTCTGGAGATCACCGGCTGCGACGAAGCCTATACAGGCCCTGACAATCTGGCCTACACCGCCTACTGCGCCGTTCTGGGCACCTTAAGCGAGGAAGTCCGGGGCGTGAAGATCCACATCGACGCCCACATTCCCATCTGCCGGGGACTCGGTTCCTCCGCCGCGCTGCTGGTGGCCGGCGCCATGGGCGCAAACGTCCTGCGGGGCAATAAGCTCTCCACGCAGGGCCTGCTCAACATCACAAACGCCATGGAAGGGCATCCGGACAATCTGGCGCCCGCTTTCCTGGGCGGCCTCACCGCGTCCATGGTGGACGGCGGTCTGCCGGTGAGCGTCAGCTTTCCCCTCCACGCCGGGTGGGAATTTCTGGTTCTCATTCCGGATTTCACCCTGTCCACTCCCCTCGCCCGTTCCGTTCTGCCGGAGCAGGTCAACCGCCGGGACGCCATTTACAACATCTCCCACGGCGCACTGGTGCTCAAGGCGCTGGAGCTTGGGGACGAGAAGCTGCTGCGCACCGCCATGCAGGACAGGCTTCACCAGAACTACCGGAAAAAGCTCATTCCCGACTACGAAAAAATCGAGGCGCTGGTGCGCACCGTCGGCGCGGCCTTCTGTCTTTCCGGCGCAGGCCCCACCCTGCTGTGCATCACCCGCAACCCCGGGCTGGAAGAGAAGCTCGCCAAGAAGCTGGACAGCATCACGGAGCATCACTGGCAGATGCTGCCCCTGCACGTAGAATTTGAAGGTGCGCACGTCCTGAAAGCAGAATAAAACAAAAACTTCGTATGACGCAAAATCATACGAAGTTTTTTATCTTCTCAAACACCCAGCAGGAGCTTCGCAAACAGGAAATACACCAGCAAGCTCAGGGCGTCCACGATGGTCGTGATAAAGGGGCTTGCCATCACCGCCGGGTCAAAGCCCAGACGCTTGGCAAACAGAGGCAGCGTGCAGCCGACAAACTTGGCCAGAATCACCGTCACGCACAGCGTCAGGCACACCACGCCGTTGACCAGCAGGCTGATGCTTTCGTTGCCCATCAGCAGCCGATCGACCAGCAGAATTTTCAGGAAGCAGGCAGCTGCCAGCGCCGCGCCACAGAGCACTGCCGTGCGGGCTTCCTTCCACATCACCCGGAACAGGTCGGTAAAATGCAGCTCGTCCAGACTCAGGGCACGGATGACGGTCACGGAGGACTGAGAACCACAGTTACCGCCGGTATCCATCAGCATGGGGATAAAGGCGGTCAGCACCGGGAGCAAGCTCAGGGCATCCTCAAAAGAGGTAATGATCATCCCCGTAAAGGTAGCGGAGACCATCAAAAGCATCAGCCAGGGAATCCGGTGCTTGAACAGGTCGAAGGGCGTACTTTTCAGGTAGGTCTTCTCCGAAGGGGTCATAGCGGCCATGATCTCCATGTCCTCAGTGGCCGCGTCCTGCATGACGTCCATGGCGTCGTCGAAGGTGACGATACCCACCATCCGGTTCTCCCCGTCCACCACAGGCAGGGCTATGAAGTTATATTTGGAAAGGGTCGCCGCGACTTCTTCCTGATCGGTCTGGGTAGTGACCGAGATCAGGTTCGTTTCCATGATGTCTTCAATCTTGGTCTCGTCGTCTGCGGCCAGCAGAAGATCCTTTACCGTCACAAGACCGATGAGCGTCCTGTCTTTTTCCGTAACGTAGCAGGTGTAAATGGTCTCCTTATCCACGCCCTGACGTCGGATGCGGAGAATGGCCTCCTCCACGGTCATGTGGGGGCGCAGGGAGACGTATTCCGTGGTCATGATGGAACCGGCGGAATCTTCGGGGTAACGCAAAATCTGATTGATAGAGCTGCGCATTTCCGGGTCGGCGTGCTTTAAGATACGCTGCACCACGTTCGCGGGCATTTCCTCGACGATATCCGCCGCGTCGTCCACGTACAGCTCGTCCAGAACTTCCTTCAGCTCGTTGTCGGAGAAGCCCCGGATGAGAAGCTCTTTGGCCTCCGGCTCCATTTCCACGAAGGTCTCCGCCGCCTGTTCCTTGGGAAGCAGGCGGAACATGAGGGGGATCTGTTTTTCGTCCAGCCCGTCAAAAAGTCCGGCGACATCCATCGGATTCATGGTCGTGAGGATATCCCGGAGAGTTGCATATTTTTTCTCCTCCAGCAGCTTCAGGAGGGCTTTTTCCACAATTTCAAAACGCTCTGCCATTCGTAATTCCTCCTATTCATTTATTTGTGAGATGAATAGGCAATTTACGCAGACAAAATAACTACAGACTCACCCGGACGGCAAGCCGCACTCTACTTCGTCCAGGTATATTGCCGTTGCCGCCAGCGTCCAAGAGAATCCCTCCTTTGAAGTCACAGTTTCTCTTATTTTACCCATCTTTGACGGAAATGTCAACCTTGACGGAAAGAAGTTGGGATAGTAAAATAAAAATATATTGCTTTTACTATCCGCCGGCTGCTCCGGCGGAAAACAGGAGGTATCCCATGCTCCGAATCGCCGCCGAGGAAGACGTAAGCGCCATGCTTGCCATTTACCGGCCTTACGTTCTGACCTCTACCGCCACATTTGAATATGACCCACCCAGCGAAGAAGAATTCCTGCGCCGCTACCACGACATCACCGCCCAGTTTCCGTGGCTTCTCTGGGAGGAGGACGGGCAGATCCTCGGCTACGCCTACGCAAGTCTGCCCTTTTCCCGTGCGGCATACGCATGGTGCGCCGAACCGACCATCTATCTCAAATCTCAGGCACGGGGCAAAGGCATCGGAAAAGCGCTGTACGACGCGCTGGAAGCGATCCTCGACGCCCAGGGGTATTACCTTCTTTACTCCCTCGTCTGCGGTGAAAACGAAAACTCCATGCGCTTCCACGAGAAACGCGGCTACCGCACCGTCGCTCATTTCCCGGCCTGCGGCTTCAAGTTTGGCAGGTGGCTTGACCTCAACTGGATGGAAAAGCGGCTGAAGGGCATCGATCCCCCGGGCGGCGTCCCCGTCCCATGGCAGGCCGTTATGCAAAACGCAGAATTCATTCACCAATATTTAGATAATTTTTCCCTTTCCTAATCAGGGAAAATATGATATTTTATCAGAGTGGATAGATGTCCCCAAACATCTGCACAAAACCGAGAGAGGCACTAACGAATCTCCGGGTCAACGGGAGATTCTCAAAAATCTACATAAGGAGCTGTGACCATGTATTTTCAGAAAAAGCGCGTAATTGCGATGCTGCTTGCCGGCGGCCAGGGCAGCCGGCTTAAGGTTCTGACGGAGAAACCCGCCAAGCCTGCCGTTCCCTTCGGCGGCAAATACCGTATCATCGATTTTCCTTTGAGCAACTGTGTCAACTCCGGCATCGACACTGTGGGTATTCTGACCCAGTATCAGCCCCTGGAGCTGAATGAGTATATCGGAAACGGACAGCCCTGGAACCTGAACAAGACCCATTCCTGCGCGCAGGTTCTGCCTCCCTACGAGCGTCACGACAAGAAATCCGGCTGGTACAAGGGCACCGCCAACGCCATTTATCAGAACATCGACTTCGTGGACCGCTTCAATCCCGACTACGTGGTCATTCTCTCCGGCGACCACATCTACAAGATGGACTACGCCGCCATGGTGGCCTACCACGAAAAGCATAAGGCTTCCTGCACCATCGCCGTGCGCAGCGTCCCTCTGGCGGAGGCTTCCCGCTTCGGTATCCTGAACACCAACCCCGACAACACCATCTACGAGTTCGAGGAAAAGCCCGCCAAGCCCAAGTCCACCAACGCTTCCATGGGCATTTACTGCTTCAACTGGCAGGTACTGCGGGACGCCCTGATCGCTGACGAGGAAAACCCCAGCTCCGCCAACGATTTCGGCAAGAACATCATTCCAAGCCTGCTGGCCGACGGTCACAAGATGATGGCCTACCCCTTCGACGGCTACTGGAAAGACGTGGGAACCATCGATTCTCTGTGGGAAGCCAACATGGATCTGCTGGGCAAGGAACCTGCCTTCCAGCTCCGGGGCGACAAGCGCTCCACCATCTACGCCCGCAACTCCGCCATGCCGTCCTCCTACATTGACGAGCAGGCCGAGATCGTCAACGCCTTCGTGGCCGAAGGCTCCGAGGTCTACGGCACCGTCCACCACAGCATCATCTCCATCGGCTGCACCGTCGGTGAGGGCGCGCTGGTAGAGGACAGCGTCGTCATGCCCGGCGTGGTCATCGAGTCCGGCGCCATCGTCCGCCACGCCATTCTGGGCGAGGACTCCAAGGTCTGCAAGAACGCCATCGTGGGCGGCGCTTACGCCGACGGGGAAAAGAAGAAGATCAGCGTCACGTCCAAGGGCGCTGTCGTCGAAGCCAACACCGTGCTGAAGCCCGGTGACATGCTGTAACAGGAGGAAAAATGCAATGAACGTAACCGGTATTGTATTTACCAACGACGCAAGCCTTGGTGAGCTGACCACCAAGCGCACCATGGCCTCCCTGCCCTTCGGCGGCCGCTACCGTCAGGTAGACTGGGCGCTGTCCAATCTGGCCTGCGCCGGTGTCCGTCATATCGGCATCATCTCCCGCCACAACTTCCAGTCCCTGATGAACCACATCGGCGACGGTGAGGAGTGGGGTCTGGAGCTGGAGGAGGGCGGTCTGGAATTTCTGACTCCCTATGCCCAGTCCTCCACCCACACCTACCGGGGCAAGCTGGAGTCTCTCGCCAGCGCCATGGACTTCCTCGCCTACGGCTCTGATGACGAGCTGGTCATCATGACCGACTCCGCCATTCTCTCCAACATCGACCTGACCAAGGTCATCGCCGCCCATGTCAAGAGCGGCCGGAACATCACCGTGGTCACCAAGGCCGGTATCTGCAACGGGGAAAAGATGATCGATCTGGCCATGAAGCTGGACGGGAAAGGCAACGTGACCGACATGCTGGTGGACTTTGCCGCCCCCGCCGATTATGTCGCTTCCATGGACATCTTCGTGGTGGACAAGAAGTGGCTCATGCAGCAGACCAGAGAAATGATCGCCCGGGACAAGTTCCACATGGATCGCGACCTCGTTCTGGGCGGCTGGCAGCGGGGAAAGGTCTCCGTCAATGTCTACCAGTTCGACGGTGCCGCTCTGTACAACGAGTCCGTGGAGGAATATTTCAAAAACTCCATGGCGCTCATCGACCGGGACATCCGCCACGACATGTTCGGCGGCAATCATCCCATCTACACCAAGGTTCGTGACCGGGTTCCCACCTACTACGGTGAGGAATGCCAGATCGCCAACTGTCTGGCGGCCGACGGCTGTATGCTGGAGGGCAACGTCAAGGAAAGCATTCTGTTCCGGCAGGTCACCATCGCCCCGGGCGCGGACGTGGAAAACTGCGTCATCATGAACGACTCCGTGGTGGGCGAGGGCGCGGAACTGAAATACGTCATTCTGGACAAGGACGTCACCGTCACCCCGGGGGCAAAGCTCATTGGGACAAAGAAGAGTCCTGTCATCGTCAAGAGGGGGGAAACCGTATGAAAATTGCCATCTGTGCCTCTGAGGGCGCACCCTATGCCAAGTCCGGCGGTCTCGGCGACGTGATGGAGGCTCTGCCCTCCGCGCTGGCCCGCATTGCGGGCAACGAGGTCGTTCTGTTCCTGCCCTACTACCACAAAATCAAAACCAACACCGCCTACATGGTGGAGCGGGTGGCCGAGATCCGGGTGCAGCTGGGCTGGCGGCAGCAATACTGCGGCATCATGAAGCTGACCAGCCGCAATGACGGCGTGCAGGTCTATTTCCTGGACAATGATTATTACTTCGGTGCCCGCACCGGCGCGATTTACGGGGATATGGACGACGGCGAGCGCTTCGCCTTCTTCTCCCGGGGCTGTCTGGACGCCATGATCGCCCTGAACTTCATCCCCGAAATCATCCAGTGCAACGACTGGCAGACCGCCTGCATTCCCATTTATCTCAAGGCCATGTACCACGGTGCCTTCTATAAGACCCGCTGCATGTACACCATCCACAACATCGAATATCAGGGCTGGGCAAACGCCGGGTTCTTTGACGATGTGCTGGGGCTTCCCTGGGAGTACCGTTCCACCCTGGACATGAGCAACTCCGTCAACGTGATGAAGGGCGCCATTGAGACCGCCGACCTTGTGACCACCGTGTCCGAGACCTATGCCCGGGAGCTGATGTATCCCTACTATGCCCACGGTCTGGACAGCGTCCTTGCGGGCAACGCCTGGAAGCTCACCGGCATCACCAACGGCATCGACGTGAACACCTTCAACCCGGAGACCGATCCCGCGCTCCCCGCCCACTACAATTCCGAGACCTTTGTAGAGGGCAAGGCCGCCGTGAAGGCCGCCCTGCAAAAAGAAGTGGGTCTGCCCGTCAAGCCTGACGTGCCGCTGATGGTCATGGTCACCCGGCTGGCCGGTCACAAGGGTCTTGACCTGCTGTGCTACATTGCCCGGCGGCTCATGTGGGAGGAAGACGCCCAGCTGCTGATCCTTGGCACCGGCGAAGCTCAATACGAGAGCTTCTTCAGAGACCTGTCGAACCAGTTCCCCGATCAGGTTTCCGCCCAGATCACCTTCAATCTGGGGCTTGCCGCCCGGATCTACGCTGGCGGCGATGTCTACCTGATGCCCTCCAAGTCCGAGCCATGCGGCCTGAGTCAGATGAACGCCATGCGCTACGGCACCGTACCCGTGGTTCACGCCACCGGCGGCCTGAAGGACACCGTTCCTCCCGCCGACGAGAACGGCGAGGGTGGTCTTGGCTTCACCTTCCAGAGCTACAACGCCGACGACTTCTTCGCTTCGCTGAAGCGCTGCCTCGGCCTGTACAATCACAACCGGGAAGCCTTCCGCGCCCTGCAGAAGCGGGACATGGAAAAAGATTTCAGCTGGGACGTCCCCGCCGGACGGTACATGGAGCAGTTCCGGAATATGCTGAGCTGGTAAAATACTCCAAAATGCAGCAAATGCACCGTATGGCCGCAGCCATACGGTGCATTTTTCGTGTTTTCTCCAAACAGCGTTTTATTCCTGCCGCCATGTCATTTCATAATCCTTTTCGCCGGTTGCTTCATCCATTCCTTCCCGCAGAATTTTGAAGCCCTCCCTTTGGTAAAAACGAATCGCCCGCATGTTCTTCTGGTACACATTCAGGCGCAATTCCGTCTTTTTCGTCTTTACAAAGTCCAGCAGGCGCTTCCCTATGCCCCGCGACTGCATTTCACCGGAAACAAAAATGCCTTCGATATATTCCCCATTCAGCCCTATAAAGCCCCATATTTCCCGGTCATTTTCGTAGACATAGACTTCTGCCCGGGGCAGCATTTCTTTTACCGGGGAAAAAGTTGCTTTTCCAATACTGTGGGGAAATAAAGCAGTGCACCCTCAAATTGGCGTCCAGCCATATACCGGCTACCCTGTCCATATCTGCATTTTGCAATTTTCTTATCATCATTCATTCTCCTATCTTCCCGCCCAGTACAGTATACCAGAAAAACCGGGAAAGTCCATCCTTCATCCAAAAAGGCATGGGTTTCTCAAGCGCTTTCCCAAAATATCTTTCTCCCACGCTTCCCTTTTCCGGAAAAATGGTTTATAATGGACAGAACGAGTTTATCATGAGGAGACCGCCATGAGAATCCTTTACGACAGCAAGCAGCCCCAGTTCAAGACCCCCTTCGGCACCCTGACGCCGGGGCAGGTCTGCACCCTGCATATCCATATTCCCACCTCCGTCCTGACGACGAAGGTCACCTGCGTCTTTAATCATGAGGACGGCTCATGGGCGCAGAACGCCGTTCTGGCATTCCAGATGAAAAAGGGCGCGTATGACGTTTTTGAGGGGCAGTTTTCCATCCCCTGCCCCGGCCTGTTTTTCTACTATTTCGTCATCGATACACAGGGCGGCAGCTTCCGCCTGTTCAAGCAGGGGGACGACACCAACATGGAAGCCGGGGATCTCTGGCAGCTGAGCTGCATCCCCGCCGACTTCACCACCCCGGACTGGGCGAAGGGCGCAACCATCTATCAGGTTTTCCCCGACCGTTTTTACGCCAGCGGAAGGGCCGATGTGACCGGGAAGCTGAAGCCCTACACCATCCACAAAAACTGGTACGACGAAGTGGACTGGAAGCCCACCCCCGATGGGCAGGTGCTGAACAACGACTTTTTCGGCGGCAATTTCCGGGGCATCACTGAGAAAATGGACTATATTGCCGGTCTCGGCGTTACCATTCTCTACCTGAACCCCATTTCCAAGAGCTTTTCCAGCCACCGCTACGACACCGGCGACTACAAGACCCCCGACCCCCTTCTTGGCACCGAGGCGGATTTTGCCGCCCTCTGCGACGCGGCCCACGCCCGGGGCATCCGGGTCATTCTGGACGGCGTGTATTCCCACACCGGCTCCAACAGCCTTTACTTCAACCGGGAGGGCGCGTTCCCATCCGTGGGCGCGTACAATTCCAAGGAATCCCCCTATTACAGCTGGTACACCTTCTACAACTGGCCGAACGTCTACCATTCCTGGTGGGACTTTGACACTCTGCCCACGGTGAACAAAATGGACCCCGCTTTCGTCCGCTACATCATCACGGACGAAGATAGCGTCCTCGCCCATTGGCTGCGGCTGGGGGCGGATGGCTACCGGCTGGATGTGGCGGACGAGCTGCCTGACGAATTCATCAAGCTTCTCCGCAACCGCATCAAGGAACTGAATCCCGACGCCCTGCTTCTGGGCGAGGTGTGGGAGGACGCGTCCAACAAATGCGCCTACGGCAAGCGCCGCACCTACTTTACCGGCGGCGAGCTGGACAGCGTGATGAATTATCCCTTCCGCACGGCCATTGTGAACTTCGTCAGGAATCTGGACGGCGGCCGTGGCTTCAAGGAAACCGTGATGTCCATTATGGAAAACTACCCGCCCCAAGTGGCGGCCTGCAACATGAATCTGCTGGGCACCCACGACACCCCCCGCATTCTCACCGCGCTGGTGGACGATTTTGACGGTTCCCGGGAAGAAAAGGCCAAGCGCCATCTGTCCCGGAACCTGCTGCCGGTGGCCGTGGAACGGCTGCAGATGGCCTCCTTCCTGCAATACACCCTGCCGGGCAGCCCCAGCCTGTACTACGCCGATGAAGCCGGGATGGAGGGCTACCGCGACCCCTTCAACCGCCGCACCTACCCATGGGGGCGGGAGGACCCGGAGCTTCTGGCCCATTTCCGCCGTCTGGGGCAGCTGCGGAAAGCCTGTGACGCGCTGCGTCTGGGGGACATTCAGTTCTTTCAGGCGGAAGATCGCCGGATTGGCTTCACCCGGCGCTATGGCGGCAGCGTGCTGAAAATCTACTGCAACCGCTGCGGCGACCCCTGGGACATCCCCGCGGGGAAAATTCTCATGGGTCACAACCTGCAAACCGTAGCCCCGGACTGGCTGACGCTGGCGCCTAAGGGCTTCTGCATCGTGGAGGGATAACGTGGAGACAGAGAAATTCGTATCCGGCTACTGCCGTCAGCTGGACGGAAGCCGCATGGTGGAAGTCGTTCTGGAGGACGGCGCAGTCACCGAGACGGACTGCTGCTACGGCAGCTGCGTCTACCAGAGCAGCTGCACCATCGCTAAGGAAATCGACCAGCTTCAAGAGCAGTAAACACATAAAATGGCAGGTCTCTTACCGGAGACCTGCCATCATTTTTTGATATTTTATTCTGTCGCTGCACTGGCCTTCGTCGGTTTGAAGGAATACCCCTGCTTCTTCATGCAGTGGAAATAAGCGGGGAACAGAAACAGATCAGCCATCACCCATGCCGCGGGGCTGGCGAAGCACGCCGCCGTATACCCCAGCACCGGCACCAGACAAAGCCCGAAGGCACCTCTGGCGACCATCTCGAACACTCCCGCGAACACCGCAAACTCCGAGTAGCCCAACCCCTGAATGGTGAAGCGGAGCAGATTGACGAACAGCAGCGGAATGGCAAACGCCGCATTGATCAGCAGGAACTGCTGTCCCATCGGCACCACCATGTCGACGCTCGCCCCGTCCGCCGTATCCAGGAACAGTGTGGTCATGGCACTGCCGCCAAACCAGGTGATCACAAAAATCGCAGCGGAGATGATAATGCCCAGTACCGTGCAGTCCTTGACCCCCTGGTGAATCCGATCCAGCTTTCCCGCGCCCAGATTCTGTCCGGCGAAGGTAGCGGCGGTGGTTCCCATGGCGTCAAAGGGACAGACGAGGAGCATACTCACCCGGCTGCCCGCCGCGATGGCCGCCATGGCGGTCGCGCCCAGACCGTTGACCGCGGTTTGCAGCAGAATGCTGCCGACGGCGGTGATGGAATACTGCAAGCCCATGGGCAAGCCCATATTCAGCAGCTTCCGGACATAGATTTTCCGCAGCCGCAGATCGTCCCGTTTCAGGTGAAGAATCGGGAACTTCTTCACGATGAAATACAGGCACAGCACACCGGAAATCAGCTGGCTCAGCAGCGTCGCCCAGCCTGCGCCCGCGACGCCCATATTCAGCGTCAGAATAAACACGATGTCCAGCGCCACGTTCAGCAGGCTGCACATAATCAGGAACACCAGCGGCGTTTTGGAATCTCCCAGCGACCGGAGAATGCCCGACAGGAGATTGTACAGCATGGTCGCGGGGATGCCCAGAAAAATCACGAAAATATAGTCGTAAGCATAGGAAAACGTATCCGCCGGGGTGTCCATCCAGAGGAGAATCTGGCGGCACAGCAGCGTCGTGACCAGCGTCACCGCCGCGGCGATGACGCAGCTGAGCCAGATCATATTGCCGACGAACCGGCGCAGCCCGTCAAAATCCCGCTGTCCGAATTTCTGCGCCACGGGAATGGCAAACCCGGCGCACACGCCGTTGCACAGTCCCAGCACCAGAAACGTAATAGAACCGGTAGAGCCGACCCCCGCCAGCGCGTCCACACCCAGAAATTTCCCCACCACAATGGTATCCACCATACTGTAAACCTGCTGAAACAGCAGTCCGAAAACCAGCGGCAGCATAAAGGAAAGTATCAGCTTCATCGGCGACCCGGTGGTCAGGTCCTTCGTATGCATATCTGCCAAGTATGTCACCTCATTTTTTGCTTTTTGCACAGTATTCTATATCGATTTTTGTGCAAAGTCAATATGAATTTTCCACGGGAATTTTCTGAAAAATCGACGTTTTCTCCGGCAGGATTTTGTTGGAAATTATGATTTTATAAATCACGAAACTCGCCCCGGCTACACGATGGGAAGCCGGGGTGGGTGCAGTATGAAATGATTTTCCGTTACCGGTGATCGCCCAGGAAAAATACTGCCATGGTGCCGGGGCCGGAGTGGGAGCCGATGACAGCGCCGGTGTAGTTGATCAGCACTTCCTTGACGCCGTACTTCGTCTTCAGAATGTTCTCCACATATTTTGCATCCTCGATGCAGTCGCCGTGGCAGATGAAGACGGTCTGGTCGGCGGGGTCGGTCGCGGTGTCTGCCAGGCGCTGGGCGAGGGCCTTGAGCGCGGCCTTGCGGCCCCGGGCCTTGGTGACGTTCTTGAGGGTACCGGCGTCGTCCATGTGCATGACGGGCTTGATCTGCAGGACGGTGCCGACGAGGGCCGTCGCCGCGTCGACGCGGCCGCCGCGCTTGAGGAACATCAGGTCGTTGACCGTGAACCAGTGGCAAAGATGCGGGATGGTCTCGCGGACAAAGTCCGCGACCTCGTCCATAGACGCGCCGGACTGCTGCTTTTTGGCCGCGAGGTAGACGAGCAGGCCCTCGCCAATGGACGCGCAGAGCGAGTCAATGGCGATGAGGCGGCGCTCGGGGTATTTTTCCTGCAGCTCCTGGCAGGCGATCGCGCCGGACTGATAGGTCGTGCTGAGGCCGGAGGAGAAGCCGATGAAGAGGATATCCAGCCCCTCCTGCAGCTTCTGCTCCATGACGACCTTGAATTCCTCAACGTTCACGGCGCTGGTCGTGGCCTTCTCCCCGGAGGCGATGCGGTTAAAAAAGTCATGGAAGCCGATCTCACGGCCGTCCAGATAGTTGGCATAGGTCTCTTCTCCGATATGTACATGCAGGGGCAGGACGGCAAGATCCAGCTCGTCCGCCATCGCCTGCGGCAGATCGCAGGAGGAATCCGTTACGATTTGAAAGCGTTTGTCCATAAGAACCTCCGGTTTGAATTTGATTTTTATGTTGATCATTATACCGCACCCGGCCGCAAAATGCTATCTAAAAAACCGGACCCGGACTCTACCGCCGGTAGAGCGGCGCTTTGCCTCTTTTCGCAGCGGAAAAAATGTGGTAAAATAGAAAAGATATCTGAAATCGCAGGAGACCTTATGATGAACCACGAACCTGAATCCGGGTTTTCTCCCGAAGATGCCCCGGCGTTCCGGCGGCTGCGTGACCGGCGGCTGGCCCGGCGCCGCCGCGTGCTGCGCATCGTGCTGCTCGTGACGCTTTCGGCCGCGCTTCTGGCCGGGGCGGCATTCTACGCGCACCGGCAGCTCATAAAGCCCTATCTCGATACCCCCATCACCGCGCCCGAGACCGCCGAGACGCCTGCGGAGCCGCAGACGCCCGCTGAACCCGAACCCACACCGGAACCCGAGCCGGAACCGGAGCCCGAGCCTGCGCCCAAGCCGGAACCGGAGCCGGAGGCGCCCGCGCTGACGCTCGCGCAGTCGACCGAGGCGACGCGGGTGCTCGATCTGGAGCTCTATTCCTCCTCCGCGGTGCTGGTCGACGTGCAGAGCGGGACCGTCCTGGCAGAGAAGGCCCCGGACGCGAAGATCTATCCCGCGTCCATGACGAAGGTCATGACGCTGCTGGTGGCGGCGGAAAATCTCCCGGATCTGGACGCGACGTTCACCATGACGCAGGCCATCATCGACCCCATCTATCTGGCCGGGGCGTCTATGGCCGGGTTTGTCGACGGCGAGACGGTCTCGATGCGGGATCTGCTCTACGGCGCGGTCGTCCCCTCCGGCGCGGAGGCGACGGAGGCGCTGGCGCAGGCCGTCGCCGGGAGCGAGGAAGCGTTCGTGACCATGATGAACGAAAAGGCCGCCGCGCTGGGGCTTACCAGCACCCACTTCATGAACACCAGCGGCCTGCACGACGAGGACCACTACTCGACCGTGCGGGAGATCGCGCTGATCCTGCAGGCGGCTTTGCAGAACGAGGTCTGCGCCGAGGTCCTCAGCGCGGAAAACTACCGTGCGAGCCGGACGGAGCAGCATCCGGACGGGCTGGCCATGACGAATAAATTCCTCTACCGCGTCCACCACGAATACAGTCTCGGCGGGGCGGAGATCACGGCCGCCAAGACCGGCTACACCGCCGAGGCCATGAACTGCTGCGCGAGCGCCGGAAAAACGCCGGACGGCCGGTCCGTGATCTGCGTGACGGCGAATGCGTGGACGGGTGAATTCTGCATCGAAGACCATATCGCGCTTGACTCCAAATACTGCGGCAGCACAGAATCTGAATGACCGGAGGGAATCGGATATGAAAAAGCTTTCCCCGCGCGTGTGGCTGGCGCTCGTTCTTGTCGGCCTGGTCGGCCAGTTTGCCTGGACGATCGAAAATATGTATTTTAACGTCTACCTCTACAACACCATCTCCACCGATCCCGGCTACATCTCCGCCATGGTCGGCTGGAGCGCGGCGGCTGCCACGCTCACGACGCTTCTGATGGGCGCGCTGTCTGACCGGGTGGGCAAGCGGAAGCTGTTCATCTGCGGGGGATATCTGCTGTGGGGGCTTTCCACGGCGGCGTTCGGACTGGTGACGGTCGAGAACGCGGCGAAGCTGTTCCCCGCGGCCGCGGCCACGGCGGCAGCCGCGGTCATGATCGTGGTGCTCGACTGCGTGATGACCTTCTTCGGCTCGACCGCCAACGACGCGGCCTTCAACGCCTGGATCACCGACACCGTGCCGAACGAGGCCCGGGGCAAGGCCGAATCCGTGCTGGCCATCCTGCCGCTCATCTCCATGCTCGTCATCTTCGGGCTGTTTGACGGCATGACACAGCGCGGCGAATGGCAGAAGTTCTTCGGGATCTTCGGCGGGCTGGTGGTGCTGACGGGTCTCGTGTCCGTCTTCCTCATCCCGGAGCCGAAGCTGGAGCCGCGGAAGGAGCCGTATCTGCCGACGCTCGTCTACGGCCTGCGGCCGGCGGTGGTGAAGGAGAATCCGGCGCTGTATCTCTCCTTCGCGGCCTTCTGCCTGTTCTCTGTAGCGGTACAGGTCTTCTTCCCGTATCTCATTATTTATATGCAGAACTATCTGCACTTTGACGGCTATGCACTCGTGCTCGGGATCGTGCTGATCTTCGCGTCGGTGGTGAGCGTGCTGTCCGGCCGGGTGATCGACCGGCTCGGGGAGTTAACGTGTGTGCTGCCGGCGGCGGGCGTGATGTTCGCGGGCCTGGTCGGCATGTTCTTCGCGCGGTCGATGCCGGCCGTGATCGTGACCGGGTGCGTGATGATGTCGGGCTACATGCTGGTGACGACCATCCTCTCCGGCGTCATCCGTGACCATACGCCCGCCGGCAAGGCCGGGCATTTCCAGGGCATCCGGATGATCTTCGGCGTATTGCTGCCGATGATCCTCGGGCCCGCGATCGGCGCGGCCGTCATCCGCGGCAGCGATTCGACATACGTGGACCTCGGCGTGGTGAAGACAGTGCCGACGCCGTCCATTTTCCTGGCGGCGGCCGTGGTGCTGCTGCTGATCCTGCCGCCGGTGCTGGCGCTTCGGAAAAAGGAGGGTGCGGCATGCTGACACGCTGGGGCGAAACGCTTGACAAGCAGCAGGTGCTGCAGGAATATCCCCGCCCGCAGCTCGTGCGGGAGAGCTTTTATCCTCTCAACGGCCTGTGGGACTATGCCATTACGGCCTCCGACGCCTGCCCCGGCGCGTGGGACGGGCAGATCCTCGTCCCCTTCTCGCCGGAAGCGCCGCTGTCCGGCGTGGGGAAGACGCTCCGGCCGGGGCAGGTGCTCTGGTACCGGCGGCCGCTGCCGCTCAAAAAACGGGCGGGCATGCGGACGCTGCTGCACTTCGGGGCAGTGGACCAGCGGGCGTGGGTGTACGTCAACGGTCTGCTCGCGGGAACGCACACAGGCGGCTACACCGCCTTTACCCTTGACATCACGAAGCTGCTGCGGGAGGGCGAAAATACCCTGACCGTCGCCGTGCGCGACGACACGGACACCGTCCCCCTTGCCCGCGGCAAGCAGAAGACGAAGCGCGGCGGCATCTGGTACACGCCGCAAAGCGGCATCTGGCAGACCGTGTGGGCGGAGCTGGTGCCGGAGCGGTATATCGGGTCTCTGCTCTTTACCCCGGAGCTGCCGGAGGGGCGCATCCGCTGGCAGGTCTTCTCTGCCGCGCCGCAGGGCGCGAAGGTCTCCGTCTGCTATCAGGGCGAGCCCGTCGCCGAGGGCGGGACGGACGCGGACGGCTGCGGCAGTGCCGTCATCGCGCCGGAGCAGCTGCATCTGTGGACACCGGAGACGCCGGAGCTCTACGACGTGACCGTCACGCTGGGGGCCGACACCGTCAAAAGCTACTTTGCCATGCGCACCATCGGCACAGGGCGGGACGCGGCGGGGCATCCCTGCCTGCTGCTGAACGGCGAGCCGTATTTCCACCACGGCGTTCTTGACCAGGGCTACTGGCCGGACGGACTTTATACCGCGCCGTCGGACGAGGCGCTGATCTATGATATTCAGCTCATGAAGCGCCTCGGCTTCAACATGCTGCGCAAGCACATCAAGATCGAGCCCATGCGCTGGTACTATCACTGCGACCGGCTGGGCATGCTCGTCTGGCAGGATATGCCCTCCGGCGGCGGACGATATAACCTGCTGACCATCTCCGCCCCGCTCATCACCGGCATCCACCTCAAGGACAGCCATTATCGCCTCTTCGCCCGCACCGACCCGGACGGCCGCGACAGCTTCCGGCAGGAGCTGGAGGAGATGATCCGGCAGCTGCAGAACTGCCCGTGCATCGTGCTCTGGGTGCCGTTCAACGAGGGCTGGGGGCAGTTTGACGCGAAGCAGATCACGCGTCTTGTCCGCAAGCTCGACCCCACGCGCCTCATCGACCACGCCAGCGGCTGGCACGACCAGGGCGTGAGCGACGTCAGGAGCCTGCACGTATATTTCAAGCCCTACCGCTTTAGGCCCGACAAGAAGGGCCGGGCCGTTGTCCTCTCGGAGTTTGGCGGGTACAATCTGCCCGTCGCGGGCCACACGTGGAACGAAAAGAACTTCGGCTACAAGGGCTATCAGACGCCCGAGGCGCTGGGCGAGGCCGTGCGGAAGCTCTATGAGACGCAGATCATCCCGGCGCGGAAGGCCGGGCTTGCCGCCGACGTCTACACGCAGCTGAGCGACGTGGAGGACGAGGTCAACGGCTTCGTGACCTATGACCGGCGCGTGGAAAAGCTGCCGGAGGCACTGATGCAGGCCATCGCGCGCGAACTGAAAGGAGAATGACCATGAAGAAACGGATACTGGCGCTTTTGCTGGCGCTGACGCTGCTGGTGCTGGGCGGCTGCACAGTGCGCGATATGGTGCAGGTAGTGGGTGTCTCAACTACAACTTTGCAGGAGCTGGCGGACGCCGCCCTGTCGGATGAGACCGAGGCCCCGGAATCCGGCGACCAGTTCGTCACCACGGAAAGCCCTGAGGAACCCCCTGCGGAAGCGCCGCAGGACGAAGCGGCCCCGGCGGACGAGGTCTCCGAGACCACGGACACCGTCGGCGAACATACCTATTATTATGATGTCGACCATGTCGTTTTGTATCTCGATACCTACGGCCATCTGCCGGAGAACTATATCACGAAGGACGAGGCCCGCGCGCTCGGCTGGGAGGGCGGCAGCGTCGAGGTCTATCAGGAAGGGGCCGCCATCGGCGGCGACCGCTTCGGCAACCGTGAGGGGCTGCTGCCCGAGCAGACCGGCCGGAGCTATACCGAGTGCGACATCAACACCGATGGCGCGGATTCCCGCGGGGCAGAGCGCCTGATCTTCTCGAACGACGGGCTGTATTTCTACACGTCTGACCACTATGCGAGCTTTACGGAGCTCACCGTCGACGGAGGGACGGTCGTATGGAGCCGCTGAGCTTTACGATCGACTGCCGGGAGCTGGTCTCCCGCGCCGCGGCGCACGACTGCTTTGCGCGCGTATTCTCCCTGCCGGCAGGCTACGGGCGGAATCTCGACGCGCTCTACGACGTGCTGACGAGTCTGCCGCCGTGCCGGATCACGCTTGCGGGCACGAGCTGCCTCTATCCCCTGCTCGGCGCATACGCGGAAAAGCTGCTGTCGGTCTTCCGCGACGCAGCACGGGATAACGAAAATATCCAGTTCCAAGAAGAATCAGAAATTTTTTGAGCATTTCTCTCTGTTTGTCTATATTGCAAGAAAGCGGGCAATTTTCCTTGTGAAAATCGTCAATTTACAAAATACGGTGTTGTCGGATAAAATACGCAATATGAACGAATTGTGAATTCATCGTTCAGGAAAGAGATTAAGGAGGAACTATATGGAAATCCAAACTGGTGCATTGATCATTGTCCTTGCGTACATGGTCGGCATGATGATCATCGGCTATGTCGTCGGCAAGATCAACATCAAGGGCAGCGCTGACTATCTCGTTGCAGGCCGCAGAATGGGACTGTTTATGGTCGCGTTCTCCCTGTCCGCCAACAACATCGGCGGCGGCTCCACCACGGGCCTGGCCCAGAAGGCCTTCGGCGCGTGGGGCATCAGCGCGATCTGGTACGTCCTGGCGGCGTCCCTGGCGATGATCCCCCTGGCTTATTTTGCTCCCAAGATCCGCAAGACCATGGCTGTCACGATCCCCGAGGTCGTTGGCCGCCGCTTCGGCAAGCTCTCCAGCAACTTCACGGCGGTGCTCAGCGTTCTGTCGCTGTTCTGCCTGACGTCTTCCCAGATCGGCGCTTCCGGCGCGGTCATCAACGCTCTGATCCCGTCGATCCCCCTGAACGTCTGCCTGCTGCTGGCCGGCTTTGTCACCATCTTCTATACCACCTTCGGCGGCATGATCGCGGACCAGGTCTCCGACCTCATCCAGTTCGGCATCATTCTCGTCGGCCTGGCGATCGCCACCCCGATCGTCCTGAAGTACGCGGGCGGCTGGCAGGCCATCTCCGCGGCTCTGCCCGGTGAAAAGCTGAACATGACCCAGATCGGCTGGGCCTCCATCATCGGCTACTTCTTCAACTACTTCTGCACCTTCCTCTGCGGCCCCGAGATGGTCTCCCGTTTCGAGACCTGCAAGGACGAGAAGACTGCAGTCCGCGCGTCCTTCCTCTGCGCCATCCTGATGGCTGCCATGTCCATCTTCCCGACCCTCCTCGGCCTCGCTGCCTTCGCTCTGAAGGACCAGCTGCCCGGCCTTGCTGAGAACGGCTCCAACGCCATGATGGTCGTCACCGGCGCCTATGCGCCCGGCATCATCACCGGCCTCATCTCCGCCGCCATCATCTGCGCGACCATGTCCTCGGCAGACTCCAACCTGCTGTGCATGTCCACGATGATCATCAACGACATCTACCCCGGCTTCGGCGGCAAGAAGAAGCTCGAGGACAAGCAGGTCATCTTCTACACCCGTCTCTGCAACGTCATCGCGGCACTCATCGCCATGGGCATCTCCATGTTCGGTGTTTCCCTCGTCGCCATGAACACCTTCGCATTCGGCATCCGCTGCGCAGGCCCGTTCGCGGCCTACGGCCTCGGCCTTGCCGTTCCGAAGGCCACGAAGAACTCCGGCATGATCTCCATCTTCACCGGCACCATCGCCTTCGTCGTCTGGCAGCTCCTGTCCAACGGCGGCACGCTGTGGTTCATGATGCCGGTCGTCTTCGGCAGCCTTGTCTCCGTCATCACGTTCTACGTTGTGAACCTGATCGAGTGGAAGCGCGGCGTCCCCGCAGCTCCGTCTGCCTACGCCGTCGAGGAAGCCAAGTAAGACTCCCCCGCCCCGTCTGAGGGCCTGAGCACAAGCAAGACCCCGGATGATGCAACGCATCATCCGGGGGTTGTTTTTCTCTGATCGTGTTCCTGCCGCAAACAGGCAGGCATGGCGGCTTTAGCCGCAGCTTTTCCATGCGTTCTATTGACAGGAAGGAATTCCTGTGGTATCCTGTGTTATGACAATGATAGTTGTCATTTAGACAAGAAAGATTGTCAGGCAAGGGAGGTGCTGTATGATACTGCGAAATCGTTTGAAGGAGCGCAGAGCTGCACTAAATGTGAATCAGCAGGAAATGGGACGCCTATGCGGCGTATCGCGGCAGACGATCAGCCTGATCGAGCGGGGCGATTATTCGCCGTCGGTCACCCTTGCTCTGACGATTGCAAAGGTCTGCGGCGTTACGGTAGAAGAAGTCTTCTATTTACAGGAGGAAACTGAAAATGAAAAATGACGAAATCAAACAGGCAAATCGAAAAGCTCTGCCTAAATTTTTGCTTTTTGCGGTCGTATGTACGATTGTCGGCGGCGTGGTCGGTTATTATTCCGGTCACAGTGCAGCAAAAGGCGGGTTGGATCAACTGGTTGGCATGATGAAAGAAGCGGGAGCGTTCTTCGGAACGCACATCGCTCCGTGGCTGATGCTGGCGTTGGCGGTCATCGTGCCGGTGGTCTGCATCCCAATTTATCGGCGTGCAAAGAAACTGGTCGCTGCATGGGACGGCGAGGATGAGGATGTCTCGGACGCAGTCGACAGAAAGCTGTCCGCTGTGATCTGGCTCACAAGCGCAGCTTTCATCCTTTCCTATTTTCTGATTGCAGCGTCCTACTCCGGCGGCTTTGCGACATTTGACAGCAAGGACAGCACGATCATCTTTTTCATCGGTGTTGCTGCTTTTTTCGGCATAATGGCTGAGGCAACGGTGATTCAGCAAAAGTGTGTGGATACAACGAAACAAATGAATCCCGAAAAGAAAGCATCCGTCTACGATATGCGATTTCAAAAGAAGTGGCTGGAGGACTGCGACGAGGCCGAGAAACTGATGATCGGCAAGTGCGCGTTCAAAGCCTACTCCGCAACGAATGCGGTCTGCACGATTTTAGCGATCGTGCTTGCGGTCTGTGCGCTTGTGTTCGACATTGGTTTTCTGCCCTCACTTATGGTTTGCCTTGTCTGGATCGTCAATTTGTCGGTGTACTGCAAGGAGGCCATGCGCTATTCCAAGGTCGGAAGCAAAATCTCGTAATTTCTTTCAAAGGGGGGAACTTGTCATGAAGCTCAGCAGTACCGGTTGTTTTATTTTGGCGGTCACCTGGCTTTTGGTGTCGCTGCTTTGGTTCTTTTGGGTGAAAAATACCACGATCGGCATTGTGTGGCTGATCATCGGAGCCGGTGAATTGGTCCTTGCTTTTATCATGCGCCATAAGGAAACATGCAAATGAACGGCAATACTTACCTCATTTTGCTTGCCGTGTTCCTTCTTGTGATCATCCCTTGGATCACAAGAAGAAGGAAACTGGCGGCAGTCAGACACATTTTGAATCAAAAAAAGCAGAACAAGGAGAACCGTGAAATGAAAGAACTGGCAAAACGGTTTATCGGAGAAGAGTGCATCATTTATACGATCACATCAAACGACGGCAGTGTGCAGGGCGTGATAAAGGAAATCGATGACGGGGGTATGGTCATCGAAAAGAATTCGGGTGAGCTGGAGATTATTAATCTGGATTTCGTCACCCGTATTCGTCAGTACCCGAGAAAGAAAAACGGAAAGAAAAAAGACATCGTGCTGGACTGAACTCCATTCTTGAAGCAAAAATATGATCAACCGCAGAGAAAAAATAACGGCCTTGGGGCGCATCCATTGAGGGAGCGCTCCAGGGCCGTTTCACATAGTCTGTCAGATCATGTCTCAATGCCGATGCCGTGCATCGCGGCTTTCAGCTTTTCGAGATTGCTTTCGTACATCTCCGTCAGCGGCAGACGCATTATCCCGCTGTCCATGCCCGCAAGCCGCATTGCGGTCTTGACAGGGATGGGGTTCGTCTCGATGAACAGTGCGGAGAAGAAGGCCGCGTACTTTGCGTACAGCGCCGTCGCCTCAGGATAGTTTCCGTCAAGGCACAGGGCGCACAGCTTCGTGACGGCGGCGGGGACGATATTGCTTGCAACGGATATGACACCGTGCGCACCGAGCGCCATCATCGGCACGGTGTCGCTGTCGTTACCGCTCCAGATATTCAGCGCGTCGCCGCACAGGCTGCGTATCGTGCCGACAAGCGCGATATCGCCGGACGCCTCCTTCACGCCGTTTATGTTCGGGTGTTCCGACAGGGCTTTGTACGTCTCCGGAGCAATGCTCATGCCGGTACGGCTGGGGACGTTATACAATATCATCGGCAGGTCGACGCGG
>ERZ506995.167-NODE-167-length-26110-cov-5.081712_pt1 | contig 26110 bp, 18 predicted proteins | sample MGYA00512883_ERZ506995 | MGnify/ENA metagenome assembly ERZ506995
AATATGTTTTCGCATATTTTTCACATTTTTTATTATTTCGAGCAGTTGCGGGCATATGCGTAATCTGCGCCTTCAAAGATCAATTTCAAGCTTTGAGAGCATTTCTTTGGCATCAGTCTGTTCTTTGTCGGTAGTGAAAGAATTAAGCTTCAGTTCATTCACACTGCGCTTGACTCCACCGCAGAAAAGTAGCTTGAACCATCGGCGCAGTTCATAAAACGGGAGCAAAGCACGCTTTCCAACAAGTGACGGGTAATGAAACTTCAAAACATCATATGGTAGCCAAATACGAGAGAAGGCATATCTGAACTTTCCGCCTGCTCTAATTTGCTGTACGGAAACGCGATTTTTTGTCGTGCCATACACTCCGCCTTTCAGGAGATAGTCTTGCATTCGGCGAGTTATTTCAGTATGCTCACCATTTCCGAACCACGCTTCAGACAGAGTTTCCGCTTGCTTGGCAAATGTAAGCAATCCACCTTCTGCAAGAAGTGCATCGCGCTTCTCCTTGTCAAACGGAACACGGTGATTCAAAACCCAGATATCAATAAATGGACGAATTCCGCATCCGCCGTTTACAAAATGCTTTGCCATATGTGCGGTATGATAGAAGAAAAACAGATCATCTCCGAAAGCGTATTCCGAAGTATCGGAAACGGGAGATGCATTTTTCCATGTACTTCTCAGAACATCTGCCGCAGAGCCGACTATTTTGTCTTCAATCAGACTGTAATGCAACTCCAGATGAACACCGCTGTCAGAAAACATGCCGACATCGTGTGAGCCTTTTGAATCGGCTTTGTATCCCACAGCAGAGGTAAGTGCCGAAACAGCACGCTCAAGGTCGCTTTCATGCACAAGCACATCAATATCACAGCTTGTCCTCATCCAAGGCTCTGGGTAATACTGCCGTATCACAGAGCCTTTGAGAGGTATGAACGGAATCTCTGCCTCATTCAGGACTTTGCGCAGACGCCCAAGCTCGTAGTTTATCTTCTCATATCTGTAAACCGCGAGCATCATCTGCTTTTGGAATTTTGCCTTGATCTCACCGTCTCCGATGAGGTCATTTTTGATCAGCGCATCGCCGACAAGATGGGCAAGATCATGGGATTTTGAGAGCTTGTACAGCTTTGCAAGTTCGTCATCCGTGAGTGTATACTGCGACTTATCAATGCTTTTGCCGCAGACCTCGATTGCAATCAAATCCATCATCGCGCGGATTATCTTCTCCATACCTGCCCTCCTTTTATACATTTCATTCAATCAAACTCAGCCGAACGGAGATTCCATTCGTTGTCCACCGCACGCCACGTGGAGGCTTTGATCTTGTGCGGTAACCCGCCCATTCGGGCGGGCTTTGCATTTAGTTGTTTGTAACCATCTTGCCGTCTTCACCGAAGTAGTAAGTGCCTGCTGGGAGCAAACCGTTTGCATATTCTTCCGCAATTGTCTGATTTCCACTCTGTTTCAGCTTGCCGCTGTAGCATACATAATAGTAGGCATCCTCAATTTTGATAAGACCTGTGCCCATCGGGACATATCCATTTTCATTTATGTAATATATTCCGTCGGGAGCGGTAAACAGCCCCTGCTCTCTTATCTCGCGCACAAGCACACCGTCATTGCCGAAATCAAAGACATATTTCTTGAAAGATGTGCTGTCACGAAGAACCTGTATGCCATATGTGAGATATCCGTCGTTTCCGAAATTATATGTCTTGCCGTCAATTTCATGAAGCGTCATATATCCCGGGTTACGCGCCACATAATAGCTCGGACCGTAATAATAGCGTGTGCCTTTATCATCTGTATGCCAAGCGCCGTTAGTCATGCCTGTCTCATCAAACAGGTATGTCACGCCGTTTACAGTATATTCTCCTGTTACGGCAGCTTTGGTGTATGAGCGGAAGTAGTGCCATTTCTCACCGATCTGTACCCATCCGCCAAGATTCTGACCTATATAATCATAGTAGTATGCGCCATTGTGCTTATAGAGTCCGATATATGTATCAAAGTCTTCGGCATTATTGCACTTGCCGCAAATCAAAGTCGTTCCGTCTTCGCTGAGTTCATATTCATGTTTACTGCAAACTTCAAGCTTACGCTCAAACTTGTCGATAAGCGTCTGATTTCCGTTTGCGTCAACATCATATGTTAGAATGCTCAGAGAATCGTTTGTGGCATAACCTGTGATATAAATCGAACCATAATCCTGCGTAGGTGTTGCTATGCCTGTTTCTGTTGTAGAAACAAATGGGAATCCGTTATCGGAGCAGGTATATTTCTTTTCGCCTGCTGTTCCGGCAATATAATATGTAACGCCGTCGATTTCGGAGGTGCGTGCATAGCTGTGGTCATGACCTGAGAATACACAGGTTATTCCTGCGGCAGCAGCCGCTGCGGGAAGCTTTTCATTGTAGAAAAGGCTGTCGCGTTGTTCGCTGTTCGAATAATATGTGGGAACATGAATAACCAGAATCTTCCAAGGACAATCTGATTTCTTCGCATCCTCTACAAGCCAGTCAAGTGCTGACTGCTTTACATTGTCATCCAGAGTATAGCCGAATGTTGCGACATATACCTGACCGTATTCGCAGGAGTAATAACCTCCGGCTGTATACGCAAGGGAACCGAATATCGAACGGGCGGCATCTGCATTTGAGTCGCCGAATGTTTCATGGTTTCCTATAACGTGAAGAATATCGGTATCGGCATAAATTCCGCTTGAGAATACGCCCATTGCCGTTTTCCATTCGCCGTATTCGTTTACATTGTCGATTCCGTCGCCGAGCTGTACGCCGAAATCAAAAATTCCGGCTTTTTTAAGAAGTTCAGAGTATTTTGCAGCGACGATAGCATCTTCTCCCTGCATATCACCGATTATGAAGAAATTTGTCTGCTTCGTGATTTCCGAAGCTGTTTTGAAAGATTTTATCTCAGACCATGTGTTGCCGTCGCCAACCTGATAATAATATGTGGTGTTGGCTGTCAGCCCCTTAACAATAACTCTGCTTGAGAAGTTTGCGACATTTGTTGTCTTATATGATATGCGGTTGCATTTGCCTTCAATTTCGGCTGCATCACTCATATCAGTAGCTGTGGAAATTCTTACAAGTGCTCTTTCCATAGCCTTTGAAGGATTTGTCATCCATGTGATGTTTTTGGAATGAGCAGGATCATTTGTTGCATTGTAAACGATATAATAAGGTGAATCCTCTCCGATGGCGGGATAGCTTGCTATCTCTGTCGGGAACGATACAGCACCGTTTGCGTCTTTTGCATAAACCGTCCATTTTCCGCTTGCTTTGGCAAAATAGTCTGTACGCAGAATGCCGTTTGCATCTGTTGAGCCTATCGGCGCACCGCTGATATAATCTACAATCTCGGCTCCCGCAACAGGCGTGCCGTTTTCATCGGTAATGCTTACATTACCGTCTATGCCGACAATCATTACATCGGAAGAAACCGTATATTTGCTTGCAACAGTGAGTTTTACCGTCTTTGTAGCAAAGCCCCAGTCAAGCTTGTGCTCTTTCTTCGTATAAGTATCCTCGAGAATCGAGAGCCAGCCCTGAGATACTCTCCATTCAAATGACGAACCTTCGCTGAGATCTGTCGGAGCCTTTACTACCACTGTGGCTACGACTGTACCCGAAGTAGCTTCGCTGTTGGGTTTGACAGCAAGTTCAAGAACGCCGTCGCTATATGAATAACGGTCGAGACTGTAGCCTGCTGCAGGAATAACTTCCTGTATGGAAAAGTTTTTGCTTATGTTGATTTTCGCATAGACTTCTTTTGTATTTAAAGAGGGAGCATCCGAATAAATATTGAGTCTGTATGTATCACCGAGATAGAGTTTGGCATTTTCATCGAAGGAAACGCCAAGCGACGGATACTTGGATTCGGAATCCGCAATAGTGAAGTAAACCGTTTTTGTCGTCACATTACCGTTGTTGTCTTTGACATAGCACATAAGTGAGTGATCACCTTGAGAGAAACTCATTTGCATCTGGCTGAAGCCCTCGTTTGAAAAGTCTTCGCCACTGCCGACATTGCCGCCGTCAAAGTAGAAAAGCTTTGTTACGATACCGGATGCATAACGGTCTGTAAGTTCATTATCGTCATAATAGAAACGGAACATAGGGAAGTTTGTGTCAAGAATCTGTCCATCGATAAATTCCGTTTCATTGCCTTGGCTGTCAATGGTTGTTATCTTGCTGATTGTAGGATCTGTTACGTCTTCGTTGTTGGCGCCGTAGACGAACTGGAGGTTATCAACAAGTATATAGCCCTTGCGTTCGCTTCTCGGGATATATGTTGCGTCCTTTGTCCATGATCCTTGTCCGCCGGACTGACCGTTTACGGTTATACCGTAGTTGTTGTAGCAGTCCATTACGCGGATGGTTTCGCCCTTGATTATTCGTATGAGCTGTCCGGCATACTGAGAAAGGTCTGCTTCGACATATTTCCATCCTGTCCAGTTGATACCGCCGACATCGCCTGTTCCTTTAGCCCATGCAGGAGCGCACTGCTCCGTGAAGTTGACATATGTATACTGACCGCTTGTGCCAACTTTTATAGCCGCGCGCAGCCAGAAGTTGCCTGTGCCCTCGGGAGCATAGACCCATGCACCGATAGCCGTAGGCGAACCCGTAAGCTCAATATCATGGGAAAATCCGAGGCAGGCGCCTTCGATACCGTTTGTTTCGGTGAAGTCATAGTTGATTTTCACCGCGCCGTTACCGAAACGGATGATATCGGTCCATTCCGGCATATCGGATGTAACAAGCTCAAGCCATTCCTTGCCGCCGCGGCTCGAGGTTGCATTATTCATGTAGTGATATGAAATTACATCGCAGGTATTTTCATCGTAAATAACGCCGTCCTTGACATTTGCCTGCCATGCAAACGAGCCGTTTATGCCTGTACCGCGGCCGAAATGGTCGTAGCGCAGACCGTCTGTATCGCCGCCGTCAAGCACGATTGAAGGCTGCATACCGACATTGACCGTCGTTGTGGCGGTAAGCTCCGCATTTCCTGTATACTTTGCCGTGACGGTTGCCGATACGGAAGCGAGATAGTCGTTTGTAACATTGAAAATCAAGCCGTCAAATGTTCCTGCCGTGCTGTCCGAAATAATCCATTCGATATCGGCAGGTTTCAGATTGATTGTTTTGCCCTGATGTTTTGCAACAAGTCCGAGGTCGCTTGACTCTTCATATTTCAGATTCAGTGAATCCGAATTGAAAGAAAGCTCGTCTGGAGCCTGAATATAGAAAGTTGCATCTCCGACGACTTTGCCCTCATTGATAAGATTTACTTTTACAGTTCCTTCGGTTCCATTTGAAACAAATGATGCGGTTGCGCGGTTACCGCTGATTTGCTCATTTGTTATCTGTCCCATTTTTTCATATCCGTCCGCCAGTTTCCATGTGGCGGTTTCGGGAACGGAATTTGCTGCTGTTCCGGAATAGTCTACACCGAGACCGGAAAGCTCAACTACCGACATAGGCGTGTAGTATTCCTCTGAGGGTGTTACTGCCGCATGGTCAAATTCTCCGGAGGGTTTTGCCGTGGATATGATAAGAAGTCCTGTCAGAGTAGGGCGCTCTGTACCGTCGGAGGGCACATTGCGAACCTTGAGTTCTCCGGTTCCTTCGCGTTCCGAAATAAATGTGGAAGTACCGCCGCCGTCGCAGTTGATAACATTGACGCATCCCATATCCACCATGGCTTTTGCTGTTTCATACATGGTAAAGCCCATGGAAGTAGGAACATTACGCCCGTCGTTTACAAGCATAACAAGCGTACCGTCTGCTTTCAGTCCGATGGCTGTACGCGGAGCACGGCCAACTTGAGAATGATCCTCGGAATAAAGGATTGTGCCGTTCTTCACAAGCCATCCCGTACATGTGACGGCGTTCCATTCATTGCCGGTGAGAGGCTCATCACCGTTTCTGAGTTCATACGAGCCGTCCTTATTCTGAACGAAGTAGCCGTATGAATAAACTTCCTCGTGCTGAACATCGCCGTTTATAACGAGGATACCCATAGGCTCATCCGAGCCGAAACGAAGGTTTGTGTTGATTGCACCGACAACATTAACACCGAATTTTGATTCGGCTGAAGCTGCCTGCGCGGACATGACCTGCGTGCCCCAGTTACGGCCGTCCTGATTTTTGTAGCTTGCCATAACATGAGCATAGGGGGCATTTGGTTCCACTTCAAAAACATAGATTTTGTTTTGGTTCTTACCTGTCTTATCGTTTAAAACAATATTGGACTCTGTGACACCCGGCGAAATCGCATAGTCCTTTTTCGACACAACTATATTATAGTTGTCATCGGTTGTGTCAAAGCTTACAAGCGCCGCCAATGCGCCGATCGGCAATGTGCAGACCAGCATAAGCACGCAGAGTAACCATGACACGATTCGTAGTAATTTGCTGTGGTTTTCCATGTTTTTTCTCCTTTTTGTGTTTTTTATAGTTTCCCACTTCCCCCCTGATAGTGAAGAAAACCCAAGGTAAAGCTTCCGCCCGAGAAAATCGGTGGCGGAATGTCGAAATGAAATACAGAAATTTAGATTTAAATTTATCTCATTTATCGCGCTGTATCATCCGCGATAAAAATCTGCATACCACTCTGCGAAGCGGCGAAGACCTGTGCGGAGCGGCGTATTTGGCTTAAATCCTGTGTCGGCTTCAAGTGCCGAGGTATCGGCAAAAGTCACGGGCACATCTCCCGCCTGCATGGGCACGAGCTTTTTATGCGCTTCGAAGTCATAATCGGCAGGAAGCACCTTCGCACGAATCAGCTCTTCCTGCAAAATCGTCACAAAGTCAAGCAGATTTTCGGGATTGCTGTTGCCGATGTTATATATGCGATACGGCGGAAGCGGAAGTCCGTCATCGCCGTCCTTTTTCTCAGGCGCGCGCTCCATGACGCGCTTAATGCCTTCAACAATATCGTCAACATAGGTAAAATCGCGTTTGCAGTTACCATAGTTGAATATCTGAATTGTCTCGCCCTTCAGGAGCTTGTTTGTAAATCCGAAGTATGCCATATCCGGTCTGCCGGCAGGACCGTAGACCGTGAAGAAGCGAAGTCCCGTGGATGGGATATTGTACAGCTTGGAGTAGGCGTGCGCGAGCAGCTCATTCGACTTTTTGGTTGCGGCATAGAGTGAAACAGGATTGTCCACCTTATCATCTGTTGAATACGGAACCTTTTTGTTCGAGCCGTAGACCGAAGAAGAGGAAGCGTATACAAGGTGTTCGACCGGATGATTACGGCAGGCTTCAAGAATGTTATAGAAACCTATAATGTTGGATTCTATATATACGTCGGGAGTTGTTATTGAATAACGCACGCCCGCCTGTGCCGCGAGATTCACGACGATTTCGGGTTTGGATTCCGTAAAGATTTTCTCAATGAGCGCTTTGTCGGCGATATTTCCCTTTACAAAGACCCATTTGCAATCGGCTTTTTCGGATGCCAGCGCTTCAATCTCCGCAAGGCGATGCTCCTTTATCGAAACGTCGTAATAATCATTCATATTGTCAAGCCCGACGAGCTTTACGCCGCGAACCGTGCGAAGAAGCTCCAAAGCGAGATTCGCTCCGATAAAACCTGCCGTGCCTGTTATGAGAATAGTTTTGTTTTCAAGCTGTATATTCGGTTTCAGCATTTTGTTATCCCCTTGTATTCTCTCTTTACCATTTCATAACTTTCAAGATTACCGATATCATAGCGATTTCCCGGCATTTCCATTGCATGAACCAATGATCTTTTACAAAGCCACGCGATAAAGCTTCCCGGTGCATCTGTTCCGCAACCTTCGGCGATAGCGTCTTTCACGCGCTTTGCGTCTTCTTTCGTATAGTAATAAAACGGCGGACAGCACCAGTGCGTTGCGGGTGTCGGCGATTTTTCGGTCATATTTGTGACAAGGTCGTTTTCGTCAACCGTCAGCACGCCGCATTTGAGCAGCTTTTTCTCGGACGGCTCATAGTAGCGCATGACGCATGAGGTGTTTTCCTCTTTGCAGTAGGAAATGAACTTCGTCAGGCTGAAATCCAGCAAGTTGTCTCCCGCAATGACCAGCATATCGTCGTCGTCAAGCTGTAGTTTTTCGATTGTGAACTCTATGTCGCAGACCGCACCGAGGCGCGTTTCATTTGTGCTTGTGCCGTCGTCCACGACCGTGATTTTATACAGTTTTGTTTTTGCCCATTCTTCAAAATGATGAGCGAATTTGTGATTGGAGATGACGATATATTCATCAACCTCGCCTGAGGTATCGATATCATCAATAAGCCAGTCAAGAATTGTTTTCTCCCCGACCGTCAGCAACGGCTTCGGAAAATTCTCGGTCAGCGGATAAAGTCGCGTTGCATATCCTGCGGCAAGAATCAGGCATTTCATAATCTCACCCCGTCTGCCGTATGGCAGATATGTGCGCTGTATTTTCCCGCAAGCTTTGGAAACGAAGCAAGATATTTGCGCTCCACATTTTCGAGAATTTCGCTTTCATACGCAGGGTCAATCAGCGCCATACAGCACCCCTTGAAGCCTGCTCCGGAAAATCGTCCGCCGTAAATACCGTCGATATGCGTCATGATTTCATAAAGCTTTATGAGTTCGGGAGAGCCTGTCTCCCAATTATGTATAGAAGAAAAGCCGCTTTCAAACGAAAGTCTTCCGAATTCCTCAATATCACCGCGTCGCCATGCTTCGGCTCCCGCTTCCACGCGGGCAAATTCCGTATACCAATGTTCGGCACGCTTTGCCCAATTTTCCGGGAGCTTGTCCTTATATTGAAGATATGTCTCATACGGCACATCGCGGAGATTTGTTTCTTCAAACTTGCCGTACTCCATTCCCGAAAATGCTTTGAGCGCATAGGCAGCGCTTCGACATTCATCTACGCGCATATTGAATTTGGAGCTTGCCAGCGAGCGTTCAAGTCCGCTGAAAAAGATCGCAATCTCAAACGGCTTCATCGACGGAGCGGTGGGAATCAGTTCATAGCTGCCATCACGCATATCCATATACAGCAGGTGGTCTTTTCTGCAATACACTTCGCAGCTCTGATCCAGCCTGCCGCAGGACACACCGACATATTTATTTTCTGCCTCCTGTGATATCTCGATAAGCTCACTCGGCAAAAGCAAGATGCCATTGAGATGGCAGAGTGCCGAGAGAAATGTGATTATCACCGCGGCGGATGAAGAGAGCCCGCCTATCGGAAGTTCGCCATCCAGCACGGCGCAAAGTCCGACTCTCAGTGGATAGCGTCGGTTCAGTGCGATAGTGGCACCGCGCAGATGGTCTGCCCAGTCGTCCTGCTTATCAGTCGGCGCTGACGAAACATGCCACTGCGCACGTTTAGGAAACTGCAACGATGAAATTTCCACCACGCCGTTCATCTTCGGTCCGTAAGCGATATATATTCCTTTGTCTATGGCAAATCCCGTTATCTTCCCGAGTTGGTGATCGCTATGCGCACCAAGCGGGCAGACGCGATACGGCGTGAACGCCGTGTGCTCGGGTGACCGATGATATATTTCCTCGAAATGGTGAGTTACATTGAGACTGCTATGTGGCACTGTTGTTTAATCCTCCTGCTCAAAAGCGCGTTCAAGTATCGAAATTACATTTTCTGTTTATATAATTCTCCGTGGCGTTATCGCGTGGCTTAATAACACATGGATTTCCAAATACGACCGAATGTGATGGAACATCGCAATTCACATACGAATTCGGAGCAATCAGAACATCATTTCCGATTGTTATTTTGCCGACAATTGTTGCATTTACGCCAATCCAAACGCAATCGCCAATTATGGGCGTGCCTTGTCGCACTCCGCGATTCTCTTGCCCAATCGTTACGCCCTTGTGAATATTACAATTACAACCAATTATCGCTTTGGAATTGATCGTTATACAAAACGGATGCCCGATATATAATCCCGCTCCGATTTTAGTATCGCGTGGAATCTCAATGTGATTTTTGCGCGCAGAAATGCGGTATAAAACCCTATATAAAAGCTTGCTTAGTGGATTGCTTGCGGTTTGATATTTGCGTAAAAATTTTTGAAAGCGCGGCATTCTGCTGATACTTTCATATCTTTCCGCGTCTTGCTTTAATATTTTTGTCATCATTTCTATCTCCTATATTTGCTATTTATTCTTTGTACACTGTCAGCCGCGGTGCATTGCTTTGCGTAGCAGAGCAATGCAATCATTTCTGTAAAACAAGAAATTGCTACCTATAGTTATTAAGCAAGCCAATACCGTAATTACAACTGCTGCAAGTGCCCACTGCGCATAGTTTGAAATGTCCAAAAATGTAAGTGTATATTTTCCGATGACAAAGATCAAAGCCACTGTGGACAAATTGATAAATTCTCTCTTTAAAAAGCAACTGATTTTGCGGTTTAAAATATTTTTTTTAAGATAAACAACATAAAAAACAAGCTTATATAATGTTGCCGCGACAGTGCCTATAGCAACTCCAATAAGACCGTATTTTTTTACCAGCAGTATGGAAAGCAACACATTAACCAGCGCTTCGCCATATGCTGCCCATCGAGTCTGACGAAAATGCCCCGCAGCTATTACAGAAGAGGAATACGGTGAGCTAAGGCATGATATAAAAGCCGCAACCGTCAACATCACGCCAAATAACGGCTCAATATAGTTTGTATCTGATATATTTGATGTATATACTTTCACAAATGGCACGATCATCACAGCAGTTACGGAAAACAAAATGTCAGAAAAGAAAGACATCATTGTTTCATAAAGATTAAATGTTTTGTTTAACAACGATTTTTCTTTTAGCGCATACATATTGCCAAATACAGATTCCATTCCGGATACAAATGACGACGACAATGCCTGTATCTGAGCAGTGACCATATTATAAACAGAATATACGGCAACATATTTCAAATCAGCAAAAAAAGTCAGCACTATTACATCTGTATGGGAATGAAAAAAGAAAGCCATGTGCTGCCCCAGTCCCGTCCATTTGTCTTTGAGAATGTTTGTATTCGATTTTATATTCGAAAGCCAATAATTGTGCTTAACATATATCCAGAGCATTATAGGCTTTACGGCGTATACGCAACTGCTGACAAGTTTTACTGTTACGAGATTTGCGCCGATTGACGTGAGAATCGCTACAAGAATGGCATTGACAATCAGCGTTAGGCTTGATAAAGCATTGCCTATATAGCTCTTCTGATCCGCCTGTAATAAAATCGAATTAGAAATTCCAACGAAGTACTGGGCAAAAGTAGATATACTTATTACAACTACCAGCAGAAATGTCGAGAGCCAATCCATTACCTCTATATGTGATATTTTTTTAAATATGCAGGCAAGAATAAGCACATAAGCGGCAAAAATATATGCTATTATTCTGAAAAATCTTTTTATTTCAAAAATAGCTTGACTTACTTTTTCGTTGTCATTTTCTGCAAGTGGTTTGTACAGAACAGCTCTTGCAACTCCTCCTATTCCCCCCTCGAGAAGTACAATATATCCAAGGAACTGAAGTATTGATGTGGTTGCTCCGTATGCTTCCGAACCGTATTTTGACAGCAGTAGTTTGGGGACAATTAATCCGCACACTGCTGAAACAACTTGATATGCAAGCGAAACATAAATATTTAATTTTGCTTTTTGCTGTCGGCTTTGGACATTCATGGTAATATGCTCCCGTTACTGTCGGGTTTTCTCTTATAAAGATTGCGGATCTTTTTCATACAATCCGTTATTCTCTTGTCAACTTTAAAAATAAAATTCATAACTCTCCAATGCTTTTCAAAAAATAATTTCAATTCAATTCTTTCACGCAGACTCGCTAAGCGGCAGTATTTCTTTGATTTTGCAACCAAGGGATATTCGTATATTTCATTCAACACTTTGTCATCAGCCGAAACATTTACGCAGTAATTAAAGAGCTTTTGCCAAAGTGATTTTAAGTAATATCGAAAGAATATCTCTAGATTTTCGTTTGTATTATATCCAAGCTTTATCATGCACTGATAAAGTACAGGGCGAACAACATTCAAAACTTTATATTCACTTATGTTATACTGGTGTGTTATACTTTGCGGATTCATTCTGTATATATAAAGCGCCTTGTCGAGATAGTAAAATTTATTTGCCCTATATACAATTGGAACTGTCTGCAACAAATCCTCACCGTTCCGTATTTTGTAATAATCGCTGTAATCCGTGTCTAGATCAAACAAAGTACGTCTGCAAATTTTTTTACACAAAGAATTCAACGATGTGGAAGAAAGTATTTTTTTTAAATATTCTTCCTTTCCAATTTCGCCTTCGTTAAAGGCAGGCGTTTCTTCGCAAAGCAGATTACCATTCATATCAACTTTTTTCCATTTGAATGTAATCACATCAGAGGATGACTCCGAAATTATATCTGCTACATTTTGCAAAAGTTCGTCGCTAACTTGATCGTCCGAATCCACAAAACAAATATATTGTCCGAACGAATTTTTCAAGCCGATGCGGCGCGCAGATGTATGCCCTTGATTTTCCTTATGAATAACAGTTATGCGTGAGTCTTTGGCTGCATATTCATCGCAAATTATGCCACTTGAGTCTTGTGAACCGTCATCTACAAGTATAAGTTCAAAGTCACGATAAGTCTGTGCGAGTATCGAATCAATACATTGTCGCAAATAACACTCAACATTATACACAGGCACAATAACAGAAAACAAAACTTCACTCATATTCAAAACACATCACTTAACTCATTTCATTCAATCAAACTCAGCCGAACGGAGATTTTCCATTCGTTGTCCACCGCACGCCACGTGGAGGCTTTGATCTTGTGCGGTAACCCGCCCATTCGGGCGGGCTTTGCATTTAGTTGTTTGTAACCATCTTGCCGTCTTCACCGAAGTAGTAAGTGCCTGCTGGGAGCAAACCGTTTGCATATTCTTCCGCAATTGTCTGATTTCCACTCTGTTTCAGCTTGCCGCTGTAGCATACATAATAGTAGGCATCCTCAATTTTGATAAGACCTGTGCCCATCGGGACATATCCATTTTCATTTATGTAATATATTCCGTCGGGAGCGGTAAACAGCCCCTGCTCTCTTATCTCGCGCACAAGCACACCGTCATTGCCGAAATCAAAGACATATTTCTTGAAAGATGTGCTGTCACGAAGAACCTGTATGCCATATGTGAGATATCCGTCGTTTCCGAAATTATATGTCTTGCCGTCAATTTCATGAAGCGTCATATATCCCGGGTTACGCGCCACATAATAGCTCGGACCGTAATAATAGCGTGTGCCTTTATCATCTGTATGCCAAGCGCCGTTAGTCATGCCTGTCTCATCAAACAGGTATGTCACGCCGTTTACAGTATATTCTCCTGTTACGGCAGCTTTGGTGTATGAGCGGAAGTAGTGCCATTTCTCACCGATCTGTACCCATCCGCCGGTGAGAGAACCAAGTTTTGAGTAGCACCACTTGCCGTCGACTTGAACAAGACCTGTATATTTGCCCTGATTCTTACCGTCGTCGCCGAAGTTGTAGTAAACGCCGTCGACTGCATAAATACCTGTTACCTTTTTGCCGTCTACATAGTAGTAATCGCCGTTCCAACCGTCTGCGGCGGGGATGCCATCCTTATATTCCTTACCATCCGTCCACTTACCTGTGAACAGTTCACCGCACGCTGTACACTTAAGAACGCCGTCAACAACTTCATAGCTATGTCCCGTTGCGGGAACAGTTGTGCCCCAGTCAACTACAGAATTGCAGACTTCGCAGAACGTTCTGCCTGTGTAGCCCGCTTCTGTGCAGGTAGCGGCTTTGTCGGAGATTGCGTGTGCTGTATGGATATGTCCACCATTCCATGCATCGTAATATGCCTTACCTTCGGTGGTGGAAATCATATCCTTCGCCATCTTGTACATCTCGGTGTCGACCTGAGGACCTTCACCGGAGAATGTATCGGTCGTACCGCTGATAAATGAAACGATACCGCGGTCGATTTCCATGCTGATATCGATGGGCCAGAATTCCTTCATGCTCTTGAACTGAGCATAGGTATATGCAGGTTGACCTTTCTTTGTTCCGCTTGTATAGGTATAACCCATTTTGAGTTCCCATGTGCGGATAGGCAGAGAAGCAAGAGTAGCTTCGCCGACCTGTGTATTTTCACCTGTGCGTGTGATTGTGATAGTTGCGATGTTTTCGTCGTCCTGAATGCTGTATTCGGCTGTGAAACCTGCGGCAACTTCCATATGGTCAAGTTCCCACTTGCTCATATTGTTGAGGTCTATGTCAACAGTAACAGACTGAACCTTTTCAATATCCGTAGCAACGATATCGGCATACCATACAGAGCCGAGAAGGATCTTATCAAGCGTAGGATCATGCGCTACAACCTTGACTGTAGATTTGCCCGAGTTTGCCTGAACATTGATTGTGCGTATAACAGAAGCATAATTGCCCTGATTATCGCAGATTGAGAATTTGACATGGTGCATGCCGTCTGCAAGAGTTACATCGGAAAGTGACATAACACCGTCCTTATATGTGCAGGCGGTTTCAACGCCGTCGATATATGCCTTTGCAGTAGCGATATTCAGACCTGTGAAATTGTTCTTCTTAGTATTGTCGGCAACCTTGACACCGAAGCTGAGAACATTTTCGGAAACGGTCTGACCGTTCAGAACCGCTGCATCAGACATGCTACCTGTTGCATAAGTCACATCACCGAACACGGGTGCTTCGCGGTCGTCAACAGCATCGGAATAGTCAACGGTGATATCGTCAACATACATGACATATCTTCCGCTGTAGGACTTGTGCTGGTTGTAATAATAATCATAATCCGCACCGTCACGGTCGGAAATGTAGAACTGAACGATGTAGTAATTTCCAAGCAAATCCAAGCCTTTATAGGCGCTCAGATCGATGGAGAGGTAATGCCAGCCCGGTTCCTGATATTGGTTTACAAAACCGGTCGTCGAAGCAGCGCCGTCACACAGCGTATTGGTGATAGAATTGGCGGCGCAAACATATTCGCCATTGTCATTGAGAACGAGAGGAAATACAGTGTAGCGAATCCATGTGGAAACATCCTCATCGGAAATATATATCCACATACCGAGTTTCGTGGCGTTTTCGAATTTCTTCTCGCCGCCCTTGTACTCAAGCGAAGTCATCATATAGCCGGATTCGAGAGAGTTGCCGTAGTTGATGTCGAGCGCCATGGCACCGTTGCCGCTGTGGACCTTGCCGGTTGCCGCTGTTACGGGATATACCTTGCCTTCAGGCAGTACATAGTTGTATGCAGCATATCCGAGGTCAAAGTCGCTCACGTTTCCGTCTTCAAAGTCATATATAACCTCAGAGCCCTTACCGAGCTTGATTGCGGAAGTTGCGGAAACGGTAGTACCGACAATTGTTGCAATAATGCTGCTTGTGGTAACAGTGCCTTCGCCTGCTGTAAATTCAAAGCCGTCAATAGTACCGATACCGTCATTTTCAAGGGTAAACAAAATATCGCTTGCCTTGATTTTGACTTCGTTGAGTCCGTATGTGGCTGTCAGCGCCAGAGTAACGGTTTTGCCGAAAGGAACTGTCATTTCACTGCTGTTGAACGCCAGCTTTTCGGGAACAACGGCATGAATCGTAACAGAGCCGACCTCTTTGCCGTTGTATGTAGCTGTCAGAACAACATCGCCGACAGCTGTAGCTGTCAGAATACCGTTTTCATATGTACCGTTTACAATAGTGTATGCGACATCTGCAGGAATTTCTGCCGCATGACCCGTGGAGCTTACGCCCGAAACGGTTACTTCGGTTGATGTACCGGCAGTTACATACTCATTTTCAACATTATAGGAAACATGATCAAAGGTCTTGGAAGCTACTGCCGTGGAAACAACGATAAGACCGTTTGAAATGCTGCGTTCCGAACCGTCGGAAGGCTTGTTAACAATCTTGAACGCATCTTCGCCCTCGGGCTTGCTACCGTATGTCATGGAACCGCCACCGTCAAGGTGACCTGCCCATTTGCAGCCGAGGTCGAGCATGACCTGAGCCTGCTCCATAAGTGTCAGACCTGCGGATTCGGGCTCCTGATTACCGTCTGCGGAGAGAAGAATAACCTTATTATCCTCGGTGATACCGATTGTCTGACGGGGATATTTTTGTGCATTGGTTTTATCTGCATCGGAAAGCACAATCTCGTTGTTATATACAAGCATTTTGTAGATTCCGAGTGCTTCCTGAATATTGCCCTTATCGGATTCATATTCACTGGCATTGCCGATCTTCACTGTGCCGTCTTTGAGGACCGCAAAATATGCGGATTTCTCACCACCTGTAACGTCGTTGCCGTTCATGACAAATACACCGGAGGGCTTACCTGTCGTCATGTTGTAGTAGGATGCATTGATACCTGCCACTACGGTGCCGTGGTAATACGGGTCGCCCGCCGTTGCTTTCTTATCAAAAGCCGCTACCTGTTCGGTAAGCTTGGACATGCCGTATGCGGTATTGTCCATATTCTGATAAGAGGTGAAAAGTTTGACCGTATCGACTGACATATCAATCGTTGCGGCGAACATCTTTACCTGCTTGCCGTTTTTATCGTAAACAGTATAGATGTTCTGCGTAACTCCGCTTGCTAATGTGGATTGCTTATCCTGCACAAGCGAGAGCTGTGAGTTGGAAAATTTGCCATAGTTTGTTTCGGTTGCTCCCAAAACAGTCATCGGCATAATGCCGACAAGCATCATAGCACAGAGAGCAAGCGCCAAAACTCTGGTTAAAATTTTGCCTTTTTTCATGTTTTTTCTCCTTATTTAAAATTTATATATCGCCTGTCGGCGAGTATATGCTTTATTTATCCGTCGAAAGAGGCGGAAGCTCGAGCCATGAGCCGAGGATATCGTCCCACTCATCGGGAACAAATCTGTCAAAGCCCGATGCAGGGAAGAATGTCAGCTCAGAAAAATATACCTTATGCTCGATTATGTAGAAATCCACACGCAAGAACGGTATGTTTTCGGAGAGCTTTTTTGCAAGCTCCAGCATTTCGGGCAGCTCATCCGGCCTTGCAATTGCGGCAGAAGCATTAGGATGCGAGGGACGGCGTATATCGAGATGTTCCCACTCTGCCGAGAAAAAATCTTCGGTGAGCCCGCTTGCCGCAAATCTGTCCTTGCAGACGAGAATCAGTTTCGGCTCGCCGTTGAAGCAGTGGATTTTATAATCTGTAAGCCCGCCTTCATCGCTCTTCATAAACTGTTCCGCAATTATTTTGCGTGGCACATCCTTATATGGCCACTCGCGACCGGCAAGGTAATAATCTTGTTTTAGACCTCGTTTCAGTCTCTTTTTAACGTTTTTAATATTCAAAGCGGACTTGTCCTTGCATATACACATTCCAAGCCCGGAATTGTGATTGCATTTCAGAACAAATTTATCGGGAAGCGTATCAAAATCTATCTCATCGGGGGCATTCCATACTCCAAGCATCGGGATAAGATACCCGGCACCGATTTTTTCGGAGATATAATCGCGTGCTTTATACTTGTCCACCATAACGGTGTATTCCGGTTTGCGGTCATAAAGTTTCAGCCACTGGAGTTTTTCGTTAAATGTTTTTGGAGCTTTAAGCGATAATCTGCGTCCGAAAACAGCCGCAAATTTACGCGAAAGATATTCGGCATCGGGCATATCATTATATTTCCCGTAGCCTGAATTTACGAGAAAACGATAATCGCTGCTGAAAATATATTTTTTTATTGCCTTGATGTATTTTCCGACTTGCATAACTCGATCGCCTTTCGTTTTAAATCAAAAACATTTACAAAGTGAATCATCAGATAGAAATTCTGAGATTTTGAATAATAAGTTACCATTCCGTAATTCATTATCAGCATAAGCCCGAGCCACAGCGCAAAAAACGCCACTCTCTGCTTGTCAACTTTCCGATATCTCCACAACTGACTGAAGAGATAAGCATACATAGCGTAATAAAGGCAAAAGCCGATAATACCACCACCGCAAAGGAGTTCAGCGAAATTATCATGGAGATATGCATTGAAATTAAGGTAATCTCTCGCCAAGATGTGAGGGTTAGCCATTCCGATACCTCCGATAGGATGCCGTATAAACCATTTTAAGCCCAAGATTCGCATATCATGTCGCAAGGTTGTGGAATGGTCAGCCGCACCTGTACCGAAAAATGAGTTCATAAGTGCGCTCATTCGTTCGCGGACTCCGGAAAAAATATTGAGTTGTAAGACTATATAAAATATCACAACGCATACGCAAATGCTGGGCAGAATCCTGAAAAGCTTACCGCCGAGTTTTTTATCCGATTTTTGCGCGTTTACAAATATGCATCCCAAAATGCCGGCTGCCAAAAATACAATTGCTTTTCGACTTTGTGTCGCCGCGATTACCACAATACAGGGAATCATAAACAGAGCAGATGGAAAAAGGCGGAGATTTCTGCCTATAAATCTGATGCCGACTTGAATCACACAGGAAAGTGCGCAGGCAATACCAACTGTATTTACATTGGCGAATTCGTTGTCAACACGCATTCCAGAATCTTTTCCTGCGTCGATTAATCTGTCAAGACCGTAAAATGCCAAGGCATATATCGCAACAATATATCCTGACCACATCACCGCTTTGAGCAAAGATATTGTGTCAAACTGCTTTATATTCAAAAATGAAATATATACCATATATGCGCATATGAATGTACGCGCCAGAGTTCTTGTCATAATTACCGTATCGGATGGCTGCATCGCCCACAGCGATGATATGAGTACAAATCCGATAAACAGTATATTGAAAATGAAATATGCGTTCAGTTCCAGCTTCATTTTTCCGCCATTCATATAAAAGCCGAGAAACAGGATGAGTATCGAAAGCGCAAAGAGCACATATTTGCCCCAAGAATAAGTATCGAATAGAATGAACAAAACAAAAAGCGCCGTAGTTAAAATCAGCATTATTGACGATACTGATTTTCGGGGTGAGGTTATCATAGCAAACTCCTATTCACCAAAGATTAGCTTAACAAACTGCTCGGTCACTGACTCTATATCATAGTAATTGTCTTTGAATTGCCGTATGGGCGTCACGCGGGCTTCACGAGGCAGCTTTTCTATGCAATCAGCCCATTTGCCGGCATCACCTAACGGCAGGTAATGAACCAGACCTGTAATATCCGCTTCACGGGTAATGGTGTCTGCAATCAAGCACGGAAGTCCGGTTGCCTGCGCTTCAATCACGGTATTCGGCATGCCCTCATACAGTGAAGGAAATACGAAGACATCCATAGCAGACAAAAGCGCAGGAACATCGGGCCTAACTCCTGTGAATATAATTTTGTCTGAAATTCCGAGTCCGGATGCTTTTTGTTTTATTGCGGATTCGAGTTCACCGCCTCCCACAAGCATCAGAATGCTCTTTCTATTTATTTTTAAATACTCAAAAAAAACCTCGAGCAAGAAAGCATGATTTTTTTGTATCATAAAACGACCGACGTGTCCAATTATCGTTGTATCATCGGATAGCCCAAACTCGGAACGTATGCGGCATCGCATATCTGCGTTGAAGCCATATCGATCAATATCAATAGCATTGTGAAGGATATTGACGGCACCGCTTTCATAAGCCTTTTTACCGAACGTATATTCCGCTGCGAGATCAGACGGCGCTATCTTGACATTCACATATTTGCCATACAGGATACGCCCGAGTCTGTGCGCAACTTTTGATTTAAGACTGCCACCGTCGCTTGAGTTGCTTGAACGTGCGGCACATATTTTCGCTCCGGCTTTATGGGCAATTTTCAGATCCATAAATCCAAAAGCACTCGAAGTAACTCTTAAAACATACTTATATCCATTTGCGTTTACCACGTTATAAAGCTGCTTTTCAAAATCCTTGAGTGACGCTGACTTTGCCGGAATTCTGTAAATTTTCCCACCAAGCGATAATATTTCGTCTTCATAGAAACATTTTTCGGACATGTTAATACAGAAATCCATCTGATATTTTGTTCTGTCTATCTGGCGATATATTTTCATCAAAAAAGTTTCTGCGCCACCGGCGTTCATACTGCTTAAAATACATAGTAATCTTTTCATATGCTTTTTCTTAATCTTTCCAAACTAACATTGTTTCTACACTCCATCAGCATCCTGTACCATTCTTAACTTTGTATAGGGAAACGCCCATCTTCAATCGCCTTCTATCCGATCAAGCAATACGCTGACCGCTTTCTCAATTTTATATTTTTCAACTTCTTGCAAACAAGGCTTTTTCTTTTTCAGTATCATAGTCGGATCTGCTGCCATTGCGTTCAGCAATTCTGCAAGTGCGGTATTATCCCGCGTCTTATAGACATACCCGACATTTTCATTCACAAGTTCCGTATTATATTTCCAATCGCTTGCAATCACCGGAACGCCCGCAGAATACGCATCAATAAGTGTACCTGCAAAACCTTCTCCCTCATAATATGTGGGAAACAACAATGCAAAATATTCTTTCAGCGTTTCAACGCTTTTGTCGAATGGAATCAACCCACCATAGCGGATGTAATCCGGGAAAGTTTTCTGCAAAGCCTCAAACCATTCAGTTTGGTTTTCATCCACCTGATCGTATATATCCAATGAAAATACAGTACGTCCCAAACTCTGATTCACTTTGATTACCGTCTTAGCAACATCCTCTATTCCTTTTTCACGCATAACACGAGAAAATGTACATAATTTCAAAGGATAGAGGTTATACCCCCTCGAATTTTTCTGTAATAATTTGGATTACAGTTTCAGGCATATAATCCTTAGCTTTTTTTGCACAGTTGGCTTTCATGTCAAGTAACATTTGTGGATTATGGGCAATACTTAACAAGACATTTTCAAATTCGTTCTCGTTATCAAACTCATAACCGATACCCGTCATGCCTTCATCCACAACATCAGAATAACTTTCCCATTTTGCGGAAATGACAGGAATGCCCGCCGCATACGCGTCAATGATTGTGCCGGGAATTCCCTCAGTATAGAAATGAGTAGGAAAAAGCAATGCAAAATACGGTTGCAATATTTCTACGCTTTTATCTGCATCCACACAACCGCAATATCGCACGCCTTCCGGAAAACACTTCTTCAAGCTTTCAAACCACTCTGTTTGCGTAGTATCTACTTGACCGTAAATATCCAACGAATATGCTAAATATCCAAGCTGATTGTTTACTTTCTTAATCACATTTATCGCTGTTTCAATGCCCTTTTCTCTCATTACGCGAGAAAAAGTGCAAAGCTTATACGGCACTCCTTGCGGATAAACAAGTTCATTTTCAGAAAGCACCCTCAGCTTTTTGCAATTCGGCATAACGAACACATTTTCAAAGCCCTGTGCCTCCAATGTGCTTTTCATGGTGCCTGTTTCCACATAGATTCCGTCGAATTTTTTCAGTGCTTTTGCAAGCCCCTTTCGTTTCGTCAGAAACTGCGGAAGCCAACCGCCGATCACAACGTAATGCAATTTTCTGCCTTTGAAAAAATGCCGAAAAAAGGATAACAGGGGTGCGTATATCCTCAATCCGTTTTGCGCCGGAAAAATCAGGATATTTTTACTGTTTTTCAGTGTGGAAATTGTTTGAAACGGTGCTTTTACCAGCGTTTTCCAGCCTCCACGCGTGTCAATTTTCAAAACCTGTTCCTGCCCGAACCTTCTTTGCAATTCTTCTGTGACAATTTTGGTTTTTACCGTTTGTCCGTTCAGCAGGGTTTCTCCTTCTCCGAAGTGTCCGAGTATGCATACTTTTGCTGACACAAAGTCACCCCTTTACATACCTGATTTTTTTCCAGACACCCCAGAACAGATTTCTGAGAGTAAGAACGGCAGAAACAAGCGAACTTTTCTTTTCCGCCTCCCGATACAGCTTATAGTGCCATTTGATCAGCTTTGTGTATCCGTGATTGCTGATGGAGCCACTCCGTTTTCTGTACTTTGCGAGCACCTCGTCCAAAAGATAGCAATCCTCTTTTTTACATGCTTTCAGCCACATAGCATAGTCGTTGTTCTTTTTGATGTCCGCAATCTGAATCAACCCAACGGTTTCCGCATCATACATAACCGTCAGGCATCCCATCCAGCAATAGTTATACATACCATGCTTTGTTATCCTTTTGGGGCCTGTGATAAACCGTCCGTTTGGAATAGAGGCTTCATTTATTTCAACGTAGTTTGTATATGAAAAGTGATAGTCGTTTTTCTTCATAAACGCAATCTGTTTTTCAAGCTTTACAGGCAACCACAAATCATCGCTGTCAAGAAAAGCAATCCATTTTCCTTTTGCTTCGCGCAATGCCCGATTTCTGGATACGGCAGCTCCGCTGTTGGTTTCGTTTTTTATATACTTGATTCTTTTATCAGACAAAAACGGCTTCACAATTTCGTCGGTATTATCTGCCGAGCAGTCATCTACAATAATCAGTTCCCAGTCGGTATATGTCTGCTTCCTAACAGAAGCAATTGACTCTGATATGTATTCAGCCGTGTTGTATGACGGCATTATAACAGATACTAACCCGCTCATCAAAACCTCCGCTTATCACTGTCTTGTTAAGACCAATTCTTTTGCTTCTTTTTGTTTTTCATCATATGTAGCTCGATCGACTTTTCCTTCCAGCATAAGCCAATCACCGTAATCCATATCCGACACCGTGCCTTCGCGAACCGTATCGCTTCTTTTCAGGACTTTGCCTACTGTCTGGATGATAATTTTCAAATCACCAAGGAAGGTAATACCTCTGTCGATATACAGCAGGTCGTATTCAAACTTCTGCTCCCATGTGATGTTGTTCCGTCCGTTCACCTGCGCAAGCCCTGTAAGACCGGGGCGCACATCATGACGGCGACGCTGTTCGTCGGTCAAAAACACGCAATCCCGAACCAAAAACGGTCTCGGACCGACTATAGATATCTGTCCAAGGACTATATTGACCAAAGACGGCAGTTCGTCAAGAGAAGTACTGCGTAAAAACGCTCCGTAACGTCCGAGACGCTGGTCATCAGGGAGAAGTTCGCCGTTTGTCCCACGTTTGTTACTCATTGAACGCAGTTTGATCAGATAAAAGATTTTTTCGCGTCCATCCTTACCTTTCTTCCCGGGACGGGGTTGTACAAAAAACGGATTTCCGCGCATTGCGATCGCACCTACAACAGTCAGAATCAAAAGAATCGGTGACAGCACAATCAGTGCAAGCAAAGACAGTGTGAAATCAAAAAATCTTTTCCAAAACTTCGCATACATATATGTAACCCCTTGACAAATTTAATTGAAGCAACTCTTGATTATCTCAATCACCTTTGCCTGATCTTCCTCAGTCATCTTGTTATCGCTCGGCAGACAGCAGCCGCGTTCAAAAATATCCGCACCAACGTCGGTTGCACTGCCTGCAATATAGGCATTCGTGCGGCAACGGAGCGTACCTTCTCTCCCAACTGCTTCATGCATGCGGTACATCGGCTGCATGTGCATGGGCTTCCAGATCGGTCTGCCTTCGGCGTTAAGACTTGCAAGTGTCTCCAAAATCTCAGTCGGGCAGGTCTTGCCCTTTTCTTTTATGTAAATCGCCTTAGAGTCATCTCTGACCTGCTTGCACATATAATCCTCATCAATAATCAGAGCGGACAGCCAATAATTCGGCTCGGCACCGTCGATAATCGGGTTCATGTGGACAGGCAGATTTTTCAGTCCGTCGCGGTATCTCTCATAGATCGCTTTTTTCTGCGCAATATGTTCTTCCAGATGCGGATACTGTCCGCGAATAACGCCGGCAACCACATTGCTCATACGGTAGTTGTAGCCGACTTCTTCATGCTGATACCAAGGAGCATTTTCACGCGCCTGTGTTGACCACTTTCGTGCCTTATTTGCCACTTCAATGTCGTTGGTAAGCAAACAGCCTCCGGCAGAACCGGTGATAATTTTGTTCCCGTTGTAACTGATTGCCGAATAATCCCCGAACGAACCGCACTGTTTGCCGTTCAGCGTAGCTCCCATGGCTTCTGCGGCATCCTCAATCAAAAGCGCGCCATGTTTCTCGCAGATCTGCTTGATTAAATCAATGCGTCCTGGAAAACCGTACAGTTCGGCACAAACGACAAGTTTTACATCGGGATACATCTCAAATGCCTTCTCAAGCGCCACAGGATCCATATTCCACGATTCGGCTTCGGTATCAATAAAAACCGGAATCCCGCCTTCGTAAACAACGGGATTGAGCGTTGCGTCAAAGGTCATATCCGAGCAGAATACGCGCTTGCCTTCCAATGCGCCGTGGCTGATGGCAGGCTTGCCGTACAGCTTTTCTCCTGCGGATTTTACGCAAAGATGAAGTGCTGCCGTACAACACGAAAGCCCAACTGCATATTTCATCTCGGTTTTTTCGGCGGCAATCCGCTCAACTTCGTTGATGTTTGCGCCGACCGTGGACATCCAATTCGTTTCATACGCCTCGGTCATATATTTCAGCTCCTCGCCATGCATTGTCGGCGTAGCGAGCCATACTTTTTTCTCAAATGGTTTGATAGTTGAATTGTACATCTTTATCCTTTCAATGTTCCTGCTGTGCTTTTCACTACTCTCACCGCGCTCCGCCGCGGTATTAAAAAGAGCAAGTGTATCATGAAGCTCTGTACTTCACTACACAAAAAAACAATATATAGCTATACTTCCCGCATATATATATAATATAATACTACAATAGAATGGTTTTGTCAATAGCCAATCGTAATTTGTTATGCCGCAAATCAAAAACTGCCAATATTTCTTTAAATTCGGTCGCAACTTTGCGGAGCTTTCAAATATTCAATGGTTTTTGCACAAAATTCGTTGTCAATTTATTGTCAAAATATCGGAGGTAAAAAGATGGCAAGAAGAGGAGAAAATATATTCAGACGCAAGGACGGACGGTGGGAGGCTCGCGTGTTTGAGCACCGCGAAAACGGAAACAAGATCTATCGTTCTCTTTACGGCAAAAGCTACACGGAAGTGAAGGCAAAAAAAGAAGAATATTATGGCACAGTATATCAGGTTGCAACACCTGCCGCAAAGAAACTTGCGACATTCGCACATCTGGCGGAATGTTGGCTGTCTGCAGTCAGAGGAACGGTCAAAGAGTCTTCATATACACGCTATTATCGCAATGTGCATAGTTACCTTGTTCCGGCAATAGGCAAGTACGCAATATCCGGAATCGACAGTGCTCTTGTCGGATGCATGAAAGACGAAATGTTGTCCAATGGCGGAAAACGCGGTAAAGGTTTATCCGAAAAAACTGTTTCGGATATCTTTTCCACGCTGAAAATGATTTTATTACATGCATCTGAGCAAGGTTATTCTGCTATGAATATTGCCTTTATACATAGTCCGAGAAGAAAAAAGAAAGAGCCGACTGTCATCCCGAAAGATAAACTGGAGCTGCTGGAAGAAGCATTGCTGAATTCCGATGAAAATATATGTCTCGGCATTCTGCTTGCCTTACATACCGGCATTCGCAACGGTGAACTTTGCGGGCTGCGTTGGGAAGATTTCAATTTCCGGTCATCAACAGTACAGATTCGGCGGACTGTGGAAAGAATTACCGATCTCGCGCCGCTTTCAAAAAGCAAAACGAAAGTAATCATCAGTGAACCGAAGACCGATACCTCACGACGGGATATACCTCTTCCGAGAGCATTGTGCCGTTATCTGAAGGAGCATTGCAAAGAGGGCGGTAATTATCTTCTCACAGGAACGGACAAGCCATCGGAACCGCATACCTTATATATAAGATATGAAAGATTTCTGAAAAGAAACGGTTTCGGACAATATACATTTTATGCTTTGCGACATACATTCGCCACCCGTGGTATTGAATCCGGATTTGATACAAAATCCCTGTCCGAAATTCTCGGACATTCTGATGTGACGACCACACTCCGATGCTATGTACATGCCCGCAACTGCTCGAAATAATAAAAAATGTGAAAAATATGCGAAAACATATT
>ERZ506995.168-NODE-168-length-26091-cov-5.605162_pt1 | contig 26091 bp, 19 predicted proteins | sample MGYA00512883_ERZ506995 | MGnify/ENA metagenome assembly ERZ506995
TATCCGCTATGGCGGCATCTATAAGTCTTTTATTTATTCCGTATCCATCATGCACTCGATGTGGAATGTCATAATCCACCACGGTGCAGTCATCAGCGCAGCTTCCGTGCAGCGCCGCCCATGTTCTCCGAAGACCGAGAAGCAATATATAATTGGAGGTAACTCCGTCCACGTCGTAGTCCGAGATTATCCTTATCCTCCTGTTATCGCTGAGCTTTTCCTTTATTATCTCACCGGCTTCCACCATATCCTTCATCAGTGCCGGATCGTGCATGGAATCCCAGTCGCCATCAAGGTACATAGCTATGGCTTTCTCCCCGGTGACTCCTCTGTTCGTGATAACCCTCGCCACAACAGGACTCACACCGAACCTCTCGCCTATGGCATTAAAGTCCGCTCTTTTGCCCGCCACTCTCCACTCTGGCTTCTTCACATATTTATCTATTATATCCTTCTGCTCCGGTGTCAATGTCATCTTCTGTTCTCCGTATCATTTTATCGCAGGGACATATCCGCATCCCTGCTGTATCCATCCACATATTTTAGCAGACGCATTATGGTATTACCAGTGTAAATGCCACCATTTTGCCTGTAAATGTTGACATTTCACCTGTTATGTCTATTTGCTTTTTATTGTACAAATGTTATAATAAATATACATTTTTAATATATCTTTTGTGCATTTTGATGGCAGTATCTGGAAGTTCTATCACAAATGCGCAGTGCAAAGGAGGAGATATTTTTATGGCAAACAGATTCGTACTCAATGAAACCTCTTACCACGGAGCGGGTGCCATCGCTGAGATCGCCACAGAGGCAGTCGGCAGAGGCTTCGCCAAGGCTCTTGTGTGCTCAGATCCTGATCTGATCAAGTTCGGTGTGACCAAGAAGGTCACCGATGTTCTGGACGGTGCAGGACTTGCATACGAGATCTATTCCAACATCAAGCCAAACCCTACTATAGAGAACGTGCAGCAGGGTGTGGCCGCATTTAAGGCTGCTGAGGCAGATTACATCATCGCCATAGGCGGCGGATCATCCATGGACACTGCCAAGGGTATCGGCATAGTTATTGCCAACCCTGATTTTGCAGACATCAGAAGTCTGGAGGGTGTTGCACCTACAAAGAATAAATCAGTTCCTATATTTGCAGTTCCAACTACAGCCGGAACCGCAGCAGAGGTAACTATAAACTACGTCATCACAGATGTTGAGAAGAACCGCAAGATGGTATGCGTTGATCCTAAGGACATTCCTGTTGTGGCATTTGTCGATCCTGAGATGATGAGCTCCATGCCAAAGGGACTCACAGCAGCCACAGGTATGGATGCACTGACACACGCAATCGAGGGTTACATCACCGCAGCCGCATGGGAGCTGTCAGACATGTTCCACCTCAAGGCAATCGAGATCATCAGCCGTTCGCTCAGAGGGGCTGTTGCCAATACACCTGAGGGCCGTGCAGATATGGCTCTTGGCCAGTATGTTGCAGGCATGGGCTTCTCAAATGTAGGTCTTGGAATCGTTCATTCCATGGCTCATCCACTGGGAGCTCTGTATGACACACCTCACGGTGTTGCCAACGCGATTATCCTGCCTACTGTAATGGAATACAATGCAGAATCAACAGGAGAAAAGTATCGTGAGATAGCAAGAGCCATGGGCGTCAAGGGCGTGGATGACATGACCCAGGAAGAATACAGAAAAGCTGCAGTTGACGCAGTACGCCAGTTGTCCATCGATGTAGGCATTCCTACAGACCTTAAAGACATTGTAAAGCCAGAGGATATTCCATTCCTGGCACAGTCAGCCTACGATGACGCATGTCGTCCGGGCAATCCAAAGGAGACTAGCGTGGAGGATATCACCAAACTCTACGAGTCATTGATCTAACTGACCCATTAGATCAAAATATGTCAGTCCTTTGCCGGGACTTACATATTATATATGGGACCTCACCAGTCCCCTTAAACCCCTAAAAACTAACTAAAAGAACTCCTGTTACAGAGATTTTGCTCTCTCTGCATCAGGAGTTCTTTTTTTGTTCGTCGGATCCATCTGTCATGCTCTGATGGACTCAAGAATATACTCTTGAAACTCATTCATATTCTTAAATATAAAATCTGCCTTATCCCTCATCTCATCATCCGGCTGCACGAGGTCCGGGATCATGGCAATCTTCATCCCTGCCGCATATGCTGCTCTGACTCCGTTGTATGAGTCTTCCACCGCCCATGCACTCTCCGACTCAACTCCAAGCTCTTCACAGGCCTTCAGGAATATATCCGGTGCGGGTTTGCTCCGATCTACCATGTCTCCACATACAAGCTTGTCGAAGTAATCTATCACCCCGAGGTTGATGAGCTCCATGGTGACTACCTCTTTTCTGGTGGATGTGGCAAGGGCACATGGTATGCAATTATCCCTGAGCATCTTCAGCATGTCCGTAACTCCCGGCTTCAGCACAAGCTCTCCCTCTGCCGCTGCCCGGTGGAATTCCGCCGCCATCTCAACCTTGAGGCTCTCATATCTCTCCTCATCCAATGTATCCTGTCCTTCACCACATCTTCCTTTGTACATCTGCACGAACAGCTTCTTCGCCGCCTCACGGTTGAGTCCAAGGGCAGCCATACAGAAGCTCTCTATGTCCTCTATGCCATATTTGTCCGCTGTCTTCTGCCAGCTCTTGACAACCAATTGTTCTGAATCGAGGATGACTCCATCCATATCAAACACCACTGCTTTACAATTCATATCTCTTCCATCTCCCAATAATACAACAGGCTTCCACAGCATCTCTGCCATGGAAGCCTGTTATCATCTGTCATCTGACATCCGTCCGATAACTTTATTCTATTAAGCATCTTTTTCTGTCTTACCAAGCTTTGTCTTCATGTAGTACCAGAGTGGACCTGTGATACATACTGAAGAGTAAGCACCGATAACTACACCAGCCATAAGTGTGAGAGCGAACTCCTTGATGGATGCCACTCCCATGATATACAGAACGAATATTGTAACAAATGTTGTGAGTGATGTATATATTGTTCTGCTGAAGGTCTGGTTGATACTCAGGTTGACTATATCCTTGTATGTGGCCTTCTTAGGCTTCATAACACCTATATTCTCTCTTACACGGTCGAATATGATGATCGTCGCATTGATCGAGTAACCAACTATGGTGAGCAGACACGCGATACATGTGTTACCAACTGTAAGTCTCAGTATAATATACAGACAGAATACCATCGCAACATCGTGGAGAAGTGCGATAACTGCACTTGCACCAAACTTCACATCATGGAATCTGATAGCAATGTATATAAGCATCAGGATAGCTGCAAGGATAACTGAGAATATAGCGTTCTTGGACATCTCGCTGCTGACCGATCCACTTATTACATTTGCCTCCTTGACATCTGCGCCAAGCTTGTCTGTGAGTGCGCTGCGCACCTTGGACATCTGTGAGTCATCTGTTCCGTCATCTGAAAGCTCAGGCATCTTGAACACGATCTCATTTGTACCTGATACTGTCTGAACTGATATTCCCGCCTCGCCGATACCGGCTGCCTCTGCAATGACAGGAACTATATCTTTCTCAGCCTCGCTAAGTGAGTACTCTTTGTCAAAACCTACTGTAAGGCTTGTACCGCCTGCAAACTCAACACTGAAGTTAAGTGGTGAACCCTTTGACTTATTATTAACAGGCATCATACAGAAGCATGCGATGATCACAATGAGTGATCCGAGCATACAGAACTTACCTGCCTTCACGAAGTTTGTCTTCTTTGGCTCTCTTGCAACGCCGAAATACTTGGCATCTGTAACGCCGAGATTTACAAGCGCTGTGAGCAGTGACTGGCTGACTGCCAGAGCTGTGAATACTGAAAGAACAACACCGATAGCCAGTGTGATCGCAAATCCCTTGATAGTACCTGTTCCGAATATTCCAAGTACAAGAGCTGCTATAAGTGTTGTAACGTTACCATCTATGATGGCTGACAGGGCATTGTGGAAACCACCCTTTACAGCCTGCTTTACGGACTTGCCATCCGCCAGCTCCTCTTTGATACGCGTGAATATGATTACGTTGGCATCGACCGCCATACCTACTGACAGGATAACACCAGCTATACCAGGAAGTGTCAGTGTTACGTTGAACAGATTGAGTACCAGCAGATCAAGTATTGTATAGAATGCCAGAGCAAATGATGCCACAAGACCTGGGATCCTGAATACTATGATCATGATAAGAAATACAAGTGCAATACCGATCGCACCTGCCTTAAGGCTTGTGCTGATGGCATCTGATCCAAGTGTAGCACCTACTATATTGGAACGAACCTGCTTAAGTGTAAGAGGAAGTGCACCGATACGGATAGTAGTAGCAAGCTGCTCGGCCTCCTCGTAGCTTCCGATCTTGTTGATTTCTGCGCTTCCGCCTGTTATGGCTGACTGTACTGTTGGTGCACTTACGACCTTGTTGTCATATATAATGTATACTATTTTCCCAACATTTGCCGCGGTAACATCAGCGAACTTCTGAGCTCCCTCATCGGTGAATGCAAGCTGTACCACATTGTCATTGCCGTTATCTGAGTCAATTCCGGCTGTGGCATTCTTGATGTCATCTCCTGTAAGAGCAGCCTCATACTCCTGTCCCTGTGACCACTTTGTGTAGTTGTCAGGATCAAGGAACTCAAGCTTTCCCTCAATATTCAAAGCCTCAAGTATCTCATCCGCATTGGTAACTCCAGGTATCTCTGCTGTGATCTTCTTATCTCCATCCTCGTATACTGAGTACTCGTTGGTATATGCCTCAACTCGTTTCTCAATCTTATACTTGGTATCCTCGAGATCTTTGTCACTGTAATCGTCCTCCTGAATCTCGTAAGTTACACTCAGACCTCCTTTAAGGTCAAGTCCAAGCTTGATGTACTCAACTTTACCTCTGTCCGCAACACCGAATATCGCTGTATATATAGCAACACCCAGTACAAGCAGAAAGGCTATGATGACGAGCACAGCATTTCTCTTTGTTTTCTTCATCGTCTTCTCCTTTTACCCTTTTTATTCCTCTTCTGCCTCATCGGCCATAGCCGCCTTCAGCATGATTGCACATTCTATACGCTTCTTCTGAAGCTCACAACCTATGTCATATGCATCAAGTATATTGCCGTGGAACTTGTATGAGTTGGCCGCACAGCCACCGCTGCAATAGAATCTTGCAAAGCAGTCCTTACACTTATCCTTGGCATATACATTGCACAGCTTGAATTCATTGACTATATCCTGATTCTTGATTCCATCGAATACATTTCCTATACAGAAATCATCCTCACCAACAAACTGATGGCAAGGATAAAGGTCTCCCCAAGGAGTGACCGCCATGTACTCTGTACCTGAACCACAACCGGAAAGTCTCTTGGCTACGCAAGGTCCACCCTCAAGATCTATCATGAAGTGGAAGAAATTGAAGCCTCTTCCCTCCTTATGTCTCTTGATCATCTCCTTAGCCAGGATATCGTACTGCTCAAGCAGTACCGGTATATCCTCTTCCTTTATAGCATATGGCTCGTCCGGAAGTGATACAACAGGCTCAACGGATATCTGGTCAAATCCCAGATCCGCCATATGAAGCACGTCCTGTGAGAAATCAAGATTGTTATGAGTGTAAGTACCTCTTACGTAGTAGCTCTTGCCTGCTCTCTTCTTGGCAAATTCCTGGAACTTGGATAGTATCACATCATAACTTCCCTTGCCATTCCTGGTAGGTCTCATGTAGTCGTGGACTTCCTTCCTTCCATCTATGCTGAGCACCACGTTCGCCATCTCTCTGTTGGCAAATTCCATGATCTCGTCATTCAGAAGCACTCCGTTGGTAGTAAGTGTGAATCTGAACTTCTTGTCATACTTCTCCTCAAGGCTTCTTCCGTATTCCACAGTCTTCTTGACTACATCCCAGTTCATAAGCGGCTCACCGCCGAAGAAATCCACCTCGAGATTTCTTCTTAAACCGGAATTCGCAACCAGAAAATCCAGGGATTTCTTTGCCACCTCAAGTGACATAAGCGCCCTGTCTCCCTTATATTCTCCCTCACCGGCAAAGCAGTATCTGCAGGCAAGGTTACAGTCATGGGCGATATGCAGACACAACGCCTTGACAACTGTCTTTCTCTTCTTGAAATCTATAATATAATCTTTGTATACGTCATCTGTAAATAATGTTCCGTCCTCTACCAGTTGGGCTACCTCGTCATAAGCCTCGGAAACATCTGCGCTGTCATACTGTGACAGTGCCTTTATAATCTGCTCTTTATCATTCTCCTCATATAAAGAAATAATATCATAGACAAGATCGTCTACGACATGTACAGAACCACTACAGACATCAAGCACTATATTATAACCATTGTTCTTGTACTGATGAACCATAATTCTCCTTCAATATATTCCATCGGATCTATCCGTGAAATTCTAATTCAAGGCGCCACACACGGCACCCTTATACACGCACTAAAGAGGACTGTCATCATAAACGACGGTCCCCTTTAGCTGATCAAATACAAACCTGTTACAAATTACTTGTTGTTAACATTCTCACAGCTCTGATTACCAACTGTGCATGATGTCTTACAAGCTGACTGGCATGATGTCTGGCACTCGCCACATCCACCCTTGACCATTGTATTCTTCATAGTCCTGTTTGTGAGTGTTTTAATTCTCTTCATTCTGGATACACCTCTCTTTTTATGTCATATACCGGGATTATAACACAAAGATATATAAAGTAAAAGTTTTTTTTAACTGAGCATAGCCCCCAGCATCCCGCCTGCAACGCACATAATACACTTGGTTATAACTGCTATTCCCTCTCTGTCGCCTGAACCTGTAAACAGCACCGACACGGTCAATGCGACCGATATGTAAGTCAGGCCATACACCATCCCCCACAGGAAACGCTTCTCCCTGACTTTTCTGCCCGTAACAAAGCCCCCGGCAAATGTGGCCACTATGTATATCACAACAACCAGTATACCGAGCACCTTATCGCTTATCCCCACTTTGTATACGACCACCGCCGTTATAAACAGCATGATTATCGTGAGCAGATAGGACAGGATCAATCCCTTTACAACTCCCATAAATTTCTGACTTGCAGACATACTACCACCATATTCTTTACTCTTTACATTATTATGATGTTCCTCCTCATTTTATTAATAAAAATACAGCCTGTTTACTCAAACAGGCTGCATATATCTTCTATATCATAAAAGGTTTTGTATGCACGCTCGCGCGTGATATCATTTGGTTTTATCAGATCCACCACCATGACCGTACATAGCCCTGCCCGGCTGGCAGATATGATACCATTCACAGAGTCCTCAACGGCCACCGCTTCGTCCGGGTTTACGCCCAGCTTCCCGCAGGCCTTCAGATATATATCAGGCTCCGGCTTTCCGTGGGTGATCTCGTCTCCGCATACCTTTTCATCGAAGTATCCGGCTATTCCAACGCTATCAAGTCTCTGCTGCGCCCTCGTCCTCGCAGTGGAGGTTGCAAGTGCTATCTTCACGCCGTGTTCTTTTAAGAATCTCAGCGTGTCCTCGACATGTGGCTTTATGTCTATTCCATACTTTTCCACATGTTCATCGAACAGATCCATTGTTCTCTGTCTGAACGCAAGATAATCAAAATCTTCGCCCATTATTTCCTTAAACACCCGGGCGTTGGAGGTCTTGTTGCCTCCAGCCACCCGGTCACATACATTTTCCATCTGTGCCTCAGGAATCCCTATGCTCATGCCATTTTCCTTCCAGCACTTCCTGTATATCTTCTCCGTGTCTACCAACACGCCGTCCATATCAAATACAACTGCCCTGTACATAGCACTTTCTCCTACATTAAGCAGCGGCGTTTTTCTTTCTTCTTCTGCCAGCTATGATGATGAATGCAAGCAATGCAAGAAGCAGGATCGCTGCGATTATTATTATGATCAGCACAACCGGTGACATCTTTTCGCTGAGCTTGAAGGTGAATACCTCTCCGGTCTCTCTGTCATATGTTGTCGCTATATTACCGGCCTTATCCTGGGCTGTTACCTCAACCGTGTATGTATCATACTGATCTACCTGCATCTCATACTTGTTATCTGCCTGATAGCTTGCAGGATCTATGGTATTGCCATTTATAACGATGGATGTGATCTCGTCTTCCTCATTCTCAAGACCTATCGTCATGTTGAATGGCTCTCTGAGAGTCTCTCCATCCTCAACACCTGTTATGATGATTCGTGGTGCAGTACCATCATACGTATAATCAAATTCCTGTGTTGCCGTGTGTCCAACCTTGTCAGTTACTGTAAGTGTTATCTTGTGATATCCGTCTGTCATATCTGAGAAATCGATAAGATTTACTCCGTCTATCTTGGCGTCAACCGAGAAGTCTGAAGTATCACTTACATCCCACAGTGCTTCGTAGCCCTTGTCTCGTATATCAGCAAAATCTGATGCATTGAGAAGCAGTGTTCCGTCATCGCTTGCAATGCTCTTGCTCATGAATCCGGCAAGTGTCGATGTAGCCTTGAGCTCAGGTGGTGTGTTATCGACTGTGAATACCAGGCTGTAATCATCAGCCTTATTTCCCAGTTCATCCTGCGCTGTTATTGACACCTCGTATACACCATCCTCAGAGAATCTCTGGCTTCCTGTGCTGAGCTCTGAAGAATTGCTGTAATTTGTAAAGTATGATGATGACACATCCTTGCTGTCCTTCTTCACGGTTATCTTCACATCATCTGTCGAGAAGAATGACTCCTGAACGCTCAGTGACATATCAACATAGTTCGGTGCGGAAGAATCCATACTTCCTATTGGGTCGTAATTCTTTACTTCCTTGTTGTCCTTATCCACTGCACTCACCTTTACAACAGGTGCCTTTGAGTCAACCTTGAAGGTCTTGGTCTGGCTGGCTGCCACATTTCCTGCAAGATCTCTTGCATTTGCTGTGATCGTGTACTCGCCATCCTCTGTAAAGTTGTAAGTTGCGGTATGTGGATTGCTTCCTGAGAAGCTGCTTGTTCCCAGCGTAGCGATATTCGATGCCGCTGTTCCGTCCGTCTTTCTGGTTATTGTCACGTTAAATGCATCTGCGGCAAGATTGTTGTTCTCATATGCAAATGAGAATGCCTCATCTATGCTGATGGTTGCATTTACCGCCGTTGTCTGTCTGTCGTTCATTCCTGAAATCGATATAACCGGTGCAGTCTTATCGATTCTGAACTTCACTGTTCTGGTCACAGCCTTGTTGCCCGCCTTATCCTCTGCGGACACGGTGACTGTGTAATCACCCTGGGCGTCAAATGTCACACCGCTGAGTACCTCTCTGACTGTGCTGACTCCATCGCCCTTTGTTCCCCAGGTAACATTCTTTCTGATATCTCTGTTCTCTACAACAGATCCACCCTCATTTGCTCTGACTACATGAATGGTGTACTTTCCACCTCTCATGTTATCTGTAAGTGTTACAGGGACTGTCACATCGCTGTTGTTTATAGTGTTGACATTTCCAAGCTGTATCTCAGGCTTGTGCTTGTCTATGTAGAAATGGGTTCCTGTTGTCCCTTCATTTCCACACTTGTCGGTAACGGTCATGGTGAGATCATACTCACCTTCCTTATCATATGTGTACTTCTTGCCCCATGTTCCGCCGTTACTCTTTATATAGAAGTATTGCGGATTCTCATCCACTGCTACATTTCCATCATTCTCTGTGATAATAGTGTTCTGAAGCGACTTGAACTGTTCCTCCACACCAACTCTGAATGATATTGAAGTCTTGAAGTAATTGTTATTATCCAGTCTGTACTCAGGATCATCGTCCACATACACAAGTGGCTCTGTGGTGTCGACGTAATAATTCTTTGTCTTGAGAGCACTTGTGCCCTCCTGAACACCGAACGCCTCGTCTGCTGCCGGCTTCAGTGCATTGCCGGAATTATCGGCTCCCTCAACTGTGAAATAATATACAGTTGCCTTGCCGCCCTTGGCTGTCATCTTATATGCTGCAGTGGTCTTGCCATCTGCTGTCTGGAACGGAACTGCGGTCTCTGACCAGTTTGAATCACTGTAGGTCTTGTAGTACACCTTAAGCGTCGCATTCTGTGTATCCATTCCATAATCGTCTTCTATGCCAAATGTAATAGTTCTGCTCCTGTTAAGGAATCTGCTGCTTCCACCGGACACAACTGATATCTCAGGGCTCTTCTTATCTATTACAAATGAAGTTGTTGCCTTACCCGACTCATTGCCAACCTCATCGACAGCAACGATCGTGATATTATAAAGTCCAGGCTCTCTGAATGTTGTGGACTTTGCTGCATTTGCAGTGTAATCCGCATCCAGCTCATACTTGCTTATGCTCTTGCCATCGCGTGTTCCTGTCACAACGAACTTCTCCACGAAGTAATTGTCAGTTCCCCTTGCTGTTATGGTCACATTGCTGTTATTCCAGTAATTTATCAGCTTTCCGCCGGCAGTTCCATCTATTGACACTGATGGCTTGACTGTATCAACTATCAGGTGTATCTCCTGACTGGCCTTGCTCTCGTTTCCTGCTCTGTCCTTCAGCTTAACAGTCATCGTGTACTCTGTATTTTCATCTGTTATGCCAAGGGCCTTTGCATCCAGTGTCTTTTCTATATCATTTCCTGATACATTAATGCTTCCTGTAATGTCCTGTGATCCGGCTGCGCTGCTTCTGCCTACTGTATATGTAACCTTGCCATTGCTGTCATCGTTATCGGAACCAGAGACCTTGATCTTCACGTCACTCTTTGATCTGTAATAGAATGTCGATCCTGATTTGTATTTCTGGTTTGCACACTCCAGCTTCACATTTGCCGGTGCAGTCTTATCATAGTAAACCTTTATGCTCTGTACTTCTTTGAACTTCGTGTCAGCATTGTTCGGATCGTGTATTCTCGCCATGAGTGAGATCTCGTACACACCCTCATCTGGAAGCTCGTAGGATATGTTGACCGTATTCTTGTCATATGCAGCGGCAACTGTACCCTTTACCTCAACTGCCTTATCCTTCTTTCCTGCAAATGATGTTCTGGTGATCACCAGCTTTGCGTCATCTGCTGCAAGCTGGAAGCCTGATACTGCACCCTCTACAGTCAGAGTATCATCATTTCTCCAGAATATAGCGCCGTTGTCAGCATCTGTACCGTTCGCAGATAACTTCTCTCCTGAAAGGCCATCCACATTGACATACACATATGTGTTCGTCTCTGTCTTATTTCCAGCCTCGTCAGTTACCACAACTGTCAGGACATAACTTCCTGAACCATCTATGCTTATCTCTTTTCCGCTCTGCAGGCCATTGTCACCTGTAGATGTTGAATACCAGTTCTTGACTGATGTATATGATCCATTTGCATCTGCCTTCTTGAGTGAAGCGACCGCCGATGCAACACCTGATGTGGCATCGCTGTACTTTATATTAAGAACAGCTTCCTTTGCGTCTGTAACTGTGTACTGCTGATCATTGTTTGTCCTGTCTGTTCCGGCGTTGTCCGTAACCTTTACAACAGGTGTTGTATTATCCACCTTGACTACAGTCTCTATCCTGCCATCTATTCCGGCGAAGTCCTTTGCCGCAAATGTGATGGTATGCTCTCCATCAGCCAGATATATGTCTGACTTTGTTGAATCCTGTACATCTCCACCGCTCACACGGACATCGCTGCTGTATGTGAACTTGTTTCCTTTTTCAAGGATCGTTTCCTTCTTGCCATCCACGCTGTATGACACGGTGTCTATGTAAGAATACTCTCCAGTTGCCTTCACTGTCAGCTTTGTGGATTTCACATAGCTTGTGGAACCGCCTGTAATTGTGAGTTCAGGCTTTCCTTCCTTTACAAATACAATGTCGCCATCCTCATCTGCGCCGACTGAGTTATTGCCAAACTCGTTCTCCTTGGCGTAAATGACAAGCTTCTTTGCATTGTCTGCATTGTCCTTCTTGAACCACTGTGCACTTATCTCGAATTCATATTCATATCCGCCGGACACAGCCTTTTTGCCTGTGCACTCCACTGCTGAAGCTGCACCCGTAAGCTTGTAGTACAGGCTCACGTCATCTATCTCAGTGTTATCACTGCCGGCTGTAACCTTCTTCACCTGTACAGTGAACTTATAAGCATCATCTACCTTGAGCTGAGGGAATCTGTAATCCACTCCGTTCTTCTGTATGATCTCAGGGGTAACACTTGTTATGACAGGAGCTTCGTTGAGCTTCTTGACGATAACACTGGTCTCCTCTGACTTGTTTCCTGCAACATCGACCGCTCTGAACTTGTATGTTCCACTCTTATCAGGTGCAACAAACTGGGATGTGCTCTCAGTCTTGCTCCAGGTCTTTCCATTGTCTGATGAATACTCCACATAGTCTATTCCTGTGGCATTTTCCTCTGCTGCATCTGTGGTATCCTTGGCGTCTATCACAAATGTTCTGTCGGCATCACTGCTTGTGAGGTTCAGGAGATAATAGCCATCGCTCACCTTGTTGTGAAGATTGTAGTTATCATCAGCCTCAACCGATATTGTAGGTGCCTGCTTATCCACGGCAACCTTTATGGTTCCAAGCAGCTCGAAATCACCGCTCTCATCAGTACCTGTATAATAGTAAATAGCTATCTTCTGTACTGCTGTGTCATTCTTCAGCTCATACACATTATCAAATGTGACAAGCTTTCCTGCTGCATCTGTGGCTGTAGCGATCTTATCGTCCGCTGTAGCTCCTTTGTAAACAGCCACTCCCAACTTGCTGCTGTCGATTCCGTCAACTTTGTCGGACTTGATCTTGAACTTTATTGCCTTGTCAAAATCCTTGAAGCCATACACCATATCCGCCTTATCGCCCTTTACAATGGCCGTTACATCTATGGTCTGTGTATCTTCCTCCTCCGCAAACAAATGAAAATGTGAATCGATCGCCACAAGAGTGAGTGTCATAACTACCGCCATCGTAAGCGCGATCAGTCGATGCAAAAGTGATTTATTCTGCATAACCTTTTTCATGTCCCTCTCCTCCTATATCTCTTCATCGGAATGTACTATAATTACATTCTTTATCATTCTTACCGAGCTCGCTGCGCGTCCTCCCTGAAGAACGGCTGTGGAATCATCTGCGTCATCGCTTCTAAGTACGTCCGTTGCTTCCTCGTCTGCGTCATCGCTTCTGAGTATGTCCGTTGCTTCCTCGTCTGCCTCGTCATTTCTGAGTACATCCGTTGCTTCCTCATCCGCATCTTCTCTGAGGATGTCTGTCGCCTCCTCAAAGCTGCTGCCATTGATGTCAAGATTCTCTTCGTCTTCCCTCAGAATATCTGTTGCCTCCTCGGCATCATCGCGGAGAATATCAGTTGCAGTCTCGCCTTCATCCTCCAGTCTCTTTTTCCCGAGATCAGCTATCGCTTTCTCGTAATTTGCCATTCCCTTCTCAGAATGTTTTTCGGCTGCAGTTGACTTTACATCCCTTACCGAAATTCTGGATGTATGGTTCTTGATCGCCTCCTGTTTGGAGGCACCGCCTCCCTGTACACTCTCATAGCCCTTCTCCTTGATCTCATCGATCTTCTTACGGGCTGTTGAGCCTGTGGCAATTCCCACCGCCTTCGGTATCTTTAACACAAAGAACAGTACCACCGCCACAATAGCGAATACGATCGCAAGTGCCAGGCCGCCATATAACATTACATTATAAACTGTTGCCATAACCTTTCACTCCTCCCTTACTCGCTCGTTGACCTTGAACTGCCATTTACTATGCTCTTAACTGTCAGATCATTGGATAACGACTGCCATCCCTGCTTAAGACCATTTGCAAGTGCCGGAACTTTGTTACCGTTCTCGTACACTTTCCTCACAGCCCTTGTGGCACTGGCATTCCATGCTGCCGAATCGCTTCCAAATTTATTCGAATATCTATCGACCAGATAACTCAGATGGCTTACGTACACGACCGCTGCGTTGTCATCGGTTCCAAGTGTAGTCTCAGCGTTGCCATATATTCTCTCTGCCTCATCATAGTAGCTGTCATCGCCGCTGTTCTCTGCCATCTTGATATAAGTCTCAGCCTCGTTCACCGAGTATTCTGAATATGCTTTCTTGGATGTCTCTGTCGCATTCTCGCCCTCTATATCCAGACTGTTCAGATAAAGCGCTGCACTGTTCGCCGCAGAGTTGTAATAATGTAACTGCTGGCCCGCATCATCCGCATTCTCGGCAAGTTCTGTATATACCGAGTACATAACTCCTGAATACTGGCCATTGTAGTATTTTACGCCTCTGTCCGCCGGGAACTGGCTGTTCAGCACCTCTGCGTTGTCGTCCAGGTTCTTCATCGCCTCATCCATCAGCACCTCTATTCTGTTCGCAAGCTCCGGATCATTGGATATCTCGCCAAGATATATGTAAGCTATGTTGAGGTAATTGGTGTATTTGTCAGGATTGGTGTCATCTATGTTGTCACTGTTGTAATCCTGGAATGCAAATATATTTTCCTTGTTCGTATCAAAGCTTGCAGACTTGTTTATCTTGCTGTCACATATCGCAGCGTAATACTTTGCCTGCTTTGCCTGATCCGGGAAATCCTTGCTCTCATCTACCATATTGAAATATTTCTTGGCCGCACTGTAGTCCTTGACCTCGTCGTAATACAACATGGCTATCTTGAACTTTACGTCGTCCTTTATCTCGTCCTTGTTCTTAAGCGCAAGTCTTATTCCCTTTTCTGCCGCCGTCTCGGTGTTGGCCGAAGTGTTTCCATCGTCCTCTGTATAATAGTAAGCATATGTCTCCATATAGCCTATATAGGCATCCGATGCGGTTGGGTCTATGTCGACAGCCGCCTTATAGCACTCAAATGCCTTGTTGTAATCGCCCTCATCGACTGCATCCCTCGCCTCGTTGACCTTGTTGTTGTAATCAAGATCCTTGAGCTGGCCTTTCTTTACTCCGCCTATCACAGCACAGCACGCTGAGAGTATCGATAATCCCGCAACCACTGAGAACGCTGCTATCTTATGCTTTGCCTTTGCCTTGTATGCATCGTCAAGCTCGTTGTAGTGATCCAGCGCATACAGCAGTTCTGAACAAGACTGATATCTGTCCTCAGGACTCGGCTGACAGCACGTCTGTATAATTCTCTCAAATCCTGATGAGAGCATCGGATTCCACTGTCTGATAGGCTTTATCTCGTAAGGAGGCTCACATGGATTCTTGCCGGTAACAAGGTGATAGAGCGTTGCTCCCAGATTGTAAATATCTGTTCTTGCATCCGTGTTGTAGATTCCATGTCCCTGCGCATCACCGAACTGCTCCGGTGCCGCATAGCCTCTTGTTCCAAGAGCCGTGGTATCCGCATTGTTCTCCACTATGTATTCCTTAGCCGTTCCAAAGTCGATAAGCTTTACCGAGCCATCCGGCTTCAGCATGACATTTGAAGGCTTCATATCTCTGTATATGATCGGCGGATTCATGGAATGCAGGTAGTCAAGTGCACTGGCAAGCGCCCTGCCCCATTCGATTACCTTTTCCTGTGGCTGTGCTCCCTCCGCCTTGAGCACATCGCTGAGTGGACGTCCTTCTACGAAGTCCATGACAACGTAGATCGTGCCATTCTCATTGATGATATCAACGATTCGTGGCAGTACCGGATGATCCACATCCTTGAGGATATTTGCTTCTCGCTCCAATCCCTTTAAGAGTGTGGCTGTACTCTTGGAGCCATCATTCTTGATCTCCTTTACAGCCCACTGTTTATTAAGTCGGTTATCCATGGCAAGATAAACTATTGACATACCACCCTGGCCGACTTTTTTAAGTATTTCGTATTTTCCGTCTAATACCGTTCCTAACTCTGTCATATATCGATCCCCATTACTCCGATTTAATAAGCACTACTGTTACATTATCCGTTTCTTTTCTGTACTTCACAAGCTCTGTGAGGAACTCACAGCCCTCCTTCATCTTCGCCTCATCGACGCATGTTCCCGGGCCAAGTCTCTCTATCATCTCCTGAGGCGTTATCTTATGTCTGAATCCATCAGAACACAGCATGTAATGCGCTCCGGGAGCTGCCTGCCCAACTACGAAATCCGGTTCCACCACAGGTGAAGCTCCGATACACTGGAGAAGCACGCTTCGTCTGCTGTCCGTCTCCGCCTGCTCCGGTGTAAGTCTTCCCGCTGCGATCTCCCTTGCAACAAGCGTCTGATCTGCGGTGAGCTGCCTTATCCCTGAAGTGATCTCATACACTCGGCTGTCTCCAACATGGAGAATGTAGTACATTTCTCTGTATATGAGGATCGCAGAAATGGTCGTACCAAGCATAAATCCATTCTGCTCGCCATACGCCTTGATCTTCTCATTCTGCTCCACGGCAAGTCTTATCCACTGGTATCTCAGCAGCTCTTCACTAAAGCTGTTGTTGTCAACCATCTCAACAAACTGTGTGTCAAACCAGTTGCAGAAAGCTGTTATGACTTCCTTGCTGGCAACCTCTCCCTTTGCCAGACCTCCCATGCCATCACATACGAGGGAGAACACGACCTGTCCATTTGGAGTATCCGCTATCTTGATCGCCAGCGAATCCTGATTTGTCTTTTTCTTTATTCCTACGTCTGTATTGTATACTGCGCTAAACCCCATATACATTCCTCCCAATATTTATGTCTCAACTCTCGTTGCGGATATTCTATCTAATGTGATAGACAAGCTCCTCGTCCCCGAGTATAACGATCGCATTGTTCGTCAGGAACTTTTCTTCGCCCGCCTTCAATTCCTCTCCGTTCACAAATGTACCATTTGTAGACTTGTTATCGCTGATGAAGCACACGCCATTTCTCTTGGTGATGACACAATGAACTCTGCTTATAGCTGAATTGTCAGTAATCGCATAGTCCACAAGTCTTGCCTTATGTCCGATCTTGAACTCTGCCTTGTCCAAGCTTATTCTCTCGCCCGTCTTCACCCTAAGGAAATATGGTGCCGGTGCTCCATCAAATGGATTGCCCTGCACTGGCTGTGCCTGTGGCACCGGCTGCATCTGTGGCATTGGCGGTACCGGCTGTCCCTGTGGGTTCTGCGGCATCTCTGGCATCTGGTGTGCCTGTGGCATTGGTGGCATTGGCGGAATCGGTCTTCCTCCAAATGGGTTGCCCTGCATTAGAGGTATTGGCTTTATCTCCTGTGGCTGTGTTTCAACCGGCTCTGCTGGCTCAGGCTTGACATCCTGCGACTCCTCTACAACCTCCGGCTTGGCATCCTGTGCTTCTGCTTCAACCGCCTCATCATTCTCCGTTTTATCACCCTGCGGCTGTGCTCCAGCCACCTCAGGCTTAATTGGCTCCTCCATCGGTGGCACGCCTACCGGTGGCATTCCATTTGGTCCCATTGGGCCGTTTGGTATTGGGCCATTCGGTCCCATTGGCGGCATGCCCATCGGTGGCATTCCGTTTGGCACCTGACCATTCGGTCCCATTGGCGGCATGCCCATCGGTGGCATTCCGTTTGGCACCTGTCCATTCGGTCCCATTGGCGGCATGCCCATCGGTGGCATTCCGTTCGGTGCCTGGCCATTCGGTCCCATTGGCATCATGCCCATTGGCGGCATTCCGTTCGGAACCTTGCCATTCGGCATCTGACCATTTGATCCCATCGGGCCGTTCGGTCCCATCGGTGGCATGCCCATCGGTGGCATTCCGTTTGGCATCTGGCCGTTTGGTCCCATCGGCTGTGCATATCCATTCATTCTCGCATTATTTCTCATAACCTCGAGTCTGCTCACCTTAGGTGACTCACCTCGAAGTATGTGGCTGTTGCCACCCTTTGGAGCATTTGTGGAAAGCTCCTTCATCCTGTCTATCTCAGCAGCGTCTATGCCTGCTTCTGCAAGCATCGCCTTAACCTCGTTCTTCATGTCCGAGTTTGAAAATGTACCTCTCATATTCGCACAGTTTATAAGGCGTGCTACGTAATTGTCATTGTCATTCTCTGAGTATCTCGCATCAACTATCACCGACTTCACAAATGCTCTGACATCGTTGAGATCTGTCACTTCCTTCTGTACCGGAGCGACAATAAAGCAGACATCGTATGTCTCAGGCGATACAAACACACACTGCTCGTCCCTTGCAACATAGCTGAGCGAAACCATATTCTTACCAAACATCTCCAGTGCATGCAGAATGTTGTACAGAAGTGTGAGTATCTCCTTCTTGTTCATCTCCTGTCTCAGTATCTCCGCAAGAGGCTTCTTGTCATCGATCTGATAATTGAACACCCTGACTCCGGCATTCTCCTGCATGTCACACGGTGCCATCTCAGGCATAGATCCGCTTCTGCTCATATCATACACTTTAGCATCTATCACATCACTGATATCCAGACTGTAACTCACTCTGTAAGTTTCCCCCGCCGGAACTACAACAACCTTTTCTCTGTTCATTTTTTCAATCCCTTTCGTCTAAATCCGCATATTTTCCGTCAAAAATTATTTCTTCATTCAAACACCAAAAGCAGGTATTGCTACCTGCTCTTGTCCCACATCGTGGGTGGTGTATATTAACTTAATTTGAAGATAAAGTCCTCTCCACCGATGCTTATCATGGCATCGTTTGAAAGCTTCTGCTCTGCATTCTCATCCAGGCGCGCTCCGTTGAGATATGTGCCATTTGTCGCCTTGTTATCCTTCAGATAACATCCATCCTCTCTCTGGTAGATGATGACATGTACCTTGCTGATGGCCCCATTACCACCGACATGGTAATCAACACCTCTTGCCGCCTTTCCTATCTTGAACACAGCCTTGTTGACCATAACTCGCTCGCCTGTGTTGACACGGACTATATATGGCATAGCCTTTGGAGCGTTCCTGTTAACCGCTGCCTTCTCAGGTTCGGTATCCTTAACTACGTTCATTCCTCCGGTCAGCTCAACAGTGCTTCCTGTGCCCTTCTGCTCAGGCTCCTCTGCCTTCTCCTTCACCGGATCCATATTCGTCTCAGGCTCCGGCTGGTCACCGTCCATGAACTGTGGTGCAACTATCTGTTCTGTAGGGTTATCTATCTGAGCTTCCTCTGTCTCAGCAACCGCCTTCTGTATGATCTTCGCACGGTTGATCTTGATATTCTTAACAACAGGTGGATTATCCATAAGCTCGTCCGTAGATATCAGAACCGGCTTCTGCTCATCCTTCTTGTCAAGCTCAACCTCCGTAACTCCATCGGCAGCCTTTGCAACCTCTGTAAGTCCTGATGGCTCATGTACTGCCATATCTGATGTGAGAGCCTCTGTCATGCCCTCCTCGTCATCCTCTTCTTCCTCATCAAGGCTCTCATCTAACTCGAGCTCCTCAAGAACGCTGTCATCAAATACCGACATATCTATCTCGCTTGATACATTCTCTTTCTTCGTCTCATCCGAATCAAGATCAAGATCCTTGAATATCGCATTCGCTGCGGCCGCCTCGTCACTGATCTCCTCTACCTCATCAAGCTCGTCTTCCTCATCATCGCCAAATGACACGTCCTCAAACTCAGGCAGATCATCCATACTTGTATCAGATGCCGCCGTGTCAACTGAAGACTGTGAAACCGACATATCTGAGCCTATATCAACGAAGTTCTCCTCCACCTGCATTCCTGCAGACTCCATAAGCTCTGTGAGCTGTGCATAGAAGTTTCTCACTGTGAACTTATCCGCATTCAACAGATTGAGAAGCTTTGCCACATAGTTGCAATCCTCACTGTCATCATAAATAACGCTCGTCAGCAAGTCCTTTGCGAACATCCTGAATTCGGCATTGATATTGGCTTCTGACTCAACTGGAACACATAACATTCCAACATCGTATGTAACCGGATTAACATATGTAAACTCCTTGTGAAGAACCACATATGATGCCGGTATTCCAAGATCACGTAAATTAACTATACCAGAAGCTACCCCTCTGATTATCCCCAATATCTTCTCAGCATTTACCGTATTCGAAAGGAGTGCGTCAACCGTTGTCCTGCCTGTAACGTTATATGTAAGATAATCGTTCTCATCATCCTCTTCATAAATGATATCAATGAGCTCAGGAATCCGGTTCTCCTCCAGATAATCCAATAACTCCTCGTCAAACTCACAATCATCATTCAGAATATATGACAAATATTTCTCAGAGCCGATATTTCTTACCTTGAAACTTATTTTCCTCATCAAATATTCCTCCTATCGCACCTCCATAAGCGCATAACTAGATGCATAAAAACCCAAAAGGGTACATACTCCTTTATTATATATAAAAAGTCTATATATCGCAAGCAGTTTATACCCTTTTAGATAATTTTCGCTATATAATTTTGTCTATATTTTTTTACTCTGAATCAGTGCTTTCATCGGAGCCATCTTCTGATCCATCACCCTCTGCAGCTTCCTTTTCCGCCTTGGCTGCATCAGCCTTTTCTATGTCAGCAAGATGTCCCTCGTATGTCTTATTAAAGATACATGCTCCCTGGCTCTCATCTGATGTCAGGTAGTAGTAGTAATCATGCTTAACCGCATTCAGGACACCCTCTATGGATGCCTCGCCCGGATTACATATAGGGCCGACAGGAAGTCCTGTGTACTTGTAGGTATTGTACGGTGAATCAACCTCCAGATCATCATATGACAGTTCTGCCTGATTGTACTGACCGTCAGTCACAACATAGAGAACAGATGGATCTACCTGAAGAGGCATGTCATCATTCAATCTGTTGATAAATACTCCCGCAACCATCGCTCTGTCTGAATCCAGCTTACACTCCTTCTCAACTATGGAAGCCATGGTGAGAACCTCAAAATCTGTATATCCAAGCTCCTCTGCCTTCTTCCTGAAGTCATCTGTGTAAATGCTGTTAAACTTGTCTATCATGTCCTGTATGAGCTCCTTTGGAGTCATATCTGCATATATGTCGTAAGTAGCAGGGAACAGGAAGCCCTGTAATGCGTACTTGACTTCCGATGAAGGTATCTCAAACGGATACTCAAACTCTCCCGACTTGCACGCCTCAAGGAACTCCTTTGCAGAGCAGAAGCCCAGCTCCTCGCATCTGTCAGCGATCTGTTCAACCGTAAATCCCTCAGGAACTGTCAGTGTATATTTTACCTCTCTGGTCGACTCCACGTAACACAGAGTCTTTATCATATCCAATGTCGACATACCTGTTGTGAGTGTGTAAGTACCCGGCTGAAGACTGTGGCTGTACTGCGAGCCGGTCATTCTGAGCTGGAATGCAAGCTTATACTTTATAAGCCCCGCATCTTTAAGTATAGATGCTGCCTCCTTGACAGATGTATCCTCAGGTATGGTAACCTCGATCTTCTCTCCGCCGCCGGCACTGTAGGTGCCCTCGTATTCCTGCATAAATCCGGTATACGTCTCCTTAACCTTGTATACCCCGAACAGCACCAGACATACCGCCAGCGCTATTATAATAACGGGTCTTGCTATGTTTCTCCAATCCATCTCTTTCTCCTTCTGTATCTGCAAATTTCATTTGCCTGTTCTGTTAACTGATGTTATCATTACCCTATCTTATACCAAGAAAGGAATGATATACATGGCAAATCCAATAGTTACTATCACTATGGAAAATGGCGATGTCATGAAAGCAGAACTCTATCCTGACATTGCTCCAAACACTGTAAACAACTTCATCTCACTGATCAAGAAAGGCTTCTATGACGGAATAATCTTCCATCGTGTAATAAAAGGCTTCATGATACAGGGTGGAGACCCTCAGGGAATCGGCATCGGCGGTCCTGGATACTCAATCAAAGGTGAATTCTCACAGAACGGATTCAAGAACGATCTGGCCCACACTCCCGGAGTGCTGTCAATGGCCCGTTCCATGATGCCTGACTCAGCAGGTTCACAGTTCTTTATCATGCATAAGACATCTCCTCATCTGGACGGTGCTTACGCTGCCTTCGGTAAGGTTATCGAGGGACTTGACATCGTAGACAAGATCGCAAATGTGCCAACTGACTACAATGACAAACCTCGTCAGGAACAGAAGATGAAGACTGTAACAGTCGAGACCTTCGGTGTTGATTATCCTGAACCTGTAAAGGCTTAATCGAAGTTATTATAAACCATATACAGGAATTTGAAAACAGAAAACCTGTTTATTAAACAAATTTAAAGGGAGAGCAGTACAGATGTCTTTTTGCATCTGCAACGCTCTCCCTTTATTATAGTTCACAGCCTCACAATATATCCTTCCTGTCAAAATACATAAGTCCACCGATCAAAGATATCAGGATCATTCCTGCCGAAAGCACCAGTCCACTGGCCGGATTAACACCATCCGCCTCTATATACGATGCCCTCTGCCACATGGTATAGTTTCCCGGCAGATACCACACTGTATAGTAGGCCGACAATACATACATAGCACATACTCCGGCAAAGCTGACTACAGGTGTAATAAGAAATCCAGCCAATATCTGAACCTGACTGACCGCAACAGACACCAATACCGGCAGTAATATGGTCACACAAAGCACATCCCACGTACCCATACTCACTGTCGAAGTGGTATACAGACGCACTGCCAATCCAGGGGTTACTCCCCATCTCATATCAGCACCATATAAAGCTGCTGTTACACATATTCCACCAATGCACACAGCATAATACAACACCACAGTCACAATGCAGTAAATAAATTTACTTATCCACCACTTACTTCTGCTCCCAACGGCTATAAACAATACCCTTCCATTCGAGTGAAAATCATCACTTGCATAATATGCAAGCAGATACGCAAGCCCGATCTGAAATGCAAACCAGTATATTGGTATCTGGAAATACTCCTTTGGATCAAAATAGTACACACTCATCCCTTTGGTAGCAAACAATATGTAATCTGCAAGTGTACCGTTTGTAAACAACGCATTTCGATCCACGAGATCATTGAGATATGAATGTAATTCCCTTGTCTGTGATACAGCAAATAATAAAGGTATGATAAACAGAAAACTTCTTCTCAATATACCATTTGTTGTATCTCTTCCAAGGAGTCTCAGAGTTTTCATTCCCCGATCACCTCGCATCCCGCAACCGTACCGTTTTTGATCTCATATATTATGTCACACAGAAATTCCAGTTCTTCCCTGTCATGGCACGCAATTACTATTAGCTTCCCCTCGTCACGCAGCTTCAGAAGTTCGGTTTTTATGCTCATCACAGTCTGCTCATCAAGTGCATTTATCGGTTCATCCAGAATTATCAGATCTGGTTCTCCCATAATTGCATTTGCTATTCCAAGCTTCTGTTTCATTCCAAGCGAATATTTACGGTATGTCCTTCCATCATCGGGATCAAGTCCGACCCTCTCTATCGCATTCCTCACCTCTTCATCGCTTATATTTCCCATAAGCTTTGACAACATACGAAGGTTTTCATATCCCGTATACTGCGGAAGAAATGAAGGGTTCTCTATCAAAACTCCAACGCTTCGCGGAAACTTTATATCACGGTGCAAAACCTCACCATCAATAATGACCTTGCCACTGTCCGGTATCAGCAAGCCACAAAGAGCTCTCATTATCATGGTCTTGCCACACCCGTTTTTTCCCCTGAGTCCATACACTTTTCCGGGCTCCATCTGCATATTAACATTATCAAGTATGAGCGTGCCTTTTATCTTCTTACTGAGTCCCTCAATTATTATCTCTTTCACAGAATATCTCTCCTCCTATGCCATATATATATCAATGCAAGTGGAACTGTGCATACCACAACATACATTGTCACTATCTGATATCTGTATGTAACTACATTTTGAATAGGATTTATCATTGCCATAGCCGACCATGTGCCGATTCCGGTTCCTTCAAATATAACTCCCGTAAACACATACAGTGCAAATGGTGCCATCATTGTGGAAAATCTGCTTCCGCACCATCTGGCAAAACACATTGCCACCAGCCCGGCAATACCGCCGAACAAAGCATCAAGCACAATAAACACCAGCGCATAGCATACCGGGTGCTCTGCAAACAGCCTTGGAAACATATTGCAGTCTATAATACCCGCATACAGGAATGTCAACTTATCCGGTTTTTTATTTGGGTATATCCCGGCACATATGAACAAATCTATCAAAAGGGGAATGGCTGTTGCAGCAGCTCCCGAAGCCACCACAGCGAGCTCCTTTGCCAGCATATACTTTATGCGCGATGTCCTGATACATATATTCCGTTCATATCCACTTTTTATGTCCTGATAACATGTACCAGCATATGGCAGACAGGCCAGCAGGGGAAGCAATACATAGAACAGACTATTATAAGCAAAGTGATAATCGGTCCCCAGCCATATCTGGATCAGTGCGCAATCCGCTTTATGACCATACTGTTTTAAGTAGAGTACAATATCCGCCAATCCTATCAGTGTTCCAATCGCAACACTTACAGCAAGCCATATATTCTTAAATGCCCTTTGCATTTCAAATTTAAATATATTCATATCATTCACCAATTTATTCCATATCCAATTTCATCCTGATCTTCACCGGCTCAAGCACAGGCACATAATAAAATGTCTCCTCATCCATATGTTCCCATGTCTTATCTCCAAACGATACCCGGGCCGCTTTAGTTACATACCATATATTCTGGTCTGCACCGGCTTTCAGCTCATTATCTGAAAACACATTGATATCCTGCATATCATAGGGATTCACGGAGCTGCACCATGTAGCAGATTCAAATCCACAGGATGTCATATCCATCACCGCATCCCATGAAATAGATTCATTTGTATTGTTCTCTATATTGAGACAGGCGCATACAAATCTGTCTTCCGAACTAAGTGTCTCCACGTTATCCACTCCAAAACGGGTCTTATAATCATCTATACTGTATATATGTGCCTCTACACATCTGATGACCAGACCATCACATTCTATTGCTTCTCCCGCTTCAACGACCTGCGTATTGTCAATGTATCCGTGGTTTATACTGTATATTCTGCCGCACCAGAATATGGCTGCACATATAACCACCACCACTACAATGACTCCAATATATCTCTTCATGCATCCTCCCATTACTGATCATCTGTTTCCGTCTTCGGAAGCGAATCTATATCAACATAATCTGGTAGTTTTGCCGGATCATATGAGAAGTTTCCTGTAATAGGCTTTCCATAATAGTGTTTCTCATTTTCGCCAAACTCCTGCGGTACCGCCAAACCAATTGTACATTCCATGCTCTCATGTCCATTCAGCCTGAAGAAATAGTACCTCATCGCTCTTTCATCCCCATCTGTATAAATTGACTTATCATAGTAACACAAAACTTCGTTGTAGCTTATCTCACTCGCCTCAGGAGAGTCATATACAACATAATACGGAAATACATCCTCTACATCTGCGTTTCCCATATTGGTCAATTTGCACTTGATAAAATAAAATTTTCTAGGTTTAACCTTAGTGTATGTGTACTTATCTATCACATTTTTATTTCTATCTATAATTTCTTCGGACTCTTCTGCCGTATACGCATCATAATCTGATAATTGTAGATCCTTCACCTCAGGAGCCTCCTCATAGATTGAATCCCAATCTATAATATCCTCAGTTTCTTCAGGGTCCGGCAGGGTCTGATCCCGGAAATATTCAACCGGATATCTGTTTTCCGTGGAAATTTCAGATCCCTCTATGACATCTGCTGACAACATCTCTATCTTTATAGCTCCAACCATCAAAACATTATCTCCTACCCCCTCAACCACGCTTTTTTCTGAAGTCGTTGAGTTTTCACTACTTGCATTTGAAGTAGTCTTCGTAGTCGTATTCGACCTTTCCTCAGGAGTTTCTTTGTTTTTCTGAAGCATATATGCTGAAGTTCCTCCTGCTGCCATAATCAATACGCATATTATTACTGCTGCCAGATACCTTTTCTTCATAATCTTGTATTCCTCCTCATGATCCTGCCTTCACCCGCTTCACTTTATCAATAGACCAGCCTCTGATCAATC
>ERZ506995.175-NODE-175-length-25699-cov-4.721104_pt1 | contig 25699 bp, 27 predicted proteins | sample MGYA00512883_ERZ506995 | MGnify/ENA metagenome assembly ERZ506995
TCGACCCCTGTCTCGGCGACGCCAACACACATGCTTCGCATATGTGTTAATTCCCCTACCATGCGGGTCGTCGATGGCGCCGACCCCTACAAGATAAAGTCGGAGTACGGCAAACATCGAAAATAAAAAATACGCTCTCCATCCCGTCAGCGCACTTGCCAAAGCCACGATGTCCCGTCTCCGCTTGGACAAAGTGACATTTTGATACTTTTGGTCACGCAAAAGTACGACGCCTCTTCAAAAAGGAAAAAAGCATAAAACAGGAGAGCGCCGCTCCCCTGTTTTATGCTTTTTAAAAATTTATCTCTGTACTCTGCCGCTGCCGCCGCCCTTGACGAGAGCCTTTACCTCATCAACTGAAACGCGGTTGAAATCATATTCGATAGAATGCTTGAGGCAGGAAGCCGCTACGGCAAATTCTATCGTATCCTGCATATCATAGCCGGAGAGCAGGCTGTAAATAAGACCTGCGCCGAAGGAGTCGCCGCCGCCTACGCGGTCAACTATATGCACGGCATATTTTTTGGAGAAATAAGCCTTTTCTCCGTCATAAAGCATAGCCGCCCAGTTGTTATCATTTGCGGAGATGCTCTCACGCAGAGTGATAGCCACTTTTTCGCAGCCGAAACGCTCGGAAAGCTTCTTTGCGACATCAATGTAACCCTCGCGATTGAGCTTGCCGCTGTCCACATCATTGTGGTCGGGCTTTATGCCGAATACCTTGTCGGCATCTTCTTCATTTGCGATGCAGACATTGACATATTGCATCAGCTCACCCATAACCTTGCCCGCTTTTTCGCTTGTCCAGAGATTTTTGCGGAAATTGAGGTCGCAGCTTATCTTTATGCCTTTTGCACGGCATGCCTTTACTGCATCGAGGCAGATTTCGGCAACATTATCGCCCAGCGCGGGAGTGATGCCTGTGAAATGGAACCATACTGTATCGCAGAGTATTTTGTCCCAATCGAAATCCTCGCGGCTTGCCATGCCGATGGCACTGTACTTTCTGTCATAGATAACCTTTGAGGGGCGCTGAGAAGCGCCTTTTTCAATATAATAAATGCCGACTCTCTCGCCGCCGCGGACGATATCCGCTGTTGCAACGCCCTCTGCACGGAGCGCACGGACAGCCATATTGCCTATAGCATGCGTGGGAAGCTTGGAACAGAATGAAGCATCCATGCCGAAGTTTGCAAGAGAAACAGCGACATTTGCTTCACCGCCGCCGAAGGTAGCCATAAATTTGTCTGCCTGTTCAAAGCGCAGGTAGCCCTCGGGATTGAGACGGAGCATAAGCTCACCGAAGCATACGATTTTACTCATGATTTTTTCCTCACTTTTATTTAATTTAAATAGATTTCATTTGCATGGAGAACAGCATGCGTGGCGGGGCTGTCCTCCGCTTCAACCTCAAGCGAGGCACCGCATTTTTTGCAGGAGATGCGGACGCAGTCATTGTCTTTTTCGCAGAGATAGTCGCCGCCGTCCTTGCAGTTGCAGTGGATTTTCCCCTCCTCGCAGAGGTCACCGAAAACATATATCAGCATATCGGCGATATGCTCATCATAATAGGAATCCTCGCTGTTGCTTTCCTTGATGCTCTGAAGCTCCTCTGCGGATATCTCCTCATAGAGCTCCTTATCCGACTGCTCGACAGCCTCGCGAACCTTATCCTCCCTGCCTATAAAGCAGATATCATAGCCCGCAAGACCGCACGGAATAGTGAAAAGCTCACGAGAGAGTATGGTTTTTCTGGAGATAAGGAAGCTGTGCGGATTCGGGCAGAATATGCAGGGCACAGTGAAACGCATTTTGCCATCGGCGGTGTTTTCTATCAGCAGTTCGCTTCCGCCGCAGGAGCATTTGAGTTTTATCCTGTCGCCCGAGAGGGCAAATATGCCGACTACGGAATGAACAGTAGCACCGCATTCGGGACAACGATAGGCAATTGTTGTTTCCTTTGGTTGAATAATCATTTTTTCCTCCGAGAGTTATTTTCTCTCTATCTTTTCCATGCCGCCCATATAAGGTCTGAGAACCTCCGGAATCTTTACGCTTCCGTCCGCCTGAAGATTATTTTCAAGGAAGGCAATAAGCATTCTCGGCGGAGCTACTACGGTATTATTGAGCGTGTGCGGCAGATAAGTCTTGCCGTCTGCACCCTTTACTCTCATGCGCAGGCGACGTGCCTGTGCATCGCCGAGATTTGAACAGGAGCAAACCTCAAAATACTTTTGCTGGCGTGGCGACCATGCCTCGATATCGCAGGATTTGACCTTGAGGTCGGCGAGGTCTCCGGAGCAACATTCGAGCTGGCGCACGGGGATATCCATGGAGCGGAAAAGCTCAACGGAATAGCGCCACATCTTCTCATACCAAGCCATGCTGTCCTCGGGACGGCAGACGACTATCATTTCCTGCTTTTCAAACTGGTGAATGCGGTAAACGCCGCGCTCCTCTATGCCGTGCGCGCCCTTTTCCTTGCGGAAGCAGGGGCTGTAGCTTGTCAGGGTCTGCGGCAGGCTTGCCTCGGGAATCATCTGGTCGATGAATTTGCCTATCATGGAATGCTCGGATGTGCCGATGAGATAGAGATCCTCGCCCTCTATTTTATACATCATGGCGTCCATATCGTTCTGGCTCATTACACCCTCGACAACATTGCCGTGTATCATAAAGGGAGGGATACAGTAGGTAAAGCCCTTTGCTATCATGAAGTCGCGCGCATAAGCGAGCACTGCGCTGTGCAGGCGGGCTATATCGCCCATCAGATAATAGAAGCCGTTTCCGGAAACCCTGCCTGCGGCATCCATATCGACGCCGTTGAAGCTTTCCATTATCTGCGTGTGATAGGGAATTTCAAAATCGGGAATCTTCGGCTCGCCGAAGCGCTCAACCTCTACATTGTGGCTGTCGTCGGGACCTATCGGAACGCTCGGGTCGATGATATTCGGGATGATGAGCATTATTTTTCTTATCTTTTCCTCAAGCTCTGGCTCTGCCTTTTCAAGCGCGGCGAGACGCGCCGCGCTCTCGGCAACCTTCTTTTTCGTCGCCTCGGCTTCTTCCCTCTGACCATGCGCCATGAGAACGCCTATCTGCTTGGAGAGGCGGTTTTTCTCGGCACGCAGGTCGTTTGCCTCCTGTATGGTGCGGCGGTTTTCGGCATCGAGCTCTATTACCTCGTCGACAAGAGGGAGCTTGGAGTCCTGAAACTTGTTTCTTATATTCTGCTTTACGATTTCGGGATTTTCGCGAATAAATCTGATGTCCAGCATTTTTATTATTCCTTTCCTTTGTTTATATCGTGCGCTTCCTGCGCCTGTATGTACCGTTCGTAATAAAAAAGATATTGCTGTGCGATGCCGGCATAGGCTCCGAGCGAGCTTATATCTATGCCATCGGGGTAATACTTGTCCAGCACGCGCTTAATCCATACATCTATGGGAAAAGCCGCCGTCCTGTGGAAGCCGTAGAGCAACGTGCATGCGGCAACCTTTGCGCCCACGCCGCATATGGTCATGAGATACTTTGCCGCTTCCTCATCGCCCGCGCCTCGGATGGCGGAGAAATCTATCTCGCCCGAGGAAACCTTTTTTGCCGCGTCGAGAATATATCTCGCGCGAAAACCGGTGCCGCAGCTTTTAAGCTCGTCCTCGCTTGCTGCCGAGAGCGCCTCCGGAGCAGGAAAGGCGTAGTGCGTTTCGCCGAAAGCGGTAAAAGCCTCGCCGTACCTTTCCGCGAGCGTGCGGATTATCTTCTTTATCCTCGGGATATTGTTGTTCTGCGAGATGATGAAAGAGCAGAGTGCCTCCCACGGCTCCTGACGGAGGATTCTTATGCCTCCCGCTCTTTCCATTGCGAAAAAAATCGTATCACCGTAGACGCCGAAATGCTCGCCTATATCGCGCTTCACAGCGTCATAATCCTCATCGAGAGCAAGAAACTGCCGCCAGATTTTTTCATAATCGACGCTGTCGCACCCGCAGAGAGTTATTTTTTCATCTGTCTGACAGATGCGGATATATCTGCCGTAGGCGACGCCGTCGGTATAGCCGTCCCGCCTCTCAAAGCGGAAGCACTGCCCGCAATCGAATGTATCGGCGACGGAAAGGGAAGTGACACCCGATATATCAACGCATTTTATACCGAGCTTTTCGTCAAAACGCTCTGCCGTCTCTATCATGATGCCGCCCCTTTCCTTTGGTTATATTTACATTACATCGTTATCCCATTTATCGGAGATTTCGGGATATTTTCTTGTATAGCTCTTGAAGATTTCTCTTATCTCGAGCAGATGCTCCATCGTATCTGCCTCAAATATCAAAACTATCTCGGGAAGATTGGATGACGGGCGGATAAGTCCCCAGCCGTGAGGGAAGGAAACCCTCGCTCCGTTTATATCGCAGACCTTACCGGGATAAGCTGCCTTCAGCTCCGCCGTTATTTTATCTACTATTCCGTACTTTTCCGTGTCCGCACAGCGCGCCTTGATTTCGGGAGATGTGACATATTTCGGGAATGTATCTATTATTTCGCTTACGCTTTCTTTCTGATGAGAGAGAAACTCCACAAGCTTTGCCGCAACGAAAACAGCATCGTCAAAGCCGTACCAGTCGTCGCCGGAGATGAAGATGTGACCGCTGCGTTCGCCCGCAAGCTCGGCATTCATCTCATGAAGCTTTGCCTTGATATATGAGTGACCTGTTTTCCACATTACGGGATTTCCGCCGTTTGCCTCTATCACATCGGTGAGCGTTTTTGAGCACTTTACATCGTAGATGACTGTAGCGCCGGGCTTCTTTTCGAGGAGCTGCTTTGCGATGAGAGCGAGGATGATATCGCTCCATACATTGCCGCCCTTTTCATCAATGACGCCTATTCTGTCGCCGTCGCCGTCAAAGGAAAGACCGATATCCGCATGGATATAGGGGTGGAGAATCATCTCGCGCATGCGCTGTCTGCCCTTGAGGTCGGAGGGATTCGGGAAGTAATGCGGGTATGTCGTATCGGGATCGCAGTTGAGCTGGAAGGTCATACAGCCGAGACGCTGGAACACCTCATAAACGAAGAGACCGGCGCCGCCGTTGCCCGCATCGAGAACCACGCGGAGCTTCTTGTCTCCCATATGTATGCGGGAAACTATATCGTCGATATACGCGTCGCGGACGTTGACCTCCTCATAGCTGCCCATGGCGCAGGGCTCATCGGGCGTATCAAGCAGGGAATAGACCTCTTTGATATCGTCAGGCTCGAGCGTTTTGGAGTAGCCCTTTGCAAGCTTGAAGCCCGACCAGCCGTCGGGGTTGTGGCTTGCCGTTATCATAACCGCGCCCTCGCATTTCAGATAGTACTGAGCAAAGTATACGAGCGGAGAGAGCGAAAGACCCGTGAAGAAAACATCTATGCCGCATTCGCGGAGCGCTTTTACAGCCGCCTCCGCAAAGGCGGGCGAGCAGGCTCTGTTGTCATAGCCGCAGACAGCGCGTGTGATGTTTCTTCTCTTCAGATATTTGCAGTATGCCTTTACTATCTTATATACATTTTCGGGGCAAAGCTCCTCCTTGTTTACCCTGCCGCGAATATCATACTCGCGGAACATACTTTTGAATTCTACAGAATATTCTTCTTTTGTTATCATTGCCTTAATTCCTCATTTAGCCGCACCGTGTGCGGAATATCTCCCATTTACATTATATGCGTATTATGTCGGATGCGCGATTATTCTTCCCAGTTGTGCCATACATTCTGAACATCCTCGTTGTCGTCGAGGTGCTCGAGAAGCAGATTCATATATCTGATATCTTCTTCATTTTCCAGCTTGATATAAGATGAAGGAACCTTTTCTATCTCGGCTGAAATGAATTCATAGCCCTTTGCCGCAAGAGCATCACGGACAGCGGAGAGGTCATCCGGCTCGGTCTGAATTTCAAGGACATCGCCGTCATCTGTGAAATCGGAAGCGCCTGCCTCAAGTGCATCCTCCATGAGCTTGTCCGCATCGACATCGCCGTCCTCATTTGAAATGGCGATTACACCGCGGTCGGAGAACATGAAGCCGACGCAACCGCTCTGACCGAGATTTCCTCCGAACTTGTCAAAGTAATGGCGGAGCTCACCGGCGGTGCGGTTTCTGTTGTCTGTCGCCGTTTCAACTATGACGGCAACACCGGAGGGACCGTAGCCCTCGTAGGTTATCTCTTCATATTCCACGGCGTCCGCACCCGTAGCCTTCTTAATGATACGGTCGATGTTATCGTTGGGAACATTGTTGCTTTTTGCCTTTGCGATAAGGTCGCGCAGCTTGCCGTTTGATACTGGATCGGGACCGCCTTCTTTAACGGCAATGGCAATCTCCTTGCCTATCTTGGTAAAGACCTTGGCGCGCTGTGCATCGGTCTTTTCCTTCTTGTGCATGATATTTTTCCATTTACTGTGTCCTGACATTTTTATATATCTCCTGTATAATTATTTACTGTAAAAATTCGGAAATCATATCTTTTCCGGATGCTTCATGCAGATAAGCTCAAGCGCGCGGGCAAGTATTTCGCCTGTGCATTTAGTCAGCGCACGGCGGAAGGCTTTCGTATCCGCATCGGGTGCGCTGTTTATCGGGCAAGCCTGATAGAAGCGGTTGAAATCATTGCATATATCGAGGATGTAACGCGTTATGACGGAAGGCTCGTAGTCGGCAATAGCCGTCAGCACCTTCTCAGGGAAGAGCGAAAGCGTCTTTATCAGCTCGCGTTCCTCACGGCAGAGCGAAGAAACGGGCGCAAGCCTTGTTTCACCTTCCTTTGCGAGGATGCTGCATGTTCTCGCATAGGTATACTGAGCATAGGGACCCGTGTTTCCGTCAAAGGAAAGAGCGTCCTCCATCACGAAATTGATATCCTTCATTCTGTTGTTGGAGAGATAATAGAATATCATTGCGCCGACGCCGACAGCCTCTGCCACAGCGTCTTTGTTTTCCATTGCGGGATTTTTTTCCTCAATGATTGCGCGAGCCTTTTCAATCGCGGTGGCAAACAAATCCTTAAGCAGTACTACGTTACCCGTGCGGGTCGCGAGCTTTGCACCGTTGATACTGCATGTGCCGTAGGGTACATGGACAAGGCGGTCATACCAGTCGTAGCCCATAAGCTCGACCACCTTGAACCACTGTGCAAAGTGGAGCGACTGTCCGGCGGAGGTGACGTAGATGCACTTGTCAAAACGGTAGGTATCCATGCGGTAGACCGCCGCCGCGATGTCGCGTGACGGATAAATGGACGAGCCGTCATTTTTCAGAATCATGCAGGGCGGCATTTTGTATTCGGAAAGGTCGACAATCGAGGCGCCGTCGTCAACTTTGAGCAAGCCCTTTTCACGCAGTGTTTCTACCACAGAGGAAACTTTGTCATAGTAAAAGCTCTCGCCCTTGTAGCTGTCAAAGGTGATGCCGAGCTGGTCATAGGTTTTTTGATACTCGCGCAACGAAATCTCGATGAACCATTTCCACAGCGCGTGGTTTTCTTCGTCGCCATGCTCCAGCTTAGTGAACTCGGCGCGCGCCGCATCCTCGAGGGAGGGATCTTTTTCAGCCTCGGCATGGAATCTGACATAGAGCGCGACCAGCTCGTCGATCTCTCCTGCCTCTACAGCAGAGCGACTACCCCACTTGCGATAGGCAACAATCAGCTTGCCGAACTGCGTGCCCCAGTCGCCGAGATGGTTTATGCCGATGCAGTGCCAGCCTGCATAGTTGTGAAGCAGCTTCAGCGAATGACCGATAACAGTCGTTCCGAGATGACCTATATGAAAAGGCTTTGCCACATTCGGCGAAGAATAATCGAGAACAACGGTTTTGCCTTTACCTATATCTGAAGCACCGTAGTCTCCTCCTTTTTCTGTAATCTCGGAGAGAACCTTTTTGGAAAAATATTCGTCGGAAATTTTAAAATTCAGATATCCGCCGGAAGCAGTCACGGCAGAGATACAGCAGGGAAGTGCATTTTCAAGCTCGGCGCATATTTTGCCAGCTATCACGGGAGGCGCGGCATGAAGTGCACGGCTCAGACGAAAGCAGGGAAATGCTATATCGCCCATGCTGTCATCCGGCGGATATTCAAGCATCGCAAAAATTTCGCTTTCACTCGGTATTTCCGCGGAAGAAAAAGCATTTTTGGCGGTATTATAAACGGCTTTTGCCGCTTCTTTTTTTAAAGAAATCATGAAGTCTTTTATTCTCCTTAGCCTTATTGTTCTCATTCTTTGCGGTGAATTTCTTCCGAAAAATCCGCAAATTTCGGTTTTTACAGTTTATTATACTACAAATCTTTCATAAGTGCAATAATATTTTGATTTTTCATGTGTAAATTTTTCGAAAAAATAAGTATTTTCTTGATGATTTGTTTAACCCAACCATGCCTTTTCAAATTTTACTCGGAATTTTCAAAAAGTTTTTTAAAAATTCTCTTGACTTCTTATCGCCTTTGTGCTATAATAGCGAATGCATCTGGGTGTGGCGCAGTTGGTAGCGCGCTACCTTGGGGTGGTAGAGGCCGCTGGTTCAAGTCCAGTCACTCAGACCAAATAAAGCCGAAAACGAACCGTTTTCGGCTTTATTTTTTGCATTTTCGGGGCAAAATCGCGTGTTTTCCCCCCCACTTTCATACCACCTGAAATTCCGAAAATTTTTTGACCACATATTTGACCACAGTTGGAGCTGGTGCGATTCGTTTGGTTGCTTCTGCTTCGGTATGCTCTGCTCACGAAAAACCAAATAATTCAAAAGGTTCTCGGAGGTGTTTCCCTCGAGAACCTTTTTCTTTGTTTCCTGCATATCAGTTTTTCAATTGCTCCATATAACGATCTTCCTGCCGATCTCGTCGCACTTCTCACTGATTCTTTTCAGTTCCAAAATCATTTCAACCAAGAGTTCTTTTTCACTCAACTTCATGAGTCGCGCTTTCTCGGCTTCCGGATCAATTGCAGGAGCTTTTTTCAGCCAATCAAACATAAGCGTTGCCCTTCAATCTTCGACGATTTCGTATTCGACTCTTGAGCCTCTCACGCGACGCGCATGAAAGCGTTTTCCGTTTGCCATCCAGTGTGGAAATAAATCCGCTTTTTCTTCGTTGGTATCACGATGGCAAATAACTATGTTCTCCGGCACGTCGCACCCGCCGTTTGAAATCGGACGAATATGGTCAAGTGTCGGATGATAGGAGCTGTTCGGATTCCCACAAGCTGATTTTTTCATCAAACGTCCCGCGTAATCGTAAGCCTCCTGCTCCGCACCGTATACCTGATTCCAGACATCAATCGTTCTGTACTTCGACATTTTGAGTACCTCCTTTCGTGTTGGTACCTTTATTATACTTTACGCCAAATAAAAAATCGAGTGGACAGCTGTCCACTCAATTTAATAGGTCTTGAATTTTGATGTTTGTGTATTTAGAAACCGCAATTATATTTTCAAGTTTCGGACAGCGAAAATGATTACCATTTCTGTTCCATGATTTTATCGTCTCAACAGAAACAAATAACTTGGAAGCCGCATCCTCCAATTTTTCGCCTTGCCTTTTAATTGCGTTGTAGCATTTCCTGCCTATCTCAGTGGTATCACCTTGCGCGTACATATCAAAAACTGTTTGAATATCAAAAATATCTTCTCCGATGATATCAGCCATCTGGTTAATCAGTTCTTGATTCGATGAGACGCCGTTCACCTTCGTGCCATCCTCCGTCATCATGACAAAGTGTACACACCTCCGTTCATCGGGAATCAAATACGGACTATGCGTGGAATACACCACCTTTATCCCGCGCTTTGTAAGTTCAATTAACTCGCGGAGCACTTCGCGTTGTGCGCTCGGATGCAACATTGCGGCAGGCTCATCAATAATGAAAATATCGCCCTCACTCAATATGTTTTTCACAAAGTAATAAGTGAAATACCACCTTCTGCCTGCACTCGTTTCATTGAGATTAATCTGCTCACCGGTATTTTCGTTAAGGAAAATAGAAATATGTCCTTTTTCATCGGCATGAACTGATATGCTTTCATACATCTCTCTGTCGAATAAAGGAATATTGTTGTTTAAAAACGCTTCGAAATCCTTAATCGCTTGCTCTGAAAGAATCAATTCATTATTTGATGATTTAAGCAGATCTTCACGATCACTCCCATCGTATACCTGTCGCAAATAAGTTTCCATTATGGAATTAGCATGATTGTTATAATAGTAATTACGATCCTCTTTTTTGAAGATTACATTACTGCTCTCATTTTTCAAAATCAAGCATCTCTTGCCAATGATATGCTGAACATGTCGCAGAAATGAATAATAGCGGTCATCCTGTTCTTGCCTCAACATATGGTCGGTATCCAGCCCTTCATAGATGCGTTTTGTTCTATCCTCGATCTCCTTCATCAACCGATCAATACGCTCGCATGCGTCTTTTGTTGCTTTATTGATTCTTGTAATTTCCCTTTTGATCGCGGTTCTGTTGATGGATACAAATTTTCGCTCAAAACCGGCAAGTGATGGCTCTATGTATTCAAGTCTGAACGGTCTGTTTTCGTCCCTTCTCAAATACAGAGGAGTTTGAGCAATGAATGTCAGCGCAGTTTCATCATCTTCAAAGGTTCTCAGCATGCTGTCAAGAGTTTCTCGCACCTTATCTATAAAATCCTCTGCTCGCCAAGATAACTCTTTGTAATTTGTCAACCCGCCATTTGCGTCTTTCAGGTTATAGCAATGAATCGGCAATTCTTCATATCCGTCATGAGATATTTTCGTGAGTTGCTTTTCGTATAAATCAACAGCGTCTTTTAATTGCAATGCCAAATCGCGAATATCAACGATTTCTTTCTTGATGGATGAGACAATATATTCAGAACGGAGTCTGTCAATCTTCAAATCATTACCGCTGCTATAGGCAATCACCTCACACTTGCCTTTATCGTATACGACTTCAGGTAACATCGCAACTACATCTTTTTCCGTCAGCTGAATGTGCGCACGATAGGCAATCTGTCCTTTTTCTCTATCTCCATAGTAATTGGTGTTCGCCAAAGCAACTGCCGATAAAGCTTCCAAAACATTCGTTTTTCCGCTACCGTTTTTGCCTATCAGCACTGTCGGCAATCCGTCAAAAAAAGAAATTGTAACAGGCGTTTTTATTGATTTATAACTTTCTATTTCAATACTTATCAGTTCCATGTACTACAATTCCTTTAGCTCTTCAATTTGCAGTTCTTGTATTCTTTGTTTACTACGTATCAGTTTCAAGCTTTTTCTCGAGCTTTAAAGCATCGATCAGCTTATGGACATTGGTGAAAGAATTCCAATCGCAAAAAGGATAATTATCATCTTTGCGGTATTCTTTATATTTCAGAACCCTGTTCTGCATCACCACATCTGCGTTATGAACAGCCTCATCCAAGCGTGGCATAAGAACATCTGTAATCATCTGTTTGTCTTCTTTAGCATACCCCTTGTTATATCCTTTTGCTCTTAGGATCCGGTCAAAATCCGCAATAAGTTTCTCGGCAGTTTTCTCTGTATAACACTTTTCAAAGTGGTCAATCAGCCATACTTCAAACGCCATATTGGAAAAAGCTATTCCGATTCCATTCTCTTTTGCGGTTTTTATCGCAGGTTCAACAGAATCAGTCGGGAATTCGTCCTTATCAAAAACGCACCACACTCTGTTCCGAGCATTTTTCATCCCGATCGCATGATCAACAAGTGCAACCGGATCGTCATTTATAAACTTCACGCTGATTTTGAAAATGCTTTTATAATTAGAGCGAACTGCTTCAAAATAGTTTTTCTCCGTCCGCTTTCCGTTGGTCAGAATCAAAAACTCATCCCGAACCGCAATTTTCTTGGTCTTTCTCGGCATATGCCCACCTCATTCCTTGCCTTTAAGGTCCGGCAGCGAAGCATAGAAGCCGGCAAGATAACGCTTACTGAAAAGATCGTTCTTACGTACTCCGTTGAAATCGGAAAGCGACACAAGCGAGCTTCTCCCGTACTGATCCTTGCTGGTAAAGTAAATCTGATCACGGCGTAGGCCTTCGTCCATCAGCATGACATTATGCGCCGTGCAGATCAGCTGCGCATTCTTCGGGTTGTGTTCAATTGAGTTGAACAAACCGATAATATAATCCGCAACCAAGAAATGCAATTTCGCATCAATTTCATCGATGAAGATTGTTCTTCCCTGGTCAAGCGCCGCGAGGATCCAACCGAGATAGCAGAACAACCGCATAGTCCCCTCGGAGTTGAATCCGTTCTCTTTGAAGAGCATAACCGGCTTTTTGCCGACAACTACATTGTTTTTGTTAAAGACATCAAAATCCGTTTTTACATCAATGTGATAGACATTTTCGTTTTCGGTTTTAATCTGCCCGGTCATCAAAGCGGGATTAATCTGCATCTGAGTGTTGATATTAAGAATATCGTTCTGCGTTTCAACCGTAGCAATCTTATCCTTGATTACTTCAAAATCAGAAATACCGATATCCGCACGCTGCAGAATATCCAAAGCCTGCTCCTTGTATTTCCCGTTCTCCATGGTGTAGATATCAAGTGAGTTTGCCATGTTTTCAAACACAATCAGTACGCTGGAAAACCACAGAATAACATCCTGCAAATATTTGTTGACGGGAAGATTGAAGTTATTTCCGATGGATACAAACAGAGTTGCAGGCGGGACTTTTATCAGACCAATGACCTGGCTGGAAAGCCCCATAATCTCGAGTTTATCATAAGTCCGCTCAAATACCTTTGTCAACCGTTCTTCACGCTTATAAAGCCATTCATGATATACTGCGCCTCCGAGAATCTCAAACCCGTACTTATAGTAAATTTCATTCTGAATAAATTCTACTTCAAACAGAGTAAGACTTTTATTGGCATCCGGCTGAAAAGCAAACGGTTCGTTTCCCGCAATAACCGGAATCTGAGCGGAGGAAAGTCTCACGACATTGACCATGTAAGCAAAAGCTTTCATAATGTTGGATTTTCCCGATGCGTTGCCTCCGAAAATCACCGCAGATTTCAGAAGTTCATTATCTCCTTTGCCCATCACTTTTTCATTGACGGTGAATGTGTTGATTTCACTGAGCGTGGGATCTACGGTCGTCTGCATCGACAAGTTGGCTTCTTCATAGAACGACCTGTAATTATCAAATCTAAAATTAATCAGCATGTTCTATCTCCCTTCAATTATACCGTTACCAGTATACTACATTATATGCCGATTGTCAACTCCTTATTTTGATTATTTGCAAATTATTTTCAATTTTCGAATTTAAGAAGCCGAGATATCGGCATACATGGAGATTATGCGATTGTTATTTCATTGCTTTTCAGTTTTTCTATCATCTCCCCCAGTTTCCTCTCACACTCCTCCTCGCTCTTTGCGTAGATGATATGTTGCTCCCGCTTGCTGTCTTTGCCGCGGGGCGTATATTTGCCCTGCCAGGTGTTCTTTGAAACCTTGCAGATACACCCCGTGCCGGGCTTGCGCTTCTTGCTCTTTTTGGCGGTGAATTCAGCGTGTTTCGGTTTCTGTTCGGGTGTTTGCCCGTCATCGGGGTTATCGTCGCACACGGGCGAATCTGCGGGCTTTGGCGTGCCGAAGGCATCGTCCATTTTCTTTGCGGCGTTGCGCTCCATCTCACCTGTCACGTGAGAATATACGCTGATGGTCGTCTCCGCCGAAGAGTGACCGAGGACGGCAGACAGCGTTTTGATGTCCAGCCCATTCTCCAGTGCCATGGTTGAGAAGATATGCCGCAGACCGTGGAACGGGATATGATTGCATTCGGCACGCTCCAGCATATCCGACAGCCGACTGCGACAGCTCGTCGGACTGCGCGGATGTGTCGGATCGAGCGGTGACGGAAAAACCCATTCGGAGCTGACCGTTTTCCGATACTCTCCGAGAATATTCAGCACCGACTGCGGCAGATGTACCGACCGCACCGAGGATTTTGTTTTCGGCGTGCTGATGATATAGTCCGAGCCGAGCGTGGTGTACTCGCGTCTGATGCTCAACTCGCCTGTCGTAAAGTTGATGTCATCCCATTTCAGTCCGAGCAGTTCGCCACGCCGCATACCTGTGGCAAGCCCGAGGAGGATAAGCTCATAGAAGCCTTCTTCCTTCGCCTGTATAAGCAACCGCGCGATTTCTTCGTGTGACAGCACCTCAATTTCTTTATTCTTCTTGGGCGGGAGCTTGCAGCCGATTGCCTCATTGCGGTTGACCAGACCCTCTTTCAGAGCCTGATCGAGCGCACATTTGATGCGGGTGTGCATCGAACGGATGACCGCGCCCGACAGTTTTTTATCGCCGACACCATTGCGGTCGAGGTTGCCGCTTTTCATTTGTTCGGCATAAAATTTTTCAAGATCACTCTTTTTGAGCGCGGCAAGCGGAATTTTTCCTATGCCGGGGATGATGTGCTTGTAGATGTCGTTTTCGTATTTCAGGCGTGTGGTTGCGGCAATGCTCAGTTCACAGAAGTTGCGATACCAATAGTCGATATACTCACCGAACGGCATGTCTGCGGCGGTTTTCACGATCGGTTTTTGCACGGTTTCCTTGAGGGCTTTCAGTTTTTCTTCAACCTCGCGCTTGGTTTTCGCCAAGACATTTTTCGTAATCGGCAGATTCTTTTCATCGTACCCGATCACACACCTGCCTTCCCATCTGCCGTCTTTGCGCTGACGGATCAGTCCTTGTCCGTTCTTTCGTCTGCCCACGGTTTCAGCTCCTTTCCGAGGATTTTTTCAAGTGCATTGCCCGTAACTTCGGAGGCTCGCTTCTGCATTTCTTCCGTCACATGCGCATAACAGTCGAGTGTGAAGCCGGGTTTTGTGTGTCCGAGTTCCTTTGCCAGCGTCTTTTCATCCACGCCGACGGCAATCGAATGGGTAGCGTAGGTATGACGCAGACCGTGAAACGGAATGTCGGGAAGCCCCGCTTTCTTGATGATTCGCTTGAAGGTACCGTATGCCGTGTTGGGATTGATCGGTTTTTCCGCGTCGCGCAGGCTCGGGAAAATCCATTCGGAGCCGATGGCTTTCTTTCGCTCTTTCAACATGCGGACAACACTTTCAGGCAGGACAATCGTGCGGATACCGGTGTCGGTTTTCGGATCGCTGACCGTGATTCCGCCCCTGACCGGAATGACCTGTCGTGCAACACTGAGCTTGCCTTCCGCTTCATTGAAGTCCTCCCAGCGCAGTCCGCAGATCTCGCCCTTGCGCAGTCCCGTCATACATTCGAGGTAGAAGAAGTCCCGCCACCACGGTTCATCATCAATAATTTTCAGAAACTTTTTGAGCTGTTCCTCGTTGTAGACTTTGCGTTCTGTGCTGTTCAGCGCGGGGATCGTTGTGCCGTCGGTCGGATTTTTGACGATGATATGCTGCTCCACTGCCATCTCAAAGCACTTGTGCATCATCATATGCACTGCTCTGACCGTACTGCCCGAGAGCGATTTTCCTTTGGCCTTGCTCTCGGTGACGCGCCCTTCTTTGAGCAGTTTTACATAGAGCTGTTGCATATCCCGCGTGAGGATCGCCGAGATTTTCTTATCACCGAGATACGGACGGACGTAGGCATCCGCATAGAAAACATATTTGTTCAGCGTCTGCGGGCGCACCACATCCTTCTGATAGCAGAGCCAACGGTCGAGCCATTCGTTCAGATTCACGAGGCAATCCTCGTTCAGTTCCACCCCGCGATAGGTTTCGAGGAGCTTATAAAATTTCGTCATTGCCTCGCTCTGCGTCTTGCCGAAGACCGATTTGTATATCGGCTTGCCGTCCTCTTTGTGCCCGACGATGATGCGTGCTTCCCATCTGCCGTCCGGTCTTTTTCTGACCATTCCGTCCCCGTTCGGACGGCGTTTTGACATAATTAATTTCTCCTTTCTTTGGAATTTGCGTAGCAAATTCGGGGCGTGACACGCCATGCCGGATTTTCTTCTTGCTTTATGTCACGCCTACCTTCTTTCACGCACAACAATACCACAAAGCTTTTCATATATCCAGCGGAAATCGAAAGAGTTATCGGAAAGTTATCAATTCGCCCCGATGTTTTTTCTTTGTTTCCCGCATCAAAAAATTTGCAATTCCGAATTTATTTCTGCCATTCGATTGCGTTGTCAAGAGAAACACTTCCGTTGATTCTCCGGACTTCCTCGATGCAGGCGTGACGAAGTTTGCCGAGGTCTTCACCTTCAATGTCATTTGTCGCCGCAATCACATTGAGCAGCATTGAAATTTCAACCGACAACTTGAAAAGTGCACTGCTGCGCGCGTGCTCACATTTGTCAAGCACTCTCCGCAAAGTATCCACCGTCTCGGAAGAAATCAGCTCGGGCGCTCTGCGATTACAGAGATACGCATTGTAAAAATCAACCGCCTTTTCGATATATTCGCTGACACTTTTGGAGCCCTCCGACTTGCTGAGTGCCTTTGCCGTGTCCAATGTTTCCTCGCTGATATGCAGAGAAAAACGAGTTTGCCTGTTCTCCATAAAAGCCTCCTTTTTTGCCTCAGACGCCTGCAAAAAGCCCGCAAACACCGGCTTTTTCGCATTGCAGGCGCCTGAATTTGTGTTCATGCGATTTTTGACACACACTTGCGTATATTTTTCTTTCGTGCAAAACCCGCGGAAAAGCGAGCAAATGCGGTCAAAACGCGAGGAAAACGGAGGGCTCTGCCCGCCGATGTGATTCGGGCGAGCGTTTTTGACGCACGCCCTTTCTCCTGCTTGAAAATCGACCTTCGCATAAATCTTCACATTTGCCCGTTTTCCGCGTGATTTTCGGCATGAACGTTGTTTCCTGTATGCCGCTCATATTTTGCAATCCGCTCCCGCATTTCCGCCTCCCGCTTCAGCTTGTCAAGCTCTTTTTCGTCATACGCTTTCTTGATGGGAGCGATAGGCGTGATGTGATATTTCAGCGTGCCGTTGTGAACCTCACCGCTCTTTGTCCTTATCAAAGTTTGCTCGGTTTCGACCAGCCCGCGTTTTTCAAGTGAGCGAAGATATTTCATCACCGTGTTCTTTGACATTCCGATCCGCTCCCCGATCTCACGGAAGGACGGATAGCAGGTGTGTGTCCTGCGGTCTTCATAATAAAGCAGACAGGCGTAAAGCAGAATTTCACCGCCCGAGAGATCCATATACAGCACGCTGTTCGGCACCATGAAGTAGTTACCCTCCGCATAAGATTTGCGGGCAGTGCCGTGCGTGACGATGCGTGCAAAATCGTATTGCGTTTTCTCTTTGAGAGAAAGATTCACCTTGATGCGTTGCGAGATGTGTCTGCCTTTTTCCGTGATCACTACTTCGGAAAGAAAACCTGCCACAACCAAAGGCAAATATCCGCGGCTGAGAATTCCTTTCCTGATTTCATGTTGCAGATCCTCTTCAAATTTTGCAAACATAAAAATCGCACATCCGAGCCATAGCGAATATGCCGCTCCGGAATTAAAATCAACCGTTTTCAACGCAAGCCTGATATGCGCGGGCTTCATGAGGTCGAGTATCACTTTTCGGATATCCTCGGTTGCAAATCCGACTCCGTAGCAAGCGATTTCTTCGATATTCCACAGCCGATGCAGAGCATTTATCACGCGGTGCTTTTCCCGGCGGTCGAGATTCAGCCCCGAGCCGTCGGTTGGAAAATAGTATCGGTCAAGCTCCGCCGAAAGCCTTGCGTCAAGCTCGGGACAGATACCGCTCATTTACTCACCTCCGTTTTCATTTCCACCCACGCGATGAATTTTTCTTTCGGAACAATCAGACGATTCCCGACACGCAACGCGGGAAAGTCTTTTTCCTTCATCAGCTCGTATGCCGAGGATATGGCTATCCCCAGCACATTTGCAACCGTTTCCGCGTTGAGAAACAGCGGTAGCTCATCATAGGTCTTGTAGTTTGATTCTTTCATATAACACCTCCGTTATTTTTTGCAAAAAGAAAAAGTGAGCATCGGAAGAAAACAGAGTTGCACTCTGCAAAATCTTCTGATACTCACCCTTGGCTCCCGTTTTCACCGACGGGAGGATGGCTCACTTTCGATTGTTATCCTCTGAAGCCGTACCAATTCTCTCTGAAATGCGCGAGACGGTCTGCCAGTGAGAGGAGCGGGAACAAAAGCAGCGGCATTTTATATGTGCCAAATGCCTGATAGATACGCAGCGTTTCTTCAACACCTGCATCAACGTCCCTTGCCATAGTCAGATTACAATCAAACAGTTTTTCAAGTGCGGCTTTCGCCTCTTCCTCGGATATTCCGACCTTTGCGGCAGCAGAGGAAGCCGTAAATGCTTTTTCCGGATTTTCAAATTGATACGCAAGCACAAGGCGCACATTTTTATCGGAAAGCATTTTCAAAAGTTCTGCCGCATCTTCATTTTCAAGCAGTTTCAAGGATTCCTTATCGCTCGGGAGATATGTGAGAGCAATATCCTTATTTGCATATGCCGCGCCGGCAACTTCGGAAACGAATCCGCTGTGCTCGTATGGGTTCTTCGCAAACTGCGCTTTTGCTCTTTCCGCAAAATCGTTGTTATCTCCCGATCTCCACATGGTATTCAATATCTGGTCGTAAACCGCCTTGGGAGTTTCTTCGCAATTGAGCGGCTTTTCCTGCACCTTACGCCTGATTCCGAAAAGTTCATCAATCGTCACTCCAAGTGTATCTGCTATAATCGGGAGAAGCATAATATCGGGCATGGTCGCGTTGTTTTCCCATTTTGAAATCGCCTGTGCAGAAACGCCGATGATTCCGGCGAGATTTTCCTGCGTGATACCTCTTTCTCTGCGAAGGTCAGCTATTCTTTCTCCTAAAGTTTTCATATTTTATCGCTCCTTATTTTTGTTTTTCGGTCGACCGCGATTTTATTGTATCCGAAATCTTGTGGAAAGTACAGATATCATTTGGCAAGTCAGCTAAACTGTTTTGATAGAAAATCAACCAAAGAAAGCGGAAGGGTGGTCGGAAGAAAACAGAGCGCAGCTCCGTTTCTGTCTGATACTCACCCTTAGCTCCCGTTTTCACCGACGGGAGGATGGCTCACTTTCGATTAAAATGTTGCGCTTGTAACGGGAATGGCGACATATCCCCGCGCCACCTTCGGCTTTTCAATCACCGCAAGCATGGTTTTGCACTTGCCGCAAAGCATCGCCTTGCCGTGATAGCTTTCGTCCGCCGAGCGGACTGTCACAGTCAGCTTGTCGCGCGGATCGTCCGAATATAAAACCGTCCGTCCGCAGTTCGGACAGCGGGCTATGGGAATTTTGTTTTTCATAAATGCCTCCTTTGCGCATCAGACGATATCTTTGATAACCTTCAGCGCCACGCCCGCCATTCGGAGCGGTCGGCGGCGTAAAAAATGCTATCATCCCTCAACATATTTTATTGCTTTTATATCGCCCCAAAGCTTATCTGCCGCCTGTTCTATATGGCTTTTTTCGGTTTGCGTCAGGCTGCGGAAGCACTTGATTTCGAGCTTCCCGTTTTTGTTTTTCCATATCCCCGCCACATCGCCGTCAATGAGCAGTGACGGCATAACAATACCCGCAAGATTAAAAACGCCGCGAAGATATTCGGGCTTCAGATAGATGCTTTCCTTTTTTTGATACCCAAGCATAAGCTGGTCAAATCCCGCAAGGAAAATGCAATGCGGAATGTCCCCATCGTATGTTTTCCCGTTCGGTATGTAATAATATGTCCTGCCGTCGAAGTCAAATGACTCGACAGGCAAGTCCCGAAGCCAATTCTTGACCTCTGCCTGTTTTGCACCCGTATAATACATAGCGTCGTGTATCGTAGCGGGAGCAATATTCGTAAAATACCGCCGCGCTATCTCAAATTTTGCTTCTTCCTCGGGAATCGGAGAAAACTCGGGCGAGGCGATATATTGCTTTTTCTCCTGCACGGTGTAGTTCATAAAGCCGCGCACGCAAAGCTCGCGTATACCGCCGCCCCATGACTCGAACATACAATCCTCTTCGATTTTTGTCATCCCGCTTGCACGGCAAAGCTCCTTCAGCTCGTCGCGCGTGTATGCCCTCTCCGAAACCGCCGAGATGATGATATCCGCAAGATATTTCTGCCGTTCGGGCGTCAACGCCCAGCACGGGCGCTGATTTTTCATATAGGAATATCCCTGCCATTCGTTTTTGCGGTAATCTGCGCCGTTGTTGCACCGGATAAACAGCGGCAGATCGCTTTCGGCAAACACGTGAACCGTGCCGCGCACAGACCAGTTTTTCACAAGCCCATCGGCTACGGTCTGCTCGTCATAGTCGTTTGTACGGATTTTCAGTGAGTGCAAAGCGTTCGTCATAAACTGCGCCTGCACGCCGCAAAGGTCGCGCATCACTGTCAGCTTGTCCGCAGGCGCGAGCAGATATTGATTTGTCAGCTGACGGATTTTCAGTTCTTCAAGCGTCATAGTTTTCTCCTTTCGGTCAAGCGCAGTTGTTCGTTTTTTGGTTGCTACGATATCATATTTTTTAAGCCACTGATGAACGGTGGCAGTGTGCTTTGGTCGGTCGTAAAGGTAAAAATCAGGCACTGTTCCATTCCGTCATCAAAAATTTTGCCCTCAACCTTGATATGCCCCTTTTTATCCAATGCCAACGATACATAGCTACCATAGTACATTGCCGAGAGTGTTGCATTGAAACATTGAAACTCGTACATCTTCTGCAACTGCTCCACAAAGTCGTAAAATTGCTGTGTGGCACAGTCGCAGGAAGCGTATGCCCGAAATGTTCCTGATTTTACTCTCAACCAGACAGTGGCGTTGCACGGATATCCTTTATTGGCATCTTCACAGTAAAAAACACATTCTTCAATTGCCAAGTAGTTTTCCCCATATCTCAGCTCTGCCGGCGGGTATTCTGATTGTTTCATAAATGCCTCCTTTTCCGTCGGCTTCAATTGCTACGAGCGCGTCTGTGTTTCCGCTTTCTGCTCATGCGGGGAAAATCGCCGACTTTATTTCTAATATCATTATATATTATTTCAGAACAAATTTCAAGCATAAAACAGGGCAGATTCAAAGAATATGCCAAAGAAAACGGCTTTGATTTTATTGCGGCTTCAGTGGATAAAGACAATAAGGCAGCCGAAAATTGTTTCCTGAAATGCGGATATACGGTATCGGAGCATGATTTGATGACGGAATTTTGCAAAACGCTGTGATTTTTCGATATAGTATCGCTTTTTGAAAAAAGTAAAAAATGAGCATCAGAAAGGGAAGAGCAGCGTGCTTATTTCTTTCTGATACTCATTTTAACAAATGCATTATTTATTTGTAATCAAAAATATTATTATTTCTTAATGATTTCGACTTTATATATTTTAAATATTAAATTATCGATGCGCTGCTCGCCTTTTTTAGTATAGCTGAGTTCAAAGATGACAGACATTGCATATAACTCCCTGTTCCCTTTTTGATAATACATTTGCCGAATGATATCTTCAGCTTTATATGAATTGAAAATATCAAATGTTTTTATTTCCAAAACGGCATCATCAGAAGATAAGTCACATAAAGCTAATACTTTATTATTTTCTGAAAATGATATTTCTTGTGTTCTTATTTCTTTGTTCAAGAAAATTTTAGTTTTAATAAAGTCTATGACTTTGTCGATTCCACTTCTGACAACATCGCATGTTTCGTTTACGGCTCTAATGTACTCTTCATTTTCAGGAGCAAGAGATTTTAATGTTCCATCTTCATTTTTTATGATAGGAATTTCTTCATATTTTGAAGGGAGTTTACCTACTATTTTTAATTTTGAATTATTCAAAATCAAAAATTCTTTGCTGTCGCACTGCTTTGCTCCTACCATAGAGTTAATCATATTTTCAATAGATATTCCAGTTATATTAGTTGGAAACTTCCTTATTTTCTTTGTTAGATTTGAAGGAAGATAAAATTCAAATAGCAAAGAGTGCTGATGACATAAAATTGGTACCTCAATATTTGCTAATTCAGCTAATCTAGGAAAGCTTGTTAGATATGAGGCAGGTATTATATAATCATCACTAAACTTGTATATGCAGTCATTCTTTATCAATAGTCTATCGCAAACAAATTGTTCGAACAACCTCCATTCTAGGTAGCAGTCATTAATTCCATTATGCACTTTAGATACTCCACTGATACCCAATGCATTACATAAATTATCTTTTGTAAGATTTCCTGCGGCGTACACATCAGACGCGATTTTGTCTTTTATGTTTTCAAATCTTAGAGATTCCATTCCACAGATTTTATGCCGTGTACAATACTTACTTAAAAAATTATAATCAAACTTTCCGCCACTATAAAACAAAATTATTTTATCTGTAAGCTTAAATTCTGTAATTAAATCATCAAACTCTTTTTGATTTAAAGGGACTTCATTTTCTATGTCGGTATCATCTATGCCATTTATGTATGTTGTTAAAACTGTTGGCTGAAGTTCCAGTGGTAACAGGCGGCTATAAGTTTTTCCGTTTGAAGGATCATATAGTGCGATTGAGAGTAAATCATCATTTGCTGTTCGCAGTCCGTTTGTTTCCAAGTCCAAAACAACATATTGATTGGCAATGCTACTCTGCGATATTTTTGTTTTATCTATGCTTATTGATTCTGAGCATGACTTTTCTCCGGTGTTAAAATTAAAGCATTTTGTGAATTTAGGCAGCATGTATTCTATATTTTGGTTTAAATGCTCAAGCCATGCAATTTGTTCATCCAAATTTTTCGATTTTCTGTTTTTTGAGCGTTCTTCTTTTAATTCCCGCAATTTTTCTCTTATTAATTCATATTCTGAATTTCCATCCCTAAAAGCTACGATTATTTCTTTTAATTTTGCAATAATTGTCATTCCATAATTTGTTTTTGAGCATTCATAACTAATTTGCATTATCAAATTTGAAGTGAATTTATAGTAATGGTTAAACCATTGAGGGGCTGTATCTTTTTGCCACTTGTGACTTTCATAATCTGCTAGGTATCCTGTGGTTTCGTAAAAATTCTTCAGGCTTTCTACAACAGTTTTGGATTGTTTCAAAAACATTATTTTCACGGTCAATGTCTCCTATAAAAATATTTTTCAGAGGAATAGCTTATACCTGCTTGTTAGATACTTTTTTATTATTACTATTATATCATAAATTTCACCGTTAATCAACTCTATAATTAACGCAAGTAACATGAATATTGCAATTTCTCGTCTTTTATTTTGTTTTCACCGTCGGAAGATGACTTTCAGGACAAAATTCAAGCATAAAACAGAGCAGATTAAAAGATTGCGAGGTCGCAAAGCCCCCCCAAAAAAACAATTTCTTGAAAAAGTCGGGTCGGTATGCTATAATATAGGCGTAACACTTCTGAAATTGCCTGCAAACGGGACGGAGGGAACATCATGGAACTGAAAATCGGCATTTGCGATGACGATGCGGCGCAGGTGGCGCTGACAGAGAATCTGACAGCGCAGTGTGCGCGGGAAAACGGACACAACGCCAGAATAAAATCATATAAAAAATTACGGCAGGCTCTAAGTCTGCCGTAATTTCTGTAAATTATGCAAAAACTGCCGTACATTTTCGCGGAAGCCTGCTTTTTTTAGTACACCGTAGTGCGGATATCGAATACACCGTTGCTTTTTCTGCCAATCCGTGCCATTGTGCGCACCTCCTTTGTAAGCACACACAATACCACAAAGGCAGTGGAAAGTCCAGCGAAAACGGGAAAGTTAGCAATTAAGTATCAATCGTCTTGCAGACTATATCAAAACCCCGTTACAATGATCCACCTCGTGCTGAATGATCTGCGCCGTCCAGCCGGTATAGGTTTTCAACCTTGTCTGCATCTCCACGGTTTGGTACTGCACTTTGATGGTTTTATACCGCTTGCACTTGCGGGGATCTCCGAGAAGCGACAGACAGCCTTCTTCAGTGTCATACGCATCATCCTTTTTGATGATTTCGGGATTGAGCATCACGGTGTATACCGGAGTTCGTCCGCTCTCATCAAGAAACGCGATGATGCGTTTTTTCACGCCGATCATATTCGCCGCCATACCGACACAGGTTTCCTTGTGCGCCATCAGTGTGTCGAGCAGGTCTTGCGCGACAGGTAAATCTTCTTTCGTCGCAATCTCCGGCTTCCCGGCGAGGAAAATCGGATCATGCATCAGTTCTTTAATCATTTGCAGACCTCAATGATTTTCTTCAATATCTCCTCATCCGCAGGGCAGAAGGTATAGTTCGGAATTTCGCTCGGCGTGATCCACCGGATATCGTTATGCTCCAGCTTTTGCGGAACGCCATCGGCAATGGTGGCATTGAACAGCGTCAAATGCACAGTGATGTCCGGATATTCGTGGACAACATCCATAAACACATCGCCGACAGAGAGAGTGACGGAAAGCTCTTCCCGGCATTCCCGAATGAGCGCCTGTTCTTTCGTTTCGCCGGGTTCCACCTTGCCGCCGACAAACTCCCAAAGGAGTCCTCTTGCCTTGTGCGCCGGGCGCTGACAGATCATAAACTTTTCGCCCTCCCAGATGAGAGCCGCTACTACTTCGGTCACAAAAATCTCCTCATTTCATTGCTTGTCCTGTTTCAAAATGGCATCAAGAAGTGCTGTGCAGCCCTCATAAATATCCCGATACGCCACATCAAAGCGCTCGGAATACCACGGATCGGCAACATCGCCGCCGCGGGTGGTGTAATCCATCAGTTTATGCACCTTTCCCGCAGGATCGTCGCCGAAAATGCGGAGCATATTGCGGATGTTTGCGCTGTCCATGCCGATGAACAGATCGTATTTGTCATAGTCGCTCTTTTGCAACTGCACCGCGCACTTGCCGCCGCAAGACAGCCCATGTCTTTCAAGTTCGGCTTTCGCCGGCGGATAGACCGGATTGCCGATGCCGTTCCAAATTTCTTCCGTGCTTGTAGCGGAAGAAGCGACTAAAAAGCGATCCGCCACGCCTTGCTTTTTGGAAAGGTCTTTGAAAATAAACTCTGCCATGGGACTGCGGCAGATGTTGCCGTGGCAGACGAACATGATTTTTTTAACGACCATACTATATTTCTTCAATTCCCAAACTCTTCAAATATTGATATGTACCATCGTAGTATTCGGGCAGTCGTGTGCTATCCTCCCAGAAGCCACTGATGGTCTTGTTTGCATTACCCTTCGGAATGCAAATTATCATTCCAGCTCTTGCGCGAGTGAGTAAAACTCGATATGCATTAAGCATATATTTCCGCAACTCAATATTGTTGTCTGTTCTTCCTGTTTGTTCAACCCACTTTGTCTGACCGTTGAAACGATAAAAATGCCACTTGCCGTTCTCATATCGCATATCTGCATCCCACAAAAGGCAAGTATAATCCAACTCCAATCCTTGAACCTGAATTTCTGTTGCAGCATCTTCGAGATAGTTAGACGATCTCGTGTCAACTTTATCTTCAAGAAACCAGTGAACAGCATTTTCGTCTCCAGAGGGCAAAATTTGTACTCCGAGTGGCTTATACCTCGCTGATTCTTTCGTGACCAAGACTCCCGTGCGTTCTGTACCTCTTACTTTCTCATGAAGCCATTTTTTCGCTTTTCCCATATCCCTTGTCAAAACGATAGGATAATTATCTTTAATTTCA
>ERZ506995.196-NODE-196-length-24172-cov-5.917859_pt1 | contig 24172 bp, 27 predicted proteins | sample MGYA00512883_ERZ506995 | MGnify/ENA metagenome assembly ERZ506995
TCCCGCCAGCGTATGCGTCTCCGTCAATGACGAGATCATCCACGGCATCCCCGGCAAACGGGTGCTGCAGGAGGGCGACATCGTCAGCGTGGACGTGGGCGCGTTCATCGGCGGCTTCCACGGCGACTGCGCCGGCACCTACCCCTGCGGCAAGGTGTCCGATGAGGCGCTGCGGCTGATCCGTGCCACCCAGCAGAGCTTCTTCGAGGGCATCAGGTACGCCCGTGAGGGCTATCGCCTGTCCGACATCTCCGCCGCCGTCCAGGCCTATGCGGAGAGTCAGGGCTACAGCATCGTCCGGGAGTATGTGGGTCACGGCATCGGGCGCAATATGCACGAGCCGCCGGAGGTGCCCAACTATGGCCGCCCCGGCCATGGTCCCCGGCTTCTGCGGGGCATGACCATCGCCGTGGAGCCCATGGTCAACGCCGGCTCCGCCGCCATCGTGCAGATGCCCGACGGATGGACCGTTCGCACAGCCGACGGCAAGTATGCCGCCCACTATGAGAACACCGTTCTCATCACCGCCGGGGACCCGGAGCTTCTGACGGACCCCGAGGGCTCTTTGGTGTGAGCGTATGGACATTGCCAGATCCAACATCGTAAAATCTATCGCCGGCAGGGACGCGGGAAGCCTCTTCTTCGTGCTTGCGACGGAGGGAGACTTCCTCCTGCTGGCGGACGGCAAACGCCGCCGCGTGGAAACCCCCAAACGCAAGCGCCGCAAGCATGTGGAGCTGGTGGAGGAGGGCAGCGGCCCCGTTGCCGACAAGATCAGAAGCAGCGAAAAAATCACAAATAGTGAGCTTCGTAAAGCCTTAGCCGCATTCAGCGGCGGTAATCAGGACCAGGAGGGATAACACTTGGCAAAATCCGACATGATCGAAGTTGAGGGAGTGGTGGTTGAATCACTGCCCAACACCACATTCCAAGTTGACATTGGAAATGGTCACACTATCTTAGCGCATATTTCCGGAAAGCTCAGAATGAATTTCATCAGGATTCTGCCCGGCGACAAGGTGACAGTGGAGATGTCGCCTTACGATCTGACCCGCGGCCGGATTACCTGGCGTAGTAAGTAGGAGGTTTATTGACATGAAAGTAAGACCGTCCGTGAAGCCCATGTGCGAAAAGTGCAAGATCATTCGCCGCAAAGGTCGCGTTATGGTGATCTGCGAGAATCCCAAGCACAAGCAGCGTCAGGGCTAAGTAGAAAGTGGAGGTGCTTTAAAGTATGGCACGTATTGCCGGTATTGACCTGCCCAAGGATAAGCGAATCGAAATCGGTTTGACCTATATCTACGGTATTGGCAGAAAGAGCGCCCAGGACATCCTGGCGCAGACTGGGATCAACCCCGACACCCGCGTCAAGGATCTGACCGAGGCCGACGAAGCCAAGCTTCGTGAAGCCATCGACCAGAGCTACGTGGTGGAGGGCGACCTGCGCCGTCAGGTTGCCCTGGATATCAAGCGGCTGACCGAGATCGGCTGCTACCGCGGCACCCGTCATCGCCGCGGCCTGCCCGTGCGCGGCCAGCGCAGCAAGACCAACGCCCGCACCCGCAAGGGCCCCAAAAAGACCATCGCCAACAAGAAGAAGTAAGGAGGGAAGATAGAATATGGCTAATCCTAAGACCGGTAAGAAGGTCATCCGCCGCCGTCGTGAAAAGAAGAACGTCGAGAAGGGCCAGGTCCATATCCGTTCTTCCTTCAACAACACCATGGTCACCGTGACCGACAGCCAGGGCAACGCACTGTCCTGGGCTTCCTCCGGCGGCCTGGGCTTCCGCGGCAGCAAGAAGTCCACCCCCTTCGCCGCACAGAGCGCCGCCGAGACCGCCGCCAAGGCCGCCATGGAGCATGGCCTGAAGACCGTTGAGGTTTTCGTCAAGGGCCCTGGCCAGGGTCGTGAGGCCGCCATCCGCGCCCTGCAGGCCGTGGGTCTGGAAGTGACCATGATCAAGGACGTCACGCCCATCCCCCACAATGGTTGCCGTCCCCCCAAGCGTCGGCGTGTGTAATCGGAACAAGGAGGATAAGTAAGAATATGGCTAAGAATATGCAGCCTATCGCCAAGCGCTGCAAGGCGCTGGGCATTTCTCCTACCGTCATGGGTTACTCCAAGAAGGAGACCAAGCGCAACCCCGGCGGCCAGATGAGAAAGAAGAAGAGCGAGTACGCCATCCAGCTCAACGAGAAGCAGAAGGTCAAGTTCGTCTACGGCATCCTGGAGAAGCAGTTCCATGCCTACTATGAGAAGGCTTCCACCATGCCCGGCAAGACCGGCGAGAACCTGCTGAGCCTGGTGGAGCGCCGTCTGGACAACGTGGTGTACCGTCTGGGCTTCGCCATGACCCGCCGTGAGGCCCGTCAGCTGGTGAACCATGCCCATTTCACCGTCAACGGCCACAAGGTCAACATCCCCTCCTATCTGGTTCGCGTGGGTGATGTGATCGAGGTCAAGGAGAGCAGCCGCTCCTCCGTGGCCTTCAAGCGCCTGACCGGCGAGGATGCCCCGCTGGTCACCGTCCCCCAGTGGCTGGAGCGTGACAAGAACGCCCTGAAGGGCACCGTCACCAAGCTGCCCGCCCGGGAGGACATTGATATGCCCATCGAGGAACACCTCATCGTCGAGTTGTACTCCAAGTAATAGGGTCGAGACCCTCATAAAGCAAAGGAATCCAAGTAAGCGCGGACGTGTCCGCGCCGTAACGAGAATGAAGGAGGGTACTGCATGATCGAAATTGAGAAGCCCCAGATCGAGTGTATCGAAACACCCGGCGATGCTTCCTATGGAAAATATGTGATCGAACCCCTGGAGCGCGGTTACGGAACGACCCTGGGCAATGCGCTGCGGCGCATCATGCTCTCCTCTTTGCCCGGCACGGCGGCCACCAGCATCAAGATCGCCGGTGTGCAGCACGAGTTTTCCACCATCCCCGGTGTGAAAGAGGACGTGACCGAGATCGTTCTGAACGTGAAGAGTCTGCTGACCAAGCTGCACTGCGAGGGCACCAAGACCGTCTATATTGAGGCGACTGGTCCCTGCGAGGTGACGGCCGGCGACATCAAGAGCGACGGTGAAGTCGAGGTCCTGAACCCCGAGCTGCACCTGGCTACCCTGGATGTGGGTGCCACCCTGAGCATGGAAATCACCCTGAGCCACGGCCGCGGCTATGTGTCCGCCGACCGGAACAAGGCCCAGCGCCCCGGCGTCATCGGTGTGATCCCCATCGACTCCATCTATACCCCCGTGTATAAGGTGAATTACACGGTGGAAAACACCCGCGTCGGCAGCATGAGCGACTTCGACAAGCTGACGCTGGAGGTCTGGACGGATTCCACGATTTCCGCCCGCGACGCCGTATCCCTGGGCGCCAAGATCCTGTGCGATCACTTTGCCCTGTTCACCGATCTGTCCGATACCCTGGACGGCCGCCCCACCGTGGTGGAGAAGTCCGCGGATCCCCAGAGCACGGTGCTGGATATGACCATCGAAGAGCTGGACCTGTCCGTCCGCAGCTTTAACTGCCTCAAGCGCGCCAACATCAACACGGTGGCGGATCTGATCTCCAAAACCGAGGACGAGATGATGAAGGTGCGCAACCTGGGCCGCAAGTCCCTGGAGGAGGTCATCGGCAAGCTGGAGGCAATGGGCCTGTCCCTGGCCGACGAAGAGAACAACTAACGCGCCTCTGTGCGCATATCCTTACAAGGAGGAAACTGAAATGCCCGGAACTCGTAAGCTCGGTAAGACTACCGATCAGCGTATGGCGATGCTCCGTCAGCAGGTCACCGATTTCCTGGACAATGGCCGGATGGAGACCACCGTCACCCGCGCCAAGGAGATCAAGCCCCTGGCTGAAAAGATGATTACCCTGGGCAAGAAGGGTGATCTGGCTGCCTATCGTCAGGCGCTGAGCTTCATTACCAGAGAGACCGTCGCCCACAAGCTGTTCAAGGAGATCGCTCCTGAATATGCCGAGCGCAACGGCGGCTACACCCGCATCATCCGCACCGGCATCCGCCGCGGCGATGCTGCCGAGACCGCCATCATCGAACTGGTGAAGTAAAAATCCCAAGCTGCAAATGAGCTCTTTTGTATGGCACAGCCGCCATACAAAAGAGCTCATTTTTGCCATCTTGGAGGAAATGATGATCCCCCAGCCGGGAGGGCTGGGGGATCGTTGTGCAAAAATATGGGTCAGCGGCGTCCGCCGCCGAAGCCGCCCTTGCCGCCGAAGCCGCCGCCCCGGCTGCCGCCGGAGGAGCGTCCGCCGCCGCCAAAGCCGCCGCGATTGCCGAAGCCCCCGGACCTGGACCCGCCGCCGAAGCTGCCGCCGGAGGACCGGGAATAATTCCCAGGCCGGGGACTGCTGGACCGGGGAGGCCGGGGAGGCCGGGGAGGCCGGGGACCGCCGCCCATAGGACCGCCGGGACCCCGAGGGGGTCGGGGGGGCCGGGGCGCCCGGGGCCGACGGCCCCAGAAAATGGGATAGTACACCGGGCCGCCTGCCACCACCGGACGGCGGCGGTAGCGGTTATAGCGCATGCGGTCCAGCAGGGACCAGATCACAAAAATCCCCACGATCAGCAGGACCACGCCGGACACGCTGACGCCGGAGGCGGCAGAGGGCTGCTGCCACTCCCGGCTCTGAGCAGGCTGCTGGTGGGAGCTGCTCTGGCCCAGGGTCTGGGCCAGGACCACGTCGGACTGGCGGAAGAAATCCACCGCTGCCTGGGAATAATCCCCGGCGTAGTAGGGAGTGTCCAGGGCGGTTTTCAGCTTGGTCTGCTGGGTGTCGGTCATTTGGTCGGCTAAGTCATCGCCGCAGGCAACGTACCAATCGCCGCCCTTTACCAGCAGCAGGAGCATGTCGTTGGCTCCCAGGCCCCACTTGGCCCCCAGCTCCCGGGCGTAGTCCTCGGGCTTCCAGCCGCAGATATTGTCCACGGAAGCCACAGCTGCAACGGCATAATATTTGTCGTTCCAGGCGGTGTTGTATTCCTGGATGGTCTGCCGGGCATCCTGGGTCAGCAGGCCCGCCTGGTCACAGATCCAGTTAGAGTACGATACCTCCGGCAGGGAGGCGGGCTTTTTGCTGATGCCGTAGACGCTGGCGCCCAGGATGGCCAGGATCAGCACCACCAGTGCAAAGCCTCTTTTTTGATAAAATTTCATGGTGACGGCACCAGTCCTTTCCAGGGAGATTGAGGGGAAACGGCCCGCAGGGGCCGGCGAATCAGGACCTTGCCTGCATCAGGGCGCATTCGGGCGGACAGAGACGTCCGCCCCTACAGAGGGGAGGAGAACGGCGCTCCGCGAAGGGGGGAGCGGGGCTTAGCCCCGGAGCTCCAGGAGCTTCTGCTTCAGCTCGCCCTCGATGCGGCCCAGCTCCTGCTCGGCGGCCTTGCGCTTCTCCGCGCCCTCCTTCTGGATGTTCATGACCTCATCCAGGGTGGAGATCAGCTGCTGGTTGGTGTGCTGGAGGGTCTCAATGTCCACGATAGAGCGTTCGGCCTCCTTGGCGGTGGCGATGGTGCCCATCTTCAGGGTGTCGGCATTCTTGCGCAGCAGCTGGTTGGTCATCTCGGTGACGGCGTTCTGGGCGGCAGTGGCCTGACGGCTGTGCTCCATGCCCAGGGCCAGCACCATCTGGCTCTTCCACAGGGGGATGGTGTTCACCAGGGAGGACTGGATCTTCTCGATCATCTGGGTGTCATTGTTTTGCAGGAGGCGGGTCTGGGGCCCCATCTGCACGGACACCATGCGGGTCAGCTCCAGGTCGTGGAGCTTCTTTTCAAAGCGGTTGCACAGGTTCACCAGGTCGTTGTATGCCTGGGCGTCCTCGGCAAGACCCGTCTGCTCCGCCTTCCTGCGCAGCTCCTCCAGCTCGGTGGAGCGGACCTCGGCCAGGCGCTTCTTGCCGGCCAGAATGTACATGGTCAGCTCCTTGTAATACTTCAGATTCAGCTCGTACATCTGGTCAAACATGGCCACATCCTTCAGCAGGGTGATCTGATGCTGCTCCAGAGACTGGGCGATTTTGTCCACGTTGGCCTCTACCTTGCCGTACTGGGCCTTCATGGTTTCCAGACGGTTGCCGGTTTTTTTGAACAGGCCCGCCAGGCCCTTCTTTTCCTCGTCCTGGCCGAAGCCCTTCAGCTCCACCACCAGCTGGCTCAGGTCCTTGCCGATCTCGCCCAGATCCTTGTTGCGGACGCTGTTCAGGGCGTTTTCGGAGAAGCCTGCCACGCTTTTCTGGGCGGCGGCGCCATACTGGAGGATCATATTGGTGTCGCGGATGTCGATCTTGCGGGAGAATTCCTCCACGGCCTGCTTTTCCTGGTCGGTCAGCAGCTTGTCGTCCATCTCCACGGGCTGGATCTTTTTCTCCTCCTCCATCTGGGGGGCCTCCGGAGCCTCGGGAGTCAGGGTCAGGGTGGGCACCGCCTCAGCAGCGGCAGCGGCGGTGGGGTCCAGGGTCAGCTGGGGGGTCATGTTATCGGTCATGGTTATCGTCCTTCCTTATATCATTAAAAATGTTAAAGCTCCAATTGAATGCCGCCGTCCTGGGGGCCGTCGTCAGGCTTTGCCTGGGTGCGGTGAATGGGGTCGTCGCTGAGACCCTCCCGGGCCATCATGTTGTCCAGCACCGTGATGTCCGTGGAGATATCCAGGGCCTGGTCGCCGAACAGACTGTCCAGCTGCCGCTCGAAGGCAGTGACGATGGTGCCCATCATGCCCCGGACCCGCTCCATGGTGCCGGTGATGTTCTCGCCCTGGACCCCCTGATGACTCATGTCGTCATAGGCGCGCAGCAGCTTCAGGGTGGTGGGCAGGTAGTAGCTCATGAATTTGCGGATCTGGGGCAGCTGAGTGGGATCCTTCTGCACCTGCCGGAAGATCTTGTCGGATACCTGCTCCAGACGGTCGATCTGGGCGCTGATGGCCGCATCCTGGATGCTGTCGTTCAGGCGGCGCATTTCCTCCAGAGCTCCCTGGCCCTCGGATACCATCTTGTCCAGCTCCGGATTGCCGGTGGTTTTCGGCTCCTCCGGCACCTCCTCCACAACATCCTTGCAGAACAGGCGGGCGATGCCGTACACCGCGGCGGAGGCCGCCAGCACGATGACGAAGTGGCCCACCCGATACAGGGGGAACAGCAGGGCATACAGCACCCATACAGCCGCCGCCGCATACAGCGGCGCAGCCGGCTTGTGAACAATTTTTTTCATCCCATCGCCTCCGAATTTGCGTTGAGACCATTATACCCCACAGGCCATTTTCGGTCAAGAAAAAAGCCTGTGGGGCGGGGAAAATCAGATGGCCACGGGAATTTTTCCGTCGAAGGGCAGGGGCTCGTAGCCCTCCAGGCGGAAGCTGTCCCGGGTGAATTGGTAGAAGTCCGTAACGGCGGGGTCCACCACCAGCCGGGGGGCCGGACGGCCCTGCCGCCGCAGAAGCTCCTCCACCAGAGGGACATGGCGGTCGTAGATATGGGCATCGGCGATGACGTGGACCAGTTCGCCGGCCTCCAGGCCGGAGGCCCGGGCCATCATGTGGACCAGGACGGCGTACTGGACCACGTTCCAGTTGTTGGCCGTCAGCATATCCTGGGACCGCTGGTTCAGAATGGCGTTGAGGGTGCGGCCGGAGACGTTGAAGGTCATGGAATAGGCGCAGGGATACAGGGCCATCTCGTGGAGGTCCTGGAAGTTATAGATATTGGTGAGGATGCGGCGGGAGGCGGGGTTGTGGCGCAGGTCGTACAGCACCCGGTCCACCTGGTCAAACTCCCCCTCGGGATACTGGTGCTTCACCCCCAGCTGATAGCCGTAGGCCTTGCCGATGGAGCCGGTCTCGTCGGCCCAGCTGTCCCAGATGTGGCCCCGCAGGTCGTGGATGTTGTTGGACTTCTTCTGCCAGATCCACAGAAGCTCGTCGATGCAGGTTTTGAAATAGGTGCGGCGGATGGTGAGAATGGGAAACTCCTGCCGCAGGTCATAGCGGTTGATGATGCCGAATTTCTTCACCGTGTGGGCCGGAGTACCGTCCTCCCAGTGGGGGCGGACGTTCTGGTCCGTGTCCCACACCCCGTTTTCCAGGATGTCCCGGCAGTTCTGCTGAAATATTTCATCGGCGCGGCTCATAGGCGGCCCCTCCTTATACGTTTTGGGGTTATTGTACCATAACGGGGGGAGCATAGCAATAAAAATCCCGGCAGCAAGGCTGCCGGGATTCACTGGAAGCACCCCATATAGCTCAGGCCGGATCGGATTCATCCTTGAATTCAGATCGAAACAGCAGAAGCATGATCGCAGAATAGATGAGAAAGCAGACGTTCAGCCCAAGAACAGCGGGGATGGCCGGGAAGACGTTGTGAGACACGGTGGCATACATGGCTAAGGGATAGCTCAGCAGCGGGAAAAGAAGGCCGCAGTATCTGCGCCAGCGTAGCAGCCACCACGTGTTGCAGGTAAACACCAGCGCAACGAGAAAGTAGGTATTATTGAAGATAAGGGACAATGTGCAAAGCACAATGTTGATCAATTGAAGAAGCATACCCCGCCTGAACTGTTGGACGGTATACTTTTGCAGAGGACTCCACATAGGCAACCTCCTAGGAACGTGGGCCAACGCTCTTGTAAACGTTATAGCCATCCAGTGCCTGTGCATAGCAATTCTGATAGTAACTTTCACTCTTGTTATAACTCGTAGTCCTGGACCCGCTATCGATCTCTGCTCTTCTCGTACTAGAGGGTGAGGCATCTTCATATGCCTCGTATGAAACCGTTCTTATGGTCATGTTATAGGGATACTCGGAACTGTTAACATTAACATAACGTGAAAATATTGCTGTACAGGTATAACAATTCATCGATCCGGCTGCAATGGAAGCATACACACTTACAACGACGTTAAATGCAGTACAAATGGCTTGCACAATAGTATTTGTCACAATCAGTCCCAAAACAGAGGTAATCAGAGTTGACACAAATACTGCAGTCGACCAACTCTTATTCTGTGAAAAGCGCACTTCAAACCTCATGTCCTCATAAACCCGTACAGTATTTCCGTCCATGGTCGTACTATACCTTATGATGTCTTCAAAGGGCGATGTGCCAACGTACTTCACGAGTTGCGGATAAATATCTGCTCCCGCAGAACTGAATGGCTGAATGGAATTATGCATTTCAGATGGTGTGTTGCTGACGAAAATGATTTCCTCCGCTTGACTGATGTGATCTTCCGCATAAGCAATAATGTCCGTCCAAAATGCGGAACTAGATGGCTCAAAGGGCATTGGATAATCAGAAATATACCACTGGTACACTGTATCCGGATTATGAGAATACTTAATTGAAACTGTCATGGAATGGTGAGTATCATTTGTAATTATCGTCGCATCTCGGTCTTCGGATTGTAAAATGAACATATCACCATCTTCGGCCGCATAGAGACCGGGCAGTTCACTTTTGTTCGGAAGAGCCGAGGCAACAGTTGTAGAGGATAGTGAAAAGAGAAGTACGAAAATTAGGAAAATAGATAATCTTTTTTTCATATATAACCTCCATTTCAATTTCACGCGCAGAAGTAGTGAAAATATAAGTAAACGACAAATCCTCCTTTCTGCAATAATCATATAAAATATTATCGCATATATATTTGCTTTTGTCAATTACAAACATAATTAATCAAAAAAACAGTGCGATTTGCCAAATGCAGTTATTGCGTGTGCAGAGAAGCTAAACCCTGCCATAAGCAAAATCTGTTTGCTGCCGCGGAAAATAACTGGTATACTATATATGTATGACTATGTGAATCAGGAGGAAATGACTATGCAGTATGATGTGCTGATCGTGGGCGGAGGCCCCGGCGGAATTTATTCCGCCTATGAGCTGCTGAAGAAACGGCCGGACCTGAAGATCGCCCTGTTTGAGGCGGGACATGCCCTGAGCCGGCGGCACTGTCCCATTGACGGGGACAAGGTGAAGTCCTGCGTCAAGTGCCCCACCTGCGCCATTATGAACGGCTTCGGCGGGGCCGGGGCCTTTTCCGACGGCAAGTACAACATCACCAACCAGTTCGGCGGCACCCTGCACGAGCACATCGGCAAGAAGCGGGCCCTGGAGCTGATGGAATACGTGGATCAGATCAACGTGGAAAACGGCGGCCAGGGGACGCACCTGTACTCCACCGGCGCGACGCCCATCAAGAAGCTGTGCCTGGAGAACGACCTGCACCTGCTGGACGCATCGGTGCGGCACCTGGGCACGGACAAGAACCTGGTGGTGCTGGAGCACCTGTATAACCGGCTGAAGGACAAGATGGATATCTACTTCGACACGCCGGTGCAGTCCGTGGAGCGCACCGACGGCGGCTACCGGGTGGTGACGGACAAGGGCAGCTACGACGGGCGCTACTGCGTCATCTCCGTGGGCCGCAGCGGCAGCAAGTGGATGGAGGACGTGTGCCGCGAGCTGGAGATCGCCACCCGGTCCAACCGGGTGGACATCGGCGTGCGGGTGGAGCTGCCCTATGAGGTGTTTGCCCACCTTACCGACGAGCTGTATGAGAGCAAGATCGTGTACCGGACGGAGAAGTTCCAGGACCGGGTGCGGACCTTCTGCATGAACCCCAAGGGGGCGGTGGTCAACGAGAACACCAACGGCATCGTCACCGTCAACGGCCACAGCTATGAGGACCCGGCCATGCACACGGAGAACACCAACTTCGCCCTGCTGGTGGCCAAGCACTTCTCCGAGCCCTTCAAGGACTCCAACGGCTACGGCGAGAGCATTGCGCGGCTGTCCAATATGCTGGGCGGCGGCGTGATCATCCAGCGGTTCGGCGACCTGATCCGGGGCCAGCGATCCACCCCCAAGCGCATTGAGGAGAGCTTCGTGACCCCCACCCTGTCCGCTACTCCCGGCGACCTGAGCCTGGTGATGCCCAAGCGCATCCTGGACGGCATCATCGAGATGATCTATGCCCTGGACAAGATCGCCCCGGGCACCGCCAACGACGACACCCTGCTCTACGGCGTGGAGGTGAAGTTCTATAACATGGAGGTGCAGCTGGACAACAACCTCCAGACCTGCCACCCGGGGCTGTTCGTCATCGGCGACGGCAGCGGCGTGACCCACTCCCTGTCCCACGCCAGTGCCAGCGGCGTGTATGTGGCCCGGTATATCGCGGAAAACGCGTGATAATTGAAAACAATACGCACCCCCGGCGGGATTCCCGCCGGGGGTGCGATTTTTGTTCGCTTACTTGATACGGTACATCATAGCCCCGCACTCACGACAGGTGCAGTTGTCACCGAGAACCCGCATACGAACAACTCGTCCGCATCCGCTGCATTTGAAAAAATCACCCGAATGAAGACGAACACCCTTCATGCGATAAAACATATAATTACCCCTGCCTATTGTTCCTGATATTCGCTGCAATGACCCTCGTGTCTGACGGTCTTGTCCCAGTAGCTGCAATAGCCCTTGCCGCTGCCATCCGGCTGGTAGAAGCGGCAATTTGAGCACTTATCCGTGTTGTTGTACATCATCCACCTCAATCATAGAAACTCAAAATGGTGTCAATCACATCTCCTTGCCAAAGCTCCTCCTGCTGCAACTGAAACTCATCCGGTTTACGCATCAGCAAACCCTTCAGAAGTTTTCCCTGGCTGCGCGTCTCATCAATTTTGTTGGCACGCGTGTTCTCTGCGGAATAGCCCAGCAAAGGGAAAGAGAGAACCTGCCCATTGACCACCACGCCGATATCGAAATAGCGGCTGGGCGGATTGGGGTGTGAGATGACCAGCATCGGAACCCGGCTGCCAAATAAGCCGCCGCTCTTTGCAACATCCGACCGAACAACAGCAGGAATCCCTTTCTTTTTCAGTTCTTCCGGAAGACGCTTTTCCAGAATGGAAAAGTAATCCGCTCCGGCATTGGCGATTCGTATCGGGTTATGTGCTTCGCCACGAAACTCGCTCGTATTGTAAGACATTTGGCCTCCTCCTTGTATCGTTGATTGATATTTACACTGCTCTGCGACTGTCTATAATTAAAATACCAAAGTATTTTATATTTGTCAAGTGTTCGTTGATAATAGTATTTTGATAATGGATATCGCGTCCGGTGCAGGAGGATGGAGCAATGTTGAATAAGCGCATACACGATCTTCGTGTGGCCCAGGGATACAGCCAGGTGACCCTGGCCAAGCGCCTGGGCGTATCCAAGCAGGCGGTGTCCAACTGGGAAAATGACAACATTCAGCCATCCATAGAGATGCTTTTGCGACTTGCCCAGCTGTTTTCGGTATCCACGGACTATCTGCTGGGTCGGGAGACCTCTCTGTGCGCAGACCTGAGTGGACTTTCTGAGGAGGCGGCAGGCCATGTCCTGCTGCTGATTGACGATCTCCGCCGGGCGGCAGACCTCCGGAACACCTGAAAACAATACGCACCCCCGGCGGAATCCCGCCGGGGGTGCGATTGCTTCTATATGTATTCTCTCAGAACAGGCCGGTGATGACGCCGTTTTCGTCCACGTCGATCTTTTCCGCCGCCGGGACCCGGGGCAGGCCGGGCATGGTCATAATGTCGCCGGTATAGGCCACGATGAAGCCGGCTCCGGCGCTGACCCGCAGACTGCGGACGGTGACAGTGAAGCCCGTGGGAGCTCCCAGCAGGGTGGGGTCGTCGGACAGAGAATACTGTGTTTTGGCCATGCACACCGGCAGCTCGCCGAAGCCCAGCTCCGTCAGGCGCTGGAGCTGCTTCTGGGCGGCGGGGGTCAGCACCGCCTGAGCGCCGCCGTATACCCGGCCCACAATGGCGTTGAGCTTATAGGCCAGGGAGGCGTTGTCGGGATAGGCAAAGGAGAAGGGGGCCAGCTGGGGCTGATCGCACAGGCGCACCACCTCCTGGGCCAGGGCACGTCCGCCCTCGCCGCCCTTGGCCCACACCTCAGACAGCACGGCATTGACTCCCAGGGCGCGGCATTTGTCCTCCACCAGGCGCAGCTCCGCCGCCGTATCCGTGGGAAAGGCGTTGATGGCCACCACGCAGGGCAGATGGAAGGTATTGCGGATGGTGTTCACATGGTGCAGCAGGTTGGGCAAGCCCTTTTCCAGGGCGGACAGGTCCTCCCGGCCCAGCTCCGCCTTGGGGACACCGCCGTGGTATTTCAGGGCCCGGACCGTGGCCACGATGACCACGGCGGAGGGGCGCAGACCGGACAGGCGGCACTTGATATCAAAGAACTTCTCCGCCCCCAGGTCTGCGGCAAAGCCCGCCTCGGTGACGGCGTAGTCCCCCAGCTTCAGGGCCATGCGGGTGGCGGTGACGCTGTTGCAGCCGTGGGCGATGTTGGCAAAGGGGCCGCCGTGGATAAAGGCGGGGGAGTGCTCCAGGGTCTGGACCAGGTTGGGCTTCAGGGCGTCCTTCAGCAGGGCGGCCATGGCTCCCTCGGCTTTGAGATCGTGGGCGGTGACGGGACGGCCGTCGAAGGTATAGGCCACGATCATGCGGCCCAGCCGGGCCTTCAGGTCGGTGATGTCACTGGCCAGACACAGAACGGCCATGACCTCGCTGGCCACGGTGATGTCGAAGCCGTCCTCCCGGGGGACACCCTGCATTTTGCCGCCCAGGCCGTCGATGACGTGGCGCAGCTGGCGGTCGTTCATGTCCACGCAGCGCTTCCAGACGATCTGCTTGACGTCGATGCCCAGGGCGTTGCCCTGCTGGATGTGGTTGTCCAGCAGAGCGGCCAGCAGGTTGTTGGCCGCGCCGATGGCGTGGAAATCGCCGGTGAAGTGAAGATTGATGTCCTCCATGGGGATGACCTGGGCATAGCCGCCGCCGGCGGCTCCGCCCTTGACGCCGAACACCGGCCCCAGAGACGGCTCCCGCAGGGCGGCTACGGCGTTTTTGCCGATTTTGCGCAGGCCGTCCGTCAGGCCCACGGTGGTGGTGGTCTTGCCCTCGCCGGCGGGGGTGGGGGTGATGGCGGTGACTAAGATGAGCTTGCCATCGGGCCGGTGGGCCTGCTCCCGCAGCAGGCGGTAGTCGATCTTGGCCTTGCAGCGGCCGTACTGCTCCACATACTGGGGGTCGATGCCGCAGGAGGCGGCAATGTCGCCGATGGGCAGGGGCACGGCTTGCTGGGCGATCTGGATATCTGTCATGTATTGTCTCCCTTCTGTTCCCTATCCTGTCCCCGGATGGGGACCCTATGGGAAGCATTATACGGCATCGGAGCGCAATTGTCACCAGGAAAATGGCCGGAAGGAAGAAAAAAGGAAGCGGACGAGGCTCTGCCCCGTCCGCTTTTATACCGTTATGCCTGCCGCAGAATTTCCTGGATCTCCGCCAGACCTGCGGCAAAATGGATGCCCTGCTGCCGGTCCGGGGAGGACAGGCCCTTTTCGATCATGTGCTCCAGCAGGGCCTTCAGATGGTCATAATACCCATTGAGGTTGTACAGGATGCAGGGAGCCTTCAGCTGCTTCAGGGACACCTGGGACATGACCTCGGCAATCTCCTCCAGGGTGCCGGTGCCGCCGGGGAAGGCGATGAAGGCGTCGCCCAGCTCGATCATTTTCGCCTTGCGCCGGGCCATGTCCTCCGTGACGATGAGCCGGGTCAGACCGTCGTACTGATAGCCTGCGTCCATGAAAAACTGCGGCTCCACACCGGTGACCTGGCCGCCGGCTTCCAGAACGCTCCGGGCCAGGCGGCCCATAAGACCGGTTTTGGACCCGCCGTAGACCAGGGCGTTGCCGCTGGTCCCGATCCACCGGCCCAGCTCACGGACGGCACGCTCCAGCGCCGGGTCGTTGCCCCGGCTGGCGCCAAGATAAACGGTGATGTGCATGTGCATGACTCCCTTCGATTTTTTCCTTACTATACCAGGCTTTGCAGGGAAAGTCCAGGGAAACGCCTGCCAAAAAGGATTTTTGACAAGCTCAGCCCCTCCGGATTGGCCGGAGGGGCTGCTTTGGTGATGGCTTGTTATTCTCCGTAGCGGACGTGGAGCAGCTCATGGCAGCGCTCATGGCCGTACTCGTCCAGCAGGCGGGTGACAATGGGGTTCTTCTCCGCCCCCTTGAACATGGCGGTGGCGTCCGCCTCGTACAGACCCGCGCCGCGGCGCTTCTTCGCCGCCGTCAGGCCATAGGGCTGGCCCGCGCCGCCTACGCAGCCGCCCTGGCAGGTCATGACCTCTACCAGGTGATAAAACCGCTTTCCGGCCTCCACGTCGGCGATCAGCTCCTTGGCGTGGGACAGGCCGTTGACGATGGCGATGTGCAGCTCCTGGCCCTCCACGGTCAGGTTTACCTCACGGATGGATCCGTCGCCCCGCAGGTCCGTGACCCGGATGGCCTGAAGGGCGTTGTTGCTCTTGTCCGGCAGACAGTACCGCACCACGGCCTCTGCCACGCCGCCGGTGACGCCGTAGATCACCGCCGCGCCGGAGCCCAGGCCGAAGGGCAGGTCCGGGGCCTCAGGCTCCAGCTCCGTCAGCTGAATACCGGCCTCCCGGATCATGTCCACCAGCTCCCGGGTGGTGATGACCAGATCCACGTCGGGCTGCCCGTCCCGGGTAAATTCCGCCCGGGCGGCCTCCATCTTCTTGGCGGTGCAGGGCATGATGGCCATGTGATACGTCCACCGTCCGTCGGCGGCGTCCTTTGCCTGATACTTATCCCGCAGCACGGCGGCGAACATCTCCATAGGGGACTTGCAGGAGGAGATATTCCGCAGATACTTGGGGTCGTTGAGCTCCAGATACTTCACCCAGGCGGGGCAGCAGCTGGTGAACATGGGGAAGGGACCGCCGGCCTTCAGCCGCTCCAGGAACTCCTGGGACTCGCTGATGGTGGTCATATCCGCGGCAAAGTCGGTGTCGTACACCTCCTCCACGCCCATGAGCTTCAGGGCCTTTACCAGCCGATCCATGACGTTTTCTCCGGCGGGCAGGCCGAACTCCTCGCCCAGGGCCACCCGCACGGCGGGGGCGATCTGGACCACCACCCGGTTTTTCGGGTCGTGGAGGGCCTGCCAGGCCTGGCCGATCTGGTTTTTCACGGTGATGGCGCCAGTGGTGCACACGGCAGCACACTGGCCGCAGCCCACGCACTTGGTGTCCGCCAGCTTCCGGTCAAAGGCGGGCATGACCTGCAGCTCGCTGCCCCGGTGGGCATAGTTCAGGATGCCCTGGCCCTGGAGCTCCTCGCAGACCCGGACGCAGTCGCCGCAGAGAATGCATTTGTTGGGGTCCCGGAAAATGGCCAGACTGGTGTTGTCCTGCTCATAGCGCTCCCGGGTGTCCGGGAACCGGACCCGGCTGACGCCGAAGCGCTGGGCCAGGGCCTGCAGGCGGCAGTTGCCGCTTTTGGCGCAGGTGGTGCAGCTGCAGTCGTGGGAGGCCAGCATCAGCTCCAGGATCATCCGCCGGTGCCGCAGCAGCCGGGCGGTGTTGGTGCGGATCTCCAGCCCGTCCCGGGGCTCCATGGAGCAGGATGCGTCGATTTTACCGGTTTTAACATTTTCCACGATGCACATGCGGCACGCGCCGTGGACCGACAGCTCGGAATAGTAGCAGAAGGTGGGCATGTCGATGCCCGCCTTGCGAATAACGGAGAGGACGTTCTTCTCCCCGTCGAACGGCACCCGCTGGCCGTCTACGATCATGATTCCCTTGGCCATGGTCATACCTCCTCCTCAATGGCGTCGATAGCGCCGAAGGGGCAGGCTCCCCAGCAAGCGCCGCAGTGGATACACTTGGTGGTGTCGATGACGTGGGGCATGCGGATCTGGCCGGAGATGGCGTCCATGGGACAGTTCTTGGCGCACTTGCCGCAGCCCTTGCACAGCTCGGGAATGATCTCCAGATGGCGCTTGCGCCCGTTGCAGATGGGACAGTGGTGGTCCACCACATGGGCCAGATACTCGTCCCGGAAATAGCGCAGGGTGCTCTGGACGGGCTTGCAGGCGCTCTGGCCCAGGCCGCACAGAGCCGTCTCGGTGATGGTATTGGACAGATTCTCCAGCAGCTCCAGGTCCTCCATGGTGCCCTCGTTGCCGACGATGCGGTCCAGGATCTCCAGCATGCGCTTGGTGCCCTCCCGGCAGGGAACGCACTTGCCGCAGCTTTCGTTCTGGGTGAAGCTCATGAAGAAGCGGGCAGTCTCCACCATGCAGGTGTCCTCGTCCATGACCACCAGGCCGCCGGAGCCGATCATAGCCCCGATCTTCTTCAGAGAGTCGAAGTCCAGGGGCAGGTCCAGGTGCTCACTGCTGGCGCAGCAGCAGCCGCCGGAGGGGCCGCCGATCTGCACGGCCTTGAACTTCTTGCCGTCGGGGATGCCGCCGCCGATGTCAAAAATCACCTCGCGGACGGTGGTACCCATGGGCACCTCGATCAGGCCGGTGTTCACCACATTGCCGGTCAGGGCGAAGGCCTTGGTGCCGGGGCTCTTTTCCGTGCCGATGTGCCGGTACCAGTCCACGCCGTTGCGGATGATCAGGGGGACGTTGGCAAAGGTCTCCACGTTGTTGAGCACCGTGGGCTTGCCCCACAGGCCGTGCTCAATGGTGCGGGGGGGCTTTACCCGGGGCATGCCGCGCTTGCCCTCGATGGAGGAGGTCAGGGCGCTGCCCTCGCCGCAGACAAAGGCGCCTGCGCCGCGGTTCACATGGAGGTGGAAATTGAAGCCGCTGCCCAGAATGTCGTCCCCCAGCAGGCCCAGCTCCTGGGCCTTTTCAATGGCGGTTTTCAGCCGGGACACCGCCAGGGGATACTCGGCCCGGACGTAGATATAGCCCTCGTCGCTGCCGGCGGCCAGGCCGGCGATCATCATGCCCTCCAGCACGGAGTGGGGATTGCCCTCCATAATGGAACGGTCCATGAACGCGCCGGGGTCGCCCTCGTCGCCGTTGCAGACGATGTACTTCTTGTCCGCCTGCTGCCGGCGGGCGCCGTCCCACTTCTGCCCGGCGGGGAAGCCGCCGCCGCCCCGGCCCCGCAGGCCCGAGTCGATGATATCCCGGCAGATCTGCTCATCCGTCATCTCGAACAGGGCCCGCTCAAAGCCGGAGTAGCCGCCCTTGGCGATGTACTCCTCAATGTCCTGGGCGTCGCTGGTGCCGCAGTTCTCCAGCACCACCCGGTGCTGCTTTTTGTAGAAGGGGATGTCCTCCTGCCGGGGATAGGCCACCCCGTTCAGCCGGTATACCAGCCGGTCGATGATCTCCCCGCCCAGAACGGTCTTTTCCAGGATCTCGTGGCAGTCCTCAGGCTTCACATGGATGTACATGATGCCCATGGGCTCAATGTGGACCAGGGGGCCCATTTCGCAGAAGCCGTGGCACCCGCTCATCTTGATGTGCAGGCTCTTTTCCTCGTCGCTGTCGTGCTTCAGGCCGATATACACCGGCAGGCCCCGGCTTTCACACTCGTTTTTCAGGTTTTCATAGATTTTCAGCGCGCCGCCGGCAATGCAGCCGGTGCCGGCGCAGATCAGCACGGAGGGGGTCTCCTTGCTGCGGCGCAGGGCCTGCTGGGCCTTATGGCGCAGATCGCAGAACGCGTCGCGGGTCAGTTTCATTGGGCGGCCTCCTCCTTCCGGATACGCTCCAGCAGCTCCAGGGCGCTGGTGGGGGTCATTTTGGCGTGGACCTCGCCGTCCACGGTCATCACCGGGGCCAGGCCGCAGGCGCCGAGACAGGCCACCGTTTCCAGGGTGAACATGCCGTCGTCGCTGGTCTTACGCTTGCCGGACAGGCCCAGGTACTCGTATATGGCGTCGTAAATGGGGCCGGACTTCCGGACGTGACAGGCCGTACCGGCGCAGACCTTGATGATGTGCTTGCCCTTGGCCTCCAGGGAGAAGTTTTCATAGAAGGTGGCCACGCTGTACACCTTGGACACGCTGATGCCCAGGCGCTGGGCCACCAACGTCAGGTTGGCCTCGCTGAGATAGTTGTATGCCGCCTGGATATCCTGCAAAATGGCAATGAGATTTTCCGTTTTGCAGCCGTATTGCTCCACAATAGCGGCAGCCCGTTCGGTTTGGGGGTTCATTCCTTTCCTCCTCTTTGCTCTGTTGAAGATTTTCTATCGAACCAGTTTCGTTAAATGATTCATCTAATATTTTATCATACACAGAAAAAATTCGCAACAGGAAATTGTGAAAATTTTGATAAAGGATTTCCGGCTTCATGCATAATAATTGAAACGAACGAAATACGGCATTTCCCGCAGGGAGCTTTCCTATCCGCCGAAGGCAGTGCGGGTTTGCCGGCTTCCCATCCATAGGAGACAGCGTCAGGACAAAAAGGGAGGGCGGACCGGGAAACCCCGTCCGCCCCCAAGTGAGGAGAAAAATGGTAAGAAAATAGCAATGGTATCAAATCAGCATGGCCAAAAGCCACACCGCGCCGATGACCGCGCCGCCCAGAAGGGCTGCCAGCCACGGGGACATGCGCAGCCGCCGCCGGGGCGGCGCGCCGTGGGACCGGGCATAGTCCTTGGCAATGCGGATGGCCTGGTCCACCACCTGTTGGGAGGTGACCCCGCCGCTGCCCACTGCCGCGTCGTTGCGCACGATGAAAATTGCCTGCTCGAATATATGCGGGTCCGGGGAATCCACCACAATGACCCGGCGGGAAAGTCCTTTTACCAAGAGTTATGCCCTCCTCTGTTGCGATTTCGTCTGACAGGTTCAGTATGCCCGCCCATAGGGGGAATATACCCGCTAAACCGGCTTTTTTTCGCCGGAGGACAGGTGCAGTGCCAGCACGGCGCAGTCGTCCTCCAGGCCCTTGCGCCCCCGGGACTCCGCCAGGATCAGCGACACCAGAGCGTTGACGTCCCGGCCGCTCCAGCCTGCCAGCAGATTTTGCAGCCATTCGTCGTTTCCCGCGTCGGCAATGCCGTCGGACACCATGACGAAAAAGCTCCCGGCAGTCAGCTGGAGCCGGGTGCACTCCGGCGCGTCCCGGACGGCCTGGAGCCCGGCGGGCAGGGACTGCCCGGCATAGCGGCTGACGCTGCCGCCCCGCTTGCAGTAGGACGGGGCAGCTCCGTATTTATACAGGGCCGCCTGGCCGCTGGACCGCTGCAGGGCCAGCAGGTCGATGGTGGTGAAGCCTCCGCCGCTCTCTCCCCGCAGGGACAGGGCGGTGTTTAAGGTTTTCAGCGCCGGACCCGGCTCAATGCCCGCCTCCAGAAACTGCCGCAGCAGCCGGACGGTCATGGCGGCCTCCCGGTGGGCGGCCTCGCCGCTGCCCATGCCGTCGGACAGCAGCAGATACACGGCGCCGCCTACCTCGAAGGAATCCAGCTGATCGCCGCAGACATTCTGCCCCTCCCGGGGCCGCAGGGACGACGCCACCCGATAGCCCATGGCCTGGGCGCTGGCGGGGACGGCGGGACCGGCACTGGCCAGCAGGTCCCCCAGCTGGGCATACTGCTCCCGGGCCTGGTCCCGGACCTCTGACAGCCGCCGGTGATACTGCTGCCGCAGCAGATAGGACCGCAGCTCCAGATTCACCGCCTCCACAAATTCCGTCAGATGGACGCAGCGGGAGGTGAAATACAGGGGAAAATCCCCGGGCAGCGCCTGACCCCGCCGCAGCAGCTGGGGACAGGCGTCATTGAAGGCGTTGTAGGTGGCGCCGTAATTCTGCCGCCAGCAGGTATCCCGCAGAATACACCGGCGGCACACCTGCTCCGCCGCCCGGTCAAACAACACAGAGGGATTTTCCGGCTTTTCCGGGGCGGTGCCCCGGAAAAAGCTGTCGTACAGATCCCGCAGGGCGGCGGCAGGCTTGGCGAAGCGGTCCTGCAGGGGCCGCTTTTCCGGCTGGGGCTCCTTTTTTTCCGCCGGCGGAGTCAGCCGGGGCAAGGGCAGAAGGGACAACATTCCGCCCGAGGCCAGCTCGATCACGCGATACAGCGGCTCCTCCATTCCCAGAAGCAGAACGCAGCCCGCGCCCACGGCGCAGAATGTCCCGATGCGCACCGGGACAGGGGCGGGACGGACCCGGGACAGGGCGGCGCAGGACAGGGACAGCACCGCCATAGGCGCAGGGTCCGGCGCATCCCCCAGAAGGCCCATACACAGCCCCACTGCCGCGCCCCAGGCGGCTGCCCGGACCGGCTCCAGCTCCCGGACGCTGCGGATGAGCAGAGCGGCCGCCAGACACATGCCCGGCGACACGCCGCTCAGGCTTACCCGGCCTGCCGCCAGACACACGCCCACCGCCAGCAGCAGGGGCAGACGGTCCCGGCGGCGCAGCAGCAGATCCGTGACCGCGGCGGCCGCAGCCATGCAGAATCCGCACAGGCCCCACAGCTGGGCCGGCCGGGCGATGAGATACGCCGACTGCACCAGCAGCAGCAGCGCCGCCGCCAGACCGGGCCGGAAGGCCCGGCGGGCAAACAGCCTGGTATCATAAAAGGCGATGCTGCCGGAAAAGATGAGAATGGACGCCGCCAGCTGGCGCAGGCCTGCCTGAAACGGCAGAAACAAAAAGGCCCCCGCACCGCAGCCCAGCACGCAGCAAAGCCCCGGCAGGCCCGGGCCTGCCGCCGCCGTCAGAGCCAGGGGCAGCGGGGCGCACAGGCCGCCGAAGCTGCCTGCTGTCAGCAGGCACGTCAGGGCCGTCCGGCCCAGGGGGTCAAGCAGCCGCCGTTTCTCCCGGGGCAGAGGCAGAAATTTCATGGACAAGCCCTCCTTTTCCCCCATTGTAGCCGGGGACAGGGAGAAAACCTGTCGGGAAATAGCAGGGACGGCGTATTTTCAGGGCGGACTGGGCTATACGCAGTGAAATGTTAAAAATATGTTACGGAAATCGGCGGATTTGTTTAAAATATTCTTCTTGTTATTGGCGGTCAAATGGTATATAATCAACTATATTATGTCCTTATGCCGCTTTTCCCGCGGCAGCCTATAGAAAGGAAGTTAGCTATGATTAAGGTCCGAACCGATCAGGGCGAGATTACCATCAGCAGCGCGGTATTCACCACCATCACCGGCGCGGCAGCCACCAACTGCTTCGGCGTCAAGGGCATGGCCTACCGCAGTATGACCGACGGCCTGGTGCACCTGCTGCGGCGGGAAGCCATGAGCAAGGGCGTGAAGGTCACCTATAACGAGGACGGCACCGTTTCCATCGAGCTGCACATCGTTGTGGAAAACGGAGTCAATATTGCCACGGTCTGCCGCTCCATTATGAGCGAGGTCAAGTATGTGGTCACCAAAAATACCGGCGTGGAGGTCCGCGAGGTCAATGTGTGCGTGGACTCCGTTACCGTGTAAGCTGCCGGTCAAAGGAGAAACGAAAAGATGACAGATAGAATCAGCGGCAGCGCCTTCAAACAGATGATCACCTTCGGCGCTGCCTGTGTCACCCAGCAGAAGCAGGCCATCAACGATCTGAACGTGTTTCCGGTACCCGACGGCGATACCGGCACCAACATGAGCCTGACCATCCAGACCGCCGTCAACGAGCTGAAAAAGTCCGAGCCCGCCACAGTGGGCGAGGCCGCCAAAATCACCGCAGGCGCCCTGCTGCGGGGCGCCCGGGGAAACTCCGGCGTGATCCTCTCCCTGTTGTTCCGGGGCCTGTCCAAGTCCGTGAAGGGCCTGACCGACATGGATGGCGCGCAGCTGGCCGCCGCCATGGCCGAGGGCGTCACCACCGCCTATGGCGCGGTGATGAAGCCCGCCGAGGGTACGGTGCTGACGGTGTCCCGTCTGGCCGCCGCCCGGGCGGTGGAGGCCGCTCAGGAAAACCCCAGCGCCGAATATGTGATGGAGCAGGCCATTGCCGCCGGGTATGAGACGCTGGCCCAGACCATCGACATGAACCCGGTGCTGAAAAAGGCCGGTGTGGTGGACGCGGGAGGCAAGGGCTACCTCATCATTCTGGACGGCATGCTGCGGGCTCTGCGGGGCGAGGCTCTGCCCCAGGTGGAGGAGGACGGCGAAAAGGACCAGGACAAGGCGGATTTCGGCGCCCTGAGCCTGGAGGACATCACCTTCACATACGACACCGTGTTTATCGTCCGCAAGCGCGACGGCGTGGACATCGGCCCCTATCGGGCCTATCTGGACAGCATCGGCGACAGCCTGGTCATCGGCGAGGACGACGAGGCCTTCAAGGTCCATGTCCACACCGACACCCCGGGCGAGGCTCTGACGGAGGCTGCCAAGTACGGCACCCTGGAGCTGGCCAAGATCGAAAACATGCGCACCCAGGCGGAGGAGCTGGCAGCCGGCAAGAAGGCCCAGAGCACCGACGACCTGGACGCCATTGAGGAGGAGCTGGAGTCGGCGGAAAATGCCGTGGCCGCTCCGGAGAAGCGGTACGGCTTTCTGGCCGTGTGCGCCGGCGACGGGCTGGCTGCCACCTTCCGGGATCTGGGCGTGGACCGCATCGTATCCGGCGGGCAGACCATGAATCCCTCCACCCAGGCTATTTTGCAGGAGGTAAACCATACCCCCAGCGAGGTGGTGTTTGTGCTGCCCAACAACAAGAACATTGTCATGGCTGCCCAGCAGTGCGTGGGTCTGACGGAAAAGCAGGTCATCGTGGTGCCCACCGCCACCGTGCCCCAGGGGATCTCCGCCATGATGGCGGTGGACCCGGAGGAGCCGGACCCTCAGGCCATCCTGGCGGCTATGACGGAGGCTGCCGCCAACGTCACCACCGCCCAGGTCACCTATGCCGCCCGGAACTCCGACTTCGACGGCTTCGCCATCAATGCCGGCGACTATCTGGCTCTGACGGACGGGAAGCTGTTCGGCACGGAGCGGGAGCTGGACGGGCTGCTGGATAAGCTGGCGGCCCTGGCCGCCGAAAAGGGCGCGGAGTTTATCACCGTGTTCTATGGCGACGGCATCAGCGAGGCCGACGCCCAGCACGCGGAGCAGCGATTTATAGACGCCTGCCCGGAGGCTGAGGTGTCCCTGCTGCCCGGCGGACAGCCTGTATATTACTATATTATCTCTATTGAATGATATATTGTGCATTTTGCGCATTTTTCAAAGGGGGGCCGACTTGGTCGGCCCCCCAGCTTGTCAAAAATCCTTTTTGACAAGCTGGGGGGACATTTTCAAAACTTTCATAAAAGTTCTGAAAATGCGGTGATT
>ERZ506995.224-NODE-224-length-22381-cov-4.840948_pt1 | contig 22381 bp, 21 predicted proteins | sample MGYA00512883_ERZ506995 | MGnify/ENA metagenome assembly ERZ506995
TCGCTTCTCCGGCGGTGAAAAACAGCGGATTGCCATTGCCCGCGCTATCCTAAAGAACGCCCCCATTTTGATTTTAGACGAAGCCACAAGCGCCTCTGACCCGGAAAATCAGATGGAGATTGACAAAGCCATTCAAAATCTCTGCAAGGGAAAGACCGTCATTGTGGTAGCCCATCGTTTGAGCGCGTTGAAGATGTGCGAGCGTGTAGCAGTGGTTGAAAATCACACAATTACCTGTGTCGGAACCCATGAGGAAGTCCGAAAGAACAATGCTTACTATCGGAAGGCGTGGGAGGACTACGAAACAGCTCGGAATATTACTTATCAGTTGGAGGGAGGCGAGCAGCATGAGTAAGCATGATGTATTGAAAAAGAACCGTAATTTTTATATTGGCGTTGGCGGGACTGTTCTGGAAGGGCTTCTCTCCGGCAGTTTGTTCATGCTTCTTTACTCTGTCATGCAATTTCTGTGGTCAGGGCAGTTTGACATGAACCGGGCATTGATATTGACTGGTGTAATTGCGGTCATTTTCCTGCTTCGTATTCTGATTTACAGCTATGGTTATACCAAAGCGCAGATTGGCGGGGCAGAAGTCAGCAAAAACATCAGACTTTTTATGGGCGACCATTTAAAGCGTATCCCGCTATCCCGGTTTACCCAGGGACAGACCGGCGATTATATCAACACCATCACAAGCGATGTAAACAACTATGAAAAAATCCTGACCCATAAGATCGGTGATCTGGCAAAGAGTTTTGCACTGTCGCTCATGCTGATTATTTTTGTGATGACCATTTATGTGTCTGCCGGAATTATCCTGCTGATTGCTGACCTGCTTTTGATCCCTGGACTGTGGCTTTCTTTCCGTATGGTTCGGAAGTATGGTAAAGAAAAGAATGATATTTGTGCGGAGAATATCAGCAGCATTGTGGAGTATGTGTCTGGTATTCAAACTTTCCGGGCCTATGGCGTAGGTGGTTTGAAGAATAAAACCGTTATCAATGCCATGCGGGAGTTCTGCCGGATCAGCTTTGTGTACGAAGCAAAGGTACTGCCTATCGGTGCTGGATTTGGCATTTTAAGCTGGCTGTCCTGCCCACTGGTTATTTGGACAGCGTATGCGCCCTGGGCCACAGGGCCACTGAACACGGTAGACTATCTTTTGATCTGTATGCTGCCTTTGTTCTGTGCAAAGCTGGCAAACTCTATTTTTGTAGACCTCACCAGCTATAAAAACCTGATGATTTCCAAAAACAAAATCCTGGGTGTTATGGACGAGCCGGAAGAAACAGGCAGTATGGAGACATTCCAAACAGCTACACATGAGATTCGGTTTGAAGATGTGGATTTCTCCTATGTCCCCAGAGAGCCTGTTTTGAAACACGCTTCCTTTACGGTTCCCGATCAGAAGTTGACCGCCATTGTCGGGGATTCTGGAAGCGGAAAGTCTACAATCTTGAATTTGATTGCAAAATACTATGAAGCTGGCGGTGGTACAATTTCCATTGGCGGTATGCCGATAGATCATGTGGCAGCAGAGCGGGTACTGGAACAAATCTCTATGGTGGATCAGGATGTATTTCTGTTTGATGATACCATCCGTGAAAATATCCGTCATGCCCGTCCTGACGCTACGAACGCTGAAATAGAGGCGGCTTGCCGGGAGGCGAACTGCGACGGATTTATTCGTAAGATGGAAAAAGGGTATGACACGCCAACCGGCGAAAATGGCAATCTGCTTTCAGGTGGTGAGCGGCAGAGGATTTCGATTGCCCGCGCTATCCTGAAAAACAGTCCTATCCTGCTGCTGGATGAAGCAACGGCGTCTCTTGATATTGAAAATGAGCTGGCTGTAAAGCAGGCAATCGCTAATCTTCTGAAAGAGAAAAAGACCGTAGTTATGATTGCTCACACATTGTCCATCGTGAAAAATGCAGATCAGATACTTGTTGTGGCGGACGGCAGAATTGCAGAATCTGGCACTCATGACGAGCTTTTGACGAAAGGCGGGAAATATGCTGCCATGTGGAATGCAGAGCAAAAAATTTCCGCATGAACTTGTGATTACTGGTAATAATTGGGAAACGGCGAAGCAGGATGCTTGCCGGATAGAACATGCAATCAGTGATACAGCTTTTCAGAAGTTGAAGAAAAAAGTACAGGGAACCGAATAGCGCACGTCGGCCCTGCACTGCATAATGAATTATCTGCCCCCGAACGGGGAAAGAAAAAAAACGTTGGTCTGGGCCGATAATTTCGCGTGCCCACTTTGGGAATACCATGCTTACCGGCGGTTTTGAGAGAATCAAGGCCGCCGTTTCTTTTACCCTCAAAAGGGATGACGCGCTGACGCTGGCACTCACGGCGGCTTACAAGGAGGGAGCCGCACATGATACAACCTGACCGCCGACAAATTCTGACGATGTTCTCGCAACAGTCAAAAAAATCCAGACCGCCAAATGGGGACAGTCTAACTGTGGTTGCGAAAAAAGGCCAGAAGCCACCTACACCAGTGACTTCCAGTCTTAACTTTTACCTATCTTACACCCCGATCAGCCCCTCTCTCCGGCTTATCTTTTCCCTGCTTTTCTTGAATAATCCTCTTATTAATCTCAAGCCGTTCATGAATGGATAATTTCTTCCTTTAATCCGTTTTCCTTTCCTAAAAGTTAACTATTTATTCTAATATACCTCTTACAAGCTCGATTCAAAAACTCATAGTCATGTGTTACAACTATAATAATATATTTTTCTTCTGACAATTGTTTCATCAATTTTTCCACCTGACACATATGCCTAAAATCCAACCCACTGGTAGGTTCATCGAAAATAAGCAGCTTTTTTTCACCCATAACTGCCTGGCAAATAGCAAGCCTCTGTCTCTGTCCACCAGATAATATCATCGGATGATATTCTGCATACTCTTCCAAGTCAAATTTTTCAAGTAATTCCCTGATTTCTTGTTCAGAGGCTTCTTCATTTGCAAGCAGACATTCATTTTTCACACTATCTGAAAACAACTGATGATTGACTTCCTGCATGACCATCCCGAACAGTTTGGTCCGGGCCTTTTCCGACAGCTTTTTCCCTTGATACAGAATCTCGCCGCCTTTGGGCTTAAGCAGACCGCACAAGCAATTGCAAAAAGTAGATTTTCCGGCACCGTTTTTCCCTGTGATACCGATGATGTCTCCCGCTCTTGCAGATAAACTAATATTCTGAAAAATCATCTGTTTCTTTCTCTTACATGAAAGGTTACAAATCTGAAGTACTGCGTCTTCTGAGTTTCCTGTAATCTCCGGAATCTGTATCTGTTCAGGAACGATACTTCTGAGCCCCATTTGTTTTCGTTTCAGATCAGACAAAGCCTTAAACTCATCTGATGTAAATTCTTGTTCTATACGTCCTTCTTTCATATAAATAATTCTGTCTGCGAATTTCTGGATCCATGCCAGACGATGCTCTGCCACAACTACAGTATGTCCCTTCTCCTTAATTACCTTCATTCTTTCACTCAGCTTTTCCATCGCTGCTATATCCAAATTCGCTGACGGCTCATCCAGCACATAAATCTGCGGATTCATGGCATATACTGATGCAAACGCAAGAAGCTGTTTCTCACCACCTGACATGGAAAATACATCCCGGTCTTCCAGCTTCTCTATATCTAATTCATTTATTGTATTCTTAATTCTTTTTCGTATATTTTCCGGTTCCACGCCTCTGTTTTCCAGGCCAAATGCCATCTCAGCATTAGAATTCGTATAAAAAAACTGAGTTCTTGGATTCTGAAAAACAGACCCTACAAGCTCTGCAATCTCATACATAGGCATCTCTGCAACATTTTTCCCGCAAACCGTAATCGTTCCATCTACGCTGACATCCCTCACAAAATGCGGAATCAATCCATTAATCAGTTTTGTCATTGTGGTTTTTCCACATCCACTTTCCCCGCATATCAATACGAACTCCCCATCCTGTATCTCCAGATTTATATCTGACAGAATTCTTTTTCCTTGCATTGTTACATTTACATTTTCAAACTTTATCATTTTTTTTATCCCGCAATCACCACTATAAGTATTCCAAATGTTACCAAAATCATTATCAACCAGTCTGAAATTCCCATGTGAAGTGTTATTTCACTAGTCTTTTTTCCTGGGTTCTCGATTCCTCTTGCCACTGCCGCCGCTGCTATTTCATCCGATGTATTGACTGCAGACACGATCAATGGAACTACCGTACACTCCAAGCGGGATGCCCATGAGATATTCTGAAGTTTCATAGCAGCATTTATATGTACGAACTCCTCTTTCAAAGCTGGAAAATATCGAAGTGTCGTAGACATTGCTATGATAAATCCTTGTGGTAGATGCAGTGTATACATGGCAGCGGTCATTTTCTGCATGGACGATGTTCGAAGCAGCAACAAACCTGCCAAAACACACGGCAGCATACGCAATGAATAATTAACTAAAACTGGAAACACCATATTCATCCATGCGGGGCACTGCGGAAATACATACATTAGTAAAAGGTGGAAAGAAACAAGTAAAACGATACCTTTACCTGCCGCCTTATATAGTCCATGCACCAGCATAAGCAGGAGAAATATGCCTGAAAGCATATTCCCCTGCTCAGAATTTTTCTGACAGAACATACCAATATTTGCCATTAAAAGCAGCCACAGCCCAGCTCTTGGATCAAGATGATTGATGACTGTTATCTTATTCATCAGACAATCCCTGCTTTCTTAAAATGCTTACGGAATAAACCTTTAGCAATCAACGCTCCAATCACGCCTCCTATGACTGGAGAGATACAAAGTATAATCAGCATTGGCGTAGAAATCAATCCCGATAAAGACCGGACATATTCTGCAGACATTCCATTTTGCTGAATCTGCGCCAGAAAACTGTCTTTATACACCCATATTGCCAGTGGCGAGCCAAGCATTCCATAACAAAAAAACACAAACGATATCATCATATGTGTAAAACTGTTATCATACTTTGTCACAGCTCTGTACAGTTCTGACAATATACATGCAATGGCAAATGTAATCAGTAACAATACTGTAAACTGACCAGTCACAAAATAAAGCAATGCAGTAATTGTTCCCATAATAAGTACTGCCCCTGGTTTTCTCACTTTAGATGCCATAAGCAGGAATGGAATTCCGGTCACAATTCCTGTCACGCCCGGTAACAGCAGCCACAACACTGGCACAAATCCAGTAATCATAGCTGCCAGATTGAGCACAAAATAAATTGCAGAGAAGATTCCTATTGTAATAAGATTCTTTCCTGATAATTTTCTTGATTCTTCCATGTCTTTCGTTCCTCCTTAGCCGATTTTCCAGCCTTCCGACTGGCTTCTGATATCTACAAAATCCTTGTATTTTCCAGGAATAGCCACAAGATCTCTGTGGGTTCCTCTCTGAACAATCTGCCCATTATCTACCACCAGAATCTGGTCTGCCTGTTCAATCGTTGCCAGTCTGTGTGCAATTGTCACAATGGTTTTTCCCTTGGTAAGTTCCGATATGGCCGCCTGAATCAGATGTTCATTTTCCGGGTCTACACTGGCTGTTGCTTCATCCAGTATGATAATTGGTGCATCTTTTAGAATCGCTCTTGCGATGGAAATGCGCTGTTTTTCTCCGCCGGACAGGCTCCCTCCGCCTTCTCCGATGACAGTGTCGTAGCCTTCCGGTAATGCCATAATAAAATCATGGCAGCATGCTTTCTTTGCCGCTTCTACCATTTCCGCTTCTGTTGCATCCGGTTTTCCAAAGCAAATATTATTCCTCACTGTATCATGAAACAAATATACATTCTGAAATACCATGGAAATGTTGGATAACAGACTGTCACAGGTAAATTCTTTCACATCATGTCCCCCCACACGAATACTTCCACTGTCTGCATCATAAAACCGGGCAATCAGATTGCAGATCGTAGATTTTCCGCTTCCGGAAGGACCCACGATTGCTGTAACTGAATACTCCGGAATTTTCAGATTCACATTATGAAGCACCTGTCTTCTTTCCCTCCCTTCTCCGTAAGAAAAATCTATATTCTGAAATTCGATATCATAGTGTGCAATCTCTATCTGCTGTCCATCTGCATCAATGAAGGACTCTTTTGTCAATTCATCCAAATGATCCAGGGCATCATCAATGACAGCCAATACATGGGCGCAGTCTGCAATCGGCTCCAAAGAACCAAACACATGAAATGACAACAGAATGATAATCATCATATAAGTAAAATCCAGCTGTCCGGAAAATCCCAGGTAAAACGCAGCGATTACGATACACACACTTGCTGTCTTTAACGCCATCAAATGCAGTGCATTATAAGGAATATATCCCCATTCTATTTTCAGATTAATGTCACGGCTGTCCCTGCATGCTTTTTTCATAGAATCCATAGAAGCTCCTGCTTTTCCAAAGGATTTCACTACAGAAAGTCCTCTCGCGTATTCCAGGGTTGCTCCGGTCAGCTCCTTGTTTGCCGCAGCAAGGATTGGTGCATTTCTTGTACTGTATTTTGAAATGATGAACAGGAATATCAGGGAAACAGCGGCACCCGTTACTGCAATCAGCCCTACTCTCCAGTTCACACAGGTGAGCCACAAAAGGATGCAGATAAAATTCAGATAACCTCCTACAAAGTTATCAATCATACGGATTCCCATTCCTTCCAGTGTATGAAGGCCTGTCGTGATGGAATTAAGAATCGTACCTGTATTCATGTTCTGAAAATATCCTAAAGATACACGCTTCAGCGCATCTCCCACTGCCAGTCTGTCTCTGGCAATCAATTCATAACTGATCGACTCCTGAAATCTTGCCCTTAAATAATCAAACAGAAAACGCAGAAAGATGAAAAGCAGCTGAATTACGATACTTTTCCCAATCCAATCCGCTGAAATAGTTTTTCCCTGCCCCTCGCATTCTACAAGCTTTCCGATCGTATATGCCGCCCATATGACCGGCATTGCCGCAAACCAGCCTGAAAAAAAGGAAAAAACAAAACCGATATACAGATTTTTTTTAAAACTGCCACACCAGTCAATGATTCTTTTTACAGTGCCAAACATGAGTCTTCACCTTCTTTCTGACTTCCCACTGCCCAGTGTCTTGCTCCCACATGAGCCTGCCACATTCGCTGATAAAGCTGACAATTCTGAAGCAGCTCTTCCTGGGTTCCCGCCCCTTCTATACAGCCATTTTTCAAAACAACGATTTTGTCTGCATCTGTGATTGTGGAAAGTCTGTGTGCAATGACCAGCAATGTCTTGCCTTTTGTCAGTTCTTCTATACTCTTCTGGATCTTGTTCTCATTTTCCGGATCCGTAAATGCAGTTGCTTCGTCAAGAATGATGATTGGTGCATTTTTTAATATCATTCTGGCAATGGCAATCCTCTGCTTTTCTCCACCGGATAACCGTTTTCCTGCTTCCCCTGCCGGGGTATCATAGCCCTGCGGCAGCTTCTCTATAAACTCCTGGCAGCATGCCTTTTTTGCCGCTTCCCGCACCTCTTCATCCGATGCAGTCGGATTGCCGAGACGTATATTTTCCAGAATGGAACACCGGAACAGGAAATTATCCTGTGTCACAAAACTAATCATTTCTGAAAGCTGTGACAATGGAATTTCCCTAATATTTACACCACCTATGGTAATGCCGCCGCATGTCACATCCCAGAATCTTGAAATCAACCTTGCTACTGTAGATTTACCTCCCCCGCTCGGTCCGACCAATGCAGTAAAACTTCCTGCCGGCATTGTCAGGTCAATTCCTTGCAGCACCTCGTCCTTTTCCTCACCGGTATAAGAGAAATGCACATTTTCCAGTTTCACATTATAGCTGTTGATATTTGCATATACAGAAGGCTCCGGCAATTCTTTCATCGTAAGAAAATCCTGTATGCTTTCGATGTTATATTGCATTTCACGAAGATTTTCGGAGAATACCTCTATTTTTGCAAAAGATGTCACCATGGACATGGACAGCATGACTGCCAGCACAAGCTGTGATATGGTCAACTGACCATGCATCGTCAGATACAGTCCCACAGGCAAAGTTCCAAGCAGTGTCGATGGAAACAGGGCGAATGTCATTTTCATGGTGATCCAGGTGGAAGACAGCCATTTCACAACGAATTTCTTATAATCCAGAATTGCTTTTGCATATTTCTCATAAGAGGTTCCTGCCCTGCCAAATGCCTTAATAACCTCTATGCCCTCTATGTATTCCACAATAGTACTGTTCATATGTGCATTGGATTCGTCGTACTGAGTGAAACTTTTTCCGCTGATAATCATGGTAAGTGTCATAAATACCAAAGACAATGGAACGGTTACAAGAGAAGCCAGTGCAATTCTCCAGTCCAGCGTAAGCAAAGCGATAAAGCTGATTACCGGAAGCAGGATATGTCCGCTTCCTTCCGGAATCATATGAGCAATGGGTGGTTCCATATTTTCGATTTTTTCTACCATGATGCTCTTGATTTCACCAATACTGTGCCCTTCTACATCTCCTAATGGTGCTTTCAGAAATCGGTCTGTCAGGCGGAGCCTTAAACCCTCCAATATGTGATAGGCTGCTATATGTGATATCCATGTGGATGCGGAAAAGCTTACGATTTTTATAATATAAAAGAGTAAGGCATACAGACACCATCTTAAAATTTCCTGCATAGGAGCCTGATTCAGATTTCTTATATACAAATCGATTCCACGGTAAATGCAATAATATGGCATAAGTCCACTGATAATACTGATAACAGATAAAATAACGGATATTCCAAGCCTTTGCCCGCTTCCTTCGGTATAGCTCAGCAACACTTTCAGCCAGCTGTCCTTTTTTTCTGATACTTTTTTATTTTCCATCATATGTTTCCTTTCTGAATCGGTACTCTGCCGGAGACAGCCCCATCACACTTCGAAATGCAGATGAAAATTTTCCCGGATTTTCATATCCTACACTTGCGGCGATCTCCTGTACTTCTTTCTCTTTATCCTGTAACAGCATATTTGCAGCCAGATTCATGCGGTACCTCTTCTGATAAGAATAAATAGAATCTCCATAAACATCTTTGAAGCATTTTTTCATAGTTGTCAGTGGAATCTCATACATAGAGGAAAGTTCTTCGATGGTAAACCGTGTCTGAGGATTCCCTGTGATCTGCGCATGAATCCCTTTGATTTTTTCCATCTGAGTTTTGTAATAATATGGTCTGACTTCTTTCCTGTCTTCTACGGTCATCGTGTTTAAGTACAACAATAATTCCACGACTTTTATCTGATAATATTCTTTTGCTTTTGCAAGTTCCGGATGTGCCATGTTTTTCTGGTAAAACCCTGAAAGAATTGACTCAAATTCCTTATCTCCTCGAATTACATAAGGTTTCTCTTCGGCACAATACCGGCTTCGAAGTTTCTCAATGGAAACGGAAAATCCATGATACAATTCATCAAGTACCTTCTGAACTTCCGCAACTTCCATGAAAATACTGACTCCGTGATAATGCTTCAGCGGATAATAAGTTGTCCCTTTATGATTCTCTCTGTTATCCAGACGAAGTTCATTTTCCTGCATAATGCTGAACACGCCTGGCTTTACCTCCATCTCAATTCTTCCCTCCCGGCAATGGTCAATACAGAATATTTTTCTGTCATTCTTCAATTCAAATTCAGATGCGCACTGTTCCATGTGCATGTCTGAAAAACAAATCATCACACCTGGCATTACTCGGTAAACCGTCATAACGCCCTCTCCTGTCGCATCATTTAACATAAGAACAGAGCAATTCTCATTCTGAATCACAGGCTTCACATTACTTCCAAGGCTTGCAATTTCATTCACATTCAAATTTCTTCTCATTCCCTTCATATAGCTATATTTTCTTCGTTAGTCATTTCTAACTTTTTATATCTTACCATGAGAATTAAGCTTTATCCATACCCGAATGGACCTTGGCAATCCATTTGGACAAAAAATAAAGTTCCAGACTTATCATCTGAAACTTTATTATAAATCCAGCATCATTGCATTACTTCACACAACGGAAATATACCATAGAACCGTCAACATGGATATCCGTTTCTTTATATAGTTTTTGAAGGATATCTCTCAGCTCTTTCTCCGTCTGAAATGGTGGAGAAAACCACCCTTTCTTTGCAAGAATATTTTTTACCAGCCAGTCTGTCCGTTTCGATTTTCCCCTGATATAAAAGCAGGCAATAAAATTGCCGCCTGGTTTCAAAACACGCCATATTTCATGAAATGCTTTTTGCTTGTCAGGAAATGCATGAAAACCATTCATACTGACAACAGTATCAACAGATTCATTCTCCATTTGCAGATTTCCCACATCACCCTGAATACATTTGATATGTGCATGACTACCAAGTCTTTTTCTGGCTTGTTCAAGCATATCCATGCTGTAATCAATACAAGTAATATGTGCATTTTTCAGAGAACTCCATTTGTTTTCCGTAAATACAGCAGTTCCAACCGGAACATCAAGAAGATTTCCTGAAAAGTCATCGGGAACATATGATAAAACTTTTCGTGCTATATCATTATCATCAGTGCCACTCCAAAATAACTTAATATACAGTTTGCTGAAAATATTTCTTTGCGTAAGAACATCGTCATATATATTTTTTGATGTTTCATAAGCATTTTGTATTTTGTCTGCCATATTACCCTCCAAATTTAATTTTAATTCTAAAAGCTTAAAACTATCGTTCTCTAATCTTCCTGACATTACGATTCATGAGGTGTCTTCCAATATGTCTATAAGCAAATGCTTTAAAGGCTGAAATTTCTTGATGATGTTCCTTCAACAGTTCATCTGGACAATCATAAACACCAAAATCCTGATTGATTCCCTCGCTCTGAATATAAGTATTGTTCCTATCAAACTCAATAATGAGATTTCTGAAATCCTTGACTGCTACTCCATAACCGCAAAATGCACCTGTACATTCCGAATTTTGTTCCTGTAACTTCTTTATGTAGGTTTTATCCAAAATGAAAGCTTCCAGTTCGTACCACTGATTTTCGAAATTAATTTCTACCCAGCTATGGAAAATACTTTTTGGAGCATTACGGTAAACAAACCCGGTCATAGCCCCTTTCTGCAATCTTTTATCAATCGTAAAACCATGTACTCTGCATGGAATATTGCAGGCACGTAAAAGTGCCATAAATAAAGTTCCTTTTGTATTACATTGTCCATAACCATCTGCAAGTACTTTTGAAGCTGAAATTCCGTCATCAATATTATATCCAAATAAAATATCATCTCTTACATAGTTGTAGATTGCCTTAATCCTTTCAAATTCACCCATTTCCTTCCATTTCATATTTTGAATAAGTTTTTGAATTGCCGGATTAGAAAAATCAACCATTCGTGTTTCCCTAAGATACTTATCTTTCATTTCCTATCGCCTTTCCCATAGGTTTTCTCACAACACAATGCATTCGCATACCTTTACGAATTTCAAATTTTTCTACTTTTAATCCTGCTTTTTTGCAACATTTTATGACCACATCTCTTGTTGGCACCTGGACATCTCCATGTCCGCATATATTTGCCAACGGCATTTCCAATGTATTCATTAGCCATACCAATACTTTATTGTCACTGGTCACATCTCTCAGTATCAATCTTCCATTTGGGCGAAGACATCTTTTCACACTGTCAAAAAATGCCTGTGGATCCGGATAATGATGGAAGCTCATAGAACAAATAATTGCATCAAATGAATCCTTTTCAAAAGGAAAGTTCTCACAGTCTCCTACAACAAATGTTGCATTTGGAATATTTTTCTTTTTTGCCTGTTCAATCATTGCCGGAGTCAGATCCAGTCCTGTATAATGTCGGTCTGGATATTTTTCTGCTAATAAAGAAATCATCGGAGCAGGTCCGCAGCCTGCATCCAATAAATCTCTAAATGGCTCCTTCTCTAATTCTTCCAGAATATCCGGATAATCTTTCTTGCACATTTCGTAAATACCAGCATGGCTACTTTCATATCTTCCTGCTGCTTTTGTAAATTCTTTAATTGACAATTTTTTATATTCTTCATTTTTCATGCTTTTTCTCCAATCACAGTACCTTTTTCGTCTTGCATCCGCATTTCTTCATTCTTTTCATATAAGCATAAAACTGCTTATGTAATTCCCTCATTTCATCTGGTGCCTTCATAGCATGTTGATACATGAATTTATCTCCAAAACTGCTTCCAAATGTAACTGCCAGCATAATCGTCAGAAATGACAATGGCAAAAAGCAAAAAATATTCATTTTCCATGGTGACAGTTTACCCTTTTGTTTTCGCAAAAAATTAAAATTTCTTTTCAGCCTTTCTGCTGTTTTCCTCATGATTTTCCATTCTTTTTCTACTTTCTCCGGATCGTCTGATTCATAATACGCATCCGCAATCGGTACCACCATAGCAAGATGACAAAGCTGCCATAGATGCATATCCGTTACTTTCTTGTATGGTATATGAGCATGCCTCAATATCTCTGAAAACTGCTTAGTTCTTTCGGATTTATTTCCTGATATTTCTGCAAATGTTGTCGGCTGAATCAACCTTGGAGTAAGTGCTGCATCAAGGATACCATCATCATTTATACTTCCGCCTGCTCCTGGAAAAGCCGGTAATATTCTTCCTTTTCCGACAATGTCTTCCCATTTATTGTAACTGTCCAGTGAATTTATCATTGTAACAATCGTATTACTTTTATTATTTTTCAATTCAGTAAGTGCTTCATACAGCTGGTTTTCCCGGACAGTAAGTAAGACAAAATCATAAATATCATCGTTTGGTAGTTCTCCAAGAATCCTAATCTCTGCCTTTATTACTTCCTGATTTTTCTTATATTGCAATCCATTATTTCTTAAAGCCTCAAGTCTTTTACCTCTGGCATAAATATTTGTATCATAACCGGCTTCTGCAAATAAAGTCGCATACAAGGATCCAATCACACCAGCACCATAAATCAATATTCTCATAAGAATCATTCCTCTCCTCTTACCCCAGTGCCACATCCAAGATCATCATCAAACTAAATCCAAGTGCAAAGAAAAGCGTACCGATATTCGAGTGCTGTCCCTGAGACATTTCCGGAATTAGTTCTTCAACCACGACATATAACATAGCTCCTGCTGCAAAGCTGAGTAAATATGGTAATGCCGGGATTACCAGCTGTGCGACAAGAATCGTCATTACTGCTCCAACCGGTTCAACGACTCCTGAAAGTACACCTCCCAGAAATGCCTTTCTCTTACTTTCACCCTCTGCCCTAAGCGGCATGGATATAATCGCTCCTTCCGGGAAATTCTGGATAGCAATTCCAAGTGATAAAGCAAGTGCACTTGTTGCTGTAATCTGTGCATTTTCAGCAAGAAATCCTGCATACATAACACCAACTGCCATACCTTCAGGGATATTATGTAATGTAACTGCCAACACCATCATCGTAGTACGGCCAAGTTTGCTTTTCGGTCCCTCTGCCTGATCACTTCCAACATGAAGATGTGGAATCAAATGATCAAGTGCAAGTAAAAACAATATACCAATCCAGAACCCAACAACTGCCGGAACAAACGATAAAGTTCCCATATTCTCAGATTGTTTAATTGCCGGAATCAGAAGACTCCAGATTGAAGCAGCAACCATTATACCTGCTGCAAACCCTGCAAGTGCACGTTGCAGTAACTTGCTAAGTGTTTTTCTCATAAAAAACACGCATGCTGCACCTAGCGTTGTTCCAACAAATGGAATCAGTATACCTTCAAAAACATTCATTAGCATTATGTATTCCTTTCTGTATAGTCAAAAGTACTTTCACATCGTTCCATTGTTAGTTTTAACTAACTATCATGTGTAAAAGAAACCGTGCAAAAAGCAAACTGTAATTTCACACGGTTTTCCTTATGTTTAAGTATATCACTTACGAAATCATATAACAATATAATTCTTTTAAGAATTCATTTTAGGATTTGCTGTCTTATTCAGCAGAAATACCTGCCAGTTTTACATTTACGTTATAATATCCTACAGAACGTGAAAAATAGGTATACGGATTTGAGAAGTTGCAACCACTACACACAATATTCACACAAAATTCTCTTTATGTTTTCAATTTTTATAGGCTTTGCCAAGTGAGCATTCATTCCTGCTGCCAGACACTTTTCTTTATCTTCTCTGAATGCATTTGCTGTCATGGCAATAATCGGGATCGTCTCAGCATCTGGATGTTTCAGTGACCGGATTGTTTTTGTCGCAGTAATCCCATCCATTACAGGCATCATGATATCCATCAGAATTGCGTCAAAATAACCTTCCGGTTTCTCCTGGAACATTCTGACCGCCTGCAGTCCATCTTCTGCAACTGTCAGATTTGCACCTTCATCAGACAACAGCGTTTCCGCAATTTCTGCATTCAGTTTATTATCCTCCACCAGCAATAAATTTAATCCGCTGATATCCATCTGTGCCGCTGTTTTCTTTACTGTATCTGGTGCGGGAGCAAGTTTAAACGGAATCCTGATGATAAAGGTTGAGCCAATGCCTTCTTCGCTTTTAACTTCAATAGTTCCACCCATCTTTTCAATCAGACCTTTTACAATCGCCATTCCCAGTCCAATTCCCTGCTGTGTACTTCTTGCATCCTCTCTTTCCTGCGAAAACGGCTCAAATATATGTTCCTGGTATTCCCTGCTCATACCAATGCCAGTATCAGTTATGGTCCACTCATATGTCGTAATTCCGTCAACAGCTTCTGTATAATCTGATACAGTTCTTATCTTGCCGCCAATTCGATTATACTTAATACAATTTCCATAAATATTAAGAAATATCTGTCTTAAATGCACCGGACTTCCATAAATAAAAGGATATCGAAGCCCTTCTTTTTTTGAACAGAACTGTATCTGGATTCCTCTGTCTTTTGCCCGCTGTTCTATGATAGCCAGAACATCCTGGCTTAATTCCTCAAAATTGATGATTTCCTGCGTCAGAGGTACGTTTCCATCTTCAATCTTGCTCATCTGAAGGATATCGTTAATAAGAGACAATAGGTAGTCTGCAGCTACCTGCATTTTTCTGAAATTTTCCAGGACCAATTCCCTGTCATCAAAATGTTTCTCAGCAATCTTCAGCAATCCGATAATTCCATTCAACGGGGTTCTCATATCATGAGACATCCTGGAGAGAAAATCAGACTTGCTTTTATTTGCTTTCTTTTCACTTTCCAAGGCAATTGATTTGTGCATGAAGTCATTTTTATCCAGCATGAGATTCCAATGTTCAATGGTTCCGTCTTCCTTTATCACTTTCTGTCCACGATCTTCGATGTATTTGTATGTACCGTCCTTACAGCGTATCCGGTAAATAGTAGCATAATGATCGGAATGAGTATATTGATTTAATGCATCTGCAAGTCCGACCTGCACGTCATCCGGATGAGCAAGGCCGATAATATTACCGCCAGAAGCATCCAACAGTTCCTTTGGTGTTGCGTAACCGAGCATATTTGCAAATTGTTCTGAAACATATTTGAAAGAGTATTCCGGGTCATCATTGCTGATTTTGACGCCGCCGGGGATAGATACGGTAAATAACTCCAGCTGACTTTGCAGTTTTTTTGTCAATTCCTCGATCATAGCTGTATGCTTTTTCTCTTCTTCCAGAAGCTTCGCATACTCTCTGTTTGATTTTTCCAGTGCCCGCTCTTTTTCCTCTAAGCGGTAATGTTCTGTACGGTCAAGAACATAATTAACTGCAATGACATCTCCAGTTTCCTCTTCACGATACAGGGCCATGTGATCTTCTGCAAGCATGGGCTCAAAAGTGGCAGTCCTGGTCCAGTATCGGAACGATATATGCCGTTCACCATTTTCAAACCGATTTAATAATCGTTCTCTGTCAAACTCGTGCAGAAAATCTTTAAGACCTTCCTCAGGTATGGTCAATGCCCATGCATCTACCAGACTCTGTAAGCTTGAATTTTCCGGCAAACCTAATTGTTCATTCAGATTATATTTTTTTCCATTAATTACCTGATACATGGAACCACGTACGATATTCTTTGTGAGATTGATCACGCAGTATCCATCGGCAATAGCAAATACCGACTCTTCCAAAAAACGATTATTAATAATATCCTGACTCATGTTTATTTATCTCCCTGTAAATTCTCTGATACAGATTATATCCTTATCCAAATATATCCGTCAACTGCTGCATCTGTGGATCATCTACGTACTGATTTTCCATATTTACCATACCGATAATACCGTTCAGCGGTGTACGAATATCATAACTCATCGTTGCCAGAAACCTTGTTTTCATTTCAGCTTCCCGCTTTGCTGCTTCCGCTGCAAAGTTAAGATCCTCTTCACGTCTCTTGGAATCGCTAATACTACGGACTGTACATAAAACATGGGTTACATTTCCAGACTCATCCCGTTTTTTACACTAAAAAGCATCCTGTGCCAGCTGCCATCACACATACGGTATTCTGTGGAAATGCATTCTTCCGCCTTCAATCTTGTTGAAAGTGTACAGACATCCAGAAATGGACGGATCATCTACACATCAATCCTGTAGATAGAACAGTAACTCTTAGCAATTGCTGAAATTATTTCATTACTCAACCGTGCTTCATCCAGTGCCTGCTTTAATTGATTCTGGATCGTAGTTTCTTTCTCATACAGATACTGAACCGCATATTGGTCAGCAGAATAATTGAAATTATCACACTGTTTCAGATTCATTTTTTTTGCGTTGGTTCCATCGTTTATATGGAGAATTTCAAAGGAACCGGTATTTAATTCAACATAATAGACAGCCGTAAAATCTGCACATATCTTATCCAAAAGCCGTCTTTCCGCCATCTGTTCTTCCAGCGTACGTTTCAGTTTTCTGTTCCTCATATGTACCATTACAGTCAGGATAAGAAGCAGAACGATCAGCACGGTTATAAAAACCAAAACAGCCACAGACTGCGGTTGCTTCGGAAATATATATTTAGTTTCTGTCATAACAAAACCCTCTCTATGTTTCCTAGCTGCTTTTCCCATGCATCCCGGAAGGCAATTACAGCCAGTTTTCCAGAACATCATTCAGCTTATTCATATCCAGCGGTTTCGCGATATGTCCATTCATGCCTGTATTTTTGGCCAGCTGTACATCTTCTGCAAAAGCATTGGCAGTCATGGCAACAATCGGGATCGTCTCAGCATCTGGATGTTTCAGTGACCGGATTGCACTTCCATCCATTCTGTCCACGAAAGGGAATATATATTCTTAATGAATCAACCAGTTATAATCTTTTCATTTTATCCGTGATACTCTCCATTATACTGGATCAATGTAATATCTTCTACATTTGTGATCTTCCGGATCTTCTCTGTGAAATCGAGATCATTCTGCCGACAGAATACCTCAACTGCCATCTCTGTTTTCTCCCCACGCATCGTCTTTGACTTTATGAAGTATTTCATTCTGCCAAAGCTACGGATGATCTCATCACCGGCTTCATCTCCCTGATAATGGATCACGGCAATATAGATTCTGCCTTTCTGCTGCTTATGATAAAACAGATAAATCATAATGATCATAACCGCTGCTGCAATCAGTGCCAACGGATACATTCCCGCTCCAGTCGTGATACCTGTCGTGATCGCCCAGAAAAGATAGAGCAGATCCATCGGATCCTTCACCGCCGTACGGAAACGTACGATAGACAATGCACCGACCATACCAAGGGAAATCACGATATTCGTACTGATGGCCAGAGTAACCATGCAAGTGAGAAGTGTCATGCCGACCAACGTAACTGCAAAGCTCCGAGAGAAGATCACCCCTACATAAAACTTGCTGTAAACCATATAGATCACTGCTCCGAGAAGCAACGCCACGATCAGCGAAATTGCCATCTTCGGTGCATTAAAGCTGTCAAATACGCCGGATTCCAGCACCGACTTCTTAATCATATCTTGTATACTCATAATAGTTTTCTCTCCTGTGTTTCATTCCAATATTCAAATCCATGCAAATACTGCGATTTTTCATAACAAAGTACATATTTTGATACTGCTGTGAATTCTTGTGCATTTGGTGGAAGCAAGTCACGCACGATCTGTGGAAGCATCTCTGTGAATTTCACTTCCATAACCAGTTTCCCCGGTTCAAGCACCGGAAGTGTCGGAAGGGACGGATCAAAGATGTCATAACTTCCGACCGCAGCCCTCACATCACTGTCAAATGTAATCCTGACTGTCCCCTCATCCATGATCCACGGTACACGGTCATAGTCAACGATCGTGCGTGGACGCATGAGATTGCTGACACATTCCACATAAAATTCTCTGCACAATGAATACGGACTGCTTAACAAAAATTTATAATCTCCATCAAGGATCTTATAGAATTCTTCCTTTGTCAGCGGAGCACTTTCTTTATAAATATAACTTCCGAATTTCTTCTTCCGCTCCAGCTTGATCGAACGGTCACTACAATCATAAATACGGATCCTGTATTTTTTTCGCATCAGGACACCAGATTCCTTTTCCGCATAAGCGCTGTTGAAATAATCTTCAAAATAGAGGCTGCGGATCATATAACCATTTCCCTTTGCATTTGGATCCTTTTTCAGCAAATGCTTCATCCTCAGCTCCAGCAATTCTTTCTCACTGGTACTGATCAGATATTTCCATTCATTACGGAAGCGTTCTTTTGATAAATCATTCCTCATAAATATCTTCCTCAACATTTTGGCCGCCTGTAATGTAGAAACATTTCATACCATAATTCTTTCCAGCGTCTGTTACATAATAATCAGAAGCATCCTGCGTCTGTCCAGATGTATTTGTCGCACGGATACGCACAAAATACTGACCATCTGCCGGAACTGTAGTCTCCGCTTCCGGAATTTGAATATTATCCTTACGAAATACAATCTCATTAAACTTATAATCTTTTGCCAGTTCAACTGTGTAAGTGATTGTCTCTGCATCAAAGTCATACGATGCGTCCCAGTTGAACTTCAAAATATTTCCCTTGATCACCGGTTTTCCGATATAAAACGGCATTGGCTTTTCCAGGCTCTCCTTATAAAGTTCATAATTTTGTTCTACCTCTGAAGGGATTGCCGATGCAATTGTTTCATACTTCGCTTCAGTCAACGGTGCATACATCTGGTCCGGCATCTGATTTAAATACTTCTGAGTAACTGTACGATATCCCTCTATCATACTACTGATCCGATCCACACTGAGATAGGATCTCAGATCCTGGATCGCCGCGTCAAGTTCCTCACGGAAATCCTCGGACTGCAGACATCTTTGAAAAAGAACATTTCCCCAGTAATTGCTGACTCCACATTCCCAACTTCCCTGATCGAAACGATTCTGAATGTTGTATTCGGTTCTCATGAAAGAGCCGTCATTATCCCACGCGATCAGATACCATGTGTCCGAATTCTGTGGACTATATAAATATGTATTACGATTCTGTGTATCTACATTTCCGGTCAGTATCTGATACGCCATCCAGTACGTCAGATTTTCTCTGTCAAAATATTGATCCAGGATATCACCAATCGATTTTGAATTATCATTCAGATCCGTAAGCATATCGATCAATTTTGTATGGTCAGAATCTCCTTTGATCTCCAGAAGCTTTTCAAAGGCTTTCTGGTCATAGGTCGGATCGTCTTCTTTTTTTATTACATCTTCACAACGGAAAAACTCAAACGAATTGATTTTATATAACTGTCCTTTCGAGTCCATTCCGTGATTCTCCATTCCTGTCTTGTTCAGCTGTTCTACCTGTGTGTACAATCCATAATCCTGAAACTCTGCGCTGTTTCCTTCGGTAAGATCTCTTACATATAAATGTACGAACTGAGTTCTAAGTGACATCAGCTGCGGTATCCCTTTCAGAAGATCGTAGGACAGCTTATTACGGAAACGCATTCCATCTGTCTGATGTTTATTCAGATTGATCGTGCGCTGTCCACGCCAGGTTCCCTTATTCTTCTTCAGCTCAATCTTATAGTTTTTCTGCGAATTACGGCTCGATGTCTGTCCTCTGATCTGCACGGTAGCATTCGGCACATTTTCACCATATCCAACCTCCCCGCTCTGCGGACCTGACTCATCACCAACCTGAAGAAGCGCCGCTGTCTGGTAACGTTCTACTCCCATCTTGTCATAATCATAGGCCGAATAACTGTTGATCTCCTTCCAGGTATGAGCCGTTCCCTCTGAAGAATTTCCGCGGGAAACGGTGAGATACATCGTCACAACACTTGTCTCGTCATCATTTTCATAGAGACTATCCTTATCCCTGAGGTGAACGTCGTTGATATCCTGTGTCTCTGCCTTTTTTATCTCTTCCTGTTGTTCTGTCTGTTTCTTTGAAGTATCCCCTGTTTTCTCCGGGGTGGTACATCCCGTCAGGCAACAGGACATTCCTAATAAAAGGGCACATCCCAACGCAAGTAATTTATATTTTTTCAAGCTTATCTCCCCTCTCTATTTTCTCTTCCAAAAAGCATCCAAGCCGTGTGAAGAAACCTGTTTTATCCTCTGCCACAATCGGCTGTACACTCAAAATATAATACGGAAGTTTTTTTATAAAATATCCAAGACGCAGTGTACAGATCAAAAAGAACACTGCACTTCCCAGTAAAAATCCAAACCCATAATACACCTGTGGGAAGAATAAAGACACACAGGTAAATGTCGTCGTACACGTGGCGAACATTCCTGTTGCAAATAATGCTCCCTTGTAATCTGTAAAATAAAGTAAGATCAACATCATTGTGTTAGCAATTGCATAGAGTCCATAGCCGACACAGAGTGTCCTAAAATATCCTTCCATAAGATCATTAAATCCAAGCGGAAGATATGTCAGAAGCAGCTGTCCGATCGAAATCGCCAGTGCCGTTGTAAGTAGCTGCTTTAACGCCGTATATTTCAGCTCCATGTTTAAAACCTTTCTCATCTCATTTCCCGCCTGCAGGATATCCTTGATTTCTCCCTTGTCATTAAACAAACTATAATAATTCCGATATTTCGGATAGAAATTCACTTCCACAGATACAACGAAATTAACGGTTGTAATAAGAATCGTCAAATAGGCGATCATCGCAGGTACATCATGATACGGTGCACCATAAAATAATCCCTGAACATGTACACGGATCGGTCCGCACCACATGATAACAAGATGTGCAAATAGTCCGATGTTCGTGAACAAGCCTGTAAACGCAAGCGGAAGGAACTGATCCACCCAGCGTAAAAAGAAAAATGCACTGATCTCTCTCTGCGGAAAATAACGGTACAACAGCGTCACATCCCAAAGCAGCATGATTCCATAACCGATCGTAACTGCGATCATCAACGCCTCTACATGTGGAATCCCAATCAGGATCAATAGGAATCCGACCAACAATGATACCGCTACCGCTGTGATAAATGAAATAAGAATCCCTTTGTAATCTTTGATCGCTGTCAGATAACTCATCGCATTCCAGGTGACGATCAATTCTCCGAAAAACTCCAGGCACAAAAACTGATCGATCAGATTGATTCCTGAAAACAGAAGAAAAATCCCATACATGATTCCGCCGACTACAAGCAGGATCGCTGTTGAACCCCAGAAAGAAGAAAGCACCGCCTCGTGGCGTTCTTCATACAGCATATCCGCAATGTATCTCGTCACGACCATAGAGAAGAAACTGGTCACGGTCAACGAAGCGAGAAGTGTGTAAGTAATCATACAGTTCAGAAGTTCCCGGTTATGTCTCGTCGTACCGGTATGATCGCAGATAAAAGCGATTCCTACCAACAGCACGATACCGAGCAGCATCGGACCTGTACAGATCACTCCTGCATACCCATACGCTTTTGCCGTCGCTGCAAGTCCGCGCTTCTGGAATAATTTTTTTAACTCAAATCCGATTCCGGCCATCTGCCTCTTCCACCTCCTGATACATCTTCCGGTACTTTTCAATCATTTCTTCTTTTCGATAATATGCTTTCACTCGTTTCTGTGCATTCTCCCCCATGCGGAGTCTCCGAGCTCTGGAAGCGCACATCCGATCCATTGCCTGCGCGAGCCCCTCTCGATACATCGGTGGAACACAATATCCTGCTTTTCCGTATCGATCCTCCTCGTTACCATTCAGAAGTTCCCTGCAGCATCCTACATCTGTAGTCACACAAGGCCGCCTTGCAGCAAATGATTCTAAAACAGACAGCGGCTGTCCTTCCGATATACTCGTCAAAATTGTAAAGTCCAGCTTCTCCATATAAGAGATGATATCCACTCG
>ERZ506995.237-NODE-237-length-21906-cov-6.610361_pt1 | contig 21906 bp, 25 predicted proteins | sample MGYA00512883_ERZ506995 | MGnify/ENA metagenome assembly ERZ506995
TTGCGAAATGCACGAGGATGGGAAACAGCATGTTCCTTTTCTTCTCGTAAAGGATTCCTGCGGCGATGCCCATTATCATCCTTGTTTGCGCTGGGGTAGTCGCAGCTTTATTTGCAAATCAGATTGATAAAGTGGCACGACAAAACAATGTTATAAAGACAATTCTTAATATTGTCGTGGTTCTACTGGCGTTGTTAGTGTTATTACAAATCTTGCTGAATAAGGCGTAAAGCTATGAAAAAGGAGTGCCTATTGGGGCACTCCTTTGCTCTACTGGAACAGTGGGAAGCTGTCATTTTTAGTTTGCTTCTTTATTATATACAATCATTGGCGTTCTGCTTTTCAAATTCTACGTAGGCTACGGCAAAGGCACAGACCTGCCGTGTGCAGCCGGGGGCGTTGTCCTTGGGATAGAGATGTGGTTATTTCTCTCTAAAGAGCGAAACAGAGTTTAATAAAATCGATATTCCTACACATACCCACAGACCCACAGAGCTTTGCTCATGGTTGGCATGATATCCATCAAGCCTCCCCAATCTTCATTTAGCACACGCATCGCTCCGTCTGAATAAAACGAACATACGGTCAAGGCAGTGAAAGATAATGCTGCGAATCTAAACCATTTTTCGTTCTTATTTTTAAAAGAGTAAATCAGATTGAAACCTGTAAAAATCATCGCAGAAATTCCTAAAAACAGCCACATATATATGATCTCCTTAATCTTACATACCCTGCGCTCTTTTGAGGCAAGGCTCGCAATCGTGTTGCCTGCGGACAGGAACTGCCGATGAGAGGATCGTTTGCAGCCCCTTTACCGATTCTCCGCCAGATATTCCTCTGCGTAGTGGACAGCCACCGCGCCGTCCGATACGGCGGTGACCACCTGCCGCAGCGCCTTGGTGCGCACGTCGCCCACGGCGAACACGCCGGGGAGGCTGGTGCGGGTGGATTCGTCCGCCACGATGTAACCGGATTTGTCCAGCGCCAGCTCGCTTCGGAACAGCTCCGTGGCCGGGGCGCGTCCCACGCTGATGAACACACCGTCACAGGCAAGGTCACGCTCTGCGCCGGTGTTGACGTCTTTTAGCCGAAGCCCCGTCAGGCGGTTGTCGTGCAGCAGAGCGGAAACGGTGCTGTTCCAGCAAAATTCTACGTTGGGCGCGTTCATCAGCGGTGCATGGTATACCTTGGTGGCCCGCAGGCGGTCCCGGCGGTGGATGAGGTAGACCTTTTGGGCTATGCGGGACAGAGCAAGTGCGTCCGCCGCGGCGGAATTGCCGCCGCCTAGCACCGCCACGGTCCTGCCGCGATAGGGCGCGCCGTCGCAGGCGGCGCAGTAGTGAACGCCCTTTCCAACAAGCGCTTCTTCGCCGGGAACGCCCAGGGGGCGGGGCGACGCGCCGGTGGCGATGACCACCGTGCGGCTTTGAAAGACACCCTCGCTGGTGTCCAGCGTCTTGATTTTCCCGGAAAGGCTGGCCTTATACACCTCCGCCAGCTCCGTCACCGCGCCGAAGCGCTCGGCGCTCTGCTGCATTTTTTCGCCCAGCGTAAAGCCGTCGATGCCGCTTTCAAAGCCGGGATAGTTGTCGATCTGCTCCGTCAGCGCCATCTGCCCGCCGGCGGAGAGCTTTTCCAGCACCAACGTGGAAAGCCCGGCACGGGCGGCATACAGGGCGGCGGTGTATCCGGCGGGGCCGCCGCCGATGACGATCATATCGTAGATTTTTTCCATGGCCGTCTCCTTACTGAGAAAGCGCTTCCTTGATAAATGCTTCGATGGCCGCCTTGGGGCCGGGAGCCACCACAGAGCCGATCACCTCGCCGTTCTTAAAGAGCAGCAGCGTGGGGATGGTGTCGATACCGAAGCGCTGGATGAGCTGCGGCTCCTCGTCGTAGTTGATCTTGCCGGTGATGAGGGTGTCGGCGTACTGTTCGCCCACCTTGTCGAAGGCCGGAGCAATACGGCGGCAGTAGGGGCACCACTGTGCCCAGAAGTCCACCAGCACGGGCTTGTCCGCACGGAGAACGTCGTTTTCAAAGCTGTTGGTCGTAATGGTAAGCATCATAAAATCCTCCTATTTCTGTGTAAAAAGCTGTGTTTCAATATCTGTGATGGTAATGTGCGCCAGATAGGCGGCACATTCCTCGTTCATGCCCCGGTACAGCGCGTCCATCACGCCCGCCATGCCGGAGCAGATGGCGCAGTCCCGGTCAATGTCGCCGCTGTGCCACGCGCAGTCCACAAAGCGGGTATTCACTGCCTCCGCCACCTGCCGTAGGGTAAGGCCCGCCGGGTCTGCCGTCAGGCGGTAGCCGCCGTCCAAGCCCTCCCGGGTCTCCACCATCCCCGCCTTTTTCAGCCCCGCCAGCACGCGGCGGACGCGGGTGGGGTTGGTGCAGATGTTCTCCGCCAGCGCTTCGCTGCTGAGGGAGCGTCCGCTGTGGCTCAGGCAGACCAGCGCGTGGACGGCCAGATTAAAGGAACTGTCCACCCTTTATCCCTCCTTCACAAGCTCGTAGGGCCAGTCGATGACGCCGCCGAAGTCGTAGACGCTCTGATACCCCAGCGCCAGCAGCTTTTGTGCGGCATCCTTGCTGCGGCGGCCGCTGCGGCAGTAGACCAGCAGCGTGGCTTCCTTATCGGGCAGCGCCTCGGGCGTTTCACTGCCGATGCTCTCGTTGGGGACAAGGACGGCGTTTTCAATATGTCCGCCGTCGTATTCCTCCCGGGTGCGGACATCCACCACCACGACCTCCTGCGAGGCCATCATCTCATAGGCTTCCTCGCGCTGAGCTTATGATACGCCGCCTTGTCTGTCATGTCCTCCGCCGTGTCCGCTTTTGTCTTGGACAGCGTGCAGCCGCTCAGCAGCAGCGCAAATAGGACAGCGAAGCCGGCAAGAAATAAAAGCAGTATTTGACGCATAGGGTCCCCTCCAAAGAAACTGTATTTATATTTGTTGCAGTTTATACTGTGACTATATCAGATACAGTTAAGGCTGTCAAGAGGCTTTCGGAAAAATTTGACGATCTCACTGATCGCGGTTGACAAACGGGAGGAGATCGATATAATGAAGAAGAAAAGAATAAGACCTGTTCTTATTTTGAAGGTAGAACATATACAGAACTACAGGGGCAGGGAAGTATGCCGCTGACCCGCTCTTTAAAGCGGAGTGCCTCGGATACAGGGCAGGCTGTTCTTCTAACAAATGGTTAGAGTTAACTAACCAGGACGCGAAGCAGAAAGAGATCCGAAGCCTGAATAAGGAACAGGAAATCGGAACCGTCACCCATGACCGCCTGCATTGCCGAGGCACACGCGATAAGGGAGGGGCAGGTGGCCGTACTCAAAAAAAGAGATGGGAGTACGGCTGCAAGCGGTACTGCCGGACGTTACGCCGTGCTAGAAGGGCATATCTGCGCCATGCAGCGAATTTAAGGCAGACTGCACACAGGCGACCTGCCTTTTCTTCCACCAAACGGTTAGAGATGGCTAACTAAAATACAGAGCAGAAAGGAACTCAGAGCTTGAACAAGGAAAAGGAGATCGAAACTGTTACCCTCATGGTGCGCCGGTATTGCCGGGGCGTGCATGGGACAAGGGGCGAGGCGCTTTGTCCGGCGTGCAATGCCCTGCTGGAATACGCCCGGCAGCGGCGGGACAGATGCCCGCACGGGGACAACAAGCCCTTCTGCTCAAACTGCCCCATCCATTGCTACAAGCCGGAAATGCGCCAACAGATGCGCGCCGTGATGCGCTATGCAGGGCCGCGGATGCTGCTGAGCAACCCCATACTGGTGCTGTGCCATATGGCGGAAACCATGCGAAGGAAAAGGAGAAACGCCCATGCCGGATAAACAGCTTTTGCGCCTCTTGGGCGAGGACAAACGATATATCTACCGCGCCGTTTTGTGGATGCTTACGGGCTCTTTGTGCAGCACCGGCTTTACGGCCTGCCTGTGCTATGGGCTTCAGCTGCTCTTTGTCGGTGCCAAGGCGTCCTTCTACCCGCTTCCTTTCGTTTTGGGGGCAGTATGCGCGGCGGTGCGCTTTCTTGCCACGATTCGCGCCGCGGCGGTGCGGGACAGGCTGGGGCGCAGCGTGAAGAAAAGCCTGCGGGCACAGCTGTACGCAAAGCTCCTGCGCCTCGGCGTGCGGGAGACGAAAACCGTGAAGATGGCGGGGCTGACCCAACTGGCCACGGAGGGCATCGAGCAGCTGGATCTGTACTATTCCTCCTACCTGCCGCAGTTTTTCTACGCCATGCTCTCGCCGCTGCTGCTGTTCGGCATCTGCGTCTTCCTCAACTGGCGCGTGGCGGCGGTGCTGCTGGCCTGCGTGCCACTGATCCCGGTGCCCATCGTGGCGGTGTCCCGCTTTGCAAAGCGCATATTCGCCAAATACTGGGGCAAATACACCGCCATGGGCGACGTGTTTTTAGACAGCGTGCAGGGGCTGAAGGAGCTGAAGCTCTTCCGCGCGGACGCAAGGCGGCAGGCGTATATGAATGAGAACGCCGAGGAATTTCGGAAAATCACCATGAGGGTGCTGGTCATGCAGCTTGCCAGCGTGACCATCATGGACCTTGTGGCCTTTGGCGGCGCAGGCATAGGTGCGGCGCTGGCGGTATCGGGAACGCAGAACGGCGGAGGCATTGCCGCCGCGCTCTTTCTGGTGCTGGTGGCGGCGGAGTTCTTCCTGCCGCTCCGTGCCTTCGGAAGCGCCTTCCATGTGGCCATGAACGGGGTCAGCGCGGGGCGAATGATGCTGACGCTGCTGGAGGAGCCGGAGCCCACATGGGGCAAGGCGCAGCCCTGCGGCGGGCGGCTGGAGCTGAAGGACGTGCATTTTTCCTATGCACCGGGGCGGGAGACGCTGCACGGCGTATCCGCCGTATTCCCTGAGCGGGGCATGACCGCCATCGTGGGGGAAAGCGGCTGCGGCAAGACCACCGTTGCAAAGCTGCTGACCGGGGCGCTGCGCCCCGGCTCCGGTCGGGTGCTTTTGGACGGCAGACCTGTCGAAAGCCTTGACAGGCAAGCGTATTACGCGTCCCTCGCCCATGTGAGCTGTGAGACCTTTCTCTTTCACGACACCATACGCGCCAACTTCCTTCTGGCAAACCCGCACGCGGCGGAGGAGGAGATGTGGCGGGCGCTTGCCCTTGTGCGGCTGGACGGTCTTGTGCAGGAGCGGGGCGGCCTCGATTTTGTGCTGAACGAGGACGCAGCGGACATCTCCGGCGGGCAGAAGCAGCGGCTGGCGCTGGCCGTCAACCTCACCGCCACCAAGCGGATCTACATTTTCGATGAGGCCACCGGCAACATCGACGCCGAGAGCGAGGGCATCATCATGGAAGTCATCCGCTCCCTCAGCACCTTTGCCGCGTGACGGTCATCACCCACCGTCTTGCAAACGTGGCGGCGGCGGACAGCATTTTGTACATGGAGGACGGCCGCATCTGCGAGCGGGGCGACCATGCCTCACTGATGGCCCGGGGCGGACGCTATGCCGCGCTGTTCTGCGCGCAGCGAGAGCTTGAGCAAGGCTATCTGGAGCTGATAAAGGAGGCGCAGGCATGAAAAAAGAGCTTTCCCGCAGAAGCGGCGTGCAAATCGCGGCGGAGCTGATGAAGCTCTTGGGCGGCAGGCTTTCCGCCGTCATGCTGCTGGCGGTGCTGAACGGGAGCCTCGGCTTTTTGTGCGCCATGGGCGTGCCCTTTTTCGGTGCGGTTGGTATCGCAAAGGCTCTCGGCGAAAGCATCCCCCTGTCCTACGGCGCCATTGCGGCCCTCTGCGTGGGCTGCAGCGTCCTGCGCGGAGGACTGCGGTATCTGGAGCAGTACGGCAACCACTATATTGCCTTCCGGCTGCTGGCGGTGCTTCGGGATAAAATCTTTACCAAGCTACGGGCGCTTTGTCCCGCCAAGCTGGAAAGCCGCCAAAAGGGCAGCCTTCTCACCATGATCACGGCGGACATCGAAACGCTGGAGGTATTTTATGCCCACACCGTTTCCCCCGTCTGCATCGCCGTGCTTGTATCCTTGGTGGCGATGGTGGTCACCGGCCTTGCTGCAAGCTGGTATCTGTCCCTGATCGCGGCGGCGGCCTATCTGTGCATTGGCGTTCTGCTGCCCCGGTTTTTCTCCCGCCGCATGGCCGAGACCGGTATGCGGTACAGACGGGAGCTTGGAGACTTCGGCGCGTATTTTCTCGACAGCATCAAGGGCATACGGGAGATGGTTCTCTACAACGCCGGAGAGACCCGATGCCGGACGAGCAGGTGCAGGGCGGTATGTCGTACTGACAGGAGGACACATGAAACAGACAAATATTCAAATCACATTCGAAGAAGAAAAGCTCCGCGCCCTTCGGCGATACATTGCCAAGCGCGACTCGACGTTGGAAGCGGAGCTGCAAAAGGCAGCCCAGCGACTCTACGAAAAGGTCGTGCCGGCCGCTGTGCAGGAATACATCAGCGATTGCGAGCAGGATGAATCTATGCGCAAGCCGCAGAAGAAACCGGAGGTGCCGCGATGAGCGGTCAGGATATTTTGCAGGAGCTGCGACAGGCGGTATTTCGAGTGACCGAAAATGGCGAGAGTATGTATTTTTCTGTGCCAAAATCCGTGGAGCTGTTGCAGGCGGCAGCCCACCTGCGGAACTATCTGTCCGGCGAAAACGCGGGAAAATTTACAGCCATATTTCCACACGGTGAGAAGATCACGCAGGAGCAGTTCGATGCGGCAGCCGCAGAGCGCATGGAGAACACAGGGTGTATCGCCGGTGCGTATGAGCTGGACTTCGATGCGCGGACGTTTTCGGCACTGAACATCATGGACGGCTGGAAGGTCTACGCGATGCAGGACATAGCGGATGCGGCAGCGCAGGCATATCAGGAAGCGGAGATGTCCGAGGATGACCGTTGGCGCATCTTTCTCGACCAGTTGGAGGGCAAGGAAATGACGTATGAACCGCCCACACTGGAGATGCACCTGTGACTGCCAGCCTGTCCCACACCGTCGCACCCGTGTCGGCGGTTTGTGCGGCTTTCGCGGCACAGTCGAGCGCGTACCCGCCGGAAACCCTAAAACCGGACGTTGCGCCAACGTGCGGGAGCGCTGCAAAAAACGGCAAAGGAGATCAAAATGTCTACGGAATTTTACTGTGAAGAATTTCCAACAGAGCAAAACGGCAAACAGGTGCAGACGCTCAAAGACCTGCTGGAAGCCTGTCCGGAAGATAGTTTTCATTTTATGACGCCCTTCGGCTACGTTGACCTGAACGCCCAGGATGCTGAGCAGCTCCGGCTGGGTGCGGTGATGCAGGCGCATGCCGGAGAAAGCGGGTGGGAGATACCCATTCCGACAGAAAAATTGCTGCAGCAGGAGCTTGTGACTGCGCGGAAAACCGAGAATGGTCAATGGTACGCGATTACCACTGATCCGCAGCCAGAAATGGCAGAAGCGGAGCAGATGCAGGAGATGCAGCTGTGACGGTCAGCCCTTACCGCGCCGTCGCGCCCGTGTCGGCGGTTTGTGCGGCTTTCCGGACACAGCCAAGCGCGTACCCACCGGAAGCCACAAAACCGGACGTTGCGCCGACGTGCGGGAGCGTTGCGGAAACGGCAAACGAAGAAGGAAACCGCCTGCGGGCGGCTTGCGGCGGAGGGAGAAGCCGCAAGCGGCGAAGCAGGAGAAAGCCAAGGTGTCGTGTGCGCACCTTGGCAGACACATCTGCCCGCAGTGCGGGCAGTTTGGGACTTTCGGACAGGGGTTGTTGAGAGGGCAAAAACAGCCCTGTTGGGGTCGGAAGCGCAGATAGTCCCGCTGTTTCAAGGAAAACAGCGGGGTTGCGCACAAAATTGGAGGAAAATTGGCATGGCGAACAAGAAAATCAAATTCCCGCTCTGGCTCATGCCGGACACCAAAGCGACGGTCGAATGTCTCTACCGGCAGGACGGATGTAACAGCCAGAGCGAGTTCATCGAAAAAGCGATTCTGTTCTACTGTGGCTATCTGCAAAGCGAGTATGCCGGAGACTTCCTGCCGAAGATCCTCGGTGAAACGCTGGAGGCAATCCTCAGTATGTTCGGGGACCGCATCGGCAAGCTGCTTCTCAAGCAGGCCGTCGAGCAGAACGTCTGCAATCATATCCTTGCTTCGGACACGGACATCGACGCGCAGACCTACCAGCAGATGCGCGGGAAAAGCTATCAGGAGGTGCTGCGGACGAACGGTCAGATCTCGTTCCCGGAGGTGCTTCGGCAACAAAGACGGTGGTAACGGATGGCGCGGCTGATACAGAAAACCGGCTTCATCAGCCGCAAAAGCGCGGGCGGCTACATGAAGTATATCGCAACGCGCGAGGGCGTCGAGGTGCTGACAGGCAAAGGTCCCGCGACGGAAAAGCAGAAAGAAATGGTTTCTAAATTGCTCAAGGACTTCCCAGATGTGCGGGATTCCTTCGAGTATGAGGACTACAAGCAGGCGCCGACGCTGCACACTGCGTCGGCGCTCATTTCTGCGGCATTGGATTCACATATGCAGAATCTTCAATCCGAAAACGGCTATCTCAAGTACATTGCTACGCGCCCCGGCGCGGAAAAGCATGGCGCACACGGTCTGTTCGGCCGGCAGGAAAATACGGAGCTGACTGCGGCGATGCACGATTTGACCGCGCACGACGGCAACGTCTGGACGATCATCTATTCCCTGCATCGTGAGGACGCGGAGCGTTTGGGATATAACAATGCCGCAGCATGGCGGAAGCTGCTGGTCAGCCAGCAGAACAAATTTGCCGAAGCCTTTCATGTCCCAGTGTCGGCACTGCACTGGTACGCAGCTTACCACGATGCGGATACGCACCCGCATATTCACATGATGATCTGGACAGATCAGGAGACGGTTTTGAAACGGGATGCTGTTGTGAAATTGCGTTCTGCGATGACCAACAGCATCTTTCAGGCAGAGTTGGAAAATCTCTATATTCGGAAGGATGCAGCTTATAAGGACGTAACCGAAGCGGCGCGGACAGCCATGCACGGACTTGTTGACCGAATGGAATCCGTCTCTGATCCGCCCGCGTCCATCCAGCAAAAGCTGCTGGAGCTTGCGTTGGAGCTGCGCACGGTCGGTGGTAAAAAGCAGTACGCTTATCTCAAAAAGCCGCTTAAGGACAAGGTGGATTCCATCGTGGATGAACTCGAAACGCTGCCGGAGGTGGCGGCGTATTATGCCGTCTGGAACGGTCTGCGCGACACACTGGAGGGCTACTACAAGAACCGCCCCCGGCAGCACAATCCGCTCTCGCAGCAGAAAGAATTTCGTGCCATCAAGAATGCCATCATTCAGGAAGCGGAGCGTTTGCGGCAGCAGATGGAGCAGGCGCAGACAGCGTCAGAGCAGAAGCCTTCACAAGAGGCAGAAGCTCCTTCGGGAGAAACTTCTGCGGATACTTCTGCAAATCCGACGCTTGCAAACGAAAACACTTCGTCCGCAACTTCTTATTCTGTGCGGCTTCCGTCCGAATATCTTTTGAATTCAACCGTCAGATTGTTCCATCAGGTAGGGCAGATTTTCCGCGACAACGCCGCGCCGCCCAGCAATCCAATGGGTATCCGTATCGATTCCAAGCGCCGCAAAAAGCTCATGCAGAAGCGGCTGGCAATGGGGCATAAGCAGGATGATCATGAGCAAAATCACGGTCAGACATTACAATAACAGGAGGTGCATTTTGGCACAATACATAGAATTTACCCCAGAGCAGAAAGAACGCGCCGCGTCCGTTGACCTCGAAGAATTCCTCCTCCGGCAAGGGGAAAAGCTCATCAAGTCCGGACGGGAAAAGCGGCTGGCCAGCGACCACAGCATCACAGTACGCGGCTGCGAGTGGTTCGACCATGCCTCGAATGAGGGCGGCCGCGCTGTCAGCTTTATACAAAAATATTACGGCAAGAGTTACGTCGAAGCGATGTCCATGCTGCTGGGCAAGAGCATGGAGCCGGTTTATCCGCAGGCAAAGAAGCAGGAACGAGTCGATCAAAAACCCTTCGCACCGCCCGTTCCGAACGCAAATATGCACCGTGTCTTTGCGTATCTTCTCAAAACGCGCGGGCTGGACGCGGATGTTGTTTCGTACTTTGCCCGCAGAAAATTACTCTACGAGGACGCAGTACATCACAACGCTGTGTTCATCGGACCCGACGAAGGCGGCTGTCCGCGTCACGCCCATCTGCGCAGCACGAACAGCTTCGGCAAAGCCTTTCGTCTGAACGTCGAGTCAAGCGATCCGCGTTACAGTTTTCATCATGCCGGAACCGATGGGAGCCTTTATGTATTCGAGGCTCCCATTGATATGCTCTCCTACATCTCTATGAACCCGCATCAGTGGCAGGAGCATAGCTATGTGGCCTGCTGCGGCACGTCTCCGATTCCGGTCTTGCAGATGCTGAAACTGGAGACGCAGATCGTCTATCTGTGTCTCGACAATGATAAAGCTGGTCATGCTGCAAGTGAACGGATGGCAGAGCTTCTGCGCGAACGCGACGTTATGACGGAACGACTTGTACCGGAACTGAAAGACTGGAACGACGATCTTCTTCATACATTATAAATATGGATGGCAAATAGCAAACGCGGACGCTCCCCGCCAAGGGGAACGTCCGCGCATTTGCTGTCACCAGCACCGTGACACTACGGCGTAGCTTGAAGGGCAAACTCTAGCCGAGATCTAACACAGACAAACAATTAAAAGTCTCGGCATCGCTTATAATTGTTCTACTACTTACAGAATTGGTCTGTCTCAACCAATCCCAAGTGTTGCAGGATCTGGTGGAGCTCCGCTTCTTGCGGCATAGCTGTGGGAAGCGAGATGCCAGAGTGTATTTCCCAACGCTCGGTATGCCAGAGCGTCTGATTCGGCTCGATCATTTGCAGCGGGGAAAGTGACTCCACCTCGACGCCCCAGTCTGCATCATAGGTCTCAAAATTACAGCCGAAGTCCGGGTATTCGCGTGCTGCCTCCCATGCAAAGCGCTTGATATAGCATTGCTGATGGACAAATGCCGCTGCCCAGCCCTGCGTATTCCGGCAGCCAAGCTTTAACGGTTCGGCGCGCGCAGGATCGCAATGTACAACATGATACGCGTCGAAAAACTGCATCCGCGCGTCCTGCATCTTCGTGTACGGCCAAATAATGAGGCTGCGGTTTGGAAGGTAGCCCGTATCCTCACTGCTTCCCGCAAACACGACCGTACTGCCGGGTGCGCAGGCACTGATGCCCCACGCAGCGCACTGAACTGCCCATGCGCCGGTGTTTTTAATGCCGATCTGCACCTCCACATCCTCTGGACGCAGGGTCACACGCAGCCGTTTCTGCATTTGTGTCCATGCCTCCGGCTGCGCGTCCACAATGAGGCTGTCACCGAGCACCGAATAGGACTCCACGGGGCGGCTGTCCGAGATATAGCTTCTGGGGAACGTCTCCGGGCAATGGCAGATGCGGAAGCCGCCGTACACATGGCAGACAGAGCCGTCCGGCAAAACATCCGCTTCCTGCACATCCTCTGCGAATACATTCTGGTATCCTTCCGCGCTGAAGCGCAAAATCCGTGGACCGACGTCCAGCGTTACGATCAGCTCTTTTCCATAGCCGCGCAGAAATACGGCGCGTCCAAGACCTTTATAGTCATTCAGGTATTCAAATTCCATACGGTTCTCCTGCGTTTTGGATAGAATGGACAGGGACGCCCTGTCAGGCGTCCCTGTTAGGCTTATTTCTGCTTGTTCTTGGAGGAAATGTCGAACAGGACTGCGATGAGAAGGACAACGCCCTTGATCGCCTGCTGCCAGTCAACATTGATACCGAGGATGGACATACCGTTATTCAGAACACCCATGATCAGTGCGCCGATGATCGCGCCGCCCACCGTGCCGACGCCGCCGGTCGCCGAAGCACCGCCGATGTAGCACGAGGCGATGGCGTCCATTTCAAAGCCGGTGCCCGCCTTCGGTGTTGCTGCGTTCAGACGCCCGGAGAAAACGATGCCTGCCACAGCCGCCAGAAGCCCCATGTTGGTAAAGGCGAGGAACTTGATACGCTTTGTATCAATGCCGGAGAGCTTTGCCGCTTTTTCGTTGCCGCCCAGTGCGTAAAGCTGGCGGCCCATTACGGTTTTGGTCGTGAAGAAGTAATAGATCAGGAACAAAATGGCCAGCAGGATCAGCACGGACGGGATGCCCTCATAGCGGCCGAGCCAGAAGCAAAAGAATACGATCGCCACGCAGCTGAGCACGAGCTTGACCGTAAAGGAGGCTGCGCTGGGAACTTCCGCGCCAAAGCGGATCATCTGCCGCCGTGAGCGAAGCTGCGACCAGACAAGGAACGGGCAGATAAGCGCGCCGATGATGACGGCGGAGAACTTCATACCGCCCAGCGGCAGGAAGTCCGGCAGGAAGCCGGTCGAGATCGCCTGATAGGTCTCCGGGTACGGTGCAAGCGTCCGTCCTGCGAGCAGAACGAGTGTCAAGCCACGGAAGATCAGCATGGAGGCAAGCGTAGCGATAAACGCGGGAACTTCTTTATAGGCAATGAAGAAGCCATTCACTGCGCCGATCGCAATACCAACCAGCAGACCGACCAGCATGGCAAACCACGGGCTAATACTGCCGATGATGCACATCTTTGCCGTGACCGCGCCTACGAACGCGACATAAGAGCCGACGCCGAGGTCAATGTTGCCGCCGGTGATGATGCAAAGCAGCATACCGATCGCCAGGATCAGAACATAGCTGTTCTGCTGAATGAGGTTCGTGACATTCTGCGGAACGAGCAGAACGCCCTGCGTCAGGATCTCGAACATCAGCACAATGATCACAAAGGCGATGAGCATGGTGTTCTTTTTCAAGGCGCTTTTTAACGCGCCGCTTTTCGTTTTCATTTTGTAGCTCCTTCCTTGCTGCTGCTTTTCATAATACAGGACATGACAGCCTCCTGCGAGAACTGCGGCCGATCCAGTTCGCCTACGATTTTGCCCTCGTTCATGACATAAATGCGGTCGCACATGCCCAGAAGCTCAGCCATTTCGGAGGAGATAAAGATCACAGCTTTGCCCTGTGCAGCCAGTTCATTGATGATGCTGTATATTTCGCGCTTTGCACCGACGTCGATACCACGGGTCGGCTCGTCCAGGATCAGAACATCCGGCGCGGTCAAAATCCAGCGCGCCAGAACGACCTTTTGCTGGTTGCCGCCCGAAAGATTCACGGTTTTCTGATAGATCGTCGGACATTTGACGTTCAGTTCCTTTGCCTTTGCCTGTGCCTCCCGAATCTCCAGCGACCGATTCCGCACGCCGCGGTTGGAGAGCTTTTTGAGGCTGGAGAGGACGATATTGTCACAGACGGATTCGCCGAGCACCAGACCGGCAGCCTTTCGGTCTTCGGTCGCATACGCCAGACCGTCATCGATCGCCTCGCTGACGCGCTTATAGCGGACGGGCTTATCCTCTTTCAGAATTTCGCCTGAAAAAGAAGTGCCATAGCTTCCGGCGTAAAGACTGAGCGCCAGCTCCGTCCGTCCCGCGCCCATAAGACCGGCAAGTCCGATGACTTCACCCTTGCGTACATGCAGGCTGATGTTGTCGAGCACCTTTTTCTCGGCGTCGCCGTTGCACACGCTCCAGTTGCGGATCTCAAACATCGTCGGACCGAGCGTAACATTTCTGGCGGGGTAGACGTCCAGAATTTCGCGTCCGACCATGCCGCGGATGATTCGCTCTTCGGAAAGCTCGTCCGTCCGCCGGTCCAGCGTTTCGATCGTGCGCCCGTCACGGAGAATTGTGATCTTATCGGAGATCTGCTCCAGCTCATTGAGCTTATGAGAAATAATAATGCTCGTCATGCCCTCGGCTTTCAGCTTGACCAGTAGGTCCAAAAGCCGCTGCGCGTCCGTCTCGTTCAGGGAGGATGTCGGCTCATCCAGGATCAGAAGCCGGACGTTTTTGCTCAGTGCCTTCGCAATTTCCACCAGCTGCTGCTGACCGGGGCTAATATCTTTTACAAGTGTGTAAATGGAGCCCGTATAGCCGACTCTTTTCAGCAGTTCGCCTGCGCGTTTATAGGTCTCGCCCCAGTTGATCACACCGTTATGTTCAATTTCATTGCTTAAAAATACGTTTTCTGCGACTGACAGATACGGGATCAATGCCAGCTCCTGATGAATGATCGCAATACCTTTTGCTTCACTTTCCTTGATCCCCTTGAAGCGGCAGACCTCCCCGTCGAAAATGATCTCGCCGGTATAGCTGCCATAGGGATAAACGCCGCTAAGAATATTCATCAGCGTTGATTTTCCTGCGCCGTTTTCTCCGCACAGGGCATGAATTTCGGTTTCTTCTACAACAAGATTCACATCGTCCAGCGCCTTGACGCCTGGAAACGTCTTTGTGATATGCTGCATTTCAAGAATTGTCTTGCTCAATCTATCACCCTTTTCTTCGTGTATCGGTCTTTCCCTCATATCGGTTCAAGTGACCCGTGTACCGCTAGTGCGGTACACGGGCTGCCTGTATGCAATCTTTACTCGACAATTCCTGCCCAGGTGTCGTCTGCCTTATCGTAGAAACCGCTCTCGAAGAGCTTCATGTAGTTCGATGCGTCGATGTTATCGACTTCGCACAGGTAAGCGGGAACGACCTTCACGCCGTTATCATAGGTCGTGGTATCGTTGACGGGGATCTCCGTGCCCTTGACCAGCGCATCGACCATCTGCGCGCAGATCTCTGCGGGCTTGCGGAAGTCCTTCCAGACCGTCTGTGCCTGCTCACCGGCAATGATGGACTTGACGGAAGCGACTTCAGCGTCCTGACCGGTGACAATGGGAAGCGGGCGGTCAGCCGTGCCGTAACCGGCATTCTTCAGAGAGGAAATGACGCCGATGGACAGACCGTCATAGGGAACGAGGACTGCGTCGAGCGTACTGCCGTCGGAATAGTAGGCGGTGATGAGGTTATCCATACGGGTCTGAGCGACTGCGCCGTCCCAGTTCTGAATGCCGCACTGTTCAATGCCAAACTGACCGGACTTGACAACGATCTTGCCCTCGTCGATGTAGGGCTGGAGCAGCGCGATCGCGCCGTCATAGAAATAATAGGAGTTGTTGTCGTCAGGAGAGCCGCAGAAAATCTCGAGGTTGAACGGACCTTCCGCGCCGGTATCCAGACCGAGCTTTTCAATGATGTACTTTGCTTCGGCTTCGCCGACCTTGGTGTTGTCAAAGGTCACATAGCAGTCTACGTCCGGCGTGTTCATCAGCAGGCGGTCATAAGCGATGACCTTGACGCCCTGCTTTGCAGCCTTTGCCAGGACCTCTGTCAGAGCGCCGCCGTCAACGGAGGCAACGACCAGGACCTTTGCGCCCTTGGTGATCATGTTTTCGATCTGATTGACCTGTGTTGCGGGAACGTCTTCTGCCCACTGCTCATCAAACTTGGTGTAGCCGAGCTCTCTGAGGAAGTCTTTGGTAAATTCACAGTGGCGCAGCCAGCTTTCGTCAGAGTGTGTCGGCATGGAAATGCCGATCAGCACATCGGATGTCTGCCCGTCTGCGGCGGGGGCATCGGCCTGCTTGGCGCAGCCGGCAAACACCAGAAGGGTCGCCAGAGCAAGCAGAATTGCAAGAACTTTTTTCATTTTTCTTACCTCCAGTTAATTTTGTAAGGCATCCAGCGCCTTGACAACAAATTTTTGCGGTGCGGATATCTTAAATTCTCAACTCGTCTATATATGTGTACAAGCTAGGTGAGACAAAACCGCACCTGTTCAGTCTGCCGGGCGGCATATCATAGCCGCACGACAGACTGGCGTTCGATCAGCTTCGGCTGGTATAGATGCTGGCGCGGCTGCACAATCTCGCCCCGCAGCATCTGCAATAAACAATCGGCAGCGTCCTCGCCCATAATATCCTTGGGGTGCGTGACGGAGGTGATCTGCGGCAGCGAGGCGGCGGCAAGCGCCGTATCGTCGTAGCCGATCACCGAAACATCCTCCGGCACACGCACGCCGATCTGTGCGAAAAAGTGATAGCAATCCACGGCAAGCAGATCGTTATAGCAGACGATCGCGGTGATCTGCCGGCTTTGCAGCAGCGCCTGCAGCGCAGGCTGGTACTCGCCGTCCGCGTCGAGGATCTGCGGTGTGAGCGAATGCTCTTCCATGGCGCGGCAGTAGCCGCGGGTACGAAAAACAGAATCGCGGTAGCTGCTGCGGAACAGGCCGAGAATCTTCCGATGCCCCATGGCGATCAGATGCTCCGTTGCCAGCTTGCCGCCGTAAACGTCGTCCGTCATATACCCGACAAGGTCCTGATCGCGGAATTTTCCGTCGATGGTGACAACGGGGATGCCTGCCGCTTGGCAGCTCTCCAGCTCCTGCAGAAGCTCCTCGGAAATGTCCTGCACGCGGCGATACGGCTGGATAATGATGCCGGACGTGCCGCGGCTGATGATCTGCTGCAGCAGCTTCTCGAACATTTCCACATTATCGCGCGTATCGTTCAGCACGAGCTGATACCCTTCCCGATCGAGCACACGACCAATGCCGCTGAGAAAATACGGTGCAAAGTAGTTATCACCTGTATCCAGCAGCACGTCAATACTCTTTTTTGCCTGCCGCGGCAGAGCGACGCAAAAGGTTCCCCGCCCACGTTCCTTTGCAAGGCAGCCATTATTGACAAGTTCCGTCAGTGCGGCGCGAACCGTCATTCTGGCAACGTGATAATGCTCCAGCATCTCCGTTTCCGACATCAGCTTATCGCCGATCTTGATCTGCCCGGATAAAATCTGCTGTTCAATATCCCGCTTGATCTGCTGGTACATGGGCTCAAAGCTCTTGCGATCGATCATGGTATCACTCCATTCTGTCAACAGAAATCAAAAAGTTTATACTATCATACCAGATTCGACCGCGTTTTGTAAAGCAGTTACATCAAAGCTGAATGCATTCGATATTCAGCATATCAGCCAGCATTCTCCAGCGGCGGGAAATGTCACCGAGGTTGATGACCTCGTGATGCGTTCCGCCATTGCGGATCCAATTCTCCACGCATTTTGCCGGACCGCAGTCCGGACGCCAGAAGAAATAGGGCATTTCGTTGTTTTTCATCTGGTTATCAGGCAACATATCGCCGTTGCAGACCAGAAGCCGGAAGCGGTCGCCGCAAACAGGTGCGAGGCTGGTCAGCGTTGCGCGCCCAACACGCGGTGTAAAGCGCGGCGTCGGCGGATTGGCAAGCCCACCCTCGCCGAGATAGCGGTCGATGATCTGCGGCGGAACGTCCGTACGGTGTGTTGACCAGTTTCCTTCGCCTGCGTGGCAGAAGATAATGGCGTTGCGCCCAAAGTCCATGGAGTACATCTCGGTAAAGTTGCCGTCATCATCGCCGATGCAATGCGCCGTGGCAACCATCGCCGCGCAGAGGCTGTCGCCTTCCGCTGCATAGCCGTAGCCATCCGCCATCAGGTGTGATGCCGCCAGCAGCGGGAGCTGCTTGAAGCGCCCATCCTCGGCAAAAATATCAAACTGCGCGGTGAATGCGTCCAGGCCATGGGCATCCAGATACTTTTTGAAGCCGAAGTACATTTTGATGGCTTCATAGTGGCTTTCGTAGGAGAGCTTCGGGTCAATTACAAAGTGCTCACGATCCCATGCGATCCGCGCGTCGATCTCTTCCTTCGTCGTCTCGTTCATGAACTGCACGACGCTGCCGATGCAGTCATAGCGGTATTCAGGACCGATCTTTTTGAGGATCGACATATCGTCCGCCAGAATGTCGTTCATGCCGGGCATCTTACCGATCACGCCAACCTTCATCCGCCGCAGGAACGTCCAGGTCTGCGCTGCCTTGGCGAAGTCCTGTACAAACGCCTTAAACTCCGGCTCGTGCCGGTTGCCGGCAAAGAACTGGCACTTGAGTCCCATGCGCGTAATGGCACAGGCGTTATCCTGCGCGCCGTGTACGCCCTGATTGACGGTCAGCATAAGCTCATCCCAGTCATCGCCGACGGTCTGGTCCGGCTGCACCACAGCAAAGCCGAGCGGCAGATGGTTTTCCTGCAGTGCGTGCACAAGCCACGAACCCTGTGAATAGGTCAGAAGGATGATGAGCATACCGTCGAGATCGCGGCTGTTCATGTCGCGCACCTTGGACTCAATATCCGCGCGATTCATGGCTGCACCGGGGAAATAGATCTCCGCGACGTCTGCAAGGTCATGGACAATCTCCCGTGCATACGCCTCCTGACGGGCGGTGATGCCAGGGAAGATCGGTTCATAGCCGTCCGTCATCAGACCGAGCAGCCCGAGACGCGGCAATCTGCGTTCTCTCATATTGATTTCGTTCCTTTCTGAAATAAAATTTCATTACACTGGAATACCTGCTGATAGCGCCGGTAGAACGGTTCATATGCCGCATGGACCTGCGCGTTCGGGCGAACGATCTGTGCGATCCTGTTGCAGCGCTGCGCTTCGGTGATCGTCTCCCAATCGCCCATCTGCACGGCAGCGAGCATCGCCGCGCCCATGCTGCCGCATTCATTCTGCTCCATCAGCACCAGCTCCGTGCCGGTGATGTCAGCGATCATCTGATTCCAGAACGCGTTTTTAGAGCCGCCGCCGAAGAAATGTACTCGCTTGGCATCTACGCCGAGCGAACGCAGCAGTTCGAGATTTTCGCGAAGCATGAAACCGATGCTCTCTAATACGGCGCGCACAAGTTCAGCCTTACCGGTGCTCAGCGTCAGTCCGAAGAAGACGCCTGACGCCTCCGGCAGGAGCTTTGGCTGAAGGCTGCCGGAAAAGTACGGTAAAAGCGTCAGCCCGCCCGCACCGGCAGGTGCAGTCGCGGCAAGCGCGCACAGGGTATCATAAATATTCTGGTTTTCTTCCGCACATTTGCGTGCTTCTGCGGCAAAAACCGTATCTTTGAGCCACTTAAAGACGATGCCCGCCGCTGGGCAGAACGGCAGCAGCACGCGCTGCTGCGGCGCATAGCCGCGATAAACGATCATCGGCGGCTGCGGAAGCGCGGACGCATCGTAGCTGCAGGTCATGACCATGGCAGTGCCGATCGTCGCGGTCAGGATTCCCGGCTGCAAACCGCCGCCGCCAATTGCCGCAGCGATCTGGTCCATCGCACCCATCACAACGCGGACGTTTTCGCGCAGCCCCAGAGCCTGTGCCGCCTCCTGACGCAACGCCCCTGCGCACTCACCGCAGGCAAGAATCTGCGGCAGCTTCGCCTCGTCCAGGGAGAGCGCACGCAAAAGCTCCGTCATATACCCGCCAGTCTGCAGACTATACCAGCCTGTAGAGGTTTGCAGGGAGGGCTCGGTCACAAACTGCCCCGTCAGGCGCATGACCAGATAATCCTCCAGCAGTAAAAAACGATGTGCACGCTGGTAGATCTCCGGCTGCTGCTCACGAAACCAGAGCAGCTTACTTAGCGGCAGTGCGCCGCCGAGGTCCGTTACGCCGGTCTGTTCATAAAGGGCTTCAGGGGAAATGACAGCGGCGATCTCTTCTGCCTGCTCGCCTGCGCGGCTGTCAAGCCAGACCACAGCGTTACTCAGCGCGTTGCCCTGCGCATCGACAGGGATCATCGTTTCACCCTGTGTAGTAATGCAGATAGCGGCGACCTGTTCCAGCGAGACCTCCGTTTTCAGATGCGCCACCGCGCGGCACATCGCGTCCCAGTAATCCTCGCTGTTCATCTCGATCCGACCGCCGTCCGTAATCAGATCGTACTCTTCAATGCACTGTGCGAGCATTTTGAGCTCCGCGTCGATCAGGCAGGCTTTGATGGAGGTTGTGCCGTAATCAAAGGTCAGATAATGATTCATGTTGGCTCTCCATTTCCTGTATGTAAGCCTCATTCTAAGAGCGATTCCGTGAAAAGTCAATAACTTATCTATATGTTTGTATATGTAACTAGAAATCAGGAGTGCGATTTGGTGAAATCGCCTATATTCACGTGCAAGCCTTTTCACTATAATAATTATGCCAATATACCCAGCTTTGATAGGATATATCTGATTTTATTATCCGCGACGCAGAAAAGAAAAACCCGGCATTGACAAAAGCTGTGATCCATGGCATAATACAACATATACATATAACTGTATATGTCAGGAGGCTATCATGCAGTATCAGGAACAAAAGCTGTACACCGGCAATCCGCGCCAGTTGTTTTCAGTTCGGGAGTCCCGCCTGCTCGGCGGAAAGATGGATGGTGTGCGCGTTGCCGATATTCACAACGGCGGCAATTTGGAGGTGTGCGTGGCGGTGGACCGCTGCATGGACATCCCAGAGATCCGCTATCGCGGGCGCGTACTCAACTACATTACCCCGAATGGGATCGTGCACCCGTCCTATTATAACTGCTTTGGCGAGGGCTGGAGCGAGGCGTTCGCGGGCGGCCTGCTGTACACCTGCGGACTGAGCAACACCGGGTTGCGGGAAGATACGGACTGGCTGACGCAGAAGGAGCACGGGTGCATCGCAAACACACCGGTGGAGCAGTTTGCCGTGCGCATCACGGAATCCGACGATGGTCCTGCTGCGGAACTCTCCGGCGTTATGCACGAGGGGATGCTGGCGGGCATTCGCCTCAAGATGGTGCGAACGGTCCGCGTAAGCTACCTGCGTGATGAAATTGAAGTGGTAGATACGGTCAGCAACGAGGGCTTCCGTACCGCGCCGCATATGATCCTGTATCACTGCAACTTGGGCTATCCTCTTTTGCAGCCGGATTCAGCCTTTTTAATCCCCAACCTTGGTGTCCGTGCACGCACGCCGTTCGCCGAGACACATCTGTCGGAACTGAACACGATCCTCCCGCCGCAGGATGAGCTGGAGGAAATGTGCTATTATTACACCCCGGCTCCCGACGAAGACGGCTGGGAGCACGTGCGTCTGGAAAACCGCCGTGAACAGCTCGGACTGACGCTTTCATTCGACACGTCGACGCTGGGGCACTTTGTACAGTGGAAAAATTTTGTGAAGGGCGAATACGTCATGGGATTGGAACCGGCCAATTGCACCATAGACGGCCGCAGCGACGCGATCGCGCGCGGACAGATGCAGGTGCTGGAACCGGGCCAGAGCCGGACCTACCGGCTGCGGTTCTGTTTTGACGACGCACAGGAGGATTGAAGTATGGAACTGATGAAAAAGCATGTCGATCTGGACAGTCTGGAAACGCTGTATGAAATGACGTTTGAGGAAGCGGCGCTTCGCCGTGAATTTGACGTGCGCGGCGGCAGCTGGACGCTGGAAGACGGGACGCTTGTCGGCAGGAACCGCGAAAACTGCCCCGGCATGATTATTTCCCAGCAAGATTTTTTCGGCCCCGTTATGCTGGACTTCGAAGCGCGCACGATCCCGCCCTGCACCCACGATATCAACTGTATGTGGAGCGGCAGCTGGGATTATGAGACAAATACCCGCGCGCTTGCCTACGTTGTAGGGCTGGAAGGCTGGTGGGACGGTAAGGTCGGATTTGAAAAATCACCGGAATACCGGCTGAACTGCGGGACGCAGACGCTGAATTTTGAACCCGGACGGTATTACCACATCCAGTGCGGCTCGATCGGCGGGCACATTTTTGTCATGGTGGACGGTGTGCTTGCGCTTGAGGTCACAGATCCTGACCCAATCGACCAGAATCAGTTCGGCAAGGTCGGCTTTGAAGCATATTGCAGCCAGATTCAGATCCGCAAATTCAGCGTAAAGCGGCTGTCCTATACCGAAACGAGTCCTAAATACATACCCGAATTTTAAGGAGGGCGTCAATATGAAACCAGTCATTCGCACCCCGTATTTTGAAGTCGGAACGAAAAACTATGTG
>ERZ506995.268-NODE-268-length-20592-cov-6.260992_pt1 | contig 20592 bp, 18 predicted proteins | sample MGYA00512883_ERZ506995 | MGnify/ENA metagenome assembly ERZ506995
ATCTCGGCCTTGAAATAAAAAGTCTTGACGATTGGGCAAAGGAACGCGGAACTACTGCCACGACAGAGGCAGGAGAAGGCACTATCATTACTACTTACGCCAATTTTAGGCAGAATGAAGAACTTCTAAACGGCACGTTCGACCTCATCGTGTCGAACCCGCCGTATGTGGCGAGCATGGACATCCTCACGCTCGACAGCTCCGTGCGCGACTACGAGCCGCTTGGCGCGCTCGACGGCGGCGAGGATGGGCTGATGTTCTACCGCGCGATCGTGCGCCACTGGACACAGATCCTCCGCCCCGGCGGCTGGCTCATGTTCGAGGTCGGCGAGGATCAGGCGGACACCGTCATGGCGCTGATGACAGAAGAAAAATACACCGATGTGACCGCCCTAGAGGACACCGCCGGCATCCGGCGCGTCGTCGTCGGCCGCATCTGATACTTAGAGGTGAATCACTATGGCTGAAAAGAAAAAATCCGCACCCGTGTCCACCGGCCCCGTCAAGCCGGAGGACAAGAAAAAAGCGCTCGAGACCGCGCTCGCCCAGATCGAGAAGAACTTCGGCAAGGGCGCCATCATGCGCCTCGGCGACGACATTCCCGTGAACGTGGAGGCCATCTCCACCGGCTCCCTGTCGCTCGATCTCGCGCTCGGCATCGGCGGCGTGCCCCGCGGCCGCATCGTCGAGATCTACGGGCCCGAGTCGTCCGGTAAGACGACGCTCGCGCTGCACATCCTCGCCAGCGCCCAGAAAGAGGGCGGCGAGGTCGCGTTCATCGACGTGGAGCACGCGCTCGAGCCCGCTTACGCCCGTGCCCTCGGCGTGGACATCGACAGCCTGCTCATCTCCCAGCCGGACACCGGCGAGCAGGCCCTGGAGATCACCGAGGCCCTGGTCCGCTCCGGCGCCATCGACGTGGTGGTGGTGGACTCCGTGGCTGCCCTGGTGCCCCGGGCGGAGATCGAGGGCGAGATGGGCGACAGCTTCGTGGGCCTGCACGCCCGGCTGATGAGCCAGGCTCTGCGCAAGCTCACCGGCGTCATCGCCAAAACCAACAGCATCGTCATCTTCATCAACCAGCTGCGGGAGAAGGTGGGCGTGATGTACGGCAACCCCGAGGTCACTACCGGCGGCCGGGCCCTGAAGTTCTATGCCTCCGTCCGCATCGACGTGCGGCGCATCGAGGCCCTGAAGTCCGGCGGCGAGATCATCGGCAACCGCACCCGGGCCAAGGTGGTGAAGAATAAGGTGGCGCCCCCCTTCCGGGAGGCGGAGTTTGACATCATGTACGGCGAGGGCATCAGCCGCCTGGGCGAGATGCTGGACCTGGGCGTGAAGCTGGACCTGGTCCAGAAAAGCGGCTCCTGGTTCAACATGGGGGATATCCGCCTGGGACAGGGCCGCGACGCCGCCAAGCAGTATTTCCGGGACCACCCCGACGAGGCTGACAAGCTGGAGGCCGCCATCCGCCGGGACTTTCATAAGCTGATGAGCAGTCAGTCCAAGATTGCCGCCAAGGCAGCCGGCCGGGCGGTGGACGTGTCCGCCGACGACTTCGACGATGACGCGGATTGAGCGCATCCAGCCGTCCCTGCATAAAAAGGACCGGGTGCTGGTGTATCTCACCGGCGGCGACCTGCTGCGCATCACACCGGAGGAGCTGCTGCGGTTTGGCCTGCGGCCGGGCCAGGAGCTGACGGAGGATGTGCTGGAGGAGCTGCGCCGGGCTGCCGCCCGGTCCCAGACCCGCCAGCGGGCGGCAGAGCTGGCCGCAGGCCGGATGCTGTCCCGGAAGGAGCTGTCGGACCGGCTGGTGAAGAAGGGGGCCGACCCCCGGGAGGCCCAGGAGACCGCCCAGTGGCTGGCGGACCTGGGCGCGGTGGACGACGCCGCCTATGCCGGGGTCATCGCCCGGCACTACGCCGCCATGGGCTACGGCCCCGGCCGCGTCCGCCAGGAGCTCCAGCGCCGGGGGGTGCCCCGGGACCTGTGGGAGGATGCCCTGGCCCAGCTGCCGGACCCGGAGGAGGCCATCGACAAATTTTTGGCCGCCAAGCTCCGGGGCAAGACGCCGGACCGGGCCACGCTCCAGCGGCTGTCCGCCGCGCTTCAGCGCCGGGGCTTCCAATGGCAGGATATCCGCCCCGCCCTGGCCCGGCTGGACCGGGACATGGAGGAATGAGCTCCCGCTGGCGGCGAAAGCAGTCACCTGCCGGAGACACCCCGGCAGCATTCAATACCCGAATAATCAGAGGAAACAGAGCATGAACGTATCATTCATATCCCTGGGCTGCGACAAGAACCGGGTGAACACCGAGCAGATGATGGCCCTGTGTCTCCAGGCCGGCATCACCGTCCAGGAGGACTGCCCCGGCAGCGACGTGGTGGTCATCAACACCTGCGGCTTTATCGACAGCGCCAAAAGCGAGGCCATCGACACCATTCTCTCCGCCGCCCAGCTGAAGGACGCCGGGGAAATTCAGAAGATTCTCGTCACCGGCTGCCTGAGCCAGCGGTATCAGGCCGATATCCTGGATGAGCTGCCGGAGATCGACGGCATCATGGGCACCGGCTGCTTCGGCGACATCGTGCTTGCCCTGGAGCAGGTGATGAACGGCCAGGAGTGCCGCCACTTTGCGGATATCAACGGCCCTGTGGAGGAGCTGCCCCGGGTGCTGTCCACTCCCCGGCAGTACGCCTATCTCCGCATCGCCGAGGGGTGCAGCAACCGCTGCGCCTATTGCGTGATCCCCTCCCTGCGGGGCAACTACCGCTCCCGCCGGATGGAGGACATTTTGCAGGAGGCCCAGGCCCTGGCGGACGACGGCGTGCAGGAGTGCATCGTCATCGCCCAGGATATTACCCGCTACGGCATGGACCTGTACGGGGAGCGGAAGCTGCCGGAGCTGCTGCGGGCTCTGTGCAGGCTGCCCTTCCACTGGATCCGGCTGCACTATCTCTACCCCGACAACCTGTCCGACGAGTTGATTGACACCATCGCCGGGGAGGAGAAGATCTGCAACTACCTGGACATCCCCATCCAGCACTGCAACGATACCGTGCTGAAGGCCATGCGCCGGCGGGAGACCAAGGCCGGGCTGGAGGCCCTGTTTGCTGACCTGCGCCGCCGTATCCCCGGCGTGGTGCTGCGCACCAGCCTCATCACCGGCCTGCCCTACGAGGACGAGGCCGCCTTTGAGGAGCTGTGCGACTTCCTGGGGGAGCAGAAGCTCCAGCGGGTGGGGGCCTTTGCCTACTCCCCGGAGGAGGGGACCCCGGCGGCGAAAATGCTCAACCGGGTGGACGCCGACGAGGCCCGGCACCGGGCGGAGCTGGTGATGGAGGTCCAGGCCCAGGTCATGGACCAGTTCAACGACAGCCGCATGGGCGACACCGTGGAGGTGCTGTGCGACGGCTGGGACGGCCAGTCCATGAGCTATGTGGGCCGCAGCTATGCCGAGAGCCCCGGCATCGACGGCAGCATTTACTTCACATCCGACAGCCCCGTGGAGGCGGGGGACTTTGTCCGTGTGCGCATCACCGGCGCCATGGACGGCGAGCTTACCGGTGAACGAACGGAGGAATGAACCATGCCTATGAACACAGCCAACAAACTGACCCTGCTCCGGGTGTTCCTGATCCCGGTGTTTCTGGTGGTGGCCTACTGGGGCTTTCCCGGCAGCCGCTATGTGGCCCTGGCCATCTACATCGTGGCCTGCCTGACGGACCTGCTGGACGGGTACATTGCCCGGCATTATAACCAGGTGTCGGACTTCGGCAAGTTTGCCGATCCCCTGGCGGACAAGTGCCTGGTGATGGCGGCCCTGTGCTGGTTCGTGGAAACCGGCGATATGGTGGGCTGGGTGCTGGCCGCAGTGCTGCTGCGGGAGTTCGCCGTGTCCGGCATGCGGCTCATCGCCGTGGAAAAGGGCCGGGTCATCGCCGCAGGCTGGTCCGGCAAGGTAAAGACCGCCAGCACCATGGTGTGCATCTGCCTGATGCTGTTCGGCATTCCCCACTGGCTGAACCTGGCGTGCCAGGGGGTGATCCTGGTGACCACGGTGTACTCCGGCGTGGAGTATTTCGTGAAAAACTGGGACGTGTTTTCCGAAAAGTGAAAAACAGATTCCCGGGCCCAATGGACCCGGGAATTTTCTGCGCCAAAATTTTACATAGATTTTACTTACCCATTACAACGGATTTGACAAAGGCCCTGTATACTGAGAAGTGTAAAAGAGCGTGTGTCAAAATGTAAAAACGACGAATAGAGGGAGTAACATCTATGGATATTTTCAATGTGCTGACCCTGGTAGGCGGCCTGTGCCTGTTCCTGTTCGGCATGAACCTGATGGGCCAGGCCCTGGAGCGCCGGGCCGGCGGTAAGCTGCGCAGTCTCCTGGATAAGATGACCAGCCGGGTGTTTGTGGGCTTTCTGACGGGCCTGGGCATCACCGCCATCATTCAGAGCTCCTCGGCCACCACAGTGATGGTGGTAGGCTTTGTCAACTCCGGCCTCATGACCCTGCGTCAGGCCATCAACGTCATTATGGGCGCCAATGTGGGCACCACCGTCACCGCCTGGCTACTGAGCCTGGCGGGCATCGACAGCGGCAGCCTGTGGATCCAGCTGCTGAAGCCCTCCTCTTTTACCCCGGTGCTGGCGCTGGTGGGCATCATCTTCTACATGTTCTGCAAGGACGCCAAAAAGAAGGACACCGGCACCATTCTGCTGGGCTTTGCCACCCTGATGTTCGGCATGGAGACCATGAGCGGCGCGGTGGCGGGGCTGAAGGATGTGCCGGAGTTCACCCAGCTGTTCCTGATGTTCCGCAACCCGGTGCTGGGCGTGCTGGTGGGCGCGGTGCTGACGGGGATTATCCAGTCCTCCTCCGCCTCGGTGGGCATTCTCCAGGCGCTGTCTGTCACCGGAAGCGTCAGCTATGCCGCCGCCATCCCGATCATCATGGGTCAGAACATCGGCACCTGCGTCACGGCCATACTGTCCTCCGTGGGCACCAATAAAAACGCCCGCCGGGCCGCCGTGGTCCACCTGATGTTCAACGTCATCGGCGTGGTGGTGCTGCTGACGGTGTACTGCGTGGTCAAGGCTCTGTTTGCCCCGGCTATTCTGGACCGGCCTGCCACCATGTACGGCATCGCCATTGCCCACTCCGTGTTCAACATCCTGTGCACGGCCATGCTGCTGCCTGCCGGCGGCCTGCTGGAAAAGCTGGCCATCCGCCTGGTGCCCGACGCCAAGCGCCGCGAGGAGACCGTGGAGCTGGATTCCCGTCTGCTGGCCACTCCTGCCCTGGCCCTGGGCCGGGCCCGGGACGTTACCGTTCAGATGGCCCAGTGTGCCGTCCGGGCCCTGGAAAACGCCCTGGACGCCTTCACTGCCTATACCCCGGAGCTGGCCCGGTCCATCCGGGAGGACGAGGAGCGCTGCGACCACTATGAGGACATCATCGGCACCTATCTGGTGCAGCTGAGCAGCCACTCCCTCAGCGACGGCGAGAGCCAGGAGTCCACGGAGCTGCTGAAAACCATCGGCGATTTTGAGCGCATTTCCGACCACGCCGTCAATGTGCTGGAGTCGGCGGAGGAGCTGCAAAGCAAAAAGCTGTCCTTCTCCCCGGCGGCCATGGCGGAGTATCAGACCCTGGCCCGTGCCACCCGCCGGATCCTGCACCTGTCCCTGGACAGCTTCCGTCAGGACGATCCGGTCCAGGCGGCCCAGGTGGAGCCGCTGGAGCAGGTCATCGACGCCCTGAAGGAGGAGCTGCGCACCCGCCATATCCTGCGCATGCGCCGCGGGCAGTGCAGCATCGAGGCCGGCTTTGTGTGGGTGGACCTGCTGACGGACCTGGAGCGCACGTCGGACCACTGCTCCAACGTCGCCGGCTGCGTCATCGACGCCGGACGGCACAACCTGAACCTGCACGAGACCCTGCGGGCCGCCCAGACCCAGGATCCGGACTATGCCGGCCGCTTCCGCGCCTATGCCCAGGAATATTGTCTGCCGGAGGGAGAATGATCCCACAGCCGGAAGAATGCATTTCGCCAAATCAAAAGGCCGCCCCATCCGGGGCGGCCTTTGCCTGTCAAAAAGCCTCGCAGAGTTCGCGGCCCGCAGGCCGCGAATCGAGTTCAATTCATTTTTCGCGGCGGCATGTACGTCGCGAAAAATACTTTGCGCGGAGAGAGTGTGCCCGAATGGGCTAAAAGCCCATTCGGACGCGCGGGTCGGAGCGAAAACTCTCTTGTCCAAAAAGGGCACCGCCCTTTTTGGACAAGCTGAAAGGCCGCCCCATCCGGGGCGGCCTTTGCCGTATATCGGCGCTCAGATCTCCAGGTAATTCTTCACCAGCACCTGCAGCAGCTCGTCCCGGTCCACCTTGCAGATCAGGGTCCGTGCGCCGTTGTGGTTGGTGATATAGGTGGGGTCCTCGGACAGGATATAGCCCACGATCTGGTTGATGGGGTCGTACCCCTTTTCCTTCAGCGCCTCATACACGGAGGTAAGGATATAGTGGATTTGCTCGTCCTTATCCTGGGCGGCGTCAAACTTCCTGGTAAAATCATCCATGCGGGCTTTCTCCCCTTTCTATTGATTCACCATCAGTATACGCTATTTTTCCGGCGCTGTAAAGAGGAAAAAACGGATTTTACCGGGTGCGCAGCTCCGCGCCCAGGCGCTTGGTGAGCTTTTTGATGACGCCGGAGGCGCACTCCTCGATCTCCGTGGAGGTCAGGGTCTTTTCCAGGGAGCCGATGGTCAGCCGGATGGTGACGGATTTCTTCCCGGCGGGCACCTGCTTGCCCCGGTACTCGTCCACAAAATCCGCTCCGTGGAGCAGGCCGTTTTCGTGGATGCCCTGGGCGATGACGTCATACATCTGGCTCCACTTCACCTGGCTGTCGAACAGCAGGGAGATATCGTAGTCGGTCATGGGATACTCCGGCAGGTGGGTGAAGGTGTTGGTGCGGGAGCGGAAGGGCTTCAGGGCGTCCATATCCAGCTCGAACAGCATCACCGCCAGATTCTTGATGCCGCAGGCCATGGCGGGCTTCCGGGCCAGCAGCGCCAGGTTGCCCACCTGCTCCTCGCCAAGGAAGATGTTCAGCCACACCACCTGGTCGGCCCACACCGGGCGCTTCTCCTGGCGGAAGGTGAAGCCCTCCATATGGGTGTAGCGGGGCATCTGCTCCACCGCGCCCTTGGCCCGGCGGAACAGGGCCGTCACGTCCTTGGCCGGGGCCACGAAGGCGCCGGCAATGTTCTTGCGCTGGGACGGCAGCAGCTCCCGGGGATCGTAGGGAGCGCTGTAGTCGGCGTCGCGGAACACCTGGGCCGTTTCAAACAGGGAGAACTCCGTGAAGTACCGCTCATTTTTCACCACGGCCTTGCACAGATTGGGCAGCAGGGAGGAGCGGATCAGCCGCTCGGAGGGAGACGGCGGCGTGGACAGGGCCAGGATTCCGGCGGTGTCCTGCAAAATGGCGTTTACATAGGACTCGTCCATCCAGGGATAGGTGAAGATCTCCTGCATGCCGCAGCGAATGGCCAGGTACTCCTTGATCCGGCGCTCCAGGTCCTTATCCAGCTGGTTGATGGCCCCGTCAAAGGAGGTGGTGATGGGGGCAGCCTGGAAGTTCTCATAGCCCACCATCCGGGCTACCTCCTCCATGATGTCGGCCTTGATGGATACATCGCCGGTGGAGCGCCAGGTGGGCACGGTAACGTGCATGTTGTCGCCGCTGAAGTCCAGCCGGAAGCCCAGCAGGCCCAGCTTGTGGGCGATCTCGTCGTTGGTCAGGTGCTTGCCCAGGCGGCGGTCCAGCCAGGTCAGGGACACATCAATCTCCGCCTGGCGCAGCTTTTCGGGATACTGGTCGGAGAAGCTGGTGACGCGCACGTCGGGATACAGCTCCCGGAACAGGCTCATGGCCAGGGACAGGGCCTGGTCGCAGCGCTCCGGGTCGATGCCCTTTTCATAGCGGGAGGACGCCTCGGTGCGGTTGTCGTACCGCAGGGCCGTGCGGCGGACGCCGGCGGCCTGGAAATTGGCGATCTCCAGGATGACCTTGTCGGTGGAGGGAAGAACGGAGTCCTTGGCGCCGCCCATGACGCCGGCCAGACCCACCACCCCCGCCTCGTCGGCGATGACCAGATCGTCGGCGGACAGGGACAGGGCCTTGCCGTTGAGCAGCTCCAGCTGCTCGCCGTCCTTGGCCCGGCGGACGATGATGTGCCCGGCGATGTTGTCGGAGTCGAAGGCGTGGGTGGGCTGGCCGGTGGCCAGCATTACATAGTTGGTGATATCCACCAGGGCGTTGATGGGCCGCATGCCCACCCGCCAGATGCGGCTCTGCATCCGGAAGGGGGCGGGCTTCACGGACAGACCCTCTACCGCCGCGCCGATATAGCGGGGGCAGCGCTCCGTGTCCTCCACGGTGACGGTGAGTCCGTCGGCCCCGGCATCGCAGGTAAAGGGCGGCAGCGGCTTCAGGGGCAGGTCGTACAGAGCAGCCAGCTCCCGGGCGATGCCGTAATGGCCCCACAGGTCGGGCCGGTTGGTCATGGACTTGTTGTCGATCTCCAGGATGATGTCGTGCAGGTCCAGGGCGTCGGCAATGGGGGTGCCCGCCGGGACGTCAAAGTCGCTGAGGTCCAGAATGTGGGCCTCCTCCGTGGTGGGGAACAGATCTCCCAGGCCGATCTCCGCCGCGCCGCAGATCATGCCGTAGCTCTTGACGCCCCGGAGCTTGGCCTCCTTGATCTCCACCGGCTCGCCCTCACCGTGCCAGCGGCACATGGCCCCGGGGGCCGCCACGGCCACCTTCATGCCCGGGCGGACGTTGGTGCCGCCGCATACGATGTCGCGGATGTCGCCGCCGATGTCGGTGCGGCAGATCTGCAGCTTGTCGGCGTTGGGATGGGGGCACACCTCCACGATCCGGCCCACCAGCATGTGGTCGAACCGCCGGGCCAGGTCCTCGGCCCCTTCCACCTCCACGGTGGACATGGTCAGGTCATAGGCCAGCCGCGTCAGGTCCATGTCCTGGGGCAGGTCCACGTAATCCTTGATCCAATTCAGTGATACTTTCATGTGTTTCCCCTCCTTTTAACGGAACTGTTCCAGGAAGCGCAGGTCGGCGCTGTGGAACATACGCACGTCATCCACGCCGTAGCGCATCATCACCAGCCGGTCCAGGCCGATGTTCACATAGAACCCGGTGTATTCGTCCGGATCCAGGCCCGCCGAGCGCAGGACATTGGGATGGGGCGTGCCGCCGGGCATGATCTCGATCCAGCCCACGTGCTTGCACACGCTGCACCCCTTGCCGCCGCAGACCAGGCAGCCCATGTCGATCTCGAACCCCGGCTCCACAAAGGGGAAGAAGCCCGCCCGCATCCGCACCGGCACGTCCCGGCCGAATACCTTGGACAGAATGCTCTTGATCATCACCTTGCCGGAGGCGAACGTGAAGTCCTTGTCCACGATCAGGGCCTCATACTGGAAAAAGGCGCGCTCGTGGCGGGCGTCGGTGGTCTCGTTGCGGTATACCCGGCCCGGGTACACGAAGCGGTAGGGGGGCTTGTGGGTCTGCATATAGCGGACGGAGCCGCCGGTCAGATGGGGCCGCAGGCACAGCTTTTCCCAGCACTGGCCCTTGTCGTGGCCCTCCAGCCAATAGGTGTCCATGCTCTCCCGGGCGGGATGGTTGGGGGGGAAGTTCAGGTTGTCGAAGCCGTACAGCTCGCTGGTGATGTCGGACTCCTCGAAGATCTCAAAGCCCATGGACCGGAACGCGTCGTTCAGGTCGTAGCACATCTGGGTGATGGGGTGCAGGCCGCCGGACAGGGGGGCGGTGCCGGGGACGGTGATGTCGAAGTCCGGGTCCACCTCGGAGGCCTTCAGCTTCAGCTCCTCCCGCTTGGATTCCAGCAGCTCCGTCAGCTGGGTCTTGGCCTGGTTCACGGCCTTGCCCATCTCCGGCCGCAGACTCACGTCCAGCCGGGGCAGCTCCTTCAGAAGGCCCGTCAGCGCTCCCTGCTTGCCCAGCAGCAGGCCCTTGACCTCCTGCAGCTCGCCTTCGCTGCGGGCGGCGCGGATCTTCTCCTGCCCCTCCTGCAGCAGCTGTGTCAGTTTCTCTTTCATATGGCTCCTCCTTGATAGGATCAGTTTTTTGGGACGAAAAAAGCCCTTCCTCCCAATCACTTGGGACGAAAGGCGTATGGCTTCCGTGGTACCACCCAGCTTCGCGGCACAGAACCGCGCACTCGTTTTCCCGATAACGGGGGACGACCCGTCCGCGCATTTCCTCGCGGCAGCTCCCGGGCGAACACCGCAGCGCCTGACAGACCGGCTTGCAGCCGGCGACCGGTCCTCTCTTGGGCAGGCTTTCTCCGCAGAACTTCCCGTTCAAAGCATTTTAACACTCCATTTATATCATATTCCGCCGGAACTTGCAAGAGAAAATTGCAAAAAAACGCAAAAAGGGCGGACCCGCCGGGTCCGCCCGAGACTGTCAAAAGGCCTCGCAGAGTTCGCGGCCCGCAGGCCGCGAATAGTGTTCAATCTATTTTTCGCGGCGGCATGTACGTCGCGAAAAATACTTTGCGCGGAGAGAGTGTGTTTTCACGCATTTCATGCGTGAAAACGCGCGGGTCGGAGCGAAATCTCTTTTGTCAAAAAGGGCATTGCCCTTTTTGACAAGCTCAGGGCGGACCCGCCGGGTCCGCCCCATGGGCTGCTATTCTTCCACGCTGTGGGTAACGTCCCTGTCCAGATGCACCGCGCCATAGAGATTCTTGGCGCTGCACCCGGCCCGGCCGCCTCCCGCGCAGGCACAGGCGCAGGCGCACGCGCAGCTGCTGGCGCAGGCACAGTGTCCCCCGCCACCGAAGCCGCTGCTGCCGAAGCCTCCGCCCCGGCTGCCGCCGCCGAACCCGCCGCCTCCCCGGGGAGGCCTGGGCTTCTCCCGGGTACCGTGGGCGCCGGGCCAGGGCTGCCCGTCGGGTCCCGCCGGGAACCACAGGCCGTTGACGAACACATAGCGGGTGCCGAAGCCGCCCCGATAGCCGTCCGACGCCGACAGGATCCGGATGACGATGAACAGTACCACCAGGATGATGATCCAGGCGATGCCGAAGCCGCTGTCCCCGTCGTAATCCGGGTCGTAGCCGGGATTGACGGAGGGATCGTCATCCGTGGGCAGGCTGTCCCGGCTGCCGTCCTGGGCCAGCTGAGTGGGCCAGCCGTCATAGCGGACGGTGAAGCTCATCTGCTGGCCGTGGGCCAGGTCGGTCTGCGCCAGCACATGGTCTCCGCCGGTCTGTCCGTCGGAGCCTGCGCCGTCCACCCCTGCCGGGTCGTGCCAGGTCAGGGTCATCTGCCCCACCCGGGCCTCGTCGAACCACCCGGGGGTATAGTCATAGGACACGGTATCGCCCTCCAGGGCATACATGTACTCCTGGACCCAGCTGTAGGAAAACCGGAAGGTCTCGCCGTCGTTGTAGTCCCGGTCGAAGTAGACATACATATAGCTGTTGTCGAAGCTCAGGCGGTCAATGTTGTCCGTCAGGGCCGTCTCCTCCCGGATGCTGCCGTTGGGCACGCCGATCTTCACCCAGCTGACGGGCCCCTCCGCCAGCACCGTCCACTCCAGGGTCACCTGGATGCGCAGGCTGCCGTCCTGGGTGTCGGGGGTCACGTCCACATCATAGGACTCGATGCGGTCCAGGTCCTGGGCATAGGCCGCAGGCACCGGCGCCAGGGCCAGCACCAGGCAAAGGCACAGCAGCGCCCGGCATAGAATTTTCCGCATGGTCAGCATCCCCCTTCCTGCTGCAATTGACAGATATGCTCCATTTTGGCGCTTTCCGCCCGGATGCGGCGGCACTGGGGGCCGTCCCAGATGGCGGCCCAGTCGTCGGCGCACAGGTTCCCCAGGCCCGGCCCCTCCAGCCAGCTCTGGCAGGGCAGCACCGTGCCGTCCGGAGCCACGGCCATGTTGGACAGACACGCCCCGCAGCTGGGGATCAGGGCCAGGCCCATGGAGCGCAGCGTCTCCTCCGGCAGCCAGCCGGGGCTGGTGAAGTCCAGCTCCATGCCCAGGCCGTGGGCGGTGTCCGCGGCCTGGCGGAGGATGCCGGCCAGCTCCTCCTGCCCCAGCCGGGTGGCCCGGCTCTCGTCTCCGGCGGCGCCGCCGGTGGGGATCAGGCCGGAGCAGGTGGCATACCGGACGCCCAGACTATGTACAAGCCGCAGCGTGGCGCTGTAATCCCGGTTCAGGCTGCAAAGGGGGGTATTCACCGACACGATGAGCCCCGCCGCCGCAGCATTGCGGATGCCCTGCACCGTGTCATCGAAGCCCTCCGCCCCCACCAGGGCGTTGTGAACGGCGGCGTCGGCAGCGTACAAAGTCACCTGGACGCTGTCCAGGCTGGCCTCGAACAGGCCCCGGCACAGCTCCGGCGTCAGCAGGCGGCCGTTGGTGTTCAGCCGGGTGACGAACCACTGGGCCGCCTCCGCCAGCTCCACCAGGTCCTGCCGCAGGGTGGGCTCTCCGCCGGTGAAGGTCACCTGGGGGATATTGGCCCGGCGGAGCTTCTCCAGAAGGGCCTTCCACTGGTCCGTGGTCAGCTCCGGCCGCTGGCCCAGGGTCTGCCCGGCGGCATAGCAGTGCAGGCACTTCTGGTTGCAGTGCCATGCGCCCTCCCGGGTCATGGCGCTGATCATCAGGTCCATCCGGTGGGGGGCGGACATGCGGCCGGCGTATTCGCCCAGAGACAGGATGCCCACCTCCTCCGGCGGCTCCTGGCCCCGGGCGATGGCCACGATGCTGCGCAGCATCCGCTCCAGGTCCCCCAGCAGCACGTCCCGGCCGGTGCCGGGATAGGTGCGGCGGGTGGCCTTCACCGCCGCCGAAAGCATGGACTGCCAGTCCTCCTGGCCGATCTCCCGGCCACTCCAGGGCTCCAGCTGGTCCATAAAATTGGCCAGCAGAATGGCCCAGCTCAGATTCAGGGGCACCAGCTGCGCCCCGTTCAAAAGCAGCAGAAACGGATCCCCGGCGTCCTCCGTCCGGGGCGGGATCATGTGGATGCGCACTACCCCGGGCCCCCGGGGGTCGATGGTGATGTGGCGCACGCATTCCAGGTGCGCCCGGCGATACCGCCGCTCCAGCCATGTCATCTTTGCCATGCATGTCTCCTTCTGTCAGTCAGGCGGCGCAGGGAACTCCCGCGCCGCCGCAGTCTGTCCCCCAAAAAGCAGGGCCGCCTCCCTCGGAAAGGAAGATCGTTACGAAAGAAACCCATCAGGGTCGTCTTTCGTTTTCGATCCCTGCATTCTCAGAGCTTCTGCGGAAGTTTTGAAAATGCGCAAGCGGCGCGGGAACTCCCGCGCCGCTGAAAATACTTTTCTTTACTTGGACACGGCGTCCTTCAGGGCCTTGCCGGCCTTGAAAACGGGGGTCTGGGAGGCGGGGATCTGGATGGTCTCCTTGCTTCTGGGGTTGCGGCCGGTGCGGGCGGCACGCTTCTTCACCTCGAAGGAGCCAAAGCCCATGAGCTGCACCTTCTCCTCCTCATGCAGGGCGGCGGTGATGGTGCCCAGGGTCGCGGAGATGACAGCCTCGGTGTCCTTCTTGGACATGCCGGTCTTTTCCGCCACGGCGGCGATCAGTTCGGTCTTATTCATGATATTCCTCCTAAAAATTTTCCTTGGTTCAGTGATCTATCCCAAAGCGATATGCATCGCATCAGAAACCGTCAGAGTCATGGCGCTGCTTTGCGCCGTTCCACAGGTCGGTCATTTCCGCCAGGGTCAGGTCCGACACCGGCACGCCCCGGCCTGCGGCTCCCTGCTCCACGGCGGCGTAGCGCCGGATGAACTTCTCGCAGGCGGCGTTCAGAGCGTCCTCCGGGTCCACCCCGGCAAAGCGGGCGGCCTTTACGGCGGCAAACAGCACGTCCCCCAGCTCCTCGGCCACGTTGGCGCCCTCCCGGACCGCCTGGTGGAGCTCGCCCACCTCCTCGTCCAGCTTGGTCAGAGCTCCCTGAATATCCGGCCAGTCGAAGCCGTCGGCGGCCGCCTTATTCTGGAGCTTTTCCGCCCGCCACAGGGCGGGCAGGGACCGGGCCACGCTGTCCATGGCCTGGGCGGTGGTGCGCTGGTGCTTTTCCCGGCGCTTGATGGCGTCCCAGCTGACCAGCACCGACTCCGCATCCTTTTCCGGGGCGGCGCTGCCGAATACGTGGGGGTGGCGGAACAGCAGCTTCCTCACCTCTCCGTCCACCACGTCCTCCATGGTGAACCGGCCCCGCTGGCGCTCGATGTCCGCGTGGAACACCACCTGCATCAGCACGTCCCCCAGCTCCTCCTGCAAAAGAGGGGCATCGTCCCGGTCAATGGCCTCGGCGGCTTCATAGGCCTCCTCCAGAAGCCCCCGGCGGATGGACGCGTGGGTCTGCACCTGATCCCAGGGGCAGCCCTCCGGCGAGCGGAGAATGCGGATGATCTCCAGCAGGTCGCTGTAGTCGTATCGGTCTTTCTCTCTAAAATGTACCATATTCCCACTCCTATTGCAAGTCCTCTTATCGGCAAAATAGCCTATGAAGGCTCCTTTTCATGAAAAATGTACGAAATTTTCGCTTATTTCAGCCGCAGCAGCCGGGCCAGCTTCTCCCCGCCGGGCAAGGCCAGGAGCTCCTCCCGGTCCACGGCTCCCAGCAGCAGCGCCGCCCCGGCGTATACGGCCGCGGCTATGATCACCGCCAGCAGGGTGGCAAGGCCCCCTGGCAGCAGCGCCGCCAGCAGCCGCCGCACGGCACAGGCCGCCAGGCCCATGACCAGCGCAGCCAGCCCCGGCCGGCAAAACACCCGGAAGTAATCCGGCTTCTCCGGCACATATCGGGCGATGGCCATCAGATTCAGCACGGTTATCAGGGCGTAGCAGCACAGCGTGCTCACCGGCAGACCCCGGATGCCGTAGTCGGGGCTGGAGATCATCAGATAGTTCATGGCGATCTTCAGCCCGCCCCCGGCCAGCAGGCTCCACAGGGGGACCTTTTCCCGGCCATAGGCCTGCAAAATCCCGTTGGACAGGGCCATCAGACACACGAAAATGCTGCCTATGCCCAGAATCTGCAGGTGATATGCCGCCCCGGCCAGAGTCTGGGCCCCCTTGGCGGGGTACAGCAGCTCCAGGATGGGCCGGGCCAGAACGCTGAGCCCCACCCCGGCAGGCAGAGCCAGCAGCGCCGTCAGCCGGAAGGCGGCGGCGGTGTGCCGCCCGGCGGAGGCCCGGTCCCCCCGGGCCAGGGCCGCCCCGATGGCGGGGATCAGGCTGATGGTCATGGGATAGATAAACGCCGCCGGAAGGGCGAACAGGTTCCCGGCGTAGCTGTACACCCCATAAAGGCCCCCGGCCTCGGCCTCCGTCAGGCCCCAGGAGGTCTGCAGGATGCCCATGGTGATGGACTGGTCCAGCAGATTGATGACGGAAAGGCTCACGGAGCCCACGGTGATGGGCACACCGATGGCCAGCAGCTGGCGCAGGATGTCCCGCCGCCGTCCCGGGTCATCCCGGCCCCTGTCCCGGGACAGGTGAGACAGCATCCACACGCTCAGGGCCAGCAGCGACAGAGCCACGCCTGCCGTGACCCCGGCGATGGCCCCGGCGGCGGCTATGTGGGAGGGATACCCCTGCCGCAGCAGCCACCAGGCAAGACCCAGGCCCACCACCAGCTTGCTGCCGGATTCGATGATCTCGCTGGCGGCGGTGGGCCGCATGTCGCCCAAGCCCTGGGTATAGCCCCGGATCACCGACACCAGGCACACGCACAGCACCGCCGGAGACAGCACCCGGATGGCGTTCTCCGCCTGGGTATTGTGCATCCACCCGGCCAGGTCCCCGGCCAGGAAGAACATCACGCCGCTGCTGACGGCCCCCAGCAGCAGAAACAGCCAGAAGGCCACGGACACCGTGCGCCGCCGCCGGTTCACCCGGCCCAGAGCCTCCGCCTGGGACACCAGCCGCGACAGGGCCAGAGGAAGTCCGGCGGTGGACACCATCAGCAGCAGATTATAGATATTGTACGCGGCATAGAAATAGTTCATGCCCTGCTCGTCCAGCAGGTTTCCCAGGGGGATCTTATACAGGGCCCCGATGGCCTTGGTGATGAGCATGGTGACGGTCAGCAGCGCAGCGCCGCCTAAAAATGACTGCTTGCCCTGGGACATGGAATCTCCTCTCCCTTTACCGCTTCATTTTCTCATGGAATGCCCGGAAGGCCGCCAGATTCTCTGCAATCTTCTCGGGACGCTGGATATACTCCGTGGGATACTTGGCGTGGAACACCCGCTCAATGCGGCCCCGGACCGGGTCCACCATCTTGGTGGAGCCGCCTGCGCCCAGGGAGAGGATGCTGTGCAGCTCCTCCATGATATAGATATTATACAGCCCCTCTGCCCCGGATATGCACCAGCCCACGTTTTCAAAGCTGCCGGACATGTACTTCTGGCGATACAGGTAGTACGGGGAGAACCCGGCGGCCCGCAGGGTGGGGTCGGCATAGTCCAGCATCCGGGCCACGTCCGCCGCGGTGGGGATGGGCAGCCCCTCCAGCAGGATGCGGCTGCCCTTTTTCAGGCTCAGGGTGTGGACGGTGATGTTGTCCGCGCCGAAGGTCAGGCACTTGTCCAGGGTCCGCCGGAAGCCCTCCGGCGTGTCGGCAGGAAGTCCCGCGATCAGGTCCATGTTCACATGGGGAAAGCCCATGGACGCGGCCAGGGCCATGGTGTCCTCAATGTCCCGGGCGGTGTGGCGGCGGCCGATGGCCTGGAGCACGGTGTCCTCCAGGGACTGGGGGTTGACGCTGATGCGGTCGGCCCCGTGGTCCAGCAGCACCTGGAGCTTGTCCCGGGTGATGGTGTCGGGCCGTCCGGCCTCGATGCAGTATTCCACGCAGCCGGACAGATCAAAGCTGCGGTTCAGGTGGGTCAGCAGCCGGTCCATCTGCTGGGCCGACAGGGTGGTGGGGGTGCCGCCGCCCATATAGAAGGACTTGATGCGCAGGCCCGTCTCCCGGACCATTTGCGCGGCGTCGGTGATCTCCCGGCACAGCACGTCCAGATACGGCTCCACCAGCCCCAGGGATTTTTCCACCGACTGGGACACGAAGCTGCAATAGGCGCAGCGGGTGGGGCAGAAGGGGATGCCGATGTACAGGGAGATGTCCTCCGGGCGCAGGTCCGCCTTGGCCCGCAGGCCCGCCTGGGCCGTTTCCACCGCCAGACGGCGGCGGGAAGGGGAGACGTAGTAGGTGTCCCCCAGAATGCGGCGGGCCTGGGCAGGGGTCTTGCCCTCCTCCAGCAGACGGGCCGCCAGCTTGCCGGGGCGGATGCCCGTCAGCGCGCCCCAGGCCGGGGTCAGGCCGGTGATCTCCCGGGCGGCCTTGAAAAAGCTCAGCTTCACGGCCTTCTGCCGCAGGCGCTCCCGCTCATATTCGTCGTCCACGCCCCGCAGCAGCGCCCGGGACATGCCCCGGCCCAGCCTGCCGCCATAGGCGATCTCGGTGATGGCGGTGGCATACACCGGGCTCTGGTGCAGATCCACCCGGGCCCAGTTGTCCTCGCCGGGCTTCGGGGCCTGATATACGGGGCGCTCCTCCGGGAAGAAGGCCAGCAGGCTCTGCTCCACGGCGTAGCGGTCGTCGTGACCGCGAAATACCAATTTCATGCGGCGCCTCGCTTACTTCATGCCCTGGCGGACATAGGGGTTCGCCCGGCGCTCATAGTCCAGGGTGGTGGGCTGGTCGTGGCCGGGATAGACCCGATAGGACCCGGGCAGATTTCCCAGCCGGCCCAGGGACTGGAGCATTTCCCGCCAGTCGCCGCCTGCGAAGTCCGTCCGGCCGCAGGAGCAGCGGAACAGGGTGTCGCCGGAGAAAATAACATCTCCCACCACCAGACACACGGACCCCTTGGAGTGGCCGGGAGTTTCCAGCACGGTGATGGTCAGGCTGCCCAGGGTCAGGGTGTCGCCGTCGTGATAGTAGCGCTGGTTGTGCTCCGGCAGGCGGGAGAATACCAGCTCCATGTCGCCCCGGCGGCCGTCCACCACGTCCTTTTCGTTGATGTACACCGGCAGATCCGGGTACCGCTCCAGAATGGGGCGCACGGCGGTGGTGTGGTCAAAGTGACCGTGGGTCAGCAGAATGTACTGCAATGCGCAGCCGGAGCGGGACACCATGTCCAGCACCCGGTCCGCTTCGTCGCCGGGGTCGATCAGGGCGCACACCCCCGCCGTCTCGTCGGACAGCAGGTAGCAGTTGGTCATAATGGGGCCTACCATAATGGAATCGATTTTCATGGGGGAAAACCTCCTGTTCAGGATAAAAGCGGGCGGACAGCGGCGTCCGCCCGGCAGGATATACGGTTTTGTTACGCGTTGAGCTGATCCGTGTCCACGATAAGGGTCAGGGGCCCATCGTTGACGGACTCCACCAGCATCTCCGCGCCGAACTCGCCGGTTTCGGTGTGAATGCCCTTTTCCCGGCACAGGGCCACGAATTTTTCATACAGGGGAATGGCCACCTCGGGCCGGGCGGCAGCCAGAAATTCCGGGCGGCGGCCCTTGCGGCAGTTGCCGTACAGGGTGAACTGGGAGATCACCAGAATTTCACCGTTGACCGTGTCCAGGCCGCGGTTCATCTTGCCGTCCTCATCCTCGAAAATGCGCAGGCCTGTCAGCTTGTCGGCCAGCTTCACGGCCTGGGCCTCGGTGTCGTCATGGGTGATGCCCAGCAGGATGAGGAAGCCGGGGCCGATGCTGCCGATGGTTTTGCCGTCCACGGATACGGAGGCGCTTTTCACGCGGGTCAGCACTGCTCTCATGGTAATATAGTCTCCTTTTTAGTTGATATATTGCGTTTTCTCAGCCCGCCGGGCGGGTGACGCGCATAACGCCGGAAATCTGCTCAATGCGGCGCATAACGGTTTTCAGCTGGTCGCTGCTGGATATGTCGGTATCCAGGGTGATCAGGGCGAAGCCGTCGGGGGTGGAGCGTGCGTTCAGGGAGCCCACATGGGTCTTGGTGGAGGACAGCACCGTGGAGATGTCCATGATCAGGTTGATGCGGTCCTTGGCCACCACCTGCAGGGTGGTGCGGAAGGTGCCCTCCACATCGTCGGCCCAGGACACCTTGATCCAGCGGCCCTTCTCATTGGGACTCCGGCGGGCCGGGTCGGCGTTGGGGCAGTCCCTCCGGTGGACGGACACGCCGTAGCCCTTGGTGATAAAGCCCACGATGTCGTCTCCGGGGACAGGGGTGCAGCATTTGGAGAACTTCACCAGGCAGTTGCTGAGGCCCTCCACGATGATGCCCTTTTCACTGTGGGTGCGCTTGGGCACGGCGGGGCGGGTGACCTCGGGGTGACCCTCCACGGGCACCTCCGCCTGGCGCTCCACCTGGTGCTGGTGGAGGATGCGCTGGATATCCTCCCGGATGCGGCCGATGACCTTCAGGCTGCTGATGCCGCCGTAGCCGATGGCGGCGTACAGATCGTCCAGACTCCGGTAGGTGAGCTTTTTCAGGATGCCGGGCAGGTTTTCGTCGTTGGTAAGCTCCTTCAGGGACACGCCGCAGCGCTTGAGCTCCGACTCGAAGGAGGCGCGGCCCGTGACCACGTTCTCGTCCCGGCGCTCCCGCTTGAGCCACTGGCGGATCTTGGACCGGGCGTTGCTGGACCGGGCGATCTTCACCCAGTCGCGGCTGGGCCCGTGGGCGGACTGGGAGGTGACCACCTCCACGATGTCGCCGTTTTTCAGCCGGAAGTCAAAGGGCACGATGCGCCCGTTGACCTTGGCGGCCACCATGTGGTTGCCCACGGCGGAGTGGATGTTATAGGCAAAGTCAATGGGCGTGGCCCCGGCGGGCAGGTTGATCACGTCGCCGTTGGCTTTGTAGATGGTCACACGATGGAATTCTGCATGTGCTGTCAGCGGGTCGTAATCGTATTTAAGGATGCGATTGGCGACTGCTCCGCGTGTGTTCATGACTTTGACGATCTTGCAGACAGTGAATGAGCCGGAGCCGGTAGGCTGCACGGTCACAGCGGTACTGTCAAGCAGGTTCACGCAGTCGTAACCTGCATATAATTCCGGCTTCTGCAAAGTCGGGTCGGGGGCCATCCGGCAACTTTCCCCGCTTTGTCCATAGGCGGACGCCGTGGTGAGAAGGGCGGATGCGAGAATAGATAAATACTTCATATAACATTTATTTTAATTGTCAATTATCAATTGTCCATTGTCAATTGCTTTGCCAGTTTCCGGCATGCCGCCCGATCGATCTTCCCGCTACCGGTGAGGGGAATGGCTTCGATTGGGAGGATGTGCTTCGGGCGCTGGTATTTGGGTAATATTTCAAATATCTTTTCTTCCCATTCGGAAAGGAGGCTGTTCTCCGGTAAGGAGATAGACTGTTTTCCAGTAAGGGAAAAGGCTGTTCCCTGGCCAGGGAAGTGGTCGTTCCCTGCGGTGATCAATAAAACCATTGCTTCTCCGAACTTCGGG
>ERZ506995.272-NODE-272-length-20532-cov-6.300288_pt1 | contig 20532 bp, 19 predicted proteins | sample MGYA00512883_ERZ506995 | MGnify/ENA metagenome assembly ERZ506995
CATTTTTTTCAGGCTTTCCTCATCGTACTCCTCTTCTCCCTCTTCGCAGAGAATCAGAAGCGTTTTGTCCGGAATCTGAAAATAACTCTGATGAATGGTAAAATCCAGAAACTGGGTTTTACCACTCTCTAAAAATCCTGTAATTAAATATACGGGAACATCTCTCTTCATCATTACTCATTCACTCCAAAAATTTCAGCAATTTTGTCTTCTGCCATCTTGGAACCGATCACACAGATCTTACCTGTGATCTGTGGAGTACCGGTGCGTACCTCATACTCTTCCGGAACCATATCAAAGTAGATCCACTGTCCGTCTTTTCCGTCCACCATACCTTTAGCACGAAGGATCACACCAAGATCTTCTGCTTCTGACAGTTTCTTCAGTGCAGCTTCGATCTCTTCTTTTGTATATTTCTTAGCAGTCTCACGACCCCAGCTTGTAAATACTTCATCCGCATGGTGATGGTGATGATCGTGACCGCATCCACACTCGCCATCATGGTGATGATGTTCGTGATCGTGGTCATGTCCGCATCCGCACTCATCGTCATGGTCGTGATGATGATGTTCATGCTCGTGGTCATGGTCACATCCGCACTCGCCATCATGATCATGGTGATGATGCTCATGCTCGTGGTCATGATCGTGATGTCCACCGCATACCGGGCAGAAATCTTCGTCTTCTTCTCTGCCCTGCTCCATAGCTTCCAGAATCTGTGCACCGTCCAGTTTTTCGATCGGAGTGGTGATGATCACTGCATCCTTGTTCACTTCGTGGATCAGAGCGACTGCTTTGGCTACTTTCTCTTCGGTAGCCTTCGGTGTATCGGTACGGCTCAGAATAATCGTTCTTGCATACTGTAACTGGTTCTCGAAGAACTCACCGAAGTTTCTCATATACATTTTGCATTTCTTGGCATCAACAACTGTGGTGTAGCTGTTCAGCTGAATATCAACATCCTCTTCCACACCCTGTACAGCCTTGATAACGTCGGAAAGCTTACCAACGCCTGATGGCTCGATCAGGATACGGTCCGGCGCGTATTCGGCGATGACCTTTTTGAGCGCGCGGCCGAAATCGCCGACCAGCGAGCAGCAGATGCAGCCGGAGTTCATCTCCGTGATCTGGATCCCGGCCTCCTGCAAAAAGCCGCCGTCGATGCCGATCTCGCCGAATTCATTCTCGATCAGGACCAGCTTCTGGCCGTGGTAGGCTTCCTTGATCATTTTCTTGATGAGCGTCGTCTTGCCGGCGCCGAGAAAACCGGAATAAATATCAATTTTTGTCATGCAAAAACACCTTCCAGTAAACAATTTTCGTTCCAATAGTATAGCACTTTCCTACGGGAACATCAAGGTTTCTTCATGAAATATTCACAGTTTCCGCCAAAAGGAATTGACAAACCGGGATTGATATGATAATATAATTCTCGGCTTTGGAGGCTGGCATTCGGAGAGATGTCCGAGCGGTTTAAGGAGCTGGTCTTGAAAACCAGTGACACAGCAATGTGCCGTGGGTTCGAATCCCACTCTCTCCGCCATTTTCTTTCCTTCATACCGGCCTGACCGACCTGCGGAAGTACCCAAGTGGCCGAAGGGGCTCCCCTGCTAAGGGAGTAGGCGTCTAAAAAGCGCGCGAGAGTTCAAATCTCTCCTTCCGCGCCAGAAGCGGCGATGCGTTGCATCGCCGCTTTTGCTTTTATAAAAACGACCGTCCCGGCGCCGGAGGGGCCGGGACGGGGGGGTTATTTTTTCTCCGGGATGAGGAAGATGAACACCAGGGAGCTGATGAGCAGGAGGTAGGGGTAGAACAGGCAGGGGATGATCTCGAAGGCGGTCAGGGTCTCGCCGAGCTCTGCGCAGGCGGAGATGGCCAGCAGCATCTGCGCGCCGTAGGGGATGATGCCCTGGAAGATGCACGAGAAGGTATCGAGCAGCGACGCGCTCTTTTTGCTGGAGATGCCGTATTCCTCGCTCATCTGCTTTGCGATGGGGCCGGCCATGACGATGGCGACGGTATTGTTGGCCGTGGCGATGTCCATCGCGCCGACGAGCAGGCCGATGCCGAGCTGGCCGCCCCGCTGCCCGTGGAAAATGCGCTTGATGAAGCCCAGCAGCGCCTCAAACCCGCCGTATTCGCGGATCAGGCCGCACATAGCGGAGACGAGGATCGTGACCATGATCGTCTCAAACATGCCGGACGCGCCGGAGCCCATATTGCCGAGCAGCTCGGTCGGATGCGTCGCGCCGGTGGCGAGCATGATGACTGCGCCGGAGAAGATGCCGGTCAGCAGCACGACGAACACGTTGATGCCCGCCACGCCGCCGATGAGCACCAGCAGGTACGGGAGCGTCTGCAGCAGGTGATATTCCGGGATCTCGACCGCGCCGATCTCGCTGCGCAGCGAGAACACGAGGATCAGCGCCAGTGTCACCAGCGCCGCAGGTAGGGCGATGCGGAAATTCGTGCGGAATTTATCCTTCATTTCGCAGCCCTGCGTGTTGCAGGCGGCGATGGTCGTGTCGGAGATGAACGACAGGTTGTCGCCGAACATCGCGCCGCCCATGACCGAGCCGATGCACAGCGGCAGGCTGAAGCCCGACGTCCGCGCCACGGCGACCGCGATGGGCACGATCAGCGTGATGGTGCCGCAGGAGGTGCCCATGGCTGTCGAGACAAAGCACGAAACCACGAACAGGACCGCCACGGCGAACCGCGCCGGGATGTGCGCGAGCATGAAATACGCGACCGACTCGGCGCTGCTGCGGCCGACGACGCCGACGAACACGCCCGCAGCCAGGAAGATGAGGATCATCGTCATGATGTTCTTATCGCCGACGCCTTTGGCCATGACCTCCAGCTTTTCGTCGAACGACAGCGCCCGGTTCTGCAGGCAGGCGACGAGGATCGCGGCCAGGAAGGCCACGACGATGGGGATATTGTAAAAGCCCATCTTGATCTTCAGCACATATTCAAATACGATGCCGAGCCCCAGGTACAGGACCAGGAACACGCCGATGGGCAGCAGCGCGATCGCGCGCGCGGGTTTCTTCTCCATATGTCTTCTCTCTTTTCATAAAGATCCACCCCGGCCGCGCATGCAGCCGGGGCGTTCGTGCATAAGCTGTAATATTGTATCGGTTTTCCATTCGGGCGTCAAGCGCGCGGCGGATTCTTTGGTGAAAATGCATAAAAATACACAGACGCGGAATATGCCGCGGCCCGTCCATAAAATTAACAGCCTTTTTACATTTCCGCTCTGGTCAGAACGACGTTTTTCTGCTAAAATAAGAATAATTCTTGAAAAGCAAAAAAGCAAAGGAGTGAGGCTTTGTACCGCAGACAGGAACTACTGGAAAAATTAAAGGAGGCCGCGGCCTCCGTGCTGCCGATCAGCCTGATCGTGCTGGCCATCTGCTTTGTGCTCGTGCCGGTCGATACGGGCCTGATGCTTTCCTTCGTCCTGGCGACGGCGCTGCTGATCCTCGGCATGGGCCTGTTTACACTGGGCGCGGAGATGTCCATGAGCAAGATCGGCAATTACATCGGCGCCAAGCTGACCAAATCGCGCAAGCTGTGGCTGATTTTGGTGGTCAGCTTTCTGCTGGGCGTCGCCATCACGGTGGCGGAGCCGGATCTGCAGGTGCTGGCGGCCAACGTGCCGGAGATCGATAAGACCGTCCTGATCCTGACGGTCTCGGTGGGCGTCGGGATCTTCCTGATGCTCTGCATGGTGCGCATTCTGTTCGGCATCTCGCTGCGGCTGCTGCTGATCGTGTTCTACGCGCTGGTGTTCCTCGCGGCGTTTTTGTCCGACCAGGGCATTCTGGCCGTCGCGTTCGATTCCGGCGGCGTGACGACCGGGCCGATGACCGTGCCGTTCATCATGGCGCTGGGCGTCGGCGTGGCCTCGATCCGTTCCGACGAGAACGCGAAGGCGGACTCGTTCGGCCTCGTCGGCCTGTGCTCCATCGGGCCGATCGCGTCGGTTTTGCTGCTGGGCGCGATCTACAAGACGCAGCCTGCGCAGACGCAGAGCGAGGCGGCCGCCGCCATCACCAATACCGTCGCGCTGGGCAGGGACTATCTGCACGCCTTCCCGGAATACATGAAGGAGGTCACGCTCGCGCTGCTGCCGATCGTGGTGTTCTTCCTGGTGTTCCAGTTCGTCTCGCTGCGGCTGCGGAAGCTGCCGTTTCTGCGGGTGATGGTGGGCATTCTGTACACATACGCGGGGCTCGTGCTGTTTCTGACGGGTGTGAACGTCGGCTTCTCGCCGGTGGGCTACGCGCTGGGCGCGGCGCTGACCGAGGGCTGGAAGATCTGGCTGCTCATCCCGCTGGCAATGCTCATGGGCTGGTTCATCATCAATGCGGAGCCTGCCGTCCATATCCTCAATAAGCAGGTCGAGGACCTGAGCGCGGGCGCCATCTCGGCCCGGGCCATGGGTGTGAGCCTGTCGATCGCAGTCTCCGCCGCGGGCGGGCTGGCGATGCTGCGGGTCATCACGGGCGTATCGATCATGGTCTTCCTGGTGCCGGGCTATTTTCTCGCGCTGGCGCTGAGCTTCTTCGTGCCGCGCACGTTCACCGCGATCGCGTTCGACTCCGGCGGCGTGGCCTCCGGCCCGCTGACGGCGACGTTCATGCTGCCGTTTGCCATGGGCGCGTGCGAGGCGTTGGGCGGCAACGTGATGACGGACGCGTTCGGCCTTGTGGCGCTGGTCGCCATGATGCCGCTCATCACCGTGCAGGTCATGGGTGCGATCTACGTTGTCAAATCCCGCCGCGCGGAGAAGGAACCGGCCCTGCCGGACTTCGGCGAGAGCGAGATCATCGAACTGTGGGAGGCCTGCTGATATGGAATTGTATTACATCATCGCCGTCACCGACGCGGACCGCGGCGAGGTCATGAACGCGCTGTTCCGGGAGGCCGGGCTGCCCATGATCCTCAGTATGCCGGGCCGCGGCACGGCAAAAAACGAACATCTGGCCGTCTACGGCCTCGGCGAGACGCCGAAGACCGTCACCTGCGCCGTCGCCGGCGCGCAGCAGGCCGCGCAGCTGACCAGGGCCGCCAAGCGCAGGCTGTTCATCGACATTCCCGGCAACGGGATCCTGCTGACCGTTCCGCTCAAGAGCGTGGCGGGCGGCAAAACGCTCGCCTATCTCACGAACGACTGCAAAACAGGAGGGACGCCGCATATGGAATTCAAACACGAGCTGATCGTTGTCATTCTGAACGAGGGCTATGCCGATTTCGTCATGGACGCGGCGCGGGCCGCGGGCGCGGGCGGCGGCACGGTCCTGCACGCGAAGGGGACCGGGTCCAGACGCGGGGAGAAATTCTTCGGCGTCAGCCTGGCCGACGAGAAGGACATGGTCTACATCATCGCGCATGCGGACGAAAAGGCCGCGATCATGCGCGCCATCCACGAAAACGCAGGCCCCGGCACCAAAGCCGGCGCGATCTGCTTCACGCTCCCCATCTCCTCTGTCGCCGGCCTCCGCGAACGCGAAAAAGACGAGAGCTGACGCCCTACAAAGGCTCCCCTTTCAGGGGCCGATTCCCCCTATCAGGGGGAAATCGGCCCCTGGGAGGGGAGCCTTTTTACAGGATCTCCGTCAGGGGGAATTGGGTCCAGGGGTATTGGTGGGGCGGGAGGGCTTCGAAGGTCTGGGGGCGGGAGCCAGTCGGGAGGGTGAGACGGAAGGACCAGAGGGCGCAGGTGCAGCGGTTGTCGCGGCTGCCGTATTTGCCGTCGCCGAGCAGTGGGAAGCCGCGCGAGGCGAACTGCACGCGGATCTGGTGGGTGCGCCCGGTCTGCAGGCGGACCCGCGCGAGGCTCAGCCCCTCCGCCTCCGCCAGGATCTCATAGCTGAGCACCGCTTTTTTGACGCCGCCGCGCGGCCGGCGCACGACATAGGTCTTGTTTTTCACCCGGTCGTGGAACAGAAGATCCTCCAGCGTGCCGCTTGTTTCCTCCGGGCAGCCGGTCAGCACGGCGAGATAGGTCTTCTGCATGCCGCCCTCGCCCATGCTTTGGGTGAGGCGCGCGGCCTCCTTTGCCGTCTTTGCATAGACCATCACGCCGCCGACCGCCTGGTCGAGCCGGTGGACGGGATAGACTTCACAGCCCAGCTGCGCGGCAAGCAGCTGCGGCAGCGCCTGCGGATCCGTCCCCTGCGCCGCAATGCCCACGGGCTTGACGCAGACAACGGAGGTTTTTGTTTCCTGCAGAATTTCGATCATTCGTGTCCCCTCACTTTTCTGCCATTCTAACAGAAAAATACACACCGCGCAACAGCTTGCATTCTGCCGCGCGCTCCGATATAATACAAGAACATCACGCAGAAACGGAGCACCGATCATGACGACAGAGCAATACCGGACGCGGTCCGGACTTTCCATCTTTCTCTCCTTTTTCAGGCCGCACCGGGGCCTGTTTTTTCTCGACCTTGCCTGCGCGCTGGTCGTGGCGCTGATCGATCTGGCCTACCCGATCGTCTCGCGCTACGCGATGCGGACGCTGCTGCCGCAGAACGCCTACCGCGCGTTTTTCACGGTGATGCTGGTCGTGGTGGCGGCGTACGCGCTGCGCGCGCTGCTCTACTTTGTCATCACCTACTGGGGCCATACGTTCGGCATCCGCGTGGAGGCCGATATCCGCGCGGCGCTCTTCAGCCATATGCAGGAGCTGGGCTTCGAGTTTTTTGACCGCAACCGCACCGGCCAGCTCATGAGCCGGATGACGACGGATCTGTTTGAGATCACCGAGCTTGCCCACCACGGGCCGGAGGATCTGTTCATCTCGTTCGTGACCATCGTCGGCGCGCTGGCCGTCATGGCGACGATCGAATGGCGGCTGACGCTGGTCGTGGCCGTGATGATCCCGGTGTTCATCCTTGTGAGCTTCTCGCGCCGCAAGGCCATGCGGACGGCCTCCCGCCGCGTCAAGAAAAAGACGGCGGTCATCAACGCCGACATCGAATCCGCGCTTTCCGGCATCCGCACGGCCAAGGCCTTCGCCAACGAGCCGGTGGAGGCCGAGAAATTCACCCGCTCGAACGACACCTACAAGACCTCCAAGAAGCAGTTCCACAAGGAAATGGGCATTTTTATGGGCACGATGGAGTTCTTTACGACCTCGCTGTCCGTCGCGGTCGTCGCGGTGGGCGGTCTGCTCATCATGCAGGGGCAGATGGACACCGTCGACCTGCTGACGTTCACGCTCTATATTGCCTCCTTCGTCACGCCCATCCGCAAGCTCGCCAACTTCTCCGAGCTGTACGCCAACGGCACGGCGGGCTTTGAGCGCTTTCTGGAGATCATGCGCACGGAGCCGGAGCTTCGCGACGCACCGGACGCCGTCGACCTCGGCCGTCCGCGCGGCGAGATCGGCGTGAACGACGTGAGCTTCAGCTACGAAGGCGATCTGGCCGTGCTGCACGATGTGTCGCTGCAGATCCCGGCCGGGCAGACCGTCGCCATCGTCGGTCCGTCCGGCGGCGGCAAGAGCACGCTCTGCCAGCTCATTCCGCGCTTTTACGACGTCTCGTCCGGCAGCATCACCATCGACGGGCTGGACGTGCGCAGCGTGACGCAGCAGAGCCTGCGCCGCTCGATCGGCATCGTGCAGCAGGAGGTCTTCCTGTTCGCCGATTCCATCCTTGAGAACATCCGCTACGGCAAGCCCGACGCCGAGATGGACGAGATCGTCGAGGCGGCGAAGCGGGCCGAGATCTACGACGACATCATGGCCATGCCCGACGGCTTCGACACCTACGTCGGCGAGCGCGGCACGCTGCTCTCCGGCGGGCAGAAGCAGCGCATCGCCATCGCGCGGATCTTCCTCAAAAATCCGCCGATCCTCATTCTGGACGAGGCGACCAGCGCGCTTGACACGCTGACGGAATCGAAGATCCAGCACGCATTCGACGAGCTGGCAAAAAACCGCACCACGCTCATCATCGCGCACCGCCTGTCCACCATCCGCGCGGCCGGGGAGATCGTCGTCATCGCCGACGGCCGCATCGCCGAGCGCGGCTCGCACGCGCAGCTGCTGCAGCAGAACGGGCTGTACGCCGCGCTCTGCCGCACGCAGAATCTGCTCGGATGAATATTTTTATTGTTTTTCTGCCAAACTGAGCAGCGCCCATGGCGCTGCTTTTTTTGGTGAGGCAGCCCCGCACAATTGCGTCTGCGCGCTTCGCCGGATCTTTTCCGCCAATCCTGCGGTTTGAAAAGCTTGAAATACATACAGTATTCCTGCGCTTTTCGAACCTTGCCTTGGCGAAAAATCTCTCGCCGAATCTGCTTGTCGAATTGTGCGGTGCTGCCTTGAATTTTCTCTTGACAAATACCCACCCAGGGTATATAGTGAAAATACCCCGCAGGGGTATAAAGGAGGGATGCATATGCCGGAGCCGAAGCGATGTTCCTGCTGTGAAAAGCACACGCTGCGCGCCGAAGAAGAAAAAAAGAAGCTGCTCAACCGGCTGCGCCGCATTGAGGGCCAGGTCCGCGGGCTGCAGGCAATGGTGGAATCCAACGCCTACTGCAACGATATCCTGACGCAGTCCGCCGCCGTCAACGCCGCCGTCAACGCCTTCAACCGCGAGCTGCTGGCTGAGCATCTGCGCACGTGCGTCGCGCGGGATCTGAAGGACGGCCACGACGAGATCGTGGATGAACTGGCCGCCACCCTGCAAAAGCTAATGAAGTGATCACAATATCCCAAGGAGGGAGTTCCATGCAGCAATTCACAGTGACCGGTATGCACTGCGCTGCCTGCAGCGCGAGTGTGGAAAAGGCGGTCAAAAAGGTCCCCGGTGTCGAGTCGTGTGCCGTGAGCCTGCTCACCAATTCCATGGGCATCGAGGGCACGGCCGCGCCCGACGCCATCATCCAGGCCGTGCAGAACGCGGGCTACGGCGCGAGCCTGCGCGGGCAGGAGGCCTCGCCGGCCGCCGCCGGCACCGACGCGCTGGCGGACCACCAGACGCCGCATCTCAAAAAGCGGCTCATCGCGTCCGTGGTCTTCCTGCTCATTCTGATGTATTTCTCGATGGGCCACATGATGTGGGGCTGGCCGCTGCCAAGCTGGTTTGACGGCAACCACGTCGCCATGGGCCTTGTCCAGCTGCTGCTGGCCGGGATCGTCATGGTCATCAACCAGGAATTTTTCATCAGCGGCACGAAGAGCCTGCTGCGCGGCTCGCCGAACATGGATACGCTCGTCTCGCTCGGCGCGGCGGCCTCGTTCGGGTGGAGCGTGTACGCGCTGTTCGCCATGACGAACGCGCAGCTGCACGGCGGCAGCGCGGCGGCCATGGCGTATATGGACGAATTCTATTTTGAATCCGCCGCCATGATCCTGACGCTCATCACCGTCGGCAAACTGCTCGAAGCAAGGTCCAAGGGCAAGACCACCGACGCGCTCAAGAGCCTCATGGCCCTCGCGCCGGAGACGGCGACCGTCATCCGCGACGGCAAAGAGGTGAAGATCCCCGCCGCGCAGGTCAAAAAGGGCGATATCTTTGTCGTCCGCCCCGGGCAGAGCATCCCGGTCGACGGCATCGTGCTGGACGGCGCGAGCGCCGTCAACGAAGCCGCCCTCACCGGCGAGAGCGTCCCGGTCGACAAGGCGCCCGGCGACGGCGTGTCGGCCGCGACGGTCAACTGCTCCGGCTTCCTGCGCTGCGAAGCCACCCGCGTCGGCGAGGGCACCACGCTCAGCCAGATCATCCGCATGGTCTCCGACGCGGCGGCGACGAAGGCGCCGATCGCCAAGACGGCCGACAAGGTCGCGGGCGTGTTCGTCCCGGCGGTCATCTCGATCGCCGTCGTGACGACGATCGTGTGGCTGCTGATCGGGCGTGAATTCTCCTTCGCGCTGGCGCGCGGCATCTCCGTGCTTGTCATCAGCTGCCCGTGCGCGCTGGGTCTGGCCACGCCGGTGGCCATCATGGTCGGCAGCGGCGTGGGCGCGAAGAACGGCATCCTCTTCAAGACGGCCGCGAGCCTCGAGCACACGGGCCGCACGCGCATCGTCGCGCTCGACAAGACTGGCACCATCACCTCCGGCCAGCCGGAGGTCACAGATCTCATCCCCGCTTCCGGCGTGACGGAGCAGGAGCTGCTGCAGGCCGCCGTCTCGCTCGAGGCCAAGAGCGAGCATCCGCTGGCCGCGGCCATCATGAAGCGCGGCGAGGAAGCCCAGATCCAGCCGGAGGCCGCGGAGGATTTCGCCGCCATCACCGGCAGCGGTCTGAAGGCGACGGTCCTTGGCGCGCAGCTGCTGGGCGGCAGCGTGCGGTATATGGCCTCGCAGCTGGCGCTGCCGCAGGAAATGGAAAAGCAGGCAGACGCGCTCTCGCAGGCAGGCAAGACGCCGCTGCTGTTTGCGAAAAGCGGCAGGCTCCTCGGCCTCATCGCCGTGGCAGACGCCATCAAGCCGGAGAGCCCGGAGGCCATCCGCCAGCTGCGCGGCATGGGCATCCGCGTCGTCATGCTGACGGGCGACAATGCGCGCACGGCAGCGGCCATCGGCAAGCTCGCGGGCGTCGATGACGTCGTGGCGGGCGTGCTGCCCGGCGGCAAGGAGGCCGTCATCCGCGAGCTGCAGAAATACGGGCCTGTCGCCATGGTCGGCGACGGCATCAACGATGCACCCGCCCTCACCGCCGCCGATACCGGCATTGCCATCGGCGCGGGCGCCGACGTCGCCATCGACGCGGCGGACGTGGTGCTGATGAAAAGTACGCTTCTGGACGTTCCGGCCGCCATCCGGCTCAGCCGCGCGGCGCTGCGCAACATCCATGAGAATCTGTTCTGGGCTTTCATCTATAACGTCATCGGCATCCCGCTGGCGGCGGGCGTGTTCGTCGGGCTGGGGCTGACGCTGAACCCGATGTATGGTGCGGCCGCGATGAGCCTGTCCAGCTTCTGCGTGGTGTCGAACGCGCTGCGGCTGAATCTGTGCCGCCTGTACGACCCGAAGCACGATCACAAGGGAAATCTCCTGCCGGAGTTCCATCTGGCAGACCAAATGAAGGAGGAAGCAACTATGACAAAAACTCTGCATGTAAAAGGCATGATGTGCGGCCACTGCGAAGCGCGCGTCAAGAAGGCGCTCGAGGCCGTGGACGGCGTGCAGTCCGCCGTGGCGGACCATACGGCCGGTACCGCCGTCGTGACGCTCACGAAGGACGTCGCAGCCGACGTGCTCAAGTCCGCCGTCGAGGCGCAGGACTACGAGGTCACGGGCGTGGAATGATGCCCACAGAAAAAGCGTGCAGTCCATAGGACTGCACGCTTTTTTCTTACAAGGGCCGGTCAGCTGCCCAGCTTTTCCTGCAGATACGCCTTCACCTTCGACGGCGGCATGCCGAGCGCGAAGCCGAACTCGCCGTAGAGCATCTCCTCGGCCATCTTCCAGCTGCGCAGCTCCGTGGAGCTGACGGTGCGGCGGCTGGCGGAGAGGGCCTGCTGCTTGTTGTGGAGCGTCCGGCACAGCCGCAGGAGGCGGACGCAGTCATGCTCCGAGAGGATCGCGCGGTAATACTCGCCCGCGGCGCGGCTATCGGCGGGCACATCGTCCAGCGGCTCCAGCTCCGGCAGGCGCGGAAGAAGCCCTTCGAGCTCCGCGCGCGTCAGGACCGGCCGCATGACGGCCTTGCCGTCGACCGGCGTGTAGATCGTGCCGCCGTGGTAATACGGGCGCAGGCGGTAATACTCCCGGTTTTTATCGAGACCGGCAACTTTCAGCTTTCCGGCTTCCTCGACCTCGCACACGCCTTCCACGCCGTAAATAATATATTCGCCAACTGAAAACATAGGCTTCCTCCTTCTTTCCCGGATAAACGAAACTTCTTACAAGTACAGTATAACAGACCCGGCAGAAAAAGTGTAAGCCTTTTTTTGATTTTTTCCGAAAAAAGTGCCGCCCGGCAGGGCGGCACTCTCAGTCTTCCCGATATTGCAGCAGCGCGCGGCTGAGCGCGAGGATCTCCGGCTCGTCCAGCGAGTTCCGGAACTCCACGGTCCCTGCCCCGCCCTGCGTGCGGAGCATGCCCGCGGCGGCGAGCCTGCGCCCCAGCTGCATGGCGACGCCGTGGCTGCCGTCCAGGATCTCCGGCCCGCGGCCGACGATCCGGCGGATCGCGCCGGTGAGGAACGGATAATGCGTGCAGCCGAGCACGATCGCGTCGACCGGGACCTTGAGGTACGGCCCGAGCTTATCGAACAGATACGCGTCCAGCGCCTCGCCGCGCAGCTCGCCGCGCTCGACGAACTCCATCAGCCCGCCGCAGGCCAGGCCGATGATCTCCGCCTGGTCGTCATACTGCGCCTTAAGTGCCTGAAATTTCTCCTGCCGGATGGTCATGGGCGTCGCCATGACGAGGATCCGGCCGCCGGGGTATTTCTCCACCGCGGGCTTGAGCGCGGGCTCGGTACCGATGACGGGGATATCGGGATACGCCTCACGCAGCTGCACGATGGCGGCGGACGTCGCCGTATTGCAGGCCACAACGAGCGCCTTGGCCCCCGCCTGCACGAGCTGCTCCGCCGCCGCGCCGGCCAGCGCGCGGATCTCCGCCTCCGGCCGCACGCCATAGGGCGCGTGGAGCGAGTCGCCGTAATACAGATAATTTTCCTGCGGCAGCAGCCGCACCGTCTCCCGCAGGACGCTGATCCCGCCGAGACCGGAATCGAAAAAGGCGATCGGCCGATCCTGATTTTGCATGCTCACGCCTCCAGAAAGCGCACGATCTGCTCCAGATCATATTCTCCGCCGTCCATGCTGATGCGCAGCGTCCGGTCCGGCGGGAGCGTCTTTGCCCATTCGTCGTAGAGCTCCTTCAGCTCGTACACGTACATGAGGTCCAGATCGTCCTCATACTCCCGCCCGCGCTGGCGCATATGCTCGATGATGGTGCTGACGGAGCAGTCGAGATAGAGATATTTGTCGATCGGCGGCATCAGCGAGGCGATGCCGTTTGCCAGCTTGCAGAGAATGCCGTATTCGTCCTGCGTCAGATCCTGCTGGCGCAGGCGGTATTTGGCGATGACCAGATTTTCCAGAAACGCGCGGTCAAAGAAAAAGAATTCCGGCTGTCCCTCGCCCGGCCGCCAGGCCGGATCGTCAAAATAGAGTGAAAGGAAGCTCACCTGCGAGTGGAACGACCAGCGTTTGGAATCAGAATAGTAGTCGTTGATGTAGGGGTTATCCTGCGGGCGCTCCTCATGGAAGGCCGCGCGCGGCCCCAGCCGGTCGATCAGCCGCCCGAGCAGCGTGGTCTTGCCGGCACCGACCGTACCGCAGATCGCAATATACTTCATCCCCGCTCGCCTCCTGTCCGCGCAAAATACTGTTCTATTCTACATCATCCATGCACTGGAAGCAAGCCGCAAAACTGCCGAAAAACACAAGGCTCCCCTGGGAGGGGAGCCTGGGGATCAGCGGATCGATTCGAAGCGGCGGACGCCGCGGGTGGCGAGCCAGCGCTGGGTCAGGGCGTACAGCGCGGCGAGGAGCGCCAGCACCAGCGCCAGGAATACCGGCGTAGTCAGCACGATCGCCAGCAGCGCAAAATACACCGCGCCGACCGCCAGCACAAACCCCCACACGATCAGCATCGTGAGCACCACGCCCGCGCCCTGCTTGGCCGCCTGCGTCTCATTGATCCAGTCGAGATTGCAGTGGCGCAGATCCTCCATCAGGCCAATATCGGCGCTCAACAGCACGAACAGCAGCTGGCAGGCCAGCAGCAGGATCACTTCCACCGCCGGAAGCCCCAGCACCAGCGCGCACACCAGCATCATCAAAAGCGCAGGGCCGGCCGACAGGCTGTTGGAGAGGTTCAGCTTGGCCCGCAGCACCTTTTTCGTCGGGACCGGCATGGAACGCACGACCCAGTAGCTTTTTCCCTCCAGCGAGACGGAGGAGGCCGTGAAGAACACCATGCCGGAGACCAGCATCCCCGCCAGCAGCAGGATCGGCGCGAGCGCCTGCTTCAAAGCGGGCATCACCTGAAAAACTGTCAGGAGCTCCTGCCGCTTGACGACGGCCAGCACCGCCAGCGCCAGCTCAAACACCAACCCGAGGCCCGCGTTCAGCATATATCCCGAGCTGCTGGTCAGCCGGGCCAGCTCCCGCCGGTAGAGCGCCGCATCCTGCGACGAGGCGCGCATGGCCTTTTTCTCATATCTGACCCGGATCTGCCCGCGGTTGGTCGTGACGATGCGGATAAAGCTGCGCGCGAGCAGCGCATAGGCCAGCGCGAACGGCAGGATGGTCCACAGGAGCGTCAGGCCCAGGCAGGCCAGGTTCCCCTCCGCCGCGGCTCTGCCCAGCCAGACGAGCGGCAGGGCCGCACCGAGCGCGCCCGCGATGGACTGGCCGTTCGCGGCCAGCTGGGTCACGTAGGTATTCATCCGGAAGCAGAACACGAAATACGCCAGCAGGAACACGACCGACAGCACCATGGTGATGACCGTCGTATTGCGCATGCGGCTCGTAAGCAGCGAAATGAGCCAGGCAAACAGGCAGCTCACTGCCAGCGCAAACAGCGGCAGCGCCAGCACGATCAGCACGAAGGCTGCGATCCCGGCGGCGTCCGGGCTGCCGAAGCGCAGCCACGCGGCAAAGACCGGCAGCGCCACAACCAGCTCGAACACGAAGTTCATGGCGAGCATCGCCGCCATGCGGCTGAGCAGGATCAGACCGGGCCTGACCGGCATGGACAGCAGCAGCTCGTTGTCCTTCGCCTCAAACAGCTGGGATTTCGCCGTAAAGACGCTGCCGATGAACATGAGCGCAAAGGCCATGATGGCGAACATCGCGAAATACAGCCAGCCGAGCCCGGCGGGGAAAAACGCCTCCGCCAGCTGCGAGAACGAGGAATAGAACAGGAAGACGAACGCGCAGAAGCAGTAGAGCATCAGAAGCGCGTAGCCGACGGCCTTGCCCTTCGTCTGGCGGCCGCGCTTCCGGCTCTGTCCGGTAAAGGCAGCCAGCAGCGCCGCGAACCGGACGCGAAGCAGCGATTTAAGCATGTTTCTCACCCTCCAGCTCCAGGAATACGGCCTCGAGCGACTGGTCGCCCTTGACCTCGTCCATCGTGCCGGACGCGATCAGGCGGCCCTGCTTGATGATGGCGACCTTGTCGCAGAGCTTCTCCGCGACCTCCAGCACGTGCGTGGAGAAGAAGATCGCGCCGCCGCGGTCGCAGTGCTCGCGCATGATGGTCTTGACCTGATAGGCCGCCGTCGGATCCAGGCCGACGAAGGGCTCATCCATGATGATGAGCTTCGGGTCATGGAGCAGGGCCGAGATGATGGCCAGCTTCTGCTTCATACCGTGCGAATACGCCGAGATCGGCTGGGCCAGATCGCCGGTCAGGTCGAACAGGTCCGCGTATTTTTCGATCCGCGCCTCGCGGTCGGTCTTCGACACGCCGAAGATATCCGCCACGAAGTTCAGATATTTGACGCCGGAGAGGAACTCGTACAGGTCCGGGTTATCCGGAATGTAGGCCAGCTGCTGCTTGCAGCCGAGCGGATCGGCCTTGACGGACTTGCCGTCGATGTAGATCTCGCCCTGCTCAAACTGCAGGATCCCGGCGCAGCTCTTGATCGTTGTGGTCTTGCCCGCGCCGTTGTGGCCGATAAAACCGTAGATCTCGCCGGGCCGGATGTGCAGGCTCAGATCGTCGACGGCTTTCTTCTCTCCATATGTTTTGCTCAGATGCTCGATTCTCAGCATCAGAAACACCCCTTTCTATGTGTGTGCTCCTTTGGACGCACGATATCAGACAAAAGTTCCCGTGTGTCTAGGGTGTATCTGAAAACTGTCAACGCACCCGGACAGCGGACCTTTTCACGCTGCCGGTCACATCAGCAGTTTTCAGATACACCCTGACCATTATATCAATTTTTTCCTGTTTGTACAGGCGAACTTTTTAGCAGTCTTGCATGTCGACTGCTAAAATTCACAGTCCGTTCATGAAAACATGCAGATTTGTTCACAGGCGGGGCTTATCATAAGACACGTAAACAAGAGATGAGCGAGGTGCTCAGCTCCGGTTTCCCAAAACCATATATACAAGACTCAAGGAGGTCTTTTCCATGTTAGTCCCGTATGCACGTAAAAATCACACTGTTTCCAATTTCAATCCGTTCCACGACTTTGACGAGCTGGAGCGTGCCTTCTTCTCCGACAACGCCCTGAGCGAGTTCAAGACCGACATCCAGGAGGACGGCGACAACTTCGTCCTCGAGGCGGATCTGCCCGGCTTCAAGAAAGAGGACATCCATGTCGACGTGGCCGACGACCGTCTGACCGTCACCGCCGAGCGGCATTCCAACTTCGAAGACAAGGACAAAAAGAACAAATATGTCCGCTGCGAGCGCTCCTACGGCACCTACGCCAGAAGCTTTGATATCTCCGGCATCGACGCCAAGGCGATCAAGGCCGCGTACAGTGACGGCGTTTTGCGCGTGACGCTGCCGAAGCAGAAGGAGGTCCCCGCCTCGTCCAGACGGCTGGAGATCGAATGATCGACAGGTCCAAAGGGTCCTGCGCCACAGGCGCAGGACCCTTTTTCTATGGAAACCAGCGCCCCGCACGCAGGCCGCGTGCGGGGCGTTTTACTTGGTGCTTATTCTTCCTCGGTCTCGGGGAAATCTTCCTTCACGGCGGCTTCCGCGGACTTGTAGCGGCTGTAGGCCACGACAATGCGGCGGTTGGGCTCGGTGCCGGTGGAGAAGGTGGTCACGTCGGGATGATCCTGCAGGGCCGCGTGGATGACGTGGCGCTCATAGGCGTTCATCGGCTCGAGCGTGATGTTGCGGCGGTAGCGGGTGACCTTGCCGGCGACCTTCTGGGCCAGACGCTGCAGCGCCTGCTCGCGCTTGAGGCGATAGCTCTCAGCGTCGACATTGATGCGCACGCGCTTGTTCTGGCCGCGGTTGATGGCGTAGTTGGTCAGGTGCTGGATGGCGTCGAGCGTCTCGCCGCGGCGGCCGATGAGGATGCCAAGGTTGTCGCCCACGAGGTCAACGAGGTACGTGTCGTCGCTCTTTTTCATGGCGTGCGGCACGGCGTCGGAGCCCATGTGCTCCAGAAGGCCCTTGATGAAGGTCTCGATGCGCTCTTCAGTCGAGCCGGGCTCCGCGGGAGCGTAGACCTTCGGCTCTGCCGGGGCTGCGGGCTTTTCGGCCTGCTGCTGGCGGGGCTTGGAGTCGCGGCGCTCAGGCTTCGGGCCGCGGTTTTTGCCGCCGCGGTCCTGCCGGGGCTGCTGGGGTGCCTTGGGGGCAGCGGCGCGGGTCTCGGCCGGGCGGGGCGCTTCGGGCGCGGCGGGGGCGATGACCTTCGGCGCTGCGGGCGCGATGACCTTCGCGCCGTCCGCGGGCTTAGGCTCGGCGGGCTTTTTCGGCTTGCTGCGGGAGGCGGAGGACAGGGCAGGCTTGGGCGCTTCGTCCGGCGCCTCATAGGTGACCTTGACGCGCGCGGGCTGCGCGCCGATGCCAAGGAACCCGGACTTCGGATTGTCCAGCACTTCGACGGAGACGCTGTCGCGGTCCATGCGCAGCTGCTCCAGCGCAGCTGCGATGGCCAGATCGATCGTCTTACCGGTTGCGGTGATAAATTTTTCCATAGTTACTCCTTCGTCTGTTCTGCGTCAGACTCGGCAGCACGTTTTCTGCCGTAATGAGAAGGATCGTAGGCCCGGCCGCGGCAATACGGACGCTCTGGATCGCCGGAGAGCGGCTTTTTGACCTCAGACTCCGGAACGGGGTTCTTCTTGGCCTCATAGTCTCTGGCGGCCTTTTCCGCAGCTTCCTTTTCTTGCTGACGGATCTTCTTCTTGCTGACGTTGTCGGTGATGCCGTCGGGGTTCTGCTCCCGGCGCAGGGCGCGCTGGCGCTCTTTTTCCGCCTCTTCGGCGCGGCGCTTGGCTGCAAGCTCCTGCCGGACGGCGTCTTCTTCCTCATAGACCTTGCGGTAGTGCTTCGTCAGGAAATAATCCTGCACGGCGCCGAACACGGCCTGCGCGATCCAGTAGATGGAGATCGCGGCCGGCATGGAGAAGCCGATCCAGAGGGACATCAGCGGCATCATGAGCATCATGGTCATGTTGGTCTGGTTGGCCGTCTTGGCAGCCTCGGCGTCCTGTTCGCCGTCGGCGTTCGTGGCGACCTGGTTGTTCATCTTCTGGCTGATCCACATGGACGCAGCCTGCAGGCCGGCCGAAACGACCGGAATGAGGAACAGGCCGATCTCGCCCCAGCCTTCGCACTCCCAGAACTTGATGGACGGGATGCCGGACAGGTCGATGCCGAGGAACTGGAAGTTCATGGCCTGCAGATTGGCGTTCGCGGTGACAGCCAGCGCCTTGAGATCGTCCATGAACTCGCCGATGTGACCGGCGGCGGCCAGCTGTGCATAGTAGGCATTCTTGCCGAGGTTGACGCCGCTGGCCTGCATGAAGGCGACGATGGCGGCGGAGGTGGACTGCGGGTTGTGCATCATGTACGTGATGGGCTCACGGATGATGTAGTACAGCGGCAGCAGGATGATGAGCGGGATAAACGACCACAGGCAGCCGCCGCCCATCGAGACGCCCTCTTCCTTGTACAGCTGCTGGACAGCCAGCTGATATTTCTGCTTGTCGTCGCCGTACTTCGACTCGAGCGCCTTGACCTGCGGCGACAGGCGGGACATTTTGAGCATGCTCTTCTTGCTCTTCACCGACATCGGCAGCAGCACGAGCTTGATGATGAGGGAGAAGAGGATCAGCGCCAGGCCGTAGTTGTTCGTGAACATGTACAGCCAGTCGAGCAGATAGCCAAACGGCACGCGGATGATGTCGGACAGGCTCGCGGTGTCTTTGGTCTCCGCAGCAGCGGCTTCCGCGGCGGTAGCCGGCTCCATGCCGACGTACTGGTCGTTCGTGGAGCTGACGTTTGCGGCCGAGCAGCCGACCATGGACAGAAGCAGCACGGCGGCAAGGACCCAAACCAGGACTTTTTTCTTCATTGTTTTCCTCCAAATGTGGTGGGATGGCCACGGACAACGGGAAAAAACCACGCTGCCCTATGGCACCGGGTCAAAATAGTCTCCCTTGTAAAAGGGATTACACCGCAGCAGCCGTTTGAACGCCAGCCAGCCGCCCTTCACCGCGCCGTACTTCTCGATCGCCTCCAGGGCATACTGCGAGCAGGTCGGCGAAAACCGGCACCGGCGCGGCAGGCCCGGGGAGATATACTTCTGGTACAGGCGGATGAGCCGCAGGCATACCCGCTTCACGCCGTCTGCCCCCCGAGAAGACCGAGCTTCGCGGCAAGCGAAAGATAGGCGCGCTCCAGCGCCGCATAGTCCGCGCCGATGGCGCGGGTCCGTGCGACGACGACGATATCATATCCCCTTGCAAACTGCGCTTCGTGCAGCCGGTAGATCTCGCGCAGCTGGCGGCGCAGCCGGTTGCGGTGCACGGCGTGGGCCAGCTTGGCGCTGACGGTCAGGCCGATGCGGTTCTGCCGGGAGCCGTTCTTGTGGCAGTAGAGCACGAGATAGCCGTTGGCCGCGCTCTGGCCCTTGCGGTAGAGGCGGCGGAAGATATGATTGAGCTTTAACGAGGAAGAAAACTGCATAATGCGCCCACCTTCGGGACAAGACGACGGTCTGCGTCTTTTTGCGGCTGATAAACAGATGGGGCGAACAGAACTGCTTCCATTCACCCCGAATGTATGTGTGTTGCGGTGTAGGCGCGTCCAATTACGCGGAGAGCTTTGCTCTGCCCTTGGCGCGGCGACGGGCGAGGACCTTGCGGCCGTTGGCGGTAGCCATTCTCTTTCTGAAGCCATGCACCTTGGATCTGTGACGCTTTCTGGGCTGATAGGTACGAACAGTTGCCATGGAATCTACACCTCCTGTAAAAATATGCTCAACAGCGGACGCAGGTCTGCCTCCGCCGCAGCGAGTCAAAATTTAGCTGCTCCTATGGAGCATACGAATGGTATTATAGCCGATACGTCTGCCTTTTGTCAATCGTTTTTTGCACATTCCCCGCATTTCCCGAATCTTGTGCCCGGAAACCGGAAAAAGCACAACATAGCTCCCCGTTACTTCTTCTGTGTCAGCGGCCGCGACTTCTGCTGCGCCTCCAGCAGCTCGACCAGAATGGAGTTGGACAGCATGAAGCCCTTCGGCGTCAGATGCCAGCGTCCGGCGGAGAAGGCCGCATACTCCTGCGCCTGCAGGCGGATGAGGATCTCCTCGATGGGCTCGAACGGCAGGAGGAACGAACGGGTATATTCGCCCTTCTCGATGCCGTCGACGGTCCGCAGGCGGAGCATCAGGTATTCTCCCGCGCGCTCGCGCAGCGGCACCAGCTCCGACTCCGACAGAATGACGCCCTTTTCCATGACGCCCTTGATGTATTTTTCCAGATTCGGCTCGATGGTGAACCGGCGGCCGGCAAAATCGGACGCCGCGCACGGGCCGAAGCCCAGATACTCGTC